>Ga0310828_1000309_pt1 | contig 60103 bp, 53 predicted proteins | sample WT_ome_3_FD_202242 | JGI IMG/M metagenome (GOLD analysis project Ga0310828, IMG submission 202242) | Sorghum-adapted microbial communities enriched on wild type (WT) sorghum from Joint BioEnergy Institute, Emeryville, California, United... ... | reverse complement strand
CGGCGCCGAAATTGATGACGGCGAGAAAGAAAGCCGACAGAGCATCAATACGAAAACGCGCGCCGATCCACGGTAGCCCGACGGGCAGGGTTGCTTCGGGGTCCGGGCTTGGCCACGTCAGCAGCCGAACGACTGCGACGATCAAAATGACGGACGAGAGAGCGAGAGAAGCGGAGTAAATGATGCGACTGGCGCCGGGCCTGTTGTGTACGATCACACCGAGCCCCGCGAGCGCAAGCAGTGCCGCCACACACGTGAGCACCGCACCGATCGCCATTTGAACCTATCTCCGCATCCCTAGGCTGTGGCCGGGCAGGAGGGCGTTACGCCTGGCCATCGTCCCCTATTTCATTCCATGAGGCGAACGCCCCGACCTTTGCCGGTGCTCGGAGCGTTCTCGCCGATCAACTCGACGCCCGCGGCGTTCAGCGCAGAAACGAGCTTTGTAAGCGAATCCACGTTGCCGCGGATCACGCCTTCGCTCGCTTCCATGCGCTGAATGGTCGGCAGCGACAGGCCTGCCATCTCGGCCAGCTTGCGCTGATCGATCCCGAGCAGAGCCCGCGCCGCACGAAGCTGCGCCGCAGAAATCATGTCTGAGACATCAGAAGTTGACCGCTGGACCTCAATTAGGAGTTATCGGCCAGCACTTCTCAAACGTCAAGCCCAAGAAAGGGACGAACTGTCTCCGTTGCCTGGGAGAGGCTCAGGAGGTTGAAATTTCTTGAGCTACCATGATGGTTTTATCCGAATGCCGATGATCATTCGAGCCGCTCACGGGCTCAGCCGTTCAGCTCTGAGCCCAGATGCGATCTACCCACTTGAGGACCTTCGGCCAGAGTCGGTGATGCGCCTCGGGTGTGACTAGCGGCCCGAGGTGCTGGAGCATAGGCCCCGGCGCGCCTCTGTAGGTCAGAACGGTGGCTGAGCAATCGGGTGCAGCGGCCAAGCCTGCAAGAACCGAGGCCGGCGGAACAATACCTCCCGCGGGATTGACGATGGCTATGACGGGGCATTTCAGCCGTGCAATCCCTGTCCGACGTCGCCCGAGGACGAGGCGGCCACCAAGCAGATTGTCCTCGCGATAGAGTTGCTCAAAGAGGTCCTCGAAAAGCTGTCCAGGCAGGGGAAGTTCATCCAAACTCCAGCGCTCGACCCTCGCATGAATGGCAAATGCCGTCGGGTCGAGGACACTGGCGATCAGGTCGGCCTGGCGCTGGGCGTGAAAGACCTCCGGCGCTGCGGCTGCACTCAGCGCGTTGATGGCGGAGCCGGGCACCGGACTGCCGATCAGATAGCGGATATAGCGCGCATGCGGAGCCCGTTTGACGGCTCTTGCGAGCGGGCCGCCATGCACGCCGAATGCAAGCGGGGCGTCGAGAAGAACAAGCCCGCCAACGCGCTCGGAAAACAATGTCGCGAAGATGGCTGCAAGGGTTCCACCGAGCGAGTGCCCGGCGAGAATGGGTGTTGAGACACCCGTCTCTGACTTGATCACATCCATGGCGGTGCTTGGGAGTTGACACCCATACTCGGCCAACCCGAGCCCGTCCTGGGCTTTTGTCGGCGGGAGCCACTCGAGCAGATACACGCTGGCGCCGCGACGAAGGCAATGCCGGACCACGCTGACGCACGGGAGCAGATCCCAGGTGTATGGCCGCTTAAATGGAGCCGGGATGATGAGGATGATGGGGCCGCTCGCGTCGCATTGGCCGTCGTAGGCGCGCAATCGTGCGCCGAGAAGCTCAGCGGCGGTTCGCCAGGGGTGCTCCTGCGGGCCGAGGCCGATAACATCCAATGCAGCGCCGATCTGGCGGCGCATGTCGTCCATCCATTGCAGCGTCATCGGAGCGAGCACGGCCCTGCCACTTGGAGTGGTTCCTCTCTGGAAAACCAACTGATTTGGCTTCAGGTGGTCCCCTCGCATCAAACATGAATGGCCGTTGAGCCGAGGAGGATTGCACCAGGCTTGAGTGCCCGATGCGACGCGCTCGGGTTCTCGCAATTGTCGAAACAAAAAAGCGCGCCGGAAGGTCCGACGCGCTTGATCACCTTTCACTCGTTCTGAAGATCAACTGCTCTCGATCAGATCTGCGCGGCGCTTCAGCAACGAGCCGGCCTTGCTGCTGGAGATCTTGTACTCCCAGCCTTTGGTCTGGCGAGTGATCTTCTCGGCAATCTCCTTGGCATCGCCGTCGCCTGTTGCGGCCAAAGAGAGCCAATAGTCGTCGCCGTCCTTGCGCAGCCAGAGCGTCACCTCGAGGCCGTCCTTCGTGGCGAACGAGACAATGTTGACATCGCCTGAGGGCGGGCTGTCCAGCTTACGGACGTCGTCCGCGTCGATATAAGCCGCTGCGCGCAGAATGCCGTCCGCAGCGGAAGCATCCTTGAGCTTCGCGTCCTCAGGAAAACCGACGAATTTCGCCTTAGCGTCGCCGCCGGCCTCGCGCTCTATCCTCAGGGGCTCCTCGCCGGGGATGTGGACAGCAAGCCACTGGATGTTGTTGCTCTCGGTATCGAAGATTTTCGGCTCGATCCAGGAGCGGATGCGCGCAAAGAGGTTGAGCTCGACGTTGGCGAGCCAGGTCTGCGCATCGCCGGCCTTGCGGACATAAGTGCCGCTCTTGCCCGTACCGAACGCCTCCCAATGCCGCTTGCCGATGATCAGATCAGCAACGACCTTCCCGCTGCCATCCATAATCTTGAGCGAGCGGGACTTGGCCCCTTCCGCCGTCGGATCCTCCAGCTCGAGAAGGGCGTGGCGGTCCGGCATCCGCGTTTTTGCTTCGATCAGCTCGGCCTGGGCCAGCTTCACGAGCAGGGAGCGCACCTTGTCGGGATCGGCTGGATAGCCACCCCGCTCCTTGATCGTCCACTGGCCGTCGGTGTTGCTTTCGAGCGTGATTGCTTCGCCCTCGTGGCTGATGACGAGGCTACGGACCTCGGCCTCGCCTGACGCCAGCGCCGGGACCAGCTTCTCGCCCGCGATGCGACCCTGATCCCATTGATTATGCGTCGTGTAGACGACCACCGCGGCGATGCTGGATACGACAGCGGCCAGAGCAGTTATCACGAACGTCTTGGGTTTCATGGTCGAGATCTCCGAGCAGTGACTGGTGTCGTCAGGCCCTGCGTCGGCGACGCAGGACTGCCCAGCACGTAGCACCGACGCCGAGCAGCAGCGGCACCGCGCCGATGTTGGCGAACTTCAACCAGGCATCGAGACGGTCGATGTCCTCGCGCAGTGCACGCTTCACTTCACGCAGATCGCGGCGAACGGCCAACATTTCGCTGCGGAACCGTTCGATGGCTTCACGCTCCTTGTCTGTCAGGATGATCGTTTCACCTTCGCCGACGCGCTCGAGCTGAGCGAGCTGATCCTGCAGCTCCTTGAGCTTTGCAGTCAGCGCCTGCTCCTTCTCGCGATAGCGGCGCTCCGCGTCGCGGCGGATTTCGGCCACGAGCTCGAATGGCCGGTCGACGATGCCACGGCCACGTAGCGTGAGCAGGGCATCGGATCCGGAGAGGTTCTCCAATGCTCCCACCACAAACGCCGAGTTGTGCGCGTTCGGTATGGCGATCTGCTGGCCGAGGAACTCGCGGACATCAACCCAGAACTGGTCGCTCAGGAGATCGGTGTCAGCGACGAGGAGGACGTTGATGTTCCCGTCGGTCCGATGCTCTGCTGAGGCCTCTTTAGATTCCGAGGCGTTGTCCGACGATCCCGCGCCTGCATCAGCAGCATTTCCGGACTCATTGTCTTCGGACTTCTTGTCTTCAGCCTTTTCTTCTTTCGGCGGACCGTCTGGATAGGCGCTCTTGGCCTCGCCGGAGATCCGCGCCGCAATTACCAGCGGTTTGCCTCCGGGCTTATACTCCCGCAGCAGAGCAACTGCATCCGGCATCGGTGAAACCTTCTCAGTCGGAATGCTAGTTGCCTGCGAGCTGGTCTGCACAACCGGCGCCAGCTTCGTGGTGGCCCCTTCGGCTGCGTTCAGAAAGCCTGTTGAAGCGAGGTTCAGCCGCTCGATCCCGGCGGAGAGAACGTCGCCCTGGTCGAGATTGCTGCTGCCCAAGGAGAGCCAAGCGACGTAGTCGGTGACGACGTTGTTCACTCCGCCACCGAATTGCACACGCCGCGCATGCTCGATGTCGCCGGCGACTTGCTTAGCATCGAACTCGATGCCCCAAGCTTTGAGCAGCTTTCCGAACTCGTCGAAGTTCGGAGTGGCGCCCATGGACATGGGCGAGGGTGGCTGCAGCGTCTCCGGCACGGGATCGACAAAGGCCAGAATCCGCCCGCCCTTCAAGGCGAACTGATCGATGGCATAAGCCGTCTTCGCCGACAGCCCGTCAGGCTGGACGACCATCAGCACATCGATGTCCTCGGGTATTTCGTCCAGCTCCTTGCTGAGGCTCTTGACCTCGAAGACCTCGCGGATTTGCTGCATCACCATCTGCGGCGGCAGCGGCGGCCCGCGCATACCCATCATTGGATTGAGGCCACCTTCGAGCGGCAGTGTGGAGAGGAGGCCGATCACCGGCTTCTTCGGGTTGGCCAGCGCATAGATGAGCTTGGTAACGTCGTACTCGATGAACCGCTCACGCTCGGGCGCGAAGAAGCCGATCGTCTCCTCGTCGTCGGTCGAGTTGGCCCCAACCATGCCGAAGTAGCCGAGGTCGCCTTCCGGATTGAGACGAATGCCCCGCAATCCCGCAGCCACGGCACGGTCCTCAGCATCCGAGAACGGCTCGGGATCGATATAGGAAACTCGGAGCTTGTTGCCCGAGATCGAGCGATACTGCTCAAGAAGGGTCCTCACGCGCTCGAAGTTCTTGGCGAAGGAAGGCGCCGCCTCGCCGAGCTTGTGTGAGTAGTAGACCCGGACGTCGATCGGCTCCTCGATCTGGCTCAGCGCCCTCCGGGTGCCTTCGGAAATCGTATAGAGGCCCTCTTTCGTGAAGTCGGCCTTTACCGATCGCAATGCCGTCGCGCTGATCAGATTGATCGACAGGAAAGCGATCCCCGCGAGAACAAGGCCTGTCCAGGCCAGCGTATGCCGCGGCAGGCGGGAAAGCCACCCGGCGTGCCTTTCAGAAGATGATGTACGCTTTGTAGCCATTGCGCACGTCCTCCGCTCAAGCGGCTTTCTTCTGATCGATGATGATCCGGTTCGCGAATAGAGCGAACACGATCACCGATGCGTAGAAGATCAAAGCCGGCAGGCTGACGATCCCTTTCGAGAAATCTTCGAAATGGGACAGGAAGCTGAGGCTCTGAATGGCTGCAACGACGAACTGAGGCGCCCAGACGCGGAAGGCATTGAGCACCATATCCACGCCGCTCATCAGCAGCAGGAAGCAGACCGCGGCCGCAACGATGAAGGCGATGACCTGATTTTTGGTCAGCGCCGACACGCACGAGCCGATGGCCAGGAAGGCTCCTGCGGTCAGGAAGCTGCCAACGTAGCTCGTGAGAATGACGCCATTATCCGGGGTCCCCAGAACATTGACGGTGATCCACATCGGGAAGGTCAGAACCAGGGCCACGCCAATGACCGCCCAAGCGGCCAGGAACTTGCCGAGGATGGCATCACTTGGCGAGATCGGCAGGGTCATCAGAAGCTCGATGGTGCCCGTCTTCCGTTCCTCCGCCCAGAGCCGCATGGCAACGGCCGGCACAAGCAGCAGGAACAGCCACGGGTGATAGACGAAGAAGCTCGTCAGGTCGGCCTGATTACGGTCGAAGAAGTTGCCGACATAGAAGGCGAACGCGCCGGTGAGCGCGACGAAGATGATGAGAAAAACGAGCGCCAGCGGCGTGGCGAAATAGGCGCCGAACTCGCGCTTGGTGATGATCCAGGTGCGCTTCAGGCTATCAAGCATGGCGGTCTCCCTGATCCGACGTCGTGATCTGCCGGAAGACATCGTCGAGCTTGCCGCGCTCCACGTAGATCTCCTCGACGGCGATTGCGGACTCACGGATGGCCTGCGTGACCTCGGCAGCGATCGACATGCCGCCCTTCGGCAGCGCCCGAAGCTGCAGATGTCCATTGACCTTGCTGACTGTCTCGACAGCCGCAATCGAGGAGAACCGCTCCAGTGTCTGCCGGACCAAATCCGCATCGGACGACGCGACGCGGATCGCAATGGCGCCGTGATTGGGAGCGCGCTGGCGCAGGTCCTCCGCAGTGCCGTCGGCGACGATGCGCCCCTTGTCGATGACAACGGCGCGGCTGCAGACGGCTTCCACCTCTTCGAGGATGTGGGTCGAGACAATGATGGCCTTGTTACGGGCCATCTCGCGGATCAGCTCGCGAACCTGATGCTTCTGGTTGGGATCGAGCCCGTCTGTCGGCTCGTCCATGATGAGCACGTCGGGATCATGCAGAATTGCCTGGGCGATGCCGACCCGGCGTTTGAAGCCCTTCGAGAGAGTTTCGATGCTCTGGTCGAGAACGGAATGTAGTCCGGTCTTCTCCACCGCGGCGTCGACGCGCTTACGGGCCTCGGCTCCGCGGAAGCCGCGGATCGCTGCGATGAAACGGAGGAACTTGGCGGGTGTCATCTCCGCGTAGGCAGGAGCACCTTCGGGCAGGTATCCGAGGCGTGCCTTCGCGGCGAGCGGCTCTTCCTGCACATCATAGCCCGCAATACGTGCCGTCCCGGAGTCCGGCTCCAGAAAGCCGGTAATCATTTTCATCGTCGTAGATTTCCCGGCACCGTTGGGGCCGAGAAACCCGAGCACCTCTCCGGGCATGACGGTCAATGAGATCCCGTCGACCGCCTTGATGCTGCCGAAGCTCTTCTTCAAAGCCTCGGCTTCGATCAATGCAGGCATGGGCCCTCCCTTATTCATCAAAGCGTTACGCCTGATCACGCGGGTTCGGTAAACGGCGCTCTCATGTCGAAAAAAGGGCACGCGCTTTTCACGCGTGCCCTATAACGGAAGGACCTTAGAAGTCCATCCCGCCCGGTGTCGCCGGGGCAGGAGCCTGTTTCTTCGGCTTCTCGGCGATCATCGCCTCGGTGGTGATCAGCAGGCCCGCGACGGAAGCGGCATCCTGCAGAGCCGTACGGACCACCTTCGTGGGGTCAATGATGCCCTTCGCGACGAGGTCACCGTACTCGCCGGTCTGGGCGTCATAGCCCCAGTTATACGTGTTGTTGTCGAGGATCTTGCCGACAATGATCGAGCCATCCTCGCCGGCGTTCTGCGCGATCTGGCGCGCAGGAGCCTGGATCGCCCGGCGAATGATGTTGATGCCGGTCTTCTGATCCTCGTTGGCCGGGTTGAGGCCATCGAGCGCTTTCAGCGACCGCAGCAGAGCAACACCGCCACCCGGAACGATGCCTTCCTCGACGGCCGCGCGGGTCGCATGGAGGGCGTCGTCGACGCGATCCTTACGCTCCTTAACCTCGACCTCGGTCGCACCGCCGACCTTGATCACCGCAACGCCACCAGCGAGCTTCGCCAGACGCTCCTGCAGCTTTTCGCGATCATAGTCGGAGGTGGTCACCTCGATCTGCTGCTTGATCTGATTGATACGGGCGTCGATGTTCTCCTTCTTGCCGGCGCCGTCGACGATGGTGGTGTTGTCCTTGTCGATGGTCACGCGCTTCGCCCGGCCCAGCATATCGAGCGTGACGTTCTCGAGCTTGATGCCGAGATCCTCGGAGACGACCTGGCCGTTGGTGAGGATCGCGATGTCCTCGAGCATCGCCTTCCGGCGGTCACCGAAGCCCGGCGCCTTGACGGCCGCAACCTTCAAGCCACCACGCAGCTTGTTGACGACCAGCGTCGCGAGCGCCTCGTTCTCCACGTCCTCAGCAATGACGAGGAGCGGCTTGCCGGTCTGCACGACCGCCTCGAGCACTGGAAGTAGCGGTTGCAGCGAGGACAGCTTCTTCTCGTGGATCAGGATGTACGGATCCTCGAGCTCGACCGTCATCTTGTCGGCGTTGGTGATGAAGTACGGCGAGATGTAGCCGCGGTCGAACTGCATACCTTCGACCACGTCGAGCTCGGTCTCGAGGCTCTTAGCCTCCTCGACGGTGATCACGCCCTCCTTGCCGACCTTCTCCATCGCCTCGGCGATCATCTTGCCGATCTCGGCGTCGCCGTTAGCGGAGATGGTGCCTACCTGGGCGATCTCACTGTTATTGGTGACTGTCTTGGAGTTCTTCTTGAGATCGGCAACGATGGCATTCACAGCCATGTCGATGCCGCGCTTCAGGTCCATCGGGTTAGCGCCGGCGGCCACGGAACGGGCGCCCTCACGGACGATGGCCTGGGCGAGAACCGTGGCGGTCGTGGTGCCATCGCCGGCGAGGTCGTTGGTCTTGGACGCCACCTCGCGCAGCATCTGCGCACCCATGTTCTCGAACTTGTCCTCGAGCTCGATCTCCTTGGCGACCGTCACGCCGTCCTTAGTGGTGCGGGGGGCACCGAAGGACTTCTCGATGACGACGTTGCGCCCCTTGGGGCCCAGCGTCACCTTTACGGCATCAGCAAGAATGTCGACGCCGCGCAGCATCTTCTCGCGCGCGTCGTGCGAGAATTTCACCTCTTTGGCGGACATTGCATTCCTCCTTCAGCGGCGACCGCTTTTCATTCGGCGCCGAAGTCAGCAATACTCGTTGGCCGAACGCCTTTGTGATCCGGCCTCACTGATGGGCTTTGTTAAATTGGGAGATACGATCGATTAGGCTGCAGCTTTCGCCGTGGCCTGCTTATCGAGAACGCCCATGATGTCGCTCTCTTTCATGATCAACAGCTCCTCGCCGTCGATCTTGACTTCGGTGCCGGACCACTTGCCGAAGAGCACGATGTCACCGGGCTTCACGTCGAGCGGAGTGATGTTGCCTTTCTCGTCACGGGTACCGGGCCCGACGGCAAGCACCTCGCCCTGCTGTGGCTTTTCCTTCGCGGTGTCCGGGATGATGATGCCGCCGGCTGACTTTTCCTCTGCCTCGATGCGGCGCACCACAACACGGTCATGCAGGGGCCGAAACTTCATCGATCCAACCTCCATTGCCCTAACCAGCTATGTGCTTTTCCAGACGCGGGCCCGAACTGCGGCGCCCGCTCAGCCGATGTAATTAGTCGCACCTTTGGCACTGTCAAGGGGTGAGTGCTAAAGGTCGGCAAGGCCCGTATACGCAACCAAAATGCGAGCTTGCGGCGACGGTTGGTTCGCTTTCTGCGGCATGGAAGCAGCTGTTTCCATTAAGGGCTTTAGGCGCTCGTGCGAGCTGCCCGCAGCGCACACTTGACCGGCAAGAGCGCTTCGGTTCAGCCGGCAGGAGAAACGAGTTAACCCGGATTTGCTCCTTAACCAGATTTCGACGCCGCGACTTGCGCCTTCAATAAGTGAGACTGGTGCGCTCCCCAGGGTGTCTACGCAACTCTCCCCCGTCATTATTGGAGCGTCCCTTCAGATTTTGAGCGCACCATCCGCGGGCAAAGCAAGAAACTCGAGTTGTTCGGATTTTTGAAATGAAGCTTGATAACGTACCCTTTTAGAGGCAGTCTACTCTGTGTTGCGACAGTCTCTGTTGCGAAAAAAAAGAGAGCTCAGGGAGTCGCGATAATCGCAGGAGGAAGCCGTGACTAGGTTGGGCTGGCTCCCAATTGTGGGGGCATTTCTCATCGCACCTGCTTTTGCGCAGGAAATTCCCACTTCACCCGAGGAGGTCGCGCGGCCCGGAGGGAAGATCACCGGGGCGAAAGAGCTCGCGCTCATCAAGGTGGCTGACGGGTTCAATGATCCTGTCGGCGTCAGCGTCGCCAACGATGGCTCCGGCCGGATCTTCGTGGTGGAGCGCGTTGGGCGGGTTAAGGTTGTAAAGGACGGTAAGGTTCTTCCAGAGCCGTTTCTCGATCTGACGGTAACAAATCCGCTCGGCAGCGAGGTGCAAACCGGTTTCGTCGAGCAGGGGCTCTGGTCTATAGCGTTCCATCCGAAATTCAAAGAAAACGGTTATGTTTTCGTCCATTATTCGTCATTGCCGTTCAACGGCGCTTCGATCGTTGCACGTTATACCGTAGACCCGAACAGTCCTGACCAGATCACGACCGAGCAGGCGAACAAAACGGTCAAGGTTCTGATGAACATTCCGCAGCCGTATTACAATCACTACGGCGGAATGATCGCCTTTGGACCGGACGGTATGCTCTACATCGGTAAGGGTGACGGTGGTTGGGAAGGTGACCCGCTCAATGCTGGTCAGCGTCTCGATACGCTTCTCGGCAAATTGCTGCGGATCGATGTCGATACGCCGGATGATGTTCCCTACCGGGTTCCTGCCGACAATCCCTTCGCGCAGGCCGATAAGCCCCAAATGATGTCCCTATTCGGAATCACCGAGAAAGGTTTCGACCAGATCAAGATCGGAGCGCGGCCTGAAATTTGGGCTTATGGCCTTCGCAATCCATACATGTTCCATTTCGATAAGGTTTCGGGCGACCTTTTCATAGCAGATGTCGGCCAGAACCACTGGGAAGAGATCAACTGGCAACCTGCTTCGTCTAAAGGCGGAGAGAATTACGGCTGGAGGTTGAATCAAGCTTCCAAGTGCCACCCGCACGAAGGCCCTGGCGAGAAGTGCCCGATCGTCGGCGTCTTGCCGGTCGCCGAATATCCGCATGAGGAGCCTTATCCCGGTGCTGAGAAGCTGAAGGACGGGTGGGGTTGCTCTGCCCAGGGCCTCGGCGTTGCAAACTATGCCGGACTCAACAAAGCCTACCTCGTTGGGGACTGGTGCTCTGGCCGCCTGTGGGGCGTTCAGTGGGACGAGGGCAAGTGGAAGATGCAGGAATTCCTGCAGACCCAGCTGCAGTTCACTGCCGGGACGGTTGACGAGGATGGCACAGTGCTCGCCGTGAATTGCTACTGCTTCTATCTCGAAGACCAAGGTCCGACTGCAAATCCCCCGGGTGCTCTGTGGCGCATCGTGCCGGCTGACGAAGTTCCCCCGGGTGCCGAGGTCGCAAAAGTTGCTCAATAACTGACAAGAATCCTTTGGACCGATGCGAAGGGGCCGGCCCAGGTCGGCCCCTTGGTTTGGAGGCGGACGTGAATCAATCCAGCAGAATTATCGTCAGTGTTTTGTTTATCCAATTGGCCTGGGCGCTCCCAAGCGCGGCGACGGAACCTGCCGTCGAATTCCGCCATGCGCTCGACAACTCGCCACTGGAAATTAAACCTCGTCCGGGCGAAACGGTTACTCCCGCCGTTGAGCAGTTCCTCGCTACCGGCAAAAACCCATACATCGGCGATGCCACCGCGCTCGAGGCTGGCAAGCGTATTTATCAGCGGAATTGCCAAGCTTGCCATCTGCCCGATGGTTCGGGACGGCTCGGCCCCAGCCTGATCGATGATGAGGTCATCAATCCGCGCGCCGGCACGGATATCGGCGACTTCGAGATCGTTTACGGCGGTGCTCGAGGAGCGATGCAATCGTTCTCCAGGCGAGGCATGAGCCTCGACGATATGTTGAAAGTTGTTGCTTATGTCAGGAGCTTGAAAAAGGCTGATTGATTAAGCCAGACTGGCCGTTGAGGCGCAGGCGTTTTGAGAAATTACTTCTCGTGTAATTCGAGCATGCGAAACGGTTGGTTTGGGCGTGCTCTGTTGCGTGTTAAGCGCGCGGTGATTTCGGCTGGCGCGCCAATTGTTCGAGCGATCACACGACTGGTGTCCTATCGGCGCTGCTGGGATCGAGATTGGGTAGACGACGCGTGGCTGCTTCGACGTTCGCGAACTCAGCTCTAGCCCGTTGCCACCTGAAATTCGGCCATTAAGGTGTGCTCTGAACCAGGCTCGAGGCGGATTACGTCATCTCCGGCATTGGCCGTCTCGACGCACAGCATATGGCGGTAGCCGTCCTCGGGGATATCGCCGAAGGTCTTCGCGCGCTCCTCCCACGGGTTCCAGACAACGCTGCTCGTGCTCCCAGACTTGCTTATGACGATGGCCCGTCCGAGCCCCATGTCACGGATGACGGCCTTGTCCGAGTGGCCGAGGTAGATGCGATCGATTTCACCGCTAACAATGATCGGTCCCGTCTGCCGCTTACGGGTGTAGGCGTCCAGCTTGTCCAGGTAGTCGAGCCCTTCGAACCCGCAAACCTCCACTTGGGCGATATCCGACACGTAAAAATACGAGTGCAACGCCTCAGTCAGCTGGAACGCTTTAGAGCCGGTATTGCGGGTTGTGAGCTCCAACTTGAGCGTTGCGCCTGCAATGATCCGCAAAGTCAATTCTGCCTGATTTGGCCATAGGACGGCGTCCTCCGGGGTTGTCTCGGTCTTCAGGATCAGCTCGGTGGCCTGTGGCAACTTGCACGATCCGGCTACGGCCCAGCGTCGTGCACACACGAAGCCGTGGATCGGTTTGGTTGGGTCAGTGGGATGTGGACCGAACCAGGGCCAACAGATTGGCACACCGCCCCGCACTGTAAGCTCCGAGTGCTTAGGGCGTATGGGAGAGACCCAGAAAACCTCGGCGTGCCCGTGCGGATACCAGCTCAGCACCTGGGCGCCCTTGCGTGCGATGGTAGCTGAACAGGCTCCATTCCTGATCCAGGCGATCGGCTCGCCATCCATCTCGGCGAAGCCTAGCTCGTTTTCGATTCCGAACTCGCGATCCAGCTCGGCTGCGTCTTTCATGGCATTCAGGCCCTGGCTTGCGACTCCTGAACGGATAACTCGGAATCCGGGCTGTAGACGCGCGCGGTGTATGACTGCAGTCTTGTTTCGGCGAACGCGCAGGCAAAAGAATGCTCACGATCTATCAGGCACGCGAGGGTGGTCTGGTCAAGGCCGAAGGCGAGAACGCAATATCTGAGGCTGTCTGGATTGATCTCCTCCATCCCTCCCGGGAGGAGGAAAGGCTTATCGAACGTCACCTCGGTCTCCTTGTGCCAACCCGCGAGGAAATGGCCGAGATCGAGGTCTCAAGCCGCCTTTATCACGAATCCGGCGCGCACTTCATGACAGCGACGGTCCTCCACCGGTCCGAGACGGCTCATCCGGAGTCGACGGCAATCACCTTCATTCTCACCGAAAAGACGCTTGTGACGGTGCGCTACGCCGAGCCGCGTGCGTTTTCCATGTTCCTCATCCGGGCCGAAAAGGGCGATGCGGCGACGAGTTCGGCTTTGGCCATTCTGATAGGTCTGCTTGAGGCCATCATCGATCGCGAGGCCGACATCATCGAGCGGCTGCAGGCCGATACGGATCGCCTGGCGCACAGCATCTTCTACATGAAGGGTGGCACAGCAACTCGGACGCGCCGGTTCGACGTCATTCTCAAGCAGATCGGGCAGGCGGGTGAGGTGACCTCCAAGTTGCGGGATAGCCTGCTTTCGCTTGGGCGCCTGCTGACCTATCTCGGCCAGGTCGCGGCACAGCGCAAAAATGCGGAAGACAGCCGGGAGCAGATCACGATGGCGAGCCGGGACGTCCAATCGCTCGCCGACCACCTCGGCTATCTGAACTCCCGCATCTCATTCTTGCTCGATGCGTCGCTGGGGCTCGTCTCCATCGAGCAGAACCAGATCATCAAGCTGTTCTCGGTTGTTGCCGTGGTGTTGCTGCCGCCGACGCTCGTCGCATCCATTTACGGGATGAACTTCCGTTTCATGCCTGAGCTCGACTGGGCTTTCGGCTACCCGCTGGCGCTCCTGGTGATGGTGCTCTCGGCAGTGCTGCCTTTCCTTTATTTCCGACGCAAAGGCTGGCTGTAGCGGCCGACCGCCGGTCGACATCGAGCGATCCCGCGCATACTCTCCTGCGTCCATTATCATCGGAGGAAACGAGGCCATGGATCTCGGCATTAGAGGCAAATCGGCGATCGTCTGTGCTGCATCCAAGGGTTTAGGGAGAGGGTGCGCAGAGGCGCTGGCGCGAGAGGGGGTTGAGCTGACGATCTGCGCGCGCGGCAAGGATGCGCTGGAAGCCACGGCCGAGCATCTTCGCCAGCTCGGCGCGCCCAAGGTGACAGCCATTGCCTGCGATGTCACCACGGAGGAGGGGCGTCGCGCCCTGCTCGAAGCGTGCCCGAACCCTGACATTCTGATCAACAACGCCGGCGGACCGCCTCCGGGAGATTTCAAGGACTTCTCTCTCGACGACTGGCGTAAGGCGGTCGAGGCCAACATGCTGACTCCGATCGCACTGATCCATGCCACCGTCTACGGCATGATGGAGCGTGGCTTCGGGCGAATCGTGAACATCACGAGCGCATCTGTGAAGGCGCCTATTCCGACACTGGAGCTTTCGAACGGCGCACGCTGTGGCCTCACCGGCGCGGTGGCGGCGCTCGCGCGCAAGACGGTCCATCGAAACGTCACGATCAATGCGCTGCTGCCCGGCCCATTCGAGACCGACCGTCTTCGTGCGACATCTCAGAAGATGGCTGAGGCACGTGGGCAACCGTTCGAGGTGGTTCACGAGCAGCGCAAGAAAGAGACGCCAGCCAAGCGTTTCGGCACGCCCGAGGAATTCGGAGCGACAGCGGCTTTCCTCTGTTCAGTCCACGCGGGCTACATCACCGGCCAGAACATCATCCTCGACGGAGGGCAGTTCCCCGGAACGATGTGAGTCCGACTGCGCGCCCGGTGCAGGGCGAACTGTTAGCCCTGCTCGACGGGCGTGCCGGCGTCCTCGCGGCCCCATTCGGTCCACGAGCCGTCGTAGAGGCCGGAGTCTGGCTGCCCGATCAAGGCGAGTCCGAGACTGAGAATAGCCGCGGTCACGCCCGAGCCGCAGGTCGTGACGACGGGTTTCATTGGTTCTATCCCAGCCTCGGTGAAGACCCGATGCAGCTCGTCGGGCGACTTGAGCGTGCCATCCGGGTTCAGCAGGCGCGAGTAAGGAACGTTCCGCGAGCCGGGGATGTGGCCGCTACGCAGGCCGGGACGAGGCTCCGGCTCCGCGCCCGCAAACCGTCCCGGGCTTCGAGCATCGGCGATCTGCGCTGAACCGCTCTCGATGATACGTTTCACGTCCTGAAGGTCGCGAACGAGACTGGCGTTGAGCCGCGGCGTGAAGTGGCGCTGCGACCGCGGCGGGGTCGGCTCCGAGGTGACCGGGCGGCCTTCGGCCTTCCATTTCGGCAGGCCGCCGTTGAGCACCGCCACATCCTCATGCCCCATGACGCGAAAGGTCCACCAGACGCGGGCGGCCGAAAACATGCCGACGCTGTCGTAGACCACGATGCGCATGCCGTCGCCGATGCCCATTCGTTTCATACGGCTAGCGAACTTCACCGTGGACGGCAGCATGTGCGGCAAAGACGAGCTTTCGTCGGAAATCTCGTCGATGTCGAAAAATAAGGCGCCAGGAATGTGCTCTTCTTCGTATTCAGCCCGCGCGTTTCGGCCAGCTGTCGGCAAGTGCCACGATCCGTCGAGCACGACGAGATCTGGTGCATCGAGGTGATCGGCCAGCCAGTCTGTCTCGACGAGATGTGAGCTGCGGGCGGGAGCCATTCAGAAGCCTCCTGTTGCGCGACCGTAGTTTCGTCAGGCAAACGCCAGCCTGATACGGCGGTTTTGCTTGCCCTTCTTCTCGATGCGAGAAACGACGATGGGGCCGATCTCCGCGGTTGAGCGTACGTGCGTGCCGCCGCATGGCTGAAGATCGACTGACCCGTTCTCGCCGATGGCTACGAGGCGGACGCGTCCCGAGCCGCGTGGCGGTTTGACGCTCATCGTGCGCACGAGCTGTGGATTGGCATCGAGCTCCTCTTCCGTAATCCAGCGCTCGGTTACGGGATGGTCGGCCGTGATCAGTGCGTTGATACTTTCGGTCAGCTGATCCTTGTCGACGGCGCTCGCATCCGGGATGTCGAAGTCGAGCCGGCCTTCCTCCGCGCCGATCTGACCGCCGGTCACCGGGAACTTCACGAGTGAGCACAGCAGATGCAGGGCAGTGTGCATCCGCATGTGCCGGTGGCGTGTCTCCCAATCGAGCACGAGGCGGACGGTGCTACCGATCTGCGGCGCGGTTGCCCCTTCCGCGGGCACATGGACGATCGTCGTCCGGTCCTGGTCATAGACCGTGGTGGCGATGGGGCACTGACCTAACCCTTCGACCTCCAGCGCGCCGCGGTCGCCCGGCTGTCCACCGGCCATGGGGTAAAACACCGTACGGTCCAGGATGATGCCGCCGCGCTCGTTCACCGCGAGCACGGTGGCGGTGCAATCACGCAGGTACGGATCGGCGCGGTAAAGCGGTTCGGTCGTGGCCATGGTGCTCACCGTCAAGTCAGGCGTCGTCGGAATCGATGAACACGGACGGTATACTCTGCTGCTGCCCGTCCAGCCATGCCGGAACCGGAAGGTTCTTGCTGCGCAGAAAGGCCGGATTGAACAGTTTGGACTGGTAGCGCGTGCCGTAGTCGCAAAGCACCGTCACGATGGTATGTCCGGGGCCCATTTCGCGAGCGAGCCGGATCGCGCCAGCGACATTGACACCGGAAGAGGCGCCGACGCAAAGGCCTTCCTCTTCGAGGAGCTGGAAGACGATCTTCACGGCCTCCGCATCCTCGATCCGCCACGCGTGATCGACCTCGACGCCTTCCAAATTCTTTGTGATGCGGCCCTGGCCGATGCCTTCGGTGATGGAGCTGCCTTCCGCCTTCAGCTCGCCCGTCGTGTAGTAGCTGTAGAGCGCGGCGCCAGGCGGATCGGCGAGACCAATCTGGATATCCTTGCGCTTGGCCTTCAGGCCGATGGAGACACCGCCGAGCGTGCCGCCGGAGCCAACCGCACAGCAGAATCCGTCGACCTTCCCTTCCGTCTGTTCCCAGATCTCATCGGCTGTCGTCTCGATATGTGCCTGACGGTTTGCGACGTTATCGAACTGGTTCGCCCAGATCGCGCCGTTGGGCTCCGTCTTGGCGAGCTCTTCGGCAAGCCGCCCGGAGTACTTCACATAGTTGTTGGGATTCTTGTACGGGACCGCCGGAACCTCGACCAGCGTGGCTCCGAGCAGACGGAGCGCATCCTTCTTCTCTTGGGACTGTGTCTCTGGGATAACGATAACCGAGCGGAAGCCCATGGCAGCGCCGATCACCGTCAGTCCGATGCCAGTATTGCCGGCCGTGCCTTCGACGATCGTGCCCCCTGGGCGCAGCAGCCCACGTTCTACGGCATCTTTGATGATGTAGAGGGCGGCGCGGTCCTTCACCGACTGGCCAGGGTTCATGAACTCCGCCTTGCCGAGAATGGTGCAGCCCGTCTCCTCCGACGCGCGCTTCAACTTGATAAGGGGGGTACGGCCAACGGCATCTGCAACGCTCGAAGCGACGATCACAGGCAACCTCCGGGTTTGCGACGAGCAAGGCACCTTCAGCGAGAATGGCAGCCTAATTGCCACCTGGCGCGGCGGCAAGCACGTCAAACCCGTTCGGTGTTAACGATTCTTTAACCCCTCGAACGGCCGCCCCGGAGCTCAGTTTGGGTCCCGGTTACCCTTACGCCAGGAAGGGTTAGAGCCGTGATTTCCTAATCCGGATCATCTTCCCGCAAAAAAAAGACCTCGGATTCACGTTTCTTGAGAAATCACCTCACTTGAACGCCACGGTAAGCAGACTTTCATGTGCGCGCCGGGCGGGCCAGTGGGTCGGCTTTTCGGGTGGATTGAGCCGGTCGGCGACGAATGTCGCAATCCGTTTGCCGTCAAGCATCACCAAGCCAGCATCATTGCGCACGTCGACCTTGCCTTTCATGACGAGCACCGCGCGCTTGTCGCCCACTGGGCCGCTCCACAGATCGACACCTCGCGATCGAATGGTGGCGGCTTCTGTCCGCACTTCGATCCGCTTGTTCGGGGCCTCCTTCGGCTGAGGGGAGACAAGCCGAATGGCGCCGCGTACCAGGTCGAGGATCAGCGCCCCGCTACGCCGCCCTTCCTCCCGCAGGTAATCGGCAATCACCAAAACGGCGTTCTCTCCGATGGCAACCCGGCTGCCATCATCGAAGGAGAGGAGGACGCGAGACCCAGGCCCGGTGGTCAGGTGGTCTCGGCGGGAGATCACCTGCCCGGGCTTAGGGTCATCATAACGAAATCCGTTGCGCTCGATGCGGATTAGACCTTCGGCTCGCTCGATTTTGCCGACGCGGTCGCGCGGATCGCTTGGCTGGCTGGTGGCAGCCAAAGCTGCTGCTGCCGTGATGAACAGGAAGGCGGCAATGTGGGTGGTGCCACGGGCCATGAGAGCTCGAGTCATGAAAGGTTGTCCCTCATCTTGATGACCAAGACAGTCTCAAGCGCCCCCCGCAGGCGCCGGGTTCCCACCCCGAATCACCAACTTTGCATTTTTTGCACGCGAGTTGGCCGGATGTATGTCCGCGCAACTCTAGAAAGGTTTCAGCCGCAAGAATGACGGTGCTTCGGCGCGCGGCGGGATGTAAGGTCTATTAGCAACTATATATCAACTGAGGCTGAGGCCGGTTGATGCCGGCCGAGTGCCTGGCGCGAGTGCAATGCCGGTAAAGTCCGTGCGGCGCAGATCGACGGCCCACGGTCACGCGGCCCTTCTGCTCAGGAGGCCGGATTTGGGCCCTTCTTTCAAGACAGCGGCTTTGTCATCGGTGCCGCTCTCGCGTGCGGAAGGAGCCGGATGCTTGCGCATCAGGGTGATTTGTGAGACAGACCGTGGCACAAGCGCCCCGGCGTGACGCGGGCGTGGCGGAACTGGTAGACGCGGCGGGTTTAGGTCCCGTTGTCTTCAAAGACTTGGGGGTTCGAGTCCCTCCGCCCGCACCACTGGGATTGGAGCCTCTTCCCGGTGGCTACGGCTGTCGAGTCTCTCCGCCCGTGCGATGTGTGGGTCGGGCTGGTGCGGCGGGTACCGGGTGGTCGGACCGGCGCGCCTTTTGGGGTTGCAAGCGGATTATTCCAGGCAGGTTTCGGTAGATGCAGGTAACGGAGACGCTTTCAGACGGCTTGAAGCGCCAGCTCAAGGTGGTGGTCGGCGCGGGCGAGATCGGGGCCCGGTTCGATGCCAGGCTCGACGAGATCAAGGACCGGGTTCAGCTCAAGGGTTTCCGTAAGGGCAAGGTGCCGGTCCAGCATCTGAAGAAGATCTTCGGCCGCTCGCTCATGGGCGAGGTGCTTCAGCAGACGATCGAGGAGAAGAGCCGTGCGGCTTTAGAGGAGCGCAAGGAACGGCCTGCCATCCAACCGCGGATCGAGCTGCCCGAGGATCAGCAAGAGATCGAAAAAGTCTTGTCAGGTCAGGCAGACCTCTCGTTCGACATGTCGTTCGAGGTGCTGCCTGAGATCAATCTGATCGATTTCTCGGAGCTGAAGCTCGAGCGCCCCGTCGCCGATGTTGATGGCAAGTCCATTGAGGATGCCATCAATCAGCTCGTGGAGCGCAGCACCACTTTCGAGACCGCTGAGGGCCGGGCTGCCGAGGACGGCGATCGTGTAACAATCGACTTCGTCGGCAAGATTGACGGCGAGCCGTTCGAAGGCGGCGCCGGCGAGGGTGTGAACATCGTCCTCGGGCAGGGGGGATTCATCCCTGGATTTGAGGATGGGCTCAAGGGCGTCAAGGCCGGCGAGGAGCGCACTGTCGCTGCCAAGTTCCCGGACGACTACCCGGAGAAATCGCTGGCCGGCAAGGAGGCGACGTTCGACGTCAAGGTGAAGGAGGTCGCGGTTCCCAAGCGGCCTGAGGTCAACGACGAGTTCGCGAAGAACCTGGGGGCCGAAAGCCTGGAGAAGCTGCGCGAGCTGGTGACGGAGCAGATCAAGCGCGAGTACGACCAGGCCTCCCGTGCCAAGGTGAAACGTGCGCTTCTTGACGAGCTGGAGAAGCGGCACGGCTTCGACCTGCCCCCAACCCTGGTCGAGCGGGAGTTCGAGGCCATTTGGCGCCAAGTGACGCAGGGCCTCGAGCAGGCCGGCCGTACGTTCGAGGACGAGGGCAAGACCGAGGAGCAGGCGAAGGAGGAGTACCGCAAGATCGCCGAGCGGCGGGTGCGGTTGGGCCTGATTCTCGGCGAGGTGGGTGAGAAGGCTGGGATCCAGGTCACTCAAGACGAGATGCGCCGCGCCCTTATGGAGCAGGCCCGCCGCTTCCCCGGCCAGGAGCGCCTCGTGTACGAGTTCTACGAGAAGAACCCCGGCGCCATCGCCGAGCTGCGCGCACCCATCTTCGAGGAGAAGGTCGTCGATCACGTCCTCGCGCAGGCCAAGGTCGAGGACAAGAAGGTCGATCGGGAGGAGCTGTTCAAGCCAGAGCCCGACGAGGAATAATGCGGCAATGACGCGGGCGAGACGCTAGTTGCGTTTCTTCTAAGCCATAGCTACCTGAGGTTGATCCGTTCTGGGCTGGGAGGGGGGCGACAACGCTTGCCGGCTTCACTAAATACAGCCCATGGAATCTTACGACAGAATTTCAGGCGGCCACCCGGAGCTCCCGGCGGCCGCCAAGTAGGAGAGACGAGCCCATGCGCGACCCCATCGACACCTACACCAATACCTTCTGGCCAATGGTGGTCGAGCAGACGACCCGCGGCGAGCGCGGGTATGATTTGCCCTCACGCCTGTTGAAGGAGCGGATCATCTTCGTGACTGGCCCCATCGAGGACCAGTCGGCCGCCTCGATCTGCATGCAGCTTCTCTTTCTCGAGGCTGAGAACCCTAAGAAAGAGATCTCCATGTACATCAACTCCCCCGGTGGTGTGGTGACCTCCGGCATGGCCATTTACGATACCATGCAGTTCATTCGGCCGCCGGTTGCGACGCTCTGCATCGGGCAGGCTGCCTCGATGGGTTCCCTTCTGCTCTGCGCGGGCGAGAAGGGGATGCGGTATGCTTTGGCGAACGCCCGCATCATGGTGCACCAGCCATCCGGCGGGTTCCAAGGTCAAGCTTCCGATATCGAGCGGCATGCCGAAGACATCATCAAGATGAAGCGGCGGCTCAACGAGATCTACGTGAAGCATACGGGGCAATCGTACGAGACGATTGAACGGACCCTGGATCGTGACTACTTCATGACGGCTGAGCAGGCCTGCGAGTTCGGCATCGTAGACCGCGTTCTAACCAAACGCGAGGAGTTCGAGGCTTCCGTTGATAGCAAGCTCTCTTGAGGTCAGAGGTGCAATCGACGTAGCCTCAGCAGGGGCGACGACCGCGCCGGTGTGAACGGCGCGGTCCAGGAGACCAGATACCGACGACCTCAGGTTCAAGCTGAAATTCAATTGAGATCACCAAGCCGCATTGCGGCCAACTTGTGCCAACATCGTTTGAGCCGATGCTTGTGTCGGGCTGCCGTGGTGTGGCGGCCACGACGTCAGCGGATACTGCGTGGCTTCGAAGTCGTTAATCCATTCTTGATCATGAGGCACTTAGCGTGCTCAGATCGGCTAAATGGATTCAGCACCTTTACGGATACCGGTTAAGGTGCTCATGGGAACCGTCAATTCTAGCGCCTCCCGGCGAGGGTGAGACGAGCGAATGGCCCAGCAAGAAAAGAACACCCTGTACTGCTCCTTCTGCGGCAAGAGTCAGCATGAGGTGCGAAAGCTGATCGCCGGACCGACGGTGTTCATCTGCGATGAATGCGTCGAGCTCTGCATGGACATCATCCGGGAAGAGAACAAGAACACCCTGGTGAAGTCCCGCGACGGCGTGCCCACGCCGCAGGAGATCATGGCGGTTCTCGACTCCTACGTGATCGGGCAGGACCATGCGAAGCGCGTGCTCTCGGTGGCGGTGCACAACCACTACAAGCGGTTGAACCACGCGGCAAAAAACAACGACGTCGAGCTTGCCAAGTCGAACATCCTGCTGATCGGTCCAACAGGCTGCGGCAAGACGCTGCTTGCGCAGACGCTCGCGCGCATTCTCGACGTGCCCTTCACTATGGCCGATGCCACGACGCTGACGGAGGCGGGCTATGTCGGTGAGGACGTTGAGAACATCATCCTGAAGCTGCTGCAGGCAGCCGACTACAACGTCGAGCGGGCGCAGCGCGGCATCGTCTATATCGACGAGGTCGACAAGATCAGCCGCAAGTCCGACAACCCTTCGATCACCCGCGATGTGTCAGGTGAGGGCGTGCAGCAGGCCCTTCTGAAGATCATGGAGGGGACGATTGCCAGCGTTCCGCCCCAGGGTGGCCGCAAGCATCCGCAGCAGGAGTTCCTGCAGGTTGATACAACCAATATCCTGTTCATCTGTGGCGGAGCTTTTGCGGGTCTGGAAAAGATCATTTCGCGGCGTGGCAAAGGTACCTCCATCGGCTTCGGTGCACGTGTCATTGCTCCCGATGAACGGCGGACCGGAGAGGTGCTGCGCGACGTCGAGCCGGAGGATCTGTTGAAGTTCGGTCTGATACCGGAGTTCATCGGCCGTCTGCCGGTGATCGCGACACTCGACGACCTCGATGAGGACGCGTTGGTTCAGATCCTCTCGGAGCCGAAGAACGCGCTCGTGAAGCAGTATCAGCGGCTGTTCGAGATGGAGGACGTCAAGCTCACCATCACGCACGAGGCGCTGAGGGCGATCGCGCGGAAGGCCATCGAGCGCAAGACCGGCGCACGCGGATTGAGATCGATCATGGAGGCCATTTTGCTCGACACGATGTTCGAGCTGCCGAGCATGAAAGGGGTCGAAGAAATCGTGATCGGGCCCGAGGTGGTCGAGGGCGGAGCGCGGCCGCTTCGGATCTACACGGAACGGGCAGAGGAAAAGGGGTCCAGCGCCTGAACTGGTCTGCGGCCGATTGCGCAAAAGTAGCGTCACTTGACGGACTTGTGTCCGGCCCGGGGGCTCCTATCTCTCTAGTCTCTTGGGCGAGAGGTCGTGCCGAAGGTCGGCTTCACCCGAACCTAACACGGGCGCCGACCCGTATCCATCGGAGTGCGGTAGCGATGGCGACACTGTCATCGTACGGCTCGACCTCCACAGGAGTGGATGCGGCACGAGTTCTGCATGCTTTCCGGCCGGGGTATACGACGCGGTACGGGCGGAGGGAGTAGAGAAAACAATGAGCGATATGAAAGTAACCAAAGAGAAGGGGGCGGGCCGGGATCTCTATCCTGTTCTGCCACTTCGCGACATCGTCGTCTTCCCTTACATGATCGTGCCGCTCTTCGTCGGACGCGAGAAGTCGATCAACGCGCTCGAGGAGGTGATGCGCTCAGACAAGCACATCCTGCTCGCGGCGCAGAAGAATGCTGGCGACGACGATCCGGCAACCGATGCGATCTACGAGATGGGCACACTGGCATCCGTGCTGCAGCTCCTGAAGCTGCCGGATGGTACGGTCAAGGTGCTCGTCGAGGGGACCACGCGTGCGCGCATTGTGCGTTACACGGATAACCCGGACTTCTTCGAGGCCGAGGTCGAGCGTGTCACGGAAGAGATCGGTAACACCGAGGAAATCGAGGCGCTGGCCCGTTCGGCGGTGTCCCAGTTCGAGAGCTATGTGAAGCTCAACAAGAAGATCTCGCCGGAAGTGCTGGGTACGGTGAGCCAGATCGAGGACTACTCGAAGCTCGCTGACACCATTGCCTCGCACCTGGCCATCAAGATCGCCGACAAGCAGCAGATCCTCGAGACCACCGTCATCTCGGATCGACTCGAGCGTGTCTATACGCTCATGGAGAGCGAGATCGCGGTGCTGCAGGTTGAGAAGCGTATTCGTAGCCGCGTCAAGCGCCAGATGGAGAAGACGCAGCGCGAGTACTACCTCAACGAGCAGATGAAGGCGATTCAGAAGGAGCTCGGAGATTCCGACGAGCGCGATGACATCGCCGAGTTCGAGGAGAAGATCGAGAACACCAAGCTGTCGAAGGAGGCCAAGGACAAGGCTCTTGCTGAGCTGAAGAAGCTCAAGCAGATGAGCCCGATGTCGGCCGAGGCGACGGTGGTGCGCAACTACCTCGACTGGCTGCTCTCGATCCCGTGGGGCGTGCGCGGCAAGGTGAAGAAGGACCTCGCCGAGGCCCAGGAGATCCTGGACAAGGAGCACTACGGTCTCGAGAAGGTCAAGGAACGGATCATCGAGTATCTCGCGGTCCAGAACCGGACCAACAAGCTCAAGGGTCCGATCCTGTGTCTCGTCGGCCCGCCAGGCGTCGGTAAGACCTCGCTCGGCAAGTCGATCGCCAATGCCACGGGCCGCGAGTTCGTGCGCATGTCGCTCGGCGGTGTGCGGGACGAGGCGGAGATCCGCGGTCACCGGCGCACCTACATCGGGTCCATGCCCGGCAAGGTGATCCAGTCGATGCGCAAGGCCAAGCGGGTCAATCCGCTGTTCTTGCTCGACGAGATCGACAAGATGGGCTCGGACTTCCGTGGTGACCCGGCGGCGGCGCTGCTCGAGGTGCTCGATCCGGAGCAGAACTCGACGTTCAACGATCACTACCTCGAGGTGGACTACGATCTGTCGAACGTCATGTTCGTGACGACGGCGAACACGCTCAACATTCCGCCGGCCCTGATGGACCGCATGGAGATTATTCGCATCGCGGGTTACACCGAGGATGAGAAGATCGAGATCGCCAAGCGGCACCTGATCCCGGGCCAGAAGCAGGCGCACGGGCTCGAGGACAACGAGTTTTCGATCAACGATGATGCCCTGAAGCTCATCATCCGGCGCTACACGCGGGAAGCCGGTGTGCGTAACCTGGAGCGGGAGATCGCCAAGCTCGCGCGAAAAGCGGTGAAGGAGATCCTGACCAGCGGCTCCAAGTCGGTCGAGATCACGCCTGAGAACATCGAGTCCTATCTCGGTGTGCCGAAGTTCCGCTACGGCGAGGCCGAGCTCGAGGACCAGGTCGGTGTTGTCACCGGTCTGGCGTGGACCGAGGTCGGTGGCGAGATCCTCACCATCGAGGGCGTCATGATGCCCGGCAAGGGCAAGATGACCGTCACCGGCAACCTGCGCGACGTGATGAAGGAGTCGATCCAGGCCGCCAACGCCTATGTGCGGTCGCGGTCGGTGGACTTCGGCATCCCGCCGACGCTCTTCGAGCGCAAGGACATCCACGTCCACGTGCCGGAGGGCGCAACGCCGAAGGACGGGCCGTCTGCAGGTGTCGCGATGGTCACGGCGATCATCTCGGTGCTCACAGGCATCCCTGTCCGCAAGGACGTGGCGATGACCGGCGAGATCACGCTGCGCGGCCGCGTGCTGCCGATCGGTGGCCTCAAGGAGAAGCTCCTTGCCGCGCTTCGGGCCGGCATCAAGACCGTGCTGATCCCGGAGGAGAACGTGAAGGATCTCGCGGAGATTCCGGAGACCATCAAGAACGCCCTCGAGATCATCCCTGTTTCGCGGATGGACGAGGTGCTCAAGGTGGCTCTCGTGAGGATGCCCGAGCCCATCACGTGGGAGGAGCCCGCGACCGCAGTCGCCGGAGGCGATGCCGGGCAGGAGACGTCGCACATCACGGCACACTGATTGTGTTAGATGCGCAACATTTGGAAAACCCCGCCGTCAATTCGGCGGGGTTTTTTCATGAAAGAAGTGTGGAACTTCGCACTTTTGCCCGTGTTTGCGGGCCAATGCGCGTTTCTCACTTGACGGGCGGAAGTGGTTCGTTCACCGCTCTGTCACCCCAGAAGCAACTTGTCTCGACCAGGGGCTCTTCAACCAAGATGCGGCGCCTGGGTCACACTCAATTTCGAGGACGTAGAAGATGAGCAAGAAGGACTTGATCGACGCTGTCGCCCGTGCCGCGGAGCTGTCGAGGGAAAAGGCTGGCGCTGCAGTTGATGCGATGATCAAACACATCGAGAGTGCACTGAGCCAAGGTCAGGAAGTCAGCATTCCTCCGCTCGGCAAGTTCAAGGTGTCGAAGCGCGCGGCGCGCACCGGCCGCAACCCGTCAACGGGACAAGAGATCAAGATCCCGGCAGCCAACGTCCCGAAGTTCCAGCCCTCGAAGGCGCTCAGAGACAGCCTCAATCGCGCCTGATGCCCTTAATGGCTTCAGTTGAGCAGCGCGCACCAACTTCGCGACGTGATCCCGGGCCGTTGTCCGGGATCCAAAGACCCCGCAAGAGAGCCGTGAGTGAATCCTCGCGCGAAAGCATCGAGGTGATTGGGTCTTGCGCAATCAGCGCTCGCCGAGGAACTCCAGCATCGCCGTATTGACCCGGTCCGGCTCCTCGTGCTGGACCCAGTGGGTTGCGTCCTCGAACCACAGGATGCGGCCGTGATCGCATAACGTAAGGCTGGCTTCGGCCTGGCCACGCTCCAGAAAGCGGTCATGCACGCCCCAAATCACGAGCGTCGGGATGGCGATGCGATCTGTCGCCGGTGAGCTGGGGAGTGCTCGGTACCAGTTGAGCATAGCCGTCAGGGCATCGGGCTCGGCCCAGGCGGCGCGATATCGATCCAGATCGGCTTCGGAGAAAGTTCCGGGCCGGCTCGACGTCCGCATCGCGCGCTTCAACAGGTAAAAATCTCCCGCTCGGAGGACAGCTTCCGGCAGCCACGGAACTTGGAAGAAGGCGACATAGGCGCTGCGCAGAAGCTGGCTTGGATGGCTCCGCATGAAAGGCCGGACAATGGCCGGGTGCGGCGCATTGAGAATCATGAGCCGGTTGACGCGATCCGGTCGAGTGCTCGCCAGGTGCCAAGCTACCAACCCACCCCAGTCGTGGCCGACCAATGCGAATCGGGTGAGGTTTCGACTGTCAGCGAGCGCCAGTACATCCCCTGCGAGCTTATCGGTCGTGTAAGCTTCGATGCCTTCGGGCTTTTCGCTCAGGTTGTAGCCTCGCTGGTCCGGCGCAATGACCCGATAGCCCGCGCGGGCGAGCGGCTCGATCTGATGCCGCCACCCCCACCAGAACTCCGGAAAGCCATGCAACAGAAAGACCGGCCTGCCGTCCTGCGGACCGGCTTCGACCACATGCAGCGTGATCCCGTTCGTCATGGGCGGCAAACGCGGGCCAGCCCCTTAAGGATCGGCCCGCGCCGCCTTCTCGGGGCTATCGATCAGCTGAAGGGACCGCCGTTCCCGCGATCCTGGCCCCGAGCCGCCCCATTCACGAGACGCACGGCATCCTCTGCCGCCCGCACGAGCGCCTTAGCCTTGTTGATGCACTCCTGCTGTTCGTTCTCGGGGATCGAGTCGTAGACGACACCCGCTCCGGCTTGGATGTGCATGACACCATCCTTAACGAGCGCGGTTCTGAGCACGATGCAGGTGTCCATCTGCCCATCTGCCGAGAAATAACCAACGCAGCCCGCGTACGGACCGCGTTTGTCCTTCTCCAGCTCGTCGATGATCTCCATGGCTCGGACCTTCGGCGCGCCCGACACGGTGCCAGCGGGAAAACCGGCCATGAGCGCGTCGATGGCGTCCTTCTTCGGATCGAGCCGGCCAATCACGTTCGAGACGATGTGCATCACATGGCTGTAGCGCTCGATCACGAAGCGCTCGGTCACCTCGACGGTACCGATCTCGGCCACGCGGCCGACGTCGTTGCGGCCGAGATCGAGCAACATGAGGTGCTCTGCGCGCTCTTTCGGATCGGCTAGCAGCGCCTCGGCCAGCGCCTGATCCTCTGCCGCAGTTGCGCCGCGCCGCGCAGTGCCGGCAATTGGCCGGATCGTCACCTCGCCGCGACGGACGCGGACCAGGATCTCCGGGCTCGAGCCGACGAGAGCGAAGTCGCCGAAATCGAGGTGGTACAGAAACGGCGAGGGATTGGTTCGCCGCAGCGAGCGGTAAAGCGCGAACGGCGGTAGCGGGAAAGGAATCGAGAACCGCTGCGAGAGCACGACTTGAAACACGTCTCCGGCGGCGATGTACTCCTTGGCCCGCGCCACCATGGCCATGTATTCGGCAGGCGTCGTATTCGATTCCGGCTCCGGCAGCTCCAGCGCCTCCTCCTGCAAGACGACAGCATCTCGGGGAAGCGGCACGTCGAGGGCTGCCGCGACACCGGCAAGCCTCTCCTGGGCAGCCTGATAGGCTTCGCGGGCGCTGACTCCCTGGACGGGACGCACCGGCGTCACCAGCACCATCTCATCCTTCACCGAGTCGAAAATCACGATCAGTGTTGGACGTATCAAAATCGCGTCCGGCACGCCGAGAGCGTCGCTGGGCGGATTGGGCAGGTGCTCGATCAGCCGCACCGTGTCGTAGCCCATGTATCCGAACACGCCGGCTGCCATGGGCGGCAGATCCTCGGGCAGCGCGATAGCGGAGCGCGCGAGTAGCGCGCGCAAGGCTTCAAGCGTCGGCAGCGGGTCGCGCTCGAAGGCATCCGGGTTGGCGCTCGGGTCGGTATTGATCTCGGCGGTCTCGCCGAACGCGCGCCAGACAAGGTCTGGCTGGAGACCGATAATGGAGTAACGGCCGCGAACGGCGCCGCCTTCGACCGACTCGAGGAGGAAGCTCATGGCCGAATCTCGGCCAGGCGCGCTTGTCAGTTTGAGATACGCCGAGACAGGAGTTTCGAGATCAGCGATCAGCCGTGCCGAGACGACCTGCGGTTCGCCCTTGTCGTAGCGTTCCGCGAAGGCAGCGTAGCCCGGCGCCACGTCAAGCCCGGGTCTGACCGGCGTAGTCACGATCGGGCCCCCTCTATTGCTGCTCTGAGGTGATGCCCACGGCCCGCCGGTAAGCGGCTTCGTTGATGCTCACTCCGATTCGATCCTGCAGCGCCGTCAGGTATCCAGTGAGAACATCGCTCTCCAACTGGCGATTGAGCTCGGTTTTCAGCTGGGACAGCTCCTCGGGGCTCGCCGGTGGTGCCGGAATGACCTCCGTGACCTTGAAGACAACGCGCGACTTGCCGTCACGGGTCTCAGCGGAGCCGGTGCCGCCCTGTGGGGTGATGAAAGCCTGGCCCACTGCGCCATCGGGTAGCCCAGGCGCGCCACCAAGTCGCTTGACGTTGCGAGCCGTCTCGAGCTTGCCGCCGACCTCTTGGGCCAACGCCTCCATGCTTTCACCCTGACCGGCCCGTTCCGCCAACTTGGAGCCGAGCTCAGACAGCAGGCGCCGCATCTCCTGCTCGCGCCAGAGTGCTGCAACGTCAGCTTCGGCCTCCTCGAACGAGCGCTGCCGCGCCTCCGTCACGGAGATGACATCGACCCAGCTATAGCCCCCGTCGGCGAGCTCGACGGCGTCTCCCTCGAACCCGACTTGGCCTTGGAAGGCGGCATTCAAAATCCGCTGTGCATCGGGTACATCGAGCGCCGTCGAGCCATCGGGTGCTTTTCCGGCCCGGTCCGTAGCTTCGACCTCTATGAAGGGCAGGCTGAGCTCCTCGGCGATGTCCTTCAGCGGCTTGCCCGCGAAGCGGCGATCATCGATCTCATCGTAGAGGCGGTTGAGCTCCGAGCCGGCCTTGTCCTGCGCGAGCCGGTCGCGGACCTGGTCTCTTACCTCGTCGAGGCTCATCTGCTTGCCCGGCTGGATTTCGGTCACCTTGACGAGCACCGTTGAGAATCGACCGTCAATGACGCCTGACACGGCACCATTCTCGAGCGAAAACGCCACGTCCGCGACAGCCGGATCGATCATGTCGCTCCGTGACAGGAGGCCGAGCGTGTAGTCCGCTTCCGCTATCCCACGTTCTTGCGCGACCTCCTCGAAGCTCTTGCCCTGCGCGATCGCCGCAGCGGCCTGCTCCGCTTCTTCACGATTCTCGAAGGCAAGCTGGAGCACGCGCCGCCGCTCCGGCACTTCGTAGCGTGCCTTGTCGTGCTCGTATGCGGCGGCCAGCTCTTCCTCGGTGATCGGCACGCGCTTCTTCACCTCGTCCATGTTGAGGTTGATGATCGCCAGCTTCCGGTACTCCGGCGTCATGAAGCGCTCTTTGTTGGCCTCGTAAACCTCTTTCAGCTTGGCCGGGTCGGGTTCAGGTAGACTGATGGCCACGCTGGGATCGATCGTGAAGTGCTCGACCGTGCGGGCCTCATTCCGGTACTTGTGGAGCGCCTCGGCGAGCGCATCCGGCGCGCGCACGCCTGCGGTGATCGCATCGGTCAGCTGCTGGCGGATTTCTTCGCTGCGGCGGAGCGCGAGGAAGCCGTACTCGCTGAGCCCGAGCTGGCGCGCCACGTTTTCCAGCGCCATTCGGTTGAACGTGCCATCTGGGTTCTGAAACGAAGGATCGTTGCGGATTGCCTCGGCAACGGCCTCATCGGTGATCGAGAGCCGCAGCTGCTGCGCATGCGCGTCGACGGCCGCCGAGCCGATGAGACGCGATAGCACCCGCTGATCAATTCCAAAGGCGCGGGCCTGCTCCAGCGTTGGCCGCCGCCCGAGCTGGCGGGCAAGCAGATCGATCTCGAGCTGCAATGCCCGCTGGAACTCGTCGGACGTAATCTCCTTCTTTCCAACACGGGCGAGCGCGCCCTCGTTGTAGCCCGTGAACACATCGGCCACGCCCCAGACGGCGAAGCTCAGGATCAGCAAGCCCAGAAAGATCTTCGCCACCCACCCGGTGGCTCCGCGTCGCAGGGCGTCCAGCATCGATCAGGTCTTGTCCTTGTGCTCGGCCGCGCCTCTGCCCGGGAAGTCAACAGGATAGGCGTGCCCCGGCGGCCACGGCCACGTTCGTCTCGATGTGATAAGAAGCCCAGCCCGTCCTTGAATGCAAGGTAGGATCACCTGATCATAGCGACGCGTCAGTGCGTTCCTTACGCGCAAACGAGAATCGCAAGGAGCCTTCATGACTGCCACACTGCCAAACCCCGCTCCGATTCGGCCGCTCATCGCAGGAAATTGGAAGATGAATGGGCTCAGGGCCCAGCTCGCGGAGGCAGAGGCGGTGCGCGATGCAATTGTCCGTGAGGAGGTGCCGCATAGCATTGACGTGATGATCTGCCCGCCTGCGACGCTGATCATGGAGCTGGCTCGCATGGCGGAGGGCTCGCGGCTTGCTGTTGGTGCCCAGGATTGCCATTGGCTTCCGTCCGGCGCCCACACTGGGGACATCTCGGCGGAGATGTTGCACGACGCTGGGGCGACGGCGGTGATCGTCGGCCACTCGGAGCGCCGGGCCGACCACGGTGAGCTCGACCATATCGTGAAGGCCAAGGCGGAGGCGGCGCTGCGCGCTGGGATCGCCGCGATCATCTGCATTGGCGAGACTGCGGGCCAGCGGCGGGCCGGTTTGACGCTCGACGTGGTTGGGCGACAGCTTGCGGGCTCTGTTCCGGAGGCATCGACGGCAGCCGACACCATCATCGCCTACGAGCCCGTCTGGGCGATCGGCACCGGGCTTACGCCGACAACTGCCGAAGTAGCCGAGGTTCACGCCTTCATCAGAAAGTATTTGGAGGAGAAATTCGGCAACCAAGGCCGGGAGATGCGCATTCTTTATGGTGGCTCCGTGAAGCCCTCGAATGCGGCGGAGCTGCTTGCCGTGCCGCACGTCAACGGTGCGCTGGTCGGTGGTGCCAGTCTCAAGGCGACAGATCTGCTCGGCATCGTTGCAGCATGTCCGGTGGGATGAGGGCGTGGCGTAGTGACGCGAGAAGGAGCGGCAGCATGCATCTGGTGGCCCTAGGATTGCGCACCCTGCTGCTGGTGGCGGGCACTGCGCTGCTCGTGCCTGTGACAGCGGTGCTTGCCGCCCCGCTCGATAACGAGACATGTACAATGCTCAGGAATGAGCAACTGCAACTCGAGGCGGCCGGCGTACGGGACAGCATGGCGAACGACCCTTTGTGGTCTGCTGCCAACCTGCCCGCCGCGAGGCTCAATGACATCAAGCGGCTGATCGAGCTGGATGAGCAAATCACTTTTCGATGCCCACCATTGCAGGTTGTGGTTGCGACTGCCGAGGGCAAGGTGGTCATTCCGCTTCCAACGAGGAAGCCAAATCCCAAAGCCGCTGTCCCGCCGCCCAGCCGCAAGCCCGCCGCTCATTAGCGGGCTTGAGTTGGCGTGCTGATCCTCTGCGGCGATGGGAGGGGTGGCGGCAGCACACGCGTTGGTGTAGAAGGCCGCAATCCTCGTATCGCCCAAACAGGTCTCCGTAATTTCATCGGAAGCGAGCCGAAATGGTCACCGTCGTACTCCTCATCCACATCATGATCGCCGCTGCGTTGGTTGCCGTGGTGCTGTTGCAGCGGTCGGAGGGCGGCGCGCTCGGAATTGGAGGCGGTGGCGGTGGCATTCTGACGGGACGTGGCACAGCCAACTTGCTGACGCGTTTGACCGCCGGGCTTGCCGCAGCATTTTTCGTAACGAGCACGATTCTGTCGCTGATGGCCCAGCGCTCGGCTCCGCCATCCGTGTTTGACCAACCGTCCAGCCAGCCGGGGACCGAGGGGCCGGCCACCCCCGGCCAGGACAGCACGCCGCGTGGTGGTGTTCTCGATCGGCTACAGCCACCCGGGACGCCTAGCGTTCCACAGGACCGCTGAGAAAGCTCTTTAGTTTCGCCTTAATTCGAAATTCCGCGGGCCAGTACGGTCCGCGGTGCTCGTGTGCTGCGCATCGGCCACCGACGCTGTGTTTTGATCCGGGCCAGGGTTGCCTAGCCGCGCGACGAGAGACTACACCAGTCAATGCTGGAGGGATGATCGAGCCCTAAGCGAGACTGGGAGGACAGGGTATGGGCATTCGGACGACTCGGCGCACGTTCTTGGCCGTTGCGCTTGCCGCAACGCTGGCGCTGCCGGCCTCAGCACAGCAGATGGATCAGCTCACGATCATGGCGCCCGCCGCACCGGGAGGTGGTTGGGACGGCACCGCCCGTGTCATGCAGGAAGTCCTGCAAGCGGCGGGCATCGTGAAATCCGTCACCGTGGAGAATGTTGCTGGTGCCGGGGGCACCGTAGGGATCGCCCAGTTTGCGAAGAAGAAGGGCGACGGCAACTCGCTGATGGTGTCCGGCCTCGTGATGGTCGGGGCCATTCTGTCGAACAAGTCGCCGGTCACTTTGGCTGACGTCACCCCGATCGCACGGCTCACCTCTGAGTGGGAGGCCATCGCCGTCCCGGTGGATTCCGACATCAAGACGCTCGATGACCTCATCGCCAAGCTCAAGGCTGATCCTGGCTCCGTCTCGTGGGGCGGTGGCTCAGCCGGCGGCACGGACCACATCGCGGCCGCACTCTTCGCCAAGGCCGTGGGCGTCGATCCCGCGAAGGTCAATTACATCGCCCATTCCGGCGGCGGCGAGGCTATGGCCTCAATCCTCGGCGGACACGTCACGCTCGGCATCAACAGCGCCTCGGAGCTCGAGCCGCAGGTCAACGCCGGCAAGCTGCGGTGGCTGGGGGTGAGCAGCGACGAACGCATACCGGGCATCGATGCGCCCACCTTCAAGGAGCAGGGCGTAGACCTCGTCATTGGCAATTGGCGTGCGGTCATGGCCCCTCCCGGAATTTCTCAGGCCGACCGCGAAAAGCTGACCGCTGTCATCGATGCGATGGTCAAGTCGGAGCAGTGGAAGCAGAAGCTCGCCGAGCGCAATTGGCTCGACAATTATCTCTCGGGTCCTGAGTTCGAGCGCTATCTCGCCGAGGAGAACGAGCGGGTGACCGAGGTCCTGAAGTCCGTCGGACTCGTGAATTAGCTCGAGCTCATCTTGCGCTGCCGCCTCCTACAGGCTGGCGGCAGCGCTGAACATTGGAGAGTTCCGTGACGGGCCGCTTCAATGCCCACGTGCTGGTTGGGCTGGCGCTCGTGCTCATTGGCGCCGGTCTTTTCGTCAGCGCGCAGGACATTCACGTCTCGCCGGCCGTGGTGCTTCTCGGTCCGCGGCTCTTCCCGATGATTGTTGCGATCGCGCTTGTCGTGCTCGGAGGCCTCACCATTTTGGCTGCGTTGTTCGGGTCGCGCGAGGGCACCACGGCGGAGGGCGAGCCTCACGCGCCCGAGAACGACTGGCCGTCTTTCCTCACAGCGCTATCCGGTCCGGTCCTATTTCTGATCACGGTTGAATTTCTCGGCTTCGCCGTCGCTACCGCCTTGTTATTCGCTGCCGTCGCTCGCGCATTCGGATCGCGGCGTCCGGTCCTTGACCTCGGCATCGGCATCCTCATTGGCCTGATCATCCTGGTCGTCTTCTCGTACGGGCTCGGACTCATGCTGCCCATGGGGTCTGTGTTCGAAAGCCTGCTTGTCGGGTGAGGCATGGATATCTTCGGAAATCTCGCCCACGGCTTTGCGGTCGCTCTTACGCCGCTCAATCTGATGTGGTCGCTGGTGGGCGTAACGCTGGGCACCGCGATCGGCATCCTCCCCGGAATAGGGCCGGCGCTGACCATCGCGCTGCTGCTGCCGGTCACCTACAAGCTCGATCCTACGGCAGCGTTCATCATGTTCGGCGGCCTCTATTACGGGGCCATGTACGGCAGCTCGACGACCGCCATTCTGATCAACACGCCGGGGGAAACGGGCTCGCTCGTCACCACGATCGACGGTAACAAGATGGCCCGCAAGGGACGCGGAGCGGCGGCATTGGCAACGTCGGCCATTGGCTCCTTCGTGGCCGGCCTCATCGGCACTTTGCTTCTGGCGGTGCTCGCGCCCGAGGTGGTGAAGCTCGCGCTGTTGTTCGGCCCGGCCGATTACTTCGCGCTTATGATCGTTGCCTTCGCTGCCGTCTCGGCATTACTCGGCAGCTCGGTTTTGCGAGGCCTGGTTTCCCTGTTCATCGGCATCACGATCGGGCTCGTCGGGATCGATCAGCAGACCGGCCAATCGCGCTTCACGTTCGGAATCCTCGAGCTGCTCGACGGACTGGGGGTCGTCCTCGTTGCCGTCGCTCTTTTCGCGGTTGGCGAAGCTCTCTACCTCGCTTCTCGAGCGGATCTGCGGCGGGAGGAAATCGTCCCGGTTAGAGGTCGAGCGTTCATGACGCGCGAGGACTGGGCGCGATCGTGGAAGCCGTGGCTCAGGGGCACGCTGATCGGCTTTCCATTCGGAGCTCTCCCGGCTGGCGGCGCCGAGCTGCCGACCTTCTTATCCTACAAGGTCGAGAAATCGCTGGCGAAGAAGCCGGAAGAGTTCGGCGAGGGCGCAATTGAGGGTGTGGCGGGGCCGGAAGCGGCCAACAACGCTGCAGTGGCCGGGGTGCTCGTTCCGCTACTCACCTTCGGCCTGCCGACATCCTCGACAGCAGCCATCATGCTGGCGGCATTCCAGCAATACGGTTTGCAGCCTGGTCCGCTGTTGTTCTCCTCGAACAGCGCGCTTGTTTGGGGCCTCATCGCGAGCCTGCTGATCGGCAATGCGATGCTGCTGGTGCTCAACCTGCCGCTGGTCGGCCTATGGGTGCGATTGCTCTACATTCCCAAGCCTTGGCTTTACGGCGGCATTTCCGTGTTCGCGATGCTGGGCGTCTACGGAATCAACCGTTCGCTGGTCGACGTGATTGCCTTGATCGCCCTCGGCCTCCTCGGCTGCATGATGCGGCGCTTGGACTATCCGATCGCGCCGGTCATCGTCGGTCTGATTCTGGGGCCGCTGTCCGAGATCCAGTTCCGCCGTGCCGTGCAAATCAGCCAAGGCGATCTGTCCGTGTTTTTCACGCGACCGATCTCGGCAGGGCTGCTGACCATTGCAGCCCTGATGTTGATCGGCGCCGTCGCCGCCCACTGGCGCAGGAGCCGGAAGGCGGCATTCGCGTAGCCACTTCGGCGCAAAACGTTAGGCTGCTTCCGCCATACTGACAATCGGTTGGTCCGGGAAGGAAAGCTGCTCCCGCGCGCGCCATTCGGCGGTCACGTAATTGACGATGAGCGATTTGCGCACGCCATTGATCTTGCGCGGTTCGAAGCCGTGATAGGTGACGTCCGACGGCACGAAAATCATCGCCGAATTTGAGGCGAATGGAGAGCGACCAACGTGCCGCTTTTCGATGTCATAAAGATCCGTACCCAGATCGGCGTGGCTCGGATCACGCGAGAGGTAAATCAGGAATGTGAACAGCTTGACGCCGAGGTCCGTATGCGGCTCGAGCCAAAAGCCGTCCGTATCCTGCGCATATTCGATCCGCAGGTAAGCACCGCCCAGTTGGATGCCGAAGTGGCGCTCCACTGCGCCGGTTACGCGCGGGTCTTGTAGGGCTTGTGAAACAGCGGCGACAATTGGGAATTTTTCCTGGTTCTCCCGATCGAAATACTTCCGCGTCGCATTATGGATTTCGCGCTTTCCGGAAACGCCGCCAAGCGCCGGGGCAGGAAAAGGAAGCGCGAGAATTTCGTCGATGACAGGCTCGGGCATGCAGCGGGTCAGCAGCCAGTGGCGATAGGGAAACTCGTTCACTTCAGCCGCGGCGAAGCTCTCGACGAGCGATTGGACGATGGCGCCTGATGCATTGGTCATACCGCTTACCCCGTGATTGATGGCGAAAACAAATCAAGCGCGCCTGCAGGTAGAATAAACGCCATACATGCACGTAAAGCGCGAAATTCCGATCAATGGCTACAATGGGGCAAAACTGTGTCACGCAGCCCGTCGTCCACGATGATTCGTGCCGTTGCCCTGCCGGACATCGACAAAAACTTGCGAGTCAGATGTGATGGCCCGCCGGGTAGGGAGGGGGCTATCGGTCAATGGAGGGGGTTCGCGGAAAAAGGGATCGCGCCGACAAACACAAATCGCGCAGATGGCCTGCTTCACTCGACAGGCGCAGCCGCGTGCCCGCCATCGGCTACCTCGTCGTTGTGACGGGGTTGCAGATATCCACGCTCGATCTCATCCTGACGGCCGCGCGTCGGCGTATACCGAATACGGAGTTCGAGTTTCCGAAACGGATCACCACCGGTCGTAGCGGCTGCTCGGATGCTGAGCTCGCGGTGACGCGGAGATTATTTCGTCAGATCGAGCAGGAGGGCGGGTTCGTCGCGACTTGGCAATCTGATGGTCAACGTTTCGGTCTGCCGGACAGCTTGCGCAAGCTGCTTCTCGATGGTCGCCGGCTGGTCGTCGCAGCACCGGCGGAGGTTGTGGACGAGCTACGCGGGATCGGAGCGGACTTGCGTGTTCTTCGCCTGACCTGCCGGCTCGACGCTGCCTTGGCGTCATTGACGCCGCGAGCATGCCTGCGGCGGATCGTAGGGTCACGCCTGGCAGAACGACTCGAGGCTCGCACTTTCGCACCGAGAACTGATGTCATTCCCTATGCTGGCGATATCCCGTCGGCCGTTCGGGCGCTGACCGATAGCTTGGTTCGCCTCGAGCATGAGCTTCTGTCATTGGTTGACGCACCAGCTACCGAGGTTGGGCTCAAAATGGCGAGCTAAGGCATTCGAGCGCGGCGCGCCTCCGCAACGGCTGCGGCACTGTAGCGGATTTGTCCCGCGCAAAATTTCTGCGAGCAGCTCATCCCGAAAACCAGCCATCCCGGTCGGGCATGCCTTGCGGTCTGAGCGACAGCTGCGGGGAGGGAAATGTCGCTTTTTCTTGAAATCCTCACGCAGGTCACACTGCCGATCATCACGCTCGTCGCGATGGGCTGGATTCTTCAGCCGCGACTGAAGCTGGACGTCAGCAGCCTCAATCGGCTCCAGGTCTACGTCGTCATGCCGGCGTTTCTGGTTCACTTCCTGTCGACCGGCAATCAGCCCCTCTCGGTCGTGTGGCCCGTCGTCTATTTCGGCGTCGTACAGTTCCTGATCCTGATACCTCTGGGCTGGTTGTTGGTCCTGATGTTTCGCATGCGCCGGTCGTTGGGGCCGATGATGGGGCTGGGAACGGCCTACGCCAACGTGGGCTTCTTCGGCATCCCCGTGACGCAGCTCGCATTTGGACCGGATTATCTGATCTACCAGTCCGTGCTGACGGCATTGATGGCCATTCTCGTCTGCACGGTCGGCGTCTGGCTGTTGGCACCCTCCGGCGGCGGCAAGCTTGGCAAGCTGCGAAATGCCTTTGAGACGCCGCTCATACCTTCGGTCATCCTCGGCCTTGCGCTGCGTGGTCTCGAGGTCGAGATGCCTGTCGTCATCAGCCAGCCATTGCAGTTCCTCGGCTCCATTTTCACGCCGCTGGCGCTCTACACATTGGGCGCACAGGTGGCTGCAGCGCGAGCCGTGAAAATCGAGCTTGGGCCTCAGACCTTGATGCTCGTGCTCAAGTTCTTGGCTTCACCTCTGCTCAGCTGGTGGATCTGCCATGCAATGGGATTGCCGGACGACATCACGGCTGTCATCGTCGTCGCGGCAGCGACGCCCGTGGGCGTACTGATCACCATCTTCGCGGCCGAGTACAAGACGGAAGCGGAGTTCATCTCGACGGCCGTCGTAATATCGACGGCACTTTCACCGATCTTCGTAACCGGATGGATTCTCGCTACACGGGTTTTTTGACGCGCTCCTGAAGGCATTGCAGCACGAGGGCGGTTTCGTCTAGGCTCCGGCGGTTGCGTAAGAGGGCGCGGGAGGACTGACTCATGTCGATCGATCTTTACACCTGGTCTACGCCGAACGGGCGTAAGGTCTCTATCATGCTGGAGGAGGTTGGTCTCCCGTACACGGTTCATCCAATCAACATCGGGAAAGACGAGCAGTTCGACCCAGCGTTCCTGAAAATCAGCCCCAACAATAGAATTCCTGCCATCGTCGATCGCGACAATGGATTGTCCCTTTTCGAGTCCGGGGCCATCCTCATGTATCTTGCCGAGAAGACAGGTAAGCTCTGGCCGAAGGAGGGTGAGGCCCACTGGCGTACGGTCGAGTGGCTGATGTGGCAAATGGGCGGTGTGGGGCCGATGCTCGGGCAGGTGCACCACTTCGTGAAATACAATAAGGGCAAGGCGCCCTATGCGGAGGAGCGCTACACGAAGGAAGCCCTGCGCCTCTACGGCGTGCTCGATCGCCGGTTGGCGGAGGTCGAGTACGTGGCCGGGGACTACTCCATTGCGGATATCGCGATTTGGCCGTGGATCTCACGGTTCGAGTGGCAGGAGATCGACCTCAACAAGTTTCCCAACGTGCTACGCTGGTACCGTGCTATCGCCGGACGGCCTGCGGTGCAGAAGGGGTATCACGTGCCGGTGCCGCAGCCATCCATTCCCATGCCATGACATCCCGTGGGATAGGGGCACCCAGGAACACCTAGGTTTATGTTCATGAAGGAACAGGCAACATGAAGGGCCAACGCAATTTCTCCGGTGTGATCGCGCCGGTGCTGACGCCGTTCGGCGAAGATGGCGCACCGGATCCGGACCGCTTCATCGAGCACGTTGAATGGTTGCTCGAGGATGGCTGCACGGCGCTGGCGCCGTTCGGGACGACGAGCGAGGCGAACTCGCTCGGCCTCGACGAGCGCATGGAGCTGCTCGAGGAGCTGGTCGATAGCGGCGTCGATCCGTCCAAGCTGATGCCCGGAACGGGCTCGTGCTCGGTAGCCGATGCGGCCATTCTCACACAGCACGCGGTGGATCTCGGCTGTGGCGGGGTGCTGATGCTGCCGCCGTTCTACTACAAGAATCCAAGCGAGGAGGGGCTTTTCCGGTTCTTCGCTGAGGTGATCGACGATGTCGGCGATGACCGGCTGCGGGTCTACCTCTATCATATTCCGCCGGTTGCCCAGGTCGGTTTCTCATTGAAGCTCATCGAGCGGTTGAAGAACGAGTTCCCAGGTATCGTAGTGGGGCTGAAGGATTCCTCGGGCGACTGGTCCAATATGAAGGCCATCCTCGACGCCTTCCCGGACTTCGAGCTGTTCCCGGGTTCGGAGCTCTATCTGCTCGAGGGCCTGCGCAATGGGGCCGCTGGTGTAATCTCTGCCACGGCAAATGTTAGCGCACGCGCGATGAGACGGCTCTACGACGACTGGCGCGGGCCGAATGCGGACGCCCTGCAGGAAGAAATCTCGGCGCTGCGGAAGACCATCCAGAGCTTCCCCGTCATTCCGACTCTCAAGGCGCTCATTGCGCACTATCGCAATGACCAGGGCTGGGCAGAGGTGCGTCCCCCGTTCACGCCGCTTCCCGCGGCGGAGGCCGAGCGGGCCATCAAGATGCTCGCGGACCAGCACAATTTCCGGCTCGAGTTCGCTGAAGCTGCCTGATCCTAGCTGCGGCTGAACGAGAAAACCCCCTCCTCGGTTTGAGGAGGGGGAGGCTGGAGGGGGGAGAGTCATCAAGGAAGTCGTTGCGCTTCTGCTCGGCCCTGGCGCTGCCAACTGAGCGCTGGGAGGAGCGTCTCGACGCCTGCCGGTTCGGCTCACGGGAGGTGCAGATCCGATCGGCTCAGCGTGTCGAGGTCGCAATTGTGTTGTAGCGTTTCGCGCAAAAGTGGTCGAGCAAATGGTGGCAACACGTTTAACGCGATCTTATCGCAAGCGATGTCCGCTGCGGATCATCCCTTGCTGCTCGACGCACGAATCTCGGACAGCGATTGTCGCGGCGTAATCGCCTCCGGATCGATCTTGAGTTCGATGACAGAGGGTTTGCCAGCGGCAAGCGCGCGCTCGAACGCGGGGCGGAACTCATCCGTCGTATTCACTGTCTCGCCATGTGCGCCGAAGCTGCGCGCAAATGCTGCGAAGTCTGGATTAACCAGCGTCGTACCGACGACCCGCCCTGGGTACTTCTTCTCCTGGTGCATGCGGATCGTGCCGTAGGTGCCGTTGTTGCAGACGATGGTCACGATATTGAGGCCGTACTGGACGGCCGTAGCCAGCTCTTGGCTCGTCATCATGAAACAGCCGTCGCCGGCGAATGCCACGACGGGCCGTGTCGGATGGGCGAGCTTGGCGGCAATGGCGGCCGGCAACCCATAACCCATCGACCCGGACGTCGGCGCAAGCTGGGTGCGGTAGCCCTTGTATTGGAAATAGCGGTGCACGAATGCCGTGTAGTTCCCGGCACCGCTGGCGACGATGCCGTCCTGCGGAAGCATCTCGGAAACCGTGCTGACGATCTGCTCGAGCTGCACCGCGCCTGGCGTGGCGATCGGCTTCAGCGATGTCTCGTAGGCGGCCCTGAGATCCGCGCGGCGCTGCTTCCACGGGATTTGCGCTGGCGGTTTCAGGTCATCGAGCGCGGCCGAGAATTGCACCGCTGTTGCCGTGATCGGCAGGTCCGGTGCGTAGACCGTACCCAGCTCATTGGGATCGGGATGAATGTGAACGAGCCGCTGCGCCGGGTTTGGAATATCGACAAGTGTATAGCCGCTCGTCGTCATCTCGCCGAGGCGGGCGCCGAGCACGATCAGCACGTCGGCATCGCGAACCGCTGCCGCCAGCTTTGCGTCGATGCCGATGCCGGCATGCCCGACATAGCAGGGGTTGCGGTTATCCATATAGTCCTGGAAGCGAAACGCGGCGGCCACCGGCAGGTCGAATCGCTCAGCAAAGCGCTCGACCCGCGACTGCACCTCGGGACTCCACCCAGGCCCGCCAATGATCATAAGTGGCCTCTGGGCCGTGCCGAGCAGATCTGCCAGCTCGGCCATCGCCGCAGCACTCGGTGCGGGCTCGGTGATGCGGGCTGCGCGGGTATCCTTCACCTCAGCCTTGGAGGAGAGCATGTCCTCGGGGAATCCGAGCACCACAGGCCCGGGTCGGCCGGACGAAGCGACGTGGAATGCGCGGCTCACGTACTCGGGGATGCGGTCTATTGACCGGATGACCGCCGCCCACTTCACGAACGACGAAAAGAGCTGCTTCGTCTCGATCTCCTGAAAAGCCTCGCGATCCTCGTGCCGCTCGCCAGGAAGTCCGACGAAGAGGATCATGGGCGTCGAGTCCTGCTGGGCGACATGCAGGCCGCTCATGGCGTTGGCAGCGCCGGGTCCGCGGGTGACGAAGCAGATCCCCGGTGCACCGGTCGCCTTGCCCCAGGCCTCCGCCATCATCGACGCGCCGCCTTCCTGGCGGCAAATGATCGTGCGGATGCGGTTCGAATCATAAAGACCGTCGAGCGCTGCAAGGAAGCTTTCGCCTGGGACCGTGAAGGCCGTCGTGACACCCTGTGCCTCGAGTTGATCGATCAGAATTTTGCCACCGTGCCGCATATTCGCTTCCCTTGCGGAGGTCCTGGTTTCGAACCTCAATAGTTGTAGCAATCCGACTGAGGACCGTAGTCGAAAATGAGCGCGTCAGCCAGTCGCGGCCCCGTTACGGCGCGCGCCGCGCTGTTGCACAATGCCGGCGCACTCGCAAGGCCGTCACTGCACTGTACATGTGAAGAGGGAGAACAGGGCATGTCTGACGACGAACCGATTGTCGCCCAGAAGGGCCCCTATCAGGTTGAGCTCGTGGAAGGGCGCACCTACTCTTGGTGCAGATGTGGGCGCTCCCAGAGGCAACCTTTTTGCGACGGCTCGCACAGAGGCACGAGCTTCGAGCCGGTCCGGTTCGTCGCCGAGACGTCCGGCATCGTCAATCTCTGCGGCTGCAAATCGACAGACGACCCGCCATACTGCGACGGCTCACACAACTTGCTTTGAGACGAGGCCGTCGATCTGATCTCGACGAGGCCCCAAGTGCGCGCACAGCTAGGTCCCGGCTGGAGGCATCGGGCGTCAAATCAGGTCATTGCGTCGGCGTTTGCCGCTGCTTCGTAAGCTTCTGTTGCTGCGAGCCAAGCTTCTTCCGCTTCGGCGAGCTGTCTTCCCAAATGTCCACGTTCGATCGACAGCCGCTGGGCTTTCTCAGGATCGCGCGTGTATAGGTTCGTGTCGGCAAGCGCGGCATCCAGTTTGGCGATTTCCGCCGTAATCCGCTCGACCTGCTTTTCGGCTTGCTGCATGGCTTTCTTGAGGGGCGCCAGCTCCGCTCGTCGTTCCGCAGCGGCTCGGCGCATCTCGGCACGGCCAGTGCGCCGCTCCGAAATGGCGGCCTCCTTGTTCCGTTCCTGGTTCCGCGCCCCGCGTTCGGCGAGCAGCAGCTGGCGATAGTCGTTCATGTCGCCGTCGAAGGGGGTCACGGTGCCATTGCGGACGATCCACAGCCGGTCCGCGCACGCTTCGACTAGATGGCGGTCATGGCTGATGAGGATGACTGCGCCTTCGAACTCGTTGAGCGCCTGTGTCAGCGCCTCACGGCTGTCGACGTCGAGATGGTTCGTCGGCTCGTCGAGAATGAGCAGGTGCGGGCCGTGAAAGGCGGTAAGCATGAAGAGCAGCCGCGCCTTCTCGCCGCCCGACAGGTTTGCGCAACGGGTATCCGCCTTATCCGCGCCGAAACCATAGCTGCCAAGCCGCGTACGCCTCTGCGCCTCGCTCGCATCCGGCATCAGCTGCGTGATGTAGTCATAAGGCGTCTTCGCGGGATCGAGTTCATCGAGCTGGTGTTGGGCGAAATAACCGACTTCGAGACGGTTTGCCTTGATCACGCGGCCGGACATCGGCGCGAGCTTGCCCGCAATGAGCTTTGCAAAGGTGCTCTTGCCGTTGCCGTTCTGCCCGAGCAGCGCAATGCGATCGTCGTTGTCGATGCGCAGGTTGAGACTGCGCAGCACCGGCGTGTCGGCATCATAACCGGCGGCAACGTCTTCGAGTCGAATGAGCGGGCTCGCCAGCGCCTTCTCCGCCTTCGGGAAGGTGAACGGCACGACGCTTTGTTCGGCTTCCACAACGATTGGCTTCATCCGTTCCAGGACTTTCATCCGGCTTCGCGCCTGCGCTGCCTTGCTTGCCTTGGCTTTGAAGCGCGCGATGAAGGTCTCGATCCGGCGGCGCTGCTCGTCCTGCTGCTTCTTGAGGGCCAGCTGCTGATTGATCCGTTCCCGGCGCATATCCTCGAAATCGTCGTAGGTGCCCGAGTAGAGAGTCAGCTTGCCGCGATCGAGGTGAAGAATTGAAGTGACGACGCGATTGAGCAGGTCTCGGTCGTGGCTGACGATGAGCACGGTGTGCGGATAGGTGGCGAGATAGCTCTCGAGCCACAGCGTGCCTTCGAGGTCGAGATAGTTCGTCGGCTCGTCAAGGAGCAACAACTCCGGCTCGAGGAAGAGTACGGCGGCAAGCGCAACGCGCATGCGCCAGCCGCCCGAATACTCCCGGCAGGGCCGGCGCTGGGCCGCTTCGTCGAAGCCCAGACCGGCGAGAATCTGTGCAGCACGGGCAGGTGCCGAATGGGCATCGATATCCGCCAATCGCTGATGAATGTCAGCAATGCGGTGCGGATCGGTGGCCGTTTCGGCTTCCTCTAGCAACCTGGCGCGCTCGGTGTCGGCTGACAGCACCCAGTCGATCAAACTTTCATCCCCGCCGGGCGCCTCCTGGGCCACATAGCCGATGCGGGTATGCTTCGGCATGCTGATCGAGCCGCCGTCAGGTGCGAGCTCTCCAGTGAGAATGCGCAAGAGGGTCGTCTTGCCCGCACCATTGCGGCCGACAAGGCCCACTTTGTGACCAGCCGGAATACCTGCGGTGGCACCATCGAAGATCAGCTTGCCTTCGATCCGAAATGTCAGGTTGTTGATGTGCAGCATTCGGCCGGAGATAGCGGTTGAGCCACTGCTTGTCACCTTGGCGCGGTAGAAACCCGGCAGCTCAAATCATGGCATTGGGACCGATATTGCCCTGAGGGCTACTCTGCCGCCTCCCGTGCAGACCGCTGGTCGTAGGCGGCACGAGCGGCGGTTACCCGTCCGTGATTGGCGACGGCCCACTGTCCGAGCGCGCGCAGCGGCACCAACAGATCTCGCCCGAGGTCCGTCAGCTCATATTCGACCTTCGGCGGGATCGTCGGGTAGACGGTTCTCGTTACGTAGCCGTCGCGCTCCAGGCCGCGCAGCGTGACGGTCAGCATCTTCTGCGAGATGCCGTCGACCGAGCGCTTGATCTCGCTGAAGCGCCTCTTGCCCTGGCCCAGCAGCATGATGATCAGCACGCTCCACTTGTCGCCAACGAGCGAGATCACGTCGTTCACGAGCCGACACTGGCCAGGAACATAGCTTTCACATGGTTCCATACGGGTGCCTAGGTCTCGAAAAAGTGCCGTCTTGTGGAAGGGAGCACAGTCTCACATGTAAAGCAAGTAACCTTTCTATACGGAGGCTCCTATGAAGACTGTTGCTGTGCTCGTCGGCTCTCTGCGTCGGGACTCGATCAACCGGAAGTTCGCCGAGAGTCTGGCAAAGCTGGCAGCCGGCCGCTTGGATTTCCGCTTCGTGGAGATTGGTGATCTGCCGCTTTACAACGATGACCTTTGGGCCGATCCGCCTCAGTCGGTATTGCGCATGAAGAGGGAGGTCGAGGCGGCTGATGCTGTTCTGTTCGTGACGCCGGAGTACAATCGTTATTTCTCGCCCGCCATCAAGAACGCCATCGACTGGGGCACGCGCCCTTGGGGGCAGAACTCCTGGTCAGGCAAGCCCTCAGCCGTGATCGGAGCAACGCCAGGCGCAATTGGTACGGCGGCAGGCCAGAACTCCCTAAAAGCGCTGCTGACCGTAGTGGATACGATTTTGATGGGTCAGCCGGAGGTCTATTTCACGTATAAGCCCGAGCTGTTCGACGAGAACAACAATGTCGTGCCAGGCGAAACGAAGGATTTCCTGAACGCCTGGATCGACCGCTTTGCGAACTGGATCGAGCGGACCGGAACGTCCAAGACAGAGGCGAAGGCCGCTTGAGCGGCCCTGGGGTGCCCGAGCCGGACGGGCGCCTCATCCCCCCACGACCGGCCTAAGAGATACGTAGAGTAAGCGCAGTCGGACATTCTCGTCGGAGAGGGAAAGCTGCGCTGCGAACCAGTCCTGCACCAGCTTGCAGACGAGCTGAGGCGGTGCCTGACCGAGTGCATTTTGGTTCGAAAACAACTGCATTTCCCGATTGGTCCAGCCCCGCTCGATCAGAGCCTGTTTGACCTCCTGATAATCCGAATCACGGGGCGGCAAGTGCATTTGCGGCGAGCGCCGACCCTCCACAATCGCTTTGAACACGGCTATGGCCAGGCGCTGCAGCACTTCTGCATGCTCGCGCACGCCCATCAATTCAATGATGTGAGGGCTCGTCTCCCCGTGGTTAATGAAGTGAAAGCAGGCCTGATCACTCTGCTGGGAAAGGTGCTGCAGGTTGTTGAGAAAGCTGTCCGCAATGGTGTGCAGTGCCTCGGGGGAAGCAGCGAGCGCATGCTTGGCATTCTGCCGGCGTAAGGCGACGACAGCCTCGGTCAGGCGCCGCGCGATCACGGAACGATCGACACCTTCCGACCTGAGCCGCGCAGCTTCCTGGAGCTGCTGGTCGTACCAATCGGGGAACTCCTGCTTGAGGAGCTGCCAAAGCTGCCCCTGCTGGGACTCGACGTCGAGTTGATCGGGGCTAATGGCGGACGTCGGCGTGACTTCGGGTGATCCCGTTTCGCTATCCGCGGCGTTGGAGCTCTCGTCAGCGGATGGGTTTACGGACGCTCCGGGAGTCTGGATGAGCGCCACGAGCCTAGTTGGGCTCGGAATGAGATCCATCGCGAGCCAGAGCGCGCCGCCGAGAAGTGCGACCAGGACGGTAACGATCGCGACCCGCTTCCAGCTCCGACGCGGTCTCTCCGGCGGATAATCGTCATCGAAGTCGTCGTCGTCTCCAAGGTCGTGCTCGTAGGGTTCGGAGACTGCGACTGGAGCCGTGGTCGCCCGAGCAGGCTCGGGACGGGCGTAGTGTCGCTCGCGTGGAGCAGCGCGCTGAGCTTGCCGCTGCCCGTCTTGGGCGTATTGGGTCTGCCCTTGTGGCCGGTGAGACGGACGTGGCGGCTCCGGCCGTGGGGGGATTGTCGTGGGGAATACGGCGGGCGCGGCTCGCCAATCCGGAAAACCGTAGCGCCACACGAGATCGGTCGGGCGCAGATGCCCGAGCTCGACGAACTTCCGCATTTCCAGGTCCGTCAAGGGCCCGTACTGCTGTCCGTCTCGCGCGATATACCACTCTATCTGAGGATCAGCCCCCGCCATCGCTCGCTTACAGCCTTATCGCATACATCGGTTCCGAGCATAAGGTCGTCCTCGCCTCGGGAGCAACGGCAGGTTTGGACGGCTTGATCGGCAATCGCTGGAATGGTTTACCGGCAATGACCCACAAGCGCGGCACCATCAACCTCCCGTTGATAGTCTCATATCTCCAGCGCCGGCAAGACTAATGCGTCCTTTCCCTGGGCGGTTTCATGGCAAGCCTCCCTTGCTGGCCTGCTGACCGACGGCTATAACCCGGCGCCAACCAGCGGACAGTTAGCGAATAAGAGGGCAGCATGGCCATCGAGCGTACTTTATCCATCATCAAGCCGGATGCGACCGAGCGGAACCTGACCGGCGCAATCAACGCACTGATCGAGAAGGCCGGGCTTCGCATCATAGCGCAGAAGCGCGTGCGCTGGACCAGGGCGCAGGCCGAGAAGTTCTACGAGGAGCACAAAGGACGACCGTTTTATGACGAGCTGTGCGATTATATGAGCTCCGGCCCAATTGTCGTTCAGGTGCTCGAGGGCGAGAACGCGATCGCCAAGTACCGCGAGGTCATGGGTGCGACCGATCCGGCTAAGGCGGCCGAAGGCACCATCCGCAAGCTCTATGGCCGCTCAGTGGGCGAGAATTCGGTTCACGGCTCCGATAGCCCTGCCTCCGCCGAACGCGAGATTGCTCTCAACTTCTCCCCCGAGGAGATCGTCGGGTAGCGAGGATCAAGAGCTCGGGGGGAACAATGATCAAGCCAGCGTATGTTCAGGTCATGGCCCGATACAACCGCTGGCAAAATCGCTCGATCTACGCTGCCGCAGACAGCCTGGATGACGCCCTGCGCAATGAGCCGCGTGGGGCGTTCTTCGGCTCTATCCACGCCACGCTCAGTCACGTGCTCTGGGCGGATCGAATCTGGATGCACCGCCTTGCGGGGTGGCCGGCCCCGGAAGCGAAGAGCATCAAGGAGTCACTTGGGTACGTGGAGAACTGGGATGAGCTGAAGCGCGAGCGCCAGGTAACCGACGAGGCCCTTGTTAATTGGGCTGAGCAGCTGAACACGGAAGCGCTCGCGGGCGATCTCACGTGGTACTCGGGTGCAGCCGGCCGGGAGCTGACTCGGCCAAGAGCACTGCTGATCGTGCACCTTTTCAATCACCAAACGCACCATCGCGGCCAGGTGCACTGCCTCTTGACGCAACTCGGCGCCAAGCCGGAGGCGACCGACCTCCCCTTTATGCCAGATTAGCAAAACTGCGCTTCAGAGGTGCTTTTTCGGTGCCAGCGCCCGTTGTGCCCAGCAGGGATAGCTCGCGTAATCGCCGCCAGGATCGAGATTGCGGGCTTCAATGCATTCCATCGAGTCAGACTGTTCCGACTCGCGATACCGGTACCCATAGGGGGGCGGAGGCGGCCCGTAAGCCCATGGCGGGGGTGGCCCGTAGTCGCGGTAGGCGTAAGGCGCGCGGGCTCTTTTGCGCGCATCTGCGTCATCCGGAACGACGGCGAAAGCGCCAAGCGCGATCAGGGCGGCAAGAAAAAGTCTCATGATAAACTCCATTCGCCAGGCGCACTGAGCCTGGCAGGTATCCCCATCCATACAACTAACGTTCCGTGCGTCCCCGCTCCGTTTCGCTTTCACTCCGTCGCGAAAGCCGTTAGCGTCAGATCTGGTGCGATATTGATTGGAACGAAACATGGACGCCCAGGTTCCGATCGGCTATTCGGCTTGCCCGCACGACTGCCCGTCGACCTGTGCACTCGAAGTGGAGCTGCTCGGGAACGGCCGCATCGGCCGAATCCGCGGGTCGAAGGAGAACACCTACACGGCCGGCGTCATCTGCTCGAAAGTCTCGCGCTACGCCGAGCGCGTCCACCATCCTGACCGCCTGCTGTATCCGCTGCGGCGCAAGGGCCCCAAGGGATCGCGCGAGTTCGAGCGGATCTCCTGGAAAGATGCGCTCGACATTACGGCCGAGGCGATGCTCGCGGCCGAGCACAAGTATGGCCCGGAAGCGGTCTGGCCCTACTACTACGCGGGCACCATGGGCCTCGTGATGCGCGACGGCATCAACCGGCTCAGGCACACCAAGCGCTACTCCGATATGTTCGCGTCGATCTGCACGACGCTGGCCTGGACCGGGTTTGTCGCCGGCACCGGCAAGCTCGCAGGTCCCGATCCGCGCGAGATGGCCAAGTCCGACCTTGTCGTGATCTGGGGAACGAACCCGGTCAACACGCAGGTCAACGTGATGACCCATGCCGTCCGGGCGCGGAAGGAGCGGGGCGCCAAGATCGTCGCCATCGACATCTACCGCAACGGCACGATGGAGCAGGCGGACCTTGCACTTTGCCTGCGTCCGGGCACGGATGGTGCGCTTGCCTGCGCCGTCATGCATGTGCTGTTCCGCGATGGGTACGCGAACTGGCCGTACATGGAGCGCTACACGGATTGTCCGCGTGAGCTTGAGGCTCATTTGAGAACGCGGACCCCGGAGTGGGCGAGCGCCATCACGGGGCTTTCGGTCGAGGAGATCGAAACGTTCGCGCGCTTGATTGGCACGACTCCGCGCACCTATCTGCGGCTCGGCTACGGCTTCTCCCGCCAGCGTAACGGCGCCGTGAACATGCACGCGGCCGCGTGCATTGCCTCCGTCACCGGCTCTTGGCTGCACGAGGGTGGTGGGGCGTTCCACAACAACGGCGCGATCTTCCACTGGGACAAGACGATGATCGAGGGGCTCGATGTCCGTGATCCCAGTGTGCGCGTCCTTGATATGTCACGCATCGGACCGGTGCTGACGGGCAACCCATACGACATCGGCGACGGCCCGCCCATTACGGCGCTTTTCATCCAGAACATGAACCCGGTGCAGGTCGCGCCTGAGCAGCGGCTCGTCAAAAAGGGCTTCATGCGCGAGGACCTGTTCGTATGTGTGCACGAACAGTTCATGACGCCGACGGCCCAGATGGCCGATATCGTGCTGCCGGCGACCATGTTTCTCGAGCACGACGACCTCTATCAGGCGGGAGGGCAGCAGAGCATTCTGTTCGGCCCGAAGCTCATAGAGCCGCCGGGCGAGTGCCGCTCGAACCACGACGTCATTGTCGAGCTGGCCAAGCGTGTCGGGGCAAAGCACCCCGGCTTTGAGATGACCCCGCGCGAGTTGATCGATTGGACGCTGCGCAAATCCGGCTGGGGCACGCTGGAGGAGCTGGAAGAAAAGAAGTGGATCGATTGCCAGCCGGATTTCGAGACCTCGCACTTCCTCAACGGATTTGGCTATCCGGACGGGAAATTCCGTTTCCGGCCCAACTGGGCCGATGTGCCGGTCGGGCGCAGGCACGATTGGGGCCTGTCGCACCTGCCGCCAGCACTGCCCGACCATTGGGACGTGAACGAAAAGGCGGATGAGAAGCATCCGTTCAAGCTCGCAACTTCGCCCGCGCGCAGCTATCTCAACTCGTCGTTCAATGAGATGCCTTCGAGCCGCGCCAGGGAGGGTCGCCCTAGGGCGAAGATGCACCCGGATGATTTGGCGGCCTTGGGGATCAGTGATGGTGCGCGCATCCGCATGGGTAATAAGCGCGGGGAAATCCTGATCCATGCTGAGGCCTTTGCGGGCGTGCAGCGCGGTGTCGTCATCGTCGAGAGCATCGCGCCCAATGCCGATTTTGAGGGCGAAGAAGGAATCAACACACTGACGAGCGCCATCCAGGCGGCCCCATATGGCGGCGCCGCTTTTCACGACAATCACGTTTGGATTGTGCCGGCGTGAGTTTGCTTGCGCGGCGCTGCCCGGAAGAACTCTAGAGCAAGAAGAAAAGAGACGTCCTTCCTTCAGGATCTATTAGGGCCAGGTTGTGCAGGCTGCTCCGCCGGACGGTGGTCCGGCTGAGCAGTTGGATCCGTAGGGGCCGTGTCCTGTTCTGGAGACTCGATCTTGTCTTCTAGTTTAATTGCATTCGCCTCGACAATAATTCGTTCGACGAGATTGAACGCGTCCTCGCGGAAGGCTTTTCGCGATCCATCGCGGCTGTAGAACATATGGCCGCCCGGATAGACGATGCTGGTCACGCGCTGCCTGTCGCCATAGGCCGGAAGCTGATCGAGAACTAGCTCGCTTGCGAAGTAGGGTGTCACGAGGTCTGTAAACCCGTGCACCACTAGCACGCGAAGGCGCTCATCAAGCGCCAAGATCTCCCGGAGCTCGCTTACGGACTCGGGCGGAGTGGGAGAGTTGCCCCAGATCCAGTTACGGTTCACGCGTCCGCTCAGATCCTCGTATGAGCGATCGGTGCGGTAGTTCAGCTTAGAGGTGTACAGCTGGAGCATGGCGCTCGTGAGAGGAGCCTTGAGCGCCGTAGTGAAGGGGTCGCGATAGCGTGCGCGCTGCGCGTGCGGCTCCGGGTCGAGCGCTGTGATGCTCGCGTCGTAAAGACTTGCGATCCTGCCTTTGGGGCGGTTCACCTCGTCACTGTAGATGCTGCCGCTGATCCTGCCGCCGTAGCGTCTCACCGTTTCCTCGGGGAGGCCCGTGATCTCCGCGACCTTGGAGGCGATGCGATCCATCGCAGCACGATCCCTCGGACCCCGCATGAGATCTCTCAGGTAATCTCCCCTGGCGTATTCCTCGACATCCCTGAGGGCTTCACGCGTAATCTCCTTGCCGTGGCGCTCCATTTCCGCAGCCGCAAGGGACGGAAGCAGCCCGACGTAGGCCAGCGGCGGATAGCTGTGGCGCCGACTTGCGAAATCGAGCACGGGCGAGACAAGGATCAGCGCATTAAGCGCAATGCCTCGCTCAGTCTGTAGACTGTGAGCGATTTTCGGGCCGCGGAAGCCGCCGTAGCTTTCGCCGACAAACAGCTTCGGAGAGGTGAGCCGATCGTTCTTGTAAACCCACTTCTGGATGAACTCAGAAATGGATTCGATGTCCCCCTCGAGCGACCAGAAGTAGGACGGGCCGCCGTCCTCGCGGCTACCTGAGCGACCTGTCCGCCGGCGATCTCGATCCTCTTCGCTGGCGTCAGATCCTTCGGCAACCATCTGGCTGAAGCCCGTGCCGACCGGATCGATGAAAACCAGATCGGTGAAGTCGAGCCAGGTTTCGGCGTTGGGAAGCAGCGGCACGGGGGCCGAGGGTGAGGATGCGGCCTTTTCCATATCGATGCGCCAGGGCCCGAGCGAGCCGATGTGAAGCCATGCGGACGAGGCCCCCGGACCGCCGTTCAGCACAAACGTCACGGGCCGTTGGCCGGCTCGCATGCCGTCGAGCGTGTAGGAGATGTAGCCCATCTCCGCCAGCACCTTGCCCTTGGAGTTCGTGATGGGAATGGACCCCGCCGTTGCCTTGAATCGAAGCGTGCGGTCCGGCAGCTCCAGCACGTGCTCCGTAACCACGTCGGGTGGCAGTCTGGTCGAGACCTCGGTCGGCTTCGCCTCTTGGGCAAGCGTTGCAGGGACTGAACCGGCAACCACTACGGTGACAGCGACCGCAACGGCTCTGAGGATCGATACAAAGGACTTGCGGTCGGCCATTTCTTCCCTCGGCTTTACGAATTCCGGCGGAATTCCCGGATCAAGAAACGCATCCACACGCAGACAGGCGCGAGAGCAGATCACGCGGCTCGCGCCCGCCGCTTCGTCCCGCGGATACTGCGCAGGCGGCCTCGGCAAGGCAAGTGCAAGAGGTTACGCGAGCGACTGCCCTCGCAGCTTGAAGCATCGTTTCGGCTCTCCCGTTGCAGGAGTGCACGGGCTGATGTGCTATGTCGCAGGCGCTACGCTGGCCTTGCTGGCACGATCCGTTTTCAATGGGATCCATAGCCGGTACAGCGAACACCACAATGCGCGATACAAGCCAAAGTAGAATTCTGCCCGACGACCTTTTCCTCGACGCGGATCAAAGCCGGGAGGCACGGCCAATTTGGCTGGTGCGGGAGGACCAAACTCTCGACAGCATTGAGGGCCTGACGGCCATACAGCGATCATGGCTCCGCTCCATGGGCTTCAAAGGGACCCCGAAGAAGCACCTCGCTGTGCCGGGAGCAGACGGTGAAATCGCTGGCGTGATGCTTGGTATCGGGAACGGCGAGAAGGGCGAACCGTGCGGCCCCTCGATCCTGCTTGCGGGCCAGCTCGCCTCCAGTTTGCCACCGGGACGGTACCGCTTAGCAGAGCCCGTCGACGCACCGGAACTTGCGGCCGTCGCATGGGGACTGGGCGCTTATCGGTATCGTCGATACAAGTCGAACAACAACAATGAGCCGCCGCCCAGCCTGGCGCTTCCAGCCGGCGCTGATCGCACTGTGGTCGAGCGGATCGTCGAGGGGGTCTGGCTCGGGCGCGATCTCATCAACACGCCGGCGAGCGACCTTGGACCCGCGGAGCTCGAGGCGACCACCCGCAATCTCGCTGAGCAGCACGGGGCAAACATCGACGTGATCGCAGGCAGTGAGCTCGCAGCCGGCTTTCCTTTGATCCACGCGGTCGGCCGCGCGAGCACCAGGCCGCCGCGGTTGATCGACCTCGTCTGGGGCGCTCCTGACGCGCCCAAGGTGACGCTGGTTGGCAAGGGCATTTGCTTCGATACGGGCGGGCTCGACGTGAAGCCGGCGAACGCCATGTTGCTGATGAAGAAGGACATGGGCGGTGCCGCGGCGGCGCTTGCGCTGGCGCACATGATCATGGGGCTCAGGCTTCCGGTGCGCCTGCGCGTGCTCATCGCGGCGGCCGAGAACAGCATCAGCGGCGACGCCTTCCGTCCTGGTGATGTGCTGCGCAGCCGCTCAGGCAAGACGATCGAGATCGGCAACACCGATGCCGAAGGCCGCTTGGTTCTGGCCGATGCCCTTACGCTCGCCGACGAGGAGAAGCCCGAGCAGCTCATCTCGTTCGCTACCCTGACGGGCGCTGCGCGCGTGGCGCTCGGTCCTGACGTGCCGCCACTCTATACCGACGACGACGCGTTCGCGTCGGAGCTGATGTCGACCGGCATGGCCATCGGCGATCCCATGTGGCGCATGCCGTTTTGGAGCGGCTACGAACGCAACCTCGACAGCGAGGTGGCGGACATGAGCAACGTTTCCGACGGGCCCTTCGCCGGCTCCGTGACTGCGGCGCTGTTCCTGCGCCGCTTCGTACGCAACGCAGGCACGTACGCGCACCTCGACATCTACGGCTGGCGCCCAGCGGCTCGGCCGCTTGGCCCGAAAGGCGGTGAGCCGCAGACCGCGCGTGCTGTCTTCGAGGTGCTACGGCGCGCCTACAAACCAGCAACGGGAAAGAGGTCGTGAAGGCAGACGTAGAGAAGCCGCGCCTCGATCCGCGGCTCAATGCATACCGTGAAGATCTGGCAGCTGAGTCCCTGCGCGGAAAGGTCGAGGCTCCGCGCTTTGTCGCCGGCACGAAAAAGCAGGTGATCCGCACCGCAGTTGCCCTCCGGCGGCGTCCGGCTGCGACTGCAGGGCTCGACACCGAGGCGCTGTTTGGCGAAGTCCTCACCGTGTACGACGAGGCGGACGGCTGGGCCTGGATCCAGCTCGAGCGTGACGGCTACGTCGGCTACGTGCCCGCAAACGCGCTTTCCGCGGAAATCCGGCCGGTGACGCACAGGGTCTCCGCCCTCGGGACGTTCCTCTACCCGGTGCCCGACATCAAGTCGCCGCCGATCATGCACCTCAGCATCAACGCCCAGCTCGCAGTGGAGGAGAAGGTCGACCGCTTCTACAAGCTGGCCGGCGGGGGTTTTGTCGTGGATCGGCACGTGACGGAGCTGGCCCGCGGGGCGCGAGACTTCGTGGACGTCGCCGAGCGGTTCATCGGCACGCCGTATCTTTGGGGCGGCCGCACACGGGTTGGTATCGACTGCTCCGGTCTGGTGCAGATCTCGATGGAAGCCGCAGGTCTGAAGGCGCCGCGCGATACAGACATGCAGCAGGCCGAGCTCGGTGACCCTATCCCGATAACGCCCAACCTAGACGGTCTGCAGCGCGGCGATCTCGTTTTCTGGCCTGGTCACGTGGGCATCATGTGTGATGCCGTCATGATGGTGCACGCGAACGCTCATCATATGGCTGTCACCATCGAGCCATTGGCGGAGGCGGCTCAGCGGATATCCAAGACCGGGTGCGAGATTGCGGCCATCAAGCGCCTGCCGGCCCTATCGGCGTATAGTGGCTAGCATCAGTGCCCCTTGAAAGGGGCGGCGTGGTGGGGTCGAGCGGCGTCTATGTCCAGATGCCGCTTGGTTCGGCTCGCATGCCGATGAAAGATCCGGCGCGGAGCGCCTAATAGCATCGTCACCGCCGATACGGCGCAAAGGCCTCTACCTCAGCCTCCACCTCGACGCCTTCGATCGAAGGAGCGTCAGGGTTGGGCCGTTGGAAATGACCTTCGTTCGTCCCCGGCAGATCAATCAGTGTTTCTGTGCTGTACAGTATTCCGGTCGCCTGCCCTCTCCAGCGGCGGATCAGGACGCGACCGTTGGAGATGGAACGGACCATCTGCGGAATATCGGTTAGCGCATCGAACGGTTGGTCCTCGTAGATCTCGCCGCCAACGATAATGTCGAACTTGCGATCAGGACGGAGGATGATTTCGAAGGGGCACGCTGTGGGGGCGTACGGAACAGCACTGATGCGCCACGCGCCGTCTAAGGGGCCCAGCTCGATTTTGGCCCAGGGCGCCATCTCCTTTGCCCAGGTCTCGAGTGCAGCAATGACGTGTTTGAGCTGTCTGCGAAAGGTATCGTCGGATGACATTCCAGGCCGTCGAGCAGGGAGGATCGTGTTGTTGGCGGGAGCCTACCGCGAGTCGCCCGCAAGTAGCAGATCATCTGCTCAAACGGTTTAATTCCACTGAACTTCTGACTTAGTACCCCCGCGCACGATCTACCAAGTTTTCCAGCGGCTCTCCGGCCTGATGGCGCCTGATCTGGCGCAGCATGTAGCGAGAGATGGCCTCGGGCGTGGTTTCGGCTGCGTTGTGTGGCGTAACGATGACTCGTGGGTGGCTCCAGAGTGGACTCGTCTCCGGCAGCGGCTCGGTCTCGAAAACATCGAGAGAGGCCGCATACAGCTCGCCGGCATCGAGTGCAGTGAGGATGTCGGCTTCAACCTGCAGCCCCCCGCGCCCCGCGTTGATGAGAACGGGGCCCGGCAACTGCGGATGCCGTCCCTGCTGGGATAGCCTGCGGAGGAGGTCGCGGTTGATGATTCCCCGGGTCTCAGGTGTTAGCGGCAGCGTGCAGGCGAGGATATCGGTGCCGGCGAGGAAAGCATCGAGGTTTTCCTGTCCAGCGTAGCACTCCACGCCTTCGATGCTCTTCTGGCTGCGGCTCCAGCCGCGGAGCTGGAAGCCGAGAGGCTTTAGCGCCTTCGCAGTTGCCTCACCCATGACTCCGAGCCCCATCAGGCCGACGCGCACCTCGTGCATCGCGGGCTCGCCGCGATACTCCCATTTGCGCTGCCGCTGCAGCTCCAGGAACTCGCACATGCGGCGGGTGTGGAACAGCACGTGCAGCACGAGGTAGCCCACCATGCGGCTTGTCAGGTCGGGATCGACAAAGCGCACGATGGGAACGTCCGGCAGCTCGGGGTCCTTCAACAAATGGTCGACGCCCGCTCCGACGGAGATGATGAGCTCGAGATTGGGGAAGGTCTTGAGCACGCCCATGGGCGGCCCCCAAGCGAGCGCGTAACGGATGTCCTCGACGCGCCCCGCCTCGGGCCACACTCGGATGTCGAGGCCGGCGTTCAACGCCCGCGCTGCGGCTGCAAACTCCTCCGTCCGCTGGCTTCCTATGATGAGCAGCGCCATCGCTCCCCCCGCTTCGATCGGCTCAGACGGCGAGCGCTCCGCGATGCTCGACCTTGAGGTCGAATGCGGCTGCGAGCAGGGCCTTCGTGTAGTCGGACTTCGGCGCGCGGAAGATTTCCTCAGCGGGACCTTCCTCCACCACCTTGCCGTTGCGCATCACGATGACGTAGCTCGACAGCGCCCGCACGACCTTCAAGTCGTGACTGATGAACAGGTAGGCCAGATTGTGCCGCTGCTGCAAGTCCCGAAGCAGATCAACGATTTGCGCTTGGACGGACATGTCAAGCGCGCTGGTCGGCTCGTCCAGCATGACGAACTTCGGCTCGAGCACCATGGCGCGCGCAATGGCGATGCGCTGGCGTTGGCCGCCGGAAAACTCGTGCGGGTAGCGGTCCTGGGCTTCGGGATCGAGCCCCACCTCGCTTAGCGCCTGGGCCACGCGGGCGCGGCGCTCCTCATAGCTCAAGTGGGGCTGCTGGATGAGCAGGCCTTCCTCAATGATCTGCCCGATCGAAAGGCGAGGGGACAGTGAACCATAGGGGTCCTGGAAGACGATCTGCATCTCCTTGCGCAGCGGCCGCATGGCTTTCGAGTTGAGGCCGTCGATGCGCTTGCCGAGGTAGGCCACCTGTCCCTTTGAGGAGATGAGGCGCATGATGGCGAGGCCAAGCGTCGTCTTGCCCGAGCCAGACTCGCCGACGACGCCCAGCGTTTGTCCGGCGCGCAGCTTGAGCGACAGTCCATCCACCGCCTTTACGTGGTCGACCGTTCGCCGCAACAGGCCCTTGCGGATGGGGAACCAGACCTTGAGATCGTCCGTCTGGACCACAATCGGGGCAGTCGGATCCATCGGCGGCGGCTCGCCCTTTGGCTCGGCGCTGATCAGATGGCGCGTGTAGGGGTGCTTCGGGTCGGCGAAGATGTCCGCCGTCTTGCCTTCCTCCACCACCTTGCCGTTATTCATCACATAGACGCGCTCGGCCATCTTCCGCACGATGCCGAGGTCGTGCGTGATGAGCAGCATGGCCATGCCGAGCTCGGACTGCAGCTCCTTCAGAAGCTCCAGGATCTGCGCCTGGATGGTGACATCGAGTGCGGTCGTCGGCTCGTCGGCTATCAGCAGGTCCGGCTCGTTAGCGAGCGCCATGGCGATCATGACGCGCTGGCGCTGACCACCTGAAAGCTGGTGCGGGAAGGCGGAGAGACGCTTCTCGGGATCGCGCAGGCCAACGCGGCGCAGCAGCTCCAGCACGCGCGCGCGGATGGCCTTGTCGTCCATGCCCCGGTGCAGCTTCAGCACCTCGCCCACCTGCTTCTCAATGGTGTGCAGCGGATTTAGCGAGGTCATCGGCTCCTGGAAGATGATCGAAATCCGTGCACCACGGATGTCCCGCATCTCCGCCTCGGAGACCTTCAGCAGGTCCTTGCCATTGTAGATGATCTCGCCTGACGGGTGCGAGGCGGCAGGGTAGGGGAGGAGCCGCATGATCGACAGGGCGGACACGGTTTTGCCCGAGCCCGACTCGCCGACGAGGGCGACCGTCTCGCCCTTGTTGATCTCGAACGAAACGCCTTTGACGGCGAGACTTGTGGTGTCGCCCGATCGGAATGCGACCGAAAGGTCGCGAACTTGGACGAGGGGGTGACCAGTCTTCATCCTGACCTCACCGGAATGTCTTGCGCGGATCGAGCGCGTCGCGCACGGCCTCGCCGATGAAGATGAGCAGGCTCAACAGCGTGGCGAGCGTGAAGAAGGCCGTAAGCCCAAGCCACGGGGCCTGCAGGTTCGCCTTGCCCTGGGCCAGCAATTCGCCGAGCGATGGCGAGCCGGGCGGTAGGCCGAGCCCGAGGAAGTCGAGGGCGGTCAGCGCCGTGATGCTGCCCGACAAGTTGAAGGGCAGGAACGTTAGTGTGGCCACCATCGCGTTCGGCAGCAGGTGCTTGAACATGATCTTGCGGTCGGAGAGGCCGAGCGCGCGGGCCGCCGTGACGTACTCGAAGTTGCGGGCCCGCAGGAACTCCGCCCGTACTACGCCCACGAGCGACACCCACTGGAACAGCAGCAGCACGCCGAGCAGCGTCCAGAAGCCTGGCACCAGTACCGACGAGATGATGATCAGCACGTAAAGCGAAGGGATCGACGACCAGATTTCCAGCACGCGCTGGAAAAAGAGGTCGACCCGGCCGCCGAAATAGCCCTGCACCGCACCTGCCGTGATGCCGATGACCGACGAGAAGAACGTCAGCAGAAGGCCGAACAGCACCGAGATGCGGAAGCCGTAGATCACGCGGGCCAGCACGTCGCGGCCCTGGTCGTCGGTGCCAAGCCAGTTGCGGTTGCCAAGCTCATTGAATCGCGCAAGCTGATCGGCTGGCGCCTCGCACAGCTCTGCGCTTGTCGCCCAGAGCGGGGGCGCAGGGAAGCCGAGGCAGCGGTCCTCAGGGCCCTTGATGCGTGGGTAATCCTTGTTGATCGAGGTGTAGGAGTAGCGGATCGGCGGCCAGATCATCCACCCGTTGCTCTCGATCTCGTCGATGATGAACGGGTCCTTGTAGTCCGTTGTCGCCAGGAAGCCGCCGAACTTCGATTCGGGGTAGTCGACCAGCACCGGGTAAAGCAGCTCGCCTTTGTAGGAGACGAGCAGCGGCTTGTCGTTGGCGATAAACTCCGCGCCAAGGCTCAGCACGAAGAGCACGAGGAAAATCCAGAAGCTCCAATAGCCGCGCCGGTTGGCTTTGAAGTTTTCCCAACGCCGCCGGTTGATGGGAGACAGCGTGAATCGGCCGGCCGCGCCACGCTTGCGACCTATCCACGAGGTCGGCTGGCGCTGGAAGCCGGGCGTGGTCGCAATTTTCTCCTGGACCTCGATGCTGGCCGCGTTCTCGCGGGGCGCAATTGTCTTCAACTTGTCGTCTGTGCGCATGTCCATGTGCTCAGACCTCCCGGCTCTCGAAGTCGATCCGCGGATCGATCAGCGTGTAGACGAAGTCCGAGATCAGGTTCACCACCAGGCCGACCAGCGAGAAGATGTAGAGGGTCGCGAACACGACCGGATAGTCGCGGTTGATGATGCTCTCGAAGCCGAGCAGCCCCAGACCGTCCAGCGAGAAGATGGTTTCGATCAGCAACGAGCCGGTGAAGAAGGCGCTGATAAAGGCGCCGGGAAAACCGGCGATGATCAGCAGCATCGCGTTCCGAAATACGTGGCCGTAGAGCACTTGTCTCTCGTTCAGCCCCTTGGCCCGCGCGGTGACAACGTACTGCTTCCGGATCTCGTCGAGGAACGAGTTCTTGGTGAGGAAGGTCATCGTCGTGAAGGCGCCAAGCGCCATCGCGGTGATCGGCAGCACCAAGTGCCAGAAGTAGTCGATGACCTTGCCCCACAGCGTCAGCTCATTCCAGTAGTCCGATGTGAGGCCCCGCGAGGGGAACCACTGGAAAAACGAGCCGCCGGCGAACAGCACGA
>Ga0310828_1000299_pt1 | contig 62050 bp, 50 predicted proteins | sample WT_ome_3_FD_202242 | JGI IMG/M metagenome (GOLD analysis project Ga0310828, IMG submission 202242) | Sorghum-adapted microbial communities enriched on wild type (WT) sorghum from Joint BioEnergy Institute, Emeryville, California, United... ... | reverse complement strand
TGCCGGAACCGCTGGCGGTCTGGGAGCTCGATCCGCTGTTCGATCCGCCCGACGTGCCGGCGTTGCCGCTGTTGTTGCCGCCGCACGCTGCCGCAATGATGGAGAACACCATGACGATCGCGAGCAGTACGGCAAACAGTCGTTTTTGTGTCATTTCTCTGAAACCCCTTTCATTTACATATTCCACTCCAGTATAGAGAAACGTTTCCATTACATGGAACCCAAAAAACTTTAGAGAATGCTTAGAAAATCATAGAATTCTAAAACGTTTTAGTGTTTGGATGCATGAAGTTTCGCCAAATCCGGACAGCGCATCAGCGGTCGGAAAAACGGGAAATCCCGCATTGCAAAAGGAATTTTGCGCCGATTTGGCGTCCGGCAGCCGCCCCCGGCAAACCCTTTCCCATGCATGCGGGTCAACGGTTTTGGTTTGATTCGGCATCCGTTCGGACACGAATCCGATAACATGCGGCGGCCCGAACCGGAAACCGGCTTTCGCCCAGTCCTCCGGGCAGGACGGTTTCCGTCACCGGCACGCTTTCCCCGTCCCCGTCCAGGACAACGAACCGCTCTCCGGCGCGAACGGTGCACATCCCGTCATAACGGGGCACGATCACGGCTTCACGCAGGCGCCCTTCCGACCAGCGGATCGCAACCTCATACCCGCCCCTGGCCCGCAGCCCCTTCACTACTCCCGCGGTCCAGGCGTCCGGAAGCGCCGGCAGCAGATGGATGGCTTCGTCGTGGCTTTGCAGGAGCATTTCGGCGATGCCCGCCGTTGCCCCGAAATTCCCGTCAATCTGGAACGGCGGATGGTCGTCGAGCAAATTCGGGAGCGTGGACGACGCGAGCAGGGCGCGCAGATGCCCGTGGGCTTCCCGGCCTTCGCCGAGCCTCGCCCACAGGTTGATGATCCACGCCCGGCTCCAGCCGGTATGTCCGCCGCCGTGGGCCAGCCGCCGCTCCAACGTGCGGCGCGCCGCTTCAGCCAGCTCCGGCGTTTTGCGCGGCGTGATTTGATCTCCCGGATGAAGGGCGAACAGGTGGGAAATGTGCCGGTGGCCCGGTTCCGCTTCCCCGTAATCCTCCATCCATTCCTGCAGCGTGCCGAGCCTGCCGATTTTGTCCCGGGGAAGTTTCTCCAGCATCCGTTCCAATTCGCGGGTGAAGGCCGCATCGGGTTCCACGGCGCCGCGTTCCGCCAAAATCCGCCCGGCTTCCAGACATGCGCCGAACAGGGCGCGGATGATTTGTGTGTCCATCGACGGGCCGGCGCACAGCACGCCGATCTGGCCGTCCGGAAGCACATAGGCGTTTTCCGGCGAAACCGACGGGCACGTGACCCACTCTCCGCCGGGGCTTTCCACCAGATAATCCAAAAGGAACAGGGCCGCTTCCTTCATCGTTTCCAGAGCCTGCCGCAAAAACGCCAAGTCCAGCGTAAACCGGTAATGTTCCCAGAGATGCAGACACAGCCAGGCCGCCCCCATCGGCCAGTACGAGGCGGGCAGCCAGCGATCCTGGGGAGCGGTGTCTCCCCACAAATCCGTGTTGTGATGGGCGCAAAACCCCCGGCAGCCGTACATGGAGCGCGCCGTCTCGCGCCCGGGGCCGCGCATCCGTTCGATCAGATCGAAGAGCGGTTCGTGGCATTCCGTGAGCGCGCACGTTTCCGCCGGCCAGTAATTCATTTGCGTGTTGATGTTGATCGTATATTTGCTGTCCCACGGCGGAAGGAACTGATCGTTCCAGATGCCCTGCAAATTGGCCGGCAGCGAACCGGGCCGGCTCGAGGCGATGAGCAAATACCTGCCGTATTGAAAATACAGGGCCGCCAGCGCGGGATCATCGGCGCCGCCGCGCAGCCGCTCCAGCCGCTCGGGAACGGTGAGCGCCCGGAGGGCGGGATCGCCGCCCAGGTCGAGGGAGACGCGGTTGAACAGGGGCTGATAATCGGCGAGATGCCGGGCCAGGAGCTCGCTGTAAGGACGTGCGCCCGCTTCCCGGACTCGGGACAGCGCATGGGCGAGCGGATCCGCTTCCCGGTAATTGGTGGAAGCCGAAATGACCAGCGTCGCGCCGTCGGCTCCTTCCACGATGAGCTCTTCGCCCATCGCCTCCAGCGTTCCTCCGTCGACGGTCACCCGGACCGCCGCCGCGAAGGCGATCCCGCCCTGCCCACCGGTGACGCCCCGCATGTAGATGGTGTTTTGCCCTTGCCGGCCGGTTTCATCCACGTACCGCCAACGGGCCCGCTCCAGCCTGGCGACGAACGACAGTGCGCCGGCCCGGTCTGCCCCGAGCCGGACGACGATCGCCTGATCCGGAAAACTGGCGAAACATTCCCGCCGGTGAAGAACGCCCCGATGCCGGAACGTCGTACGGGCCGCCGCCCGGGTCAAGTCGAGTTCCCGCCGGTATTCGGACACTTCTTCCGGGCGGATGCGGCCGAAGGTGATCAACAGACGGCCGAGCGGCTCGTAATGCCGCTGGGTTTCGGGCATGCCGGACAACCCCGACAGCGCCAGCCGTTCCGCCTCTTTCGGTTTCCCGGCAAAAATGAGGCGGCGAATTTCCGGCAGCACGCGGGCCGCATCCGGGTTGTTGCGGTTTCGCGGCCCGCCGTGCCAGAGCGAGTCCTCGTTCAATTGCAGGACATCCTCCGACGGATGGCCGAACACCATCGCCCCAAGACGTCCGTTGCCGATCGGCAGCGCCTCGTTCCATTCCGCCGCCGGCCGGTCATAGCGCAGGATCAGGGGATGTCCGGTTCCCTCATGCGCCATCGTTTGCTCCCCGTTCATGCTTCCGCATTCCGTTCATACGGTTTGAAATGATGCCGCACCAGGAATTCCATGACCGGGCCCGGCGCCAGCAGCGAGGCTTCGGCCCGCTCCTTAAACCGCATCCCCCTTGGCGCATCGGGCGCGTAAGGTTGCCAGCCGGGCATCGCTTCCCCGGTGGCATCGAGCCCGTTCGGGTCGCCGTTCTTGATGAAGTTGGACCAGTAATTGCACATGTGCCGGGCCAGGTCGTAATGTTTGCCGGTGAACGGCCGCCAGCATTTCGCCAGCGTCTCGAAGAAAAACCACAGGTCGATGGAGTGGAAGGCCCCGGGGTTGTCCCAGCCGGGAATTTCCGCATCAAATTCGTAGACGTAAAGCGGCGGACGTTCCGGCGACCGGTCAGTCGCCCGCGCGAACAGCCGGATGGCCAGCTCAATGCTGTTCGCGGCCGCCCGCTTCCGCGCATCCTCCAACGGAACGTCGCGAAAACCGCACAGGCTCAGGAACTGTTCGGCCTCTTCGCCGAAGGCTTCCTTCGCCAGCCGCTCGAAGGACGCGCCGTCTTCCGCCGGCGGCGATTCCACGAACTCTCCGGTGGTATAGCCGAGCAGGACCGGCACCATTTGCCGCCGGTTTTGCAGGAACAGCGCGAACGGATCACCGATGTTGAACGAACCGTCCTCCACCGTCGCCCAAAATCCGCCGTATTCCACCGCCTTGTCCCGCAGATGGACGGCGTCCAGCTGCCGGGCCTCCGCCAGCGAAGAGACGCCAAGGAAACGGAAGAAATCCTCCCCGCTCCGCTCGGCTTCCGCCAGCGGGCGATGGAACGTGTGCAGCCCGGTGTCCGGATACGCCTTCGCAAACATCCCGCTCTGGATAATCGCCCGCCGGAACAAGCCTTCGGTTTGCGGTGACGTCATCTGGCACATGACGCTCCAGCCGCCGGCGGACTGCCCGCCGACGGTGACGTTGTCCGGGTCTCCGCCGAAGGCGGCGATGTTGCGTTTCACCCACCGGAGGGCGGCCAACTGGTCTAGATGGCCGAAGTTCGCAGGCGCTTCGGGCGCCTCCTGCGTAATCTCCGGATGGCACAGAAAACCGAAGACGTTGAGCCGGTAGGCAGCCGTGACGACCACGATCCCCCGCCTGGCGATGCGCTCCCCGTCAAATTCCATTTCCGCCGTATGGCCGACCTGCAGTCCGCCGCCGTAAAACCAGACGAACACCGGCAGCTTCTCCTCCGGCTCCTTGGCGGGTGTCCACACGTTCAAATACAGGCAATCTTCGCTCATCGGGATATCCGGATCGACGGCCCATTCCCGCGTGTAGATGTTGTTGTCGTCCAGCTCCTGCCTGACCTGCAACGGAACCGGGGCGAAGGCGAACGCCTGCCGCACGCCTTCCCAATTTTCGGCCGGCTGCGGCGCGCGCCACCGGTTCTCGCCTACGGGCGGCGCGGCGAACGGCACCCCCCTGAAACTCGTGATGCGCGGATCCGCCGCCGGCAATCCTTCCAGCCATCCGTTTTCCACTTTCACTTTCCGCAAAAACACGGTATCGCCTCCCGTCTTCATTTTTGTGCCCGCCCGCCGTTGCGGCCGGTTGCGGCACATTTGATCTTTTCACCATTTTTCTCTTCTTGCAGGCTTTCCCATATTTCGAATTTTAGAAGACGGGCATTGAAATAGACAATGATCTATGCGACGATGATTTTAACGGATTGTCATGCACGGGAGGCGTTAACGTGATTCGCGTCCATTATGCGGAATGCAACATGGCCCATGCCGGCAATTTCGTCATCGACGTGCCCGTCGGCACCCAGTGGCTCCTGGTGATGACGAAGACGCCGGCCCGCTTCCGGGTGGACGGGGAACTGCGCGTGTATCCCGCCCAAAGCGCGGTTCTTTACCGGCCGGGGCAAAGCGTCCACTACGCAACGTATGACGGCCATTTCGTCAACAACTGGATCCGTTTTGAATCCGACGATCCCTATTTTGCGGACTCTCCCCTCCCCTTCGGCGTCCCGTTCCCCCTGGAAGATCCGGACACGTGCGACATGCTGTTTCAACTCATCGCCGCCGAGCACCGGTTTGACCGCAGCTTCAAGACGTCGTCCCTCACGTTCCTGCTCCGGACGCTGCTCAACAAACTGCTGGAATCGAGCCGGCACAAACATATCCAGCCCCGCCACTATGAGCTGATGCGCCTGCGCACGGCGATCCAGAACGAACCGAACCGGGAGTGGACGGTGCCGATGATGGCGGACATGCTCGGCGTCAGTCCGGGTTACTTGCAGGATCGGTACCGGAAAGCGTTTGGCGTCTCCTGCATGGAAGACGTCATCCAAAACCGGATCCGGCTGGCCAAGGAATATTTGCTCTTCAGCAGCATGAGCATCGGCGAAATCGCTTCGCACTGCGGCTATCAGCACGTGGAGCATTTCAGCCGCCAATTCCGGAAAGCAACCGGCCTCTCCCCGCGGGAATTCCAAAAAAGGCATGTCCGGGATCGCTAAAGACGATCCGGGATCGTGCGCACTTCATGCAACCGCCGCATGAACACCGGGTTTGCCGGCCGTTATGCCCGGCAACGCCGCGGCTTGGCACAGCCGCCCGGCTGTTGCCCTTGATCGCGGCGCCTTGTCCGGGATCGTCACGCATCGCGTGACGTGATCCCGGCTTTTTCGTTTTGATCAAATCACGCCTCTTTTTTGATCTTTTATCATCCGCTGCTTTTTCATGATCTTTCCTTGGAATCCTTTTCTTCCGTGGATTCGGGACTTTTTTTGACGAGCTTGTCACACGTTGTTGAAAACTTCCTTGATCGATTGTTCGATCTGTAGTTAAATAGTCTAATGGATAAACAAAGTTTGAGTCCTTGAACTCCCGCAACCCAAAAATGGAAATCAGGAGCGATGGCCATGACAAACCGCAAAGCGTCGATGATCGTGGACAAACATTTTGTCGTCGGCGAAACGGACAAACGACTGTACGGATCTTTCCTCGAACATCTCGGGCGCGCCGTGTACGGCGGCATTTACGAGCCCGGGCATCCCGAAGCGGACGAACAGGGATTTCGCCGCGACGTTTTGGAACTGGTGAAGGAATTGCAGGTGCCGATCGTCCGCTACCCTGGCGGAAACTTCGTTTCCGGCTACAACTGGGAAGACGGCGTCGGGCCGGTGGAGGAGCGGCCGAGAAGGCTGGAGCTGGCCTGGCGGACCGTGGAGCCGAACTGGGTCGGGCTGAACGAGTTTATGGACTGGTGCCGGAAAGCCGGCAGCGAGGCGATGATGGCCGTCAACCTGGGCACCCGCGGACCGGACGCGGCACGCAATCTGGTCGAGTACGCCAACCATCCGTCCGGCAGTTACTGGAGCGATTTGCGCATCGCCCACGGCTACCGGGAACCCCACCGCATCAAAACGTGGTGCCTCGGCAACGAAATGGACGGCCCGTGGCAAATCGGCGCGAAAACGGCGGCGGAATACGGCCGGATCGCCTGCGAAACCGCCAAAGTGATGCGCTGGGTCGATCCCGATATTGAACTGGTGGCCTGCGGCAGCTCCGGGCTCGGCATGCCCACCTTCCCGGAATGGGAAGCGACCGTGCTGGATCTCGCCTACGAGCAGGTGGACTACATTTCGCTGCACCAATATTACGGCAACCGGGACAACGATTCGGCCAACTTCCTCGCCCAATCGCTCGGCATGGACCAGTTCATTTCCACCGTCGTGGCCACGGCCGATTACGTGAAGGCGAAGAAACGGAGCAAGAAAACGATCAACCTGTCCTTCGACGAATGGAACGTCTGGTTCCATTCCAACGATGCCGACAGCAAGCTGGAGCCGTGGCAAATCGCGCCGCCCCAGCTGGAAGACGTCTACAACCACGAAGATGCTCTCGTCGTCGGCTGCATGCTGATCAGCCTGCTCAAACGGGCCGACCGCGTCAAAATGGCCTGCATGGCCCAGCTCGTCAACGTCATCGCGCCGATCATGACGGAAAACGGCGGCAAAGCGTGGCGGCAGACGATTTTCTGGCCGTTCATGCATGCCAGCCGGTTCGGGCGCGGCACGGTGCTTGTCCCGTTGATCCAATCGACCAAACACGATACGAAAGACTACACCGACGTGCCGGATCTGGAATCGGTGGCCGTTTACAATGAAGCGTCGGGCGAAGTGACCGTGTTTGCGGTAAACCGCCGCCTGGAGGAGCCTTTGAAGTTCGAACTGGACCTGCGCAGCTTCGCCGGCTGCTCCCTCATCGAGCACATCGTGCTGGAGAGCGACGATCTGAAGGCGACGAACACGAAAGACAACCCGGATCGCGTCAAACCGCACAACCGCGGCAACGCCGCCGTGGACGGCGCCAAGGTGGAAGCCCTTCTGCCCAAGGCGTCGTGGAACGTGATTCGCCTGAAAGTCGCGGAGTAAGGCGGATCGCGCCGCGGCATGACGGCTTCGCACGCCGATGTCCGCACAAAAAAAGAAACGCCCTGCAAATGCAGGACGTTGTTCAAGACTTTTGCCAAAAAAGCCGCCGACAAGGCGGCTTTTTCCTGGCTGCAGGTTCCTGTCGGGATGCCGGCCGGATTTCCCCGCGGCTGCCATGCCCTCCGGAGCTCCGCCTTTCGGAAATCACAAGCCGCGGGTCAGACGACCCACTCCTCTTCATGTCCATGCTCGCCCGTGCAACGGATAACCGAACGGCATGCTGCCAAATCCACATGCAGGGTGCATCGTTTTCCATCCTTCTCCCATTCAAGGGCAACTTCCCGCTCTTCCGTCTCCAGACAACGGAACGTGCCCTGGAACGCTTCGTGTTCATTGCGGAACCGGATCAACTTCAGAAGACGCTGCACGACGGGCCGACGGACGGCCTCGTCAATCTCTTCCATCGTATAGTTGTGCCGGTTGATTTCCCTGCCGTCACCCCGTTTGACGACGGCGTCCTCGTCATTTTCGCCCGCCAGCAAGCCGACGTAATAGATTTGCGGAATGCCGGGCACAAACAGTTGAATGGCGCGGGCGGCCAAATAGGCGTCGTCATCCCGCCCCAAAGCATCGTAATACGTGCACCGGATCTGATGGACGTCAAATCCGTCCGGCGATTTGTGCTCGTCGGACAGCACGCGGCTCAAATTGGCCCCGCGGGCGAGGCACAGGTCGACGACCCTCTGCGCCCGCTCCGTATCCACCAGCCCGTCCAGATCGGGTTTGACCGGAATGCCGTCATGGCAATCCAGCATCGTGAACTGGTTTGGCGGCCGATCCTGCAAATAGCGGCGAAGCATGGCCGACGACCGGTTGATGATCGCATCCAGCACCGTGAAGGGCAAGATGAAATCGTAAATCCAAAACCCCCGCCGGGCCAGTTTGTATTGGATGGAATAATGGGCATGCACTTCGGGCAACAGCGCGATGTCATGTTCCTCCGCCTGTTCGGCCACCCAATCCAAAAACCCGTAAATGTCGGGCTCGACAAAAAAACAACTGGTCCCCGGCTTTTTGACGACGTACCCTACCGCATCCAGGCGCACCATGCGAACGTGATTGTCCCTGAAACGGCGAAAAATGTCCGACAAATATTGCTTTGTCAAAGGCGACCGGACATCGAGGTCGATTTGCTCCGACGGGTCGGTTTTGCCGAAGGTCGTCCATACTTTTTCTTCCGTCCCGTCTGCCAGGGTGAACGTGGAATACGGGACCGGGCGGCGCAAAAACATTTTGGCGATGTCCGCCTGAACGGGCCGTCCGTCCGGCCAAATCTTGTCAAGGGTCAGGAACATCCCGGCATAACGCGACCGGCGCCCCTTCTCCAGGAAATCCCGAAAGTGCGGCGACCGGCGGGAAATGTGGTTCACCATGACGTCCAGCATCACGCCGTATTCCCGGCCGATTTGCCGGATGTCTTCCCACGTGCCGAAGGCGGGATCGATCATGCCGTAATCCAGCGGGGCAAATCCGCGGTCTCCCGAAGACGGATACGGCGGCAAAAGGTGAATGCCGCCCCCGAACAATCCGGTAAAATGGCGCCGGACGACTTCCCGCAAAGCGGCCAGATTGCCGCCGAGCGAATCCGGGTACGTGATCAATTGAACCTGGTTGATGAGTTTCATGGGCATTGTCCACCGCCATGTGACGGTTGCGTCACCAGGAACACGTCCGGAAAATGGCGAACGGGCCCCAAATGCCGCAACTTGTATGCGCTGACTTCCATGCCGAATCGGATTGCTTCCGTCACTGACAGCCCTTTGATGAGGCCGGCATAGAAGCCGGCCCAGAAAGCGTCGCCCGCCCCCGTCGCGTCCACCACTTCCGTCTCAATGCTGTCCAGTTGCAGGTTTTCATGGCCGTTGGAGACGAGAATGCCGTCCGCGCCCAGCGTCAAGATGACCAATTTTGCGCCGAGTTCCACAAATCGCGCCAGGTGACGCTCCGGCGTGTCTTTCCCGAAAAGCCGGTCAGCGTCATCCTTCGACGGCTTGACCACGTCCACCCGCCCGATGACGGATTTCACGTAAGCCGCCCCGTCTTCCCCTTTGTCCCAAATCGTCGGATGGTAGTTCGGGTCAAACCCGATCAGCGCCCCTTCCGACCGGGCGAGGTCGATCATTTGTTCAATGGCGGAACGTGCCGGTTGCCTGGAAAGCGGCCAGCAGGAAAAATGCACGATTTTGGACTGTTTCACCGCCCGGGCCAAATTCGGCGTGAAACGCAACCGGAAATCGGCTCCCCGGTAAAAAATCGGCTGGGGGGTCGTCCGGCTTTTCGTAATGACCACCATGCTGGTGGCCTCATCCACGGATTGGATGCAGTCGGTCGGCATCCCTTCCCGCTCCAGTTGCCGAAGCAGGAACGTGCCGAATCCGTCCCGGCCCACGGCCGAGGCGACCAGCGAGCGAAGCCCCAATTTCTTTGTGTTCAGGGCCAAATTCGCAACCGAACCGCCAAAGAAGCGGGAATACGTGTTGCAATCCACCGCGTCGTCGTAGGCATCCGAGATCATGTCGATCAAAAGCTCGCCCACGGTCAGGATATCGTTCGGTTTCTCTTGAAACGAGACTTGCTGATCCAGTTTGAACACCCGTTTCCCTCCACTCCATGTTGATCTCAAGATGCGCGGACACTCACAGCAATCAATCGCTTCTCCGGCGTCGAGGATGGCTGCGGACAGGCCGCCAGGCGGCGGACTCATCCCCGTTGAACGGCAAGGCCCCTATGTCAATCGGTTGATATATGAATCGGTTGACAGATCCCCTGCAAAACGGGGAAGGTTTCCCTTCCCCGCGACCGGCCGTCAGGTGGATTCCTTCTCCAAAAGTTTGACAGGCAAAATGTTCTCCCTCTGCACGTCTTTTCCGTTGATCTGGTCAATCAGCAACTGGACGGAGGTTTTGGCGATTTCCTTGATCGGCTGCTGGATGGTGGACAGGCCGGGCATGATGTAATCCCCCAGTTTGATGCCGTCAAAGCCGATCACCTTGACGTCGTCCGGCACCCGCTTGCCGATCCTGTGGCATTCTTTCAACACCTGGGCGGCGATGACGTCGCTGCTGGCAAACACGCCGTCAATATCCGGGTGTTCCCGGAACAGATTCTCCACGATCCGTTCGTATTCGTCATACTTGAAGCCGTTCAAATCCGTCTCGACCACGACATGGTCGATGTTTTCCGCCTTGACCGTATCCATGAATCCGTCATACCGGGTTTTGGCAAGCAGATGCAGTTTCAGGTTGCCGCTGATGTGGGCGATTTTTCGGCAACCTTTGCGGATCAGCAGTTTCGTGGCCAACATCCCGCCCTTGTAGTGATCGGAAGAGACGTACGGAATTGAATCGGACAGTTGGCGGTCCAGCGTGACAAGCGGCAAATTGATGGACGTAAATTCCTCGGTGTCGAGCGTGTGGCTGCCCATGATGATGCCGTCCACCTGGCTTGCTTTCAGCATGCTGATGTATTCTTTTTCCTTCTTGTTGTTCAGCTGGGAATTGCAAAGCAGGATCTTGTAGCGGTTCTTGTAGGCATAATACTCCACGTGTCTCGCAATTTCGCCGAAGAACGGATGGGAGATGTCAGGGATGATCAGACCAATGATATTTGATTTTTTGCGGAACAACGAGCGGGCGAGTTCATTGGGCTGGTAATTGAGCTCCCTCATCGCCTCGTGAACCCTTCGTTTCAAGTCCTCGCTCAGATATCCCCGGTTGTTCAGCACCCGGGACACCGTCGTCACCGATACGCCGACTTTTTCCGCAACGTCTTTGATGGTCGCCATTCCTACTCCTCCGGAACTGTAAAGTGCATGGGATCGTCAATTCCGAACATCATTATATCATTTTTCCTTTTCTTTTCCTTTCAACTCCGGAAATTCGACGAAGCTGCAACATCCTGCTTCAGCGCCCTCGCCAGCGCCTGGACATATTCGTTTTTCGTCCGGATGCTGATTTCGGCACCGGGAGCCGCATGTTCATACCCATGGTATCCCCCCGGGTACAAATGAAACTCCACATCCACACCGGCTTGCGCCAGCCGGGCCGCGTACTCGATCGTTTCGTCACGGAACGGATCCAGTTGCCCGACGCACGTGTACGTCGGGGGCAACCCGGCCAAATTTTCCGCCCGGATCGGCGCCGCGTAGGCCGGCACTGCCGTCTTGCCCAGATGTCCCAAATACATTTCCCATGCCGCGATATTGTTCTCCCGGTTCCATACGGCCGGATGGTCAATTTCATGGCTGGACGGTGACACGTTGCGGTCGTCAATCATCGGATACAGGGGCATCTGGAAGCAAATGCGCGGCCCTCCCCGGTCGCGTGCCAAGAGCGCGAGGGCAGCGGTCAGGCCGCCCCCGGCGCTCGCTCCGGCGATGGCGACCCGGCTTGTGTCGATGCCGAACGGACCGGCCGATTCGTGAATCCATGACAGGGCGGCATAGCAATCCTCCAGGCCGGCGGGAAAGGGATGTTCGGGCGCGAGCCGGTAATCCGGCGAAAACACGATGCATCCCGCCGTCTCGGCAAAAAGTTGACACAAATTGTCGTCATAGCCGGGATGCCCCATGACATAGCCGCCGCCGTGAATCCAGAGCAAAGCCGGGCGCGGGCCTTCTCCAGCCAAGCCGGCCGCCGGTTCATAGATGCGGATCATCATGTTCTGGCCGGCGGCCCCCTTGATCACCTCGTCCCGGATGGAGACACGCTCCGATGGCTTTAGCGGCGGCATCGGATTGTTCCGCGCCTTCTCCAAATCCCCGGGCAGCCGGAATGCCGGCAGTTGTCTAAGCACATCCCTCAGCTCGGGATGAACCCGGTCGATCATGTCCATGTCCGATTCTCCATTCCTTTTTCAAGTGTCATGCTTGCGATTCGCTTTTTATTTCAAAGCCCCTTCGGAAATCCCCTTGATGACGTGATCCTGCAGAATCAGATAGAGGACCAGCACCGGAATGATCGTCATGACCAACCCGGACATCAGCGGGCCGTAATCGACGGAATAGGAAGAGAAAAACGCATAGGTGGAAAGCGGCAGCGTCCGGTTCCCCGGCGAGAGCAGCACCAGGCTCGGCAACAGATAGTCGTTCCACACCCAGAGCACATCCAGCACGACCAGCGTCACGACCACCGGCCGGAGCAGGGGAAAGACGATCTGGAAAAACGTCCTGAACCGCGAACAACCGTCAAGAAACGAGGACTCCTCCAGTTCGTAGGAAATTCCCTTGATGAAGCCGTGGAACGTAAACACGCCGAGGGGAACGCCGAATCCCATGTACATGAAGATGAGGATGCCTTTGGAATCCAGCAATCCCAGATTGCCGTAAATCATGACCAGCGGAATCATGATGACCTGGAACGGCACCGTCATGGCCGCCAGCATGATGAAAAACAGCACTTTGTTCACTTTCCAGTCAAACCGGACGAACAGGTATCCCGTCATAGACGAGAACAGGATGATGACAAACACCGACAAAACGGTAACCAGGGCCGTATTGACAAACCCCTGGAGGAAGTTCATTTTGTGAAACGCGTCCACATAGTTGGAAAACTGAAAAGGATCGGGCCACGCCACGGGATTTTCCACGAAATACTGGGTCTTTTTGAACGAGTTCAAGATGACGATCAAAAAGGGCGAAAGAAAGACAACAAGCCCCGCATAGATCAGAACATGTTTCAATACCGCATACAGCTGCCGGCCGGACATCACGACTCCACCTCCAGCTTCTTCAGCAGATAGGACTGGGTCAGGGCAACGGCGGCCACGATCACGAACAGCACAATCGCTTCGGCCTGGCCGATGCCGTACTGGTTGGACAGAAACGCCTTCTGCACGATATGGTAAGTCGCCAGCTCGGTGGAGTTGAACGGTCCGCCCTTCGTCAGGCTGAGGTTCAAATCATAGGTGAGGAACGAACGCGACAGGGAGAGGAACACGCAAACGACAATGGCGGGAATGGAAAGCCGCAGCACGATTTTCCGCAAGACGGTGAAGTGTCCCGCCCCGTCCATTTTGGCGGCTTCAATCACGTCCTTCGGGACGCCCGCGAATCCCGCGATGTAGATGATCATCAGATAGCCGGCCAATTGCCAGGCGGTGGCGATGACGAGCGCCCAGAACGCTTTGTCCGTGTTCGTCAGCCATGACGTTTCAAAAATGGCCCATCCGTACTTCTGGCCGAGAAACGGAAACACGCGCGAAAACAGGCTTTGCCACAGGTAACCGAGCACGATGCCGCCGATCAGGTTCGGCGTGAAATAACCGGTTCTCAGCCAACGCTCCCCTTTCATCCCGCTCGTCAACGCAAGGGCGATGAAGAACGCCAGCAGATTGGAAATGATGACCGTAAAAAAGACATAGCGGATCGTGAACCACAACTGCGTCAAAAAGGAGTCATCCCTGAACACTTCCACGTAATTGACAAAACCGACGAACGATCCGTCATTGCTGATGACGTCCCATTTCGTAAACGTCAAGTACAGCCCGACGAAAAAGGGGATGACAAACACCACCGTAAATGCAAACAGGCTCGGCCCGCCAAAAAGGAGAAAAAGGCCCGTATTCCGCAAAGCTTTGTTATTCTTCATACCGCCGCACCTTTGTCACATGGTCTCGTTCAGAAAGGAGAAGGGCGCAAGACACGCGCCTTACGCCCAGTATACGGCTTTGCTCCCGGAAAGCGCATCACTTGACCGATTGCCAGTACTTCTCGATCTCCTGGTACAATCCTGCCCGGTCGACATGATCCACGAGGTATTTCTGCATGGAGGCGCCGTTGTTGGCCCAATAGTCGGACGGGAAATAGTTGATGATGCCGATGTCGATCGTTTGCCCTTGTTTCACGTATTCGGCCACGGCGTTCGAAATGACGTTGGGGCTCACGGCTTTCACGTCTTTGTAAGGCATGACCAGGCCCATTTGTTCGACGATGGCTTTCTGGCCTTCCTCGCTGGTCAGCATCCATTCGAGGAACTCGATGGCCGCTTGCTGCTCTTCCGGCGTGGCGGCGGAGTTGTCGATGGCGAACAGCTTCGGTTCGCTGTAGGCGATTTGGCCGTTGCCGTAATCGTTGGGATTGTTGCTGATCGGAACCGGGAGGACGCCGAAATCGTTGTCCCGTCCTTCCATGGAACCGATGACCGCCCACGTCCAGTCGCCCATGAAGTAGAAGGCGGCGTTGCCTTTGGCGAAGTCCGCGCTGTCCAGTTCGTAGTTTGCCACCAGCGGGTCGTTCTTGCGGTAATTGTGTTTTTTCAGCAAATCAAACGTATCCATCAGGCCGTTGAATACCGCGTTGTCGGCCAGCTTGGCGGTGCCTGCCTTGACGGATTGCCAATAAGCCATCCGCTCGTCGGCGTTTCTCGATTGCAGGGAGAAGCCCAGAGCGCCGAAATAGTGGGCGCCGAGAGACCAGTCTGCGCCGTGGATCATGACGGGAGGCACGCCCATGGCGGCTTCCACTTTCTCCAGCAGGGCGGCCAGATCATCCCGGGTGCGGATGGTCGAAGGATCGAATTTGCCGCCAATCGCTTCTTCCACGACCCTCGTGTTGTACAGCAAGCCGTACCCTTGCGCGGTCCACGGGATGCCCAGGAACTTGCCGTCGAACACGCCGCCGTCCACGGCGCCGGGCAGCGTCAATTCTTCGAACTTCGCCCTGTACGGTTCCAGGTCGAGGAAACGGTCCATGTATTGGACGATGTGTCCCGGGTCAAGGTTGGAAATGGTCGGCGGGTTGCCCGATGCGAGCCGCGCCTGGAATATTTCGATCTGTGCGCCGCCGATCGGCGTCGGGATCAATTCCACCGTCACGTTCGGGTTCAACTCGTGATATTTGGCAAACAGTTCTTCAAAAATGGTATTCACTTCAGCCGAGGTATTGAAGAACGTGATTTTGATTTCTTTGCCGGATTGGGAAGCGGGAGCGGAATCGGACTTGGTTTCGGTACCTCCTCCGGACGAGCCCGTGCTCGTCGCGGCACTGTTCCCGCTGCCGCCGTTGTTGCTGGAGCAGGCCGCCGTCGCGCCGATCAGCAGAACGAGGCACAAAGCCAGGAAAGCGAGACGTTGTAGCGCTTTCATTTTTCATCCCCCTGATTTTTGGAATTTGGAATGCGCATTCAATTTTCACCCATATGATAACCGGTTGTCATATATATGTCAACTGGTTGACATATGATTTTTCCCAATCGATTTTCCAACAAATGGTGTGTTTTTTGAGCGTAAGCCGACGTGGCTCATCCTCTTGCCATGAAACAGGAATCCCGCGGCCGCATCTTCAAGCGAAGGCAAAAAAAGAAACGTCCCTGACTGAGGAACGTTTCCGTCGTGCATGATGCTTCAACCCGATCGGGCGAATCTCTTTTGGTGCATATCCGAAACAGCCGTGGAACATGTCCCGCCGACCAGGCGGGAGGTTCCGTCATCCGAAAAGAACCAAACGGACGTCCATGTCATGCTCCTCCAGAAAGTCCCGGATGGCTTGTTCGGCGACGGCTTTCGCCTCCTCCTTCGGATAGCCGTAAATCCCGGCGGAAATGAGCGGAAACGCGATGCTCCCGCATTGATGTTCGGCGGCCAGTCGCAGGCTGTTCAGGTAACAGGCGCGCAGCAGCCGTTCCTCACCGTGGCTGCCGCCCCGGTAGATCGGCCCCGCCGTGTGGATGATGTATCGGGCGGGCAGGTTGAACCCCGGGGTGATGACCGCTTCCCCCGTCCGAATCGGCGCCAGTTTGTCGCAAACCGCCTGCAGTTCGGCGGCTCCCGCCGCCCGGAAAATGGCGCCGCACACGCCGCCGCCCATCCGGAGTCCGGTGTTGGCGGCGTTGACGATGGCGTCCGTTTCCATCGTCGTGATGTCCTGATGCACGATGGCGAAAGGCATGATGATCCCTCCCGTTCGTTGCCGGTTTGGACGGCCGGGCGATTTTTGGCCCTTCGGCATCCCCGTATGCCCGGCGTCCGGCGTCCGTCCGTCTCCGGCGTCCGGTTTCCGGCGTCCGGTCTCCGGCGTCCGTCCGTCTCCGATGCCCTCAGTCTTCCCAAAGGCTGTCCATCAGCGTTTTGATCCGCTCCGTCCGTTGTCGGGTGGCTTCGGCATTTTTGATCCATTTTCCGTCTGCCCATTCCACCACATCGTTTTCCTTCACGTCTTCCGCCAACAGCGACCGCGGAACGTCGCGGGTTTTTCCGTCAATTTCGATCACCGCGACGCCGCCTTCAAACCGATCGACAATGCCCGTCGTTTTGGGATCCAACCGCAGTCCCTCCCGTCACATGATTTTCCCCGCTTTTTGATTCGGCCGTTCTTTCACTTTGCCGTATTGGGATTGTCCCCGTTCCCTTGTCCATCCGTTCTTTCACTTTTCCGCATTTGGATGGCCCACGTTCTCTGGTTCACCCGTTCTTTCTCGCCGCAATTGGATTGCTCCCGCTTCACGGTCCACCCGTTTTTTCATTTATCCGAGCCGCTTTTTTGATCCTTCCGTCATTGGCGCGTTTTTCGATTCGGCCGCCCGTCGATTGTTCCATCCCCCGTTTTGCCGGTTTTTCATCCGCCCGTGCAATCTTCCGTTCCCCGTTTCACCGGTTCGTCCGCTCGCGCCCCGTACCATTTCTTTCCCGCCTCATTGCGGCGTAAACGATACGGCGGCTTTCCCGCGTCCTTCGCCGGATTCGACGGTGATCGCCCCGATGACCGTATAACCTTTTGACGCACGGCCGATCCGGAAGGAAAGCTCCGCCACCCCCGACGCGTTCGTCTGTCCCCGGTATTCCGTGTCGGTGGATTTGTAGTGGAGCAACAAGGTGACTTCGGCGCCGTCCACGGGATTTCCTTGTGCGTCGGTCACTTTGACGGTGACGGTCAATTTGCTGTTTTGCCGCGGCGTTTCGTCATCGATGGCGGCGGTCACCATCAGTTCGCGGGCGGCGTCGGGTGAGCCGGATTGTCCGGTTTCGGGGGAGGGCGCAGGCACGGGCACGGGGACAACTCCGGAAGCCGGACCTTCGGACGCCGGTTGGCCGCCGGTTCCGGAATCCCCGTTCATCCCGGCATGGCCGCCGGTAGGGGACGTCTTGCCGTTCCCGCTGTCTCCGCCTTTTTTGCCGTTTTCGGCCGTGCCCGCCTCCGCCGGGGTGAACGTCCACGGGTTTTGCTCCACGGTGACATGCTTCCCGTCGCTTGCGAAGACCACATTCCCGTGTTCATCGGTGCGGTAGATGGCGACCCCCTTTTCGGCCAGCCGGCTCAACACTTCCTTGTGGGGATGCCCGTAGCGGTTGTCGCTGCCGGCCTGGATGACGCCGTAGGCGGGGGCGACCTTTTCCAGGAAAGCTTCGCTGGTGGAACTGGACGAGCCGTGATGCCCGACCAGAAGGACGTCCGCCTTGACGTCGGCGCCGGATTGAAGGATGTCCGTTTCGCTTTGCTTTCCGGCATCTCCCGTGAACAGGAAAGCGGTATCCCCGTACCGGAGGTGGACGACGGCGCTCATTTCATTCGTGCTGTCGTAAGTGCCGACCGGCGCGATCATGTTCACTTCCACATCCGGCTCCCAATCCAGCACCAGGCCGGCTTTCGCCGTGGTAACTTTGAGGCCTTTTTGCTGGATGGACAGGAGCAGGGATTCGAAGGTTTTCGTGTTCGACTGGATGCGGGGCATGTAGATTTTCCCGATGTCAAAATGCTGCACGACCGCATCGAGCCCGCCGGTGTGGTCCGCATCCGGGTGGGTGCCGATCAGGATATCCACCCTGCTGACGCCATGGTCCCGGAGATAGGCGACGATTCTTTCCTCCATGTCGTTGTTGCCGCCGTCGATCAGCATCGTTTTGCCCGTCGGGCCGATGACAAGCTGCGCTTGGCCCTGGCCGACGTCAATGAAGTGGACCTGGAGTTGGCCGCCGTTCGCGGTTTCTTCTTCGGTCGCGGATTCGGAAAGGCTGCCGGAGCGGCCGCCGGTATGTTCCCCTTCATTGTCCGGATTTACGGCTGCCGCTTCGATTGGTCCGGTTTCATCGCCGTTGGCGTCTGTTCCGCTTGCCGCTTCGCCCGTTAATCCGGGTGGTCCGCTTGTCGTCAATCCGCCCTCCGGTCCCGTAGCCCCGCTTGCACCGGAAGGCTCCGTGTTGCCGCCGCATCCGGCCAGGATCAGCATGATCGAGAGAATGACGGTAACGAATACGTTGGTTGCTCTAAGCTGCATGGGATCACCTGCTGTTGATGGTCTTTGTGGAATCGATGCGAAACCCGATCCCTCGTCTTCATGGATATGCAACCCGAATTCGCCGTTGCATCGTTGTTCCGGATTGCCGGCACGCGCATCTCGTTGCCCTCTCGACATGCTTCGACACAACAGCCGCAAAACCCTGTCTGACCACAAAAAAAGGCGCCCATCGGGCAGCCCGCTTGCAAATCGTTATTCGATTTTCTCTAGTAACACTGGTCGATCGGCTCCTTCCAAGGCCGAATTGCTCGACTTTCTCGAGTAACTCCGATCGATCGGCTCCTTCCAAGACCGAATTGCTCGACTTTCTCGAGTAACTCCGGTCGATCGGCCCCTCTCCAGACCGAATTGCTCGACTTTCTCGAGTAACTCCGGTCGATCGGCCCCTCTCCAGACCGAATTGCTCGACTTTCTCGAGCAACTCCGGTCGATCGACCCCTCTCCAGACCGAATTGCTCGACTTTCTCGAGCAACTCCGGTCGATCGGCTCCTTCCAAGACCGAATTGCTCGACTTTCTCGAGTAACTCCGGCTGACAGCCCCCTCTCAAGACCGAATTGCTCGACTTTCTCGAGTAACTCCGGCTGACAGCACCCTCTCCAGACCGAATTGCTCGACTTTCTCGAGTAACTCCGTTCGATCGCCCCCTCTCCAGACCGAATTGCTCGACTTTCTCGAGTAACTCCGTTCGATCGACCGTTCACCGAAACCTGAACGCCATTCTTCCGAGCAACTCCTCCGCCTTATCCGTGATCGTGAACTTGAAACAACGCCGCGGTCCGCCGCCAACGGCTTTCAGCAAGCCCTTCTTCTCCATCTTTCGCAACACGATTCTGGCCGACTCCTTCGACAACTGCAACCATCCGGCTGCATCCCCCAGTTCAAAAGGTTCCGTCCGCATCAACCCACAACGCACCACTTCCCTTTCATACACCGGCAATTCCAGCAACCCCGCATCTTCCGTCGCACTGAGCACGTTCAGCAGCTCATACAGATGCTTCGCGCACTCCTCCGGGTTTTTCAGCAATTCGTCCCGGCTGTACGGGAAATAGACATACTGGCGAACGGCCGCCGTCCGCACCCGCATGCGTTCCACCGAGAAGCGGTTTCGGCTTGCCAGTTCCGCATGCGTCACGTAGTGATCTTCCTCGAACAAAATCCTGAGCGGCGTGTAACAGGCGTCGTAAAACAGCTTCCACTTCCCCAACCCCTGCATCTCATACTCCAGTTCAACCCCGTCAAACGACCCGAGCACCGGATGGATCACCTTCTCCAGCAGGATTCGGGTCCCCGTCAATGTCCCTTCTGCCAAAAGCCGCTCCTTTCGCTGCCCCTTCGCCTCCCGGATCTGGTTTTGCAAAAAGACTTCGTATTCCCGTTCGAACATCTGCCGTCCTCCTTCTCCAAAAATGAAAAACGCCACCGGCCCAACGCAAGTTGGACACGGATGGCGTGTGCTTCACGTCCCGTACGTGCTTATGAAAAGGTTCGTCCGTAATCCATTATATCCCAATCGGGCTTTCGATGCACAAGCAATTTGTGGCCCGATTCAGGCTTCCACAAGCAAAATGTTTCCCCCAGCCGCAGTCTGCTTCCCTTGGGTGGAAATCAAGAGACGGTTTGCGGACAAAAAAAGTGACGGATTCGGACAAAGAAAAAGCAAGGCCAACTGAAAAAATCAGGCAACCAAAGTAAAAAAGGAGAAACGCGCAACAACGAAAAACCGCCTTTCATCACAAAAAAGAACCCCTGATCCCCGACCAAAGGTTCTTTCGCAAACCGTTCCCGTTACCTCGTCCGGCTCAACCCGTACCGGTAAAACCCGAGGGCGTTCACCTGCTGGCTGTCATCGAGCACCTGGATGTCCCGTTCCCATTCCAGGAAATATTTCGCCAACGGCTTCGCGCCGCCGCCCGTCAAATAAATCGCATCGAACTTCGACCGGTTCGGCCAAACTTGCTGGATGTAGTTCAGGAGATCCTCGGCCAGCTCGCGGAACACCTCCGTCCGGCAGTCCGCAATGTCGACCGGTTTCGCGCGATTGCTGATTTTGTAAGTGTTGATGTCGATCTCGGGGCTCAGCAAATGCTGCTCCACCTGCTGCGGCGTGGCGTTCGCATTCGGATTGACGCGGTTGATGTAGTTGGCGATCTTTTTGTAGGCGTCAAACACCCCGTACGGCATCGTGCCGGTATCGTCCATCTGCCGCTTCAGGCCTTTCACGCCGTCCAAATCCGTCGTGCCGCTGCCGATATCGATGATCCCGACATAGCTGTTCTCCAGCTGGCGGTTGATCACCAGGCCTTCATCATTGTAGTACAAATTGAAAACGGTGCCGAGCGGCTGGGGAAGCACGGTGACCCGGGTCACGTTGATGATCTTCGTCCGCCCGTTCAGGGTGACGATGTGCTGCCCGTTGAACACCTGCTGGATTTCCGCTTCGAGGGCGGTTCCCTTGTTGATGCTGGGGCACCCGGTAATGATGTGCACGTCGTCGCACGCCGCTTCTTCATCCATCAGAAGGGCCATGATAAATTGCGACAGCAGGCGATACGGCTTGGAGGCGTATCGTCCTTCCCCGCCGTAGGTGGCAATCAGCTTGCCCGCTTTGTGCACGTCCCTGCCCCAGTAGTAAATTTCGCCCGGATACAGACTGGATTTGAATTCGAACACCTGCAGTTCTTCGCCGGGCGTGATCATGTCGATGCCAAATTCCTCCGGCCGGGAATAGCAAGACGGAAGCAGGACAAACCGGTCGCTGGAACAGGCTTTGACATAACCGTTGCCATGGTCGATGGCCAACACTTTGGACATGTTCATCATTCCTCCTATTGAATCATGAGCCGTTTGTGGCGAACGGGAATCGGGGAGTCGTCCTTGAGAGGCAGTACGGTGAACGGGTTCGGGACGGCGTGCGGCGCCTCTTCTTCGGAATGCGCATGGGCGTGCGCATGCAAGGGCGAATGCGAGTGTGCTTGTCCGTGGGAGTGCGAATGCAAGGGCGTTTGTCCGCGGGAATGCGAACTCGGGTGCGATTGTGGGTGTGAATGGGTGTGCGAATTCGGGTGCGATTGCGGCAGGGAATGCGAACGTGATTGCGATTGCGGATGGGAACGCGAGTGCGGATGCGGGTGCGATTGCGGATGGGAATGAGAAAGCGTCTGCGAATGGGTTTGCGATTGATCATGGGTCCGCACATCGTTCGGCACACGTTCCCGGATCGGGATGCGGACAACGGACGGGACGGCATCTTGCGCTTCCGCGTCTTTGCCCGCGGATGGTTTGGCCAATTCCATGCCTCCGGATACGTGTGCCCCTTCCTCGATTTGGATCGTTTGATAGGAAACGATCCCGTCGATGGAACACGAGGAAGCGAGATGCAAATGGTGCCTGGCCTCCACGTGACCGTTCACTTTCCCGGCGATCCAGACGTTCAGTCCGGACACATTGCCCCGGATTTCCGCCGACGGCCCGATCACCACATCGCCCAGCGCGACCAAATCGCCGATGAGCGTGCCGGAAACGGTCCAGCCGTTTTCGGATCGAATGTTTCCGGTGATGACGGTATGGCCGTCCGCCGCATTCGGCATATTTCGCATTCTCTTCTTCAAGCGGGAAAAGAGCATGCTGCATCACTCCTCCATCAAACTTCCCGGCGATCGTTCGCACATGCGCGCCTGCCGCACCGGTTGAAAGCCTTTTCACAACGGGAATGATCATCCATCCCACCTGACAGTATAGCGGTCGTACCATTAACAATTTCTGAAAAACGCCATCAAACGCCGGCATTCGACAGGCCATCGGGCGCAAGAAGGGGGCGAAAACACGGATCTCCTCGAATATTCGGGCCGAAGCGGCAACAAAAAAGCCGATCGGACGGCCCCTGTCCTGGCATCCGTCGGCTTGCAACCATGGTTGCATGTCCGTCATGGAGCCGGTACGCCCGTTTCCTCATCTGCTCCCGGCATAACAGGCGTGCTCGGCGATGAACCATAATGTTTTTTGCATCCGTGCAAAGGAAACGGGTTTCAGCAGGTAATCGAGCGCACCGGCCTCGAACGCTTCCAGGGCGTTTGCGCCGTGCCCGGAAACAAACACCACGCCGATCCGCTCGTCCAGGCTGTGCAACCGATTTACGACGGCCGCCCCGTTTACCCCCGGCATGTCGATATCCAGAAACACGGCATCCACCTTCAGGCGGCCCTGCCGATCCAGCGCTTCTGACGGATCGGCAAACGCCCCGACGAGTTCCGCCATGCCGCTTTCATCCAAAAGGCGGGCCAGATGGACCCGTTCGCCGTAATCGTCATCGATGACGGCAACTCGCAAAATGGATGCATCCTGTTCGGCGGTGCAACGTTTATCCATCGAGGGCTGATCCTTTCCTGTTTTTGCGCCATTATAACAGTGCGCCAAAAACAAAATGTAAACAATCCGCAACGGCCCGATCCGGCATGCAAACAAGCAGGCAAAGGATCTGCAGCATGCCGGCGCTTACGTTTGCAGCAGCCGCTCCACCAGCTTTCGCATGTTCCCGTCAGGCTCGATGCCGTATTCCTCATCCAACCGGTTTTTGTATGCCTCGTAATGCTTGACGGCGGCCACCTTGTCCTGCATCTGTGCGTACAGTTCGAGCAGCGCCATGTTCAAATCCTGGTCCAGCGGATCTTTGCGCAGCCCGAGCTTCAGCAGCTCCGCCGCTTCCGCCTTCTTTCCGTTCTCCGCTTCGCGGGCAGCCGCCCGCACGATCCGTTTGACGAAGATCTCGTCCAGCTGCCTCCGCCTGCTTTCCGCCCACGCGAAGTAATTCTCCGCCATGTACCCTTCGCCGAAACGGGCGACCATCTCCCGGAACGCCTGCAGGCTGGATGCTTCCGGCCGATCCGGCGCGGCCGCCCAACGCTCGAACTCCTGCACGTCCGTGCTGATCTGGTTCATGTCCACCCGCAACGTTCCCCCGTTGTACATCAAAATCCGCGGAAACCCGAGCCCGGCGAGCGTCTTTTTCAGATTGTACAGGCACGTGCTGAAATTGGCCGACGCCCGTTTCTCGTCCATGTGCTCCCACAGCAGATCGATGATCGTCTCCTTCCGGGTTTCGGCGCCGCCGCGGTCCACCAGGAAGGCGAACAGTTCCTCCGTCTTGTTCGTCCGCCACTTCACCGGCGTGCCGTCGCCCTGATCCACCCGGAATTTGCCGAAGCAACGCACGCGCAGTTTCGTGCCGGGAGGATGGACCCGCCGCCTGGATCAACGTAAATCCGGTCCGGCGGGGTCGTTCCGTGCAGCCAGTCGAGGATCGCGCGGGCCCCGATCCGGCCGGACTGCTCGAAGTCGCGCATGAACCCGCCGACGACGCCGTTTCCGAGATCCTGTTCCGCGGCGCTGAATATCGGGGCGCTCGATCCGGCGAGAATCGCCTCAAGCACTTTGGCCGGTTCGAAGCGGTTCCCTTCCAAGTCGGCAAACCAGTGAAAATACAGAATCGCCGACCGCTCATCCGCCTGGCGGACGACATCCAGCATGTCCGCGTAAGGAAGGTGGTTCGTCCAGACGAATTCGACGGTCTCCCGGTAGTCCCGCTCGATCAGCCGGAGCCGCTCGGCGATCCGCCGCTCGTCCGCCGAATCGCCGAGCACGACGTAGATGCGCTCGACATCCGGCTTTGCCTTCAGGATCAGCGCGATGTTTTCTTCCACATACGGCGGATAGAGGACAAAAAGGTAATTCGGCGGAAAATCCGTCTGCCGCGGGGGTTGGCCTCTCCAGGTCACGATGACGGGCACGTCGCCAAACACTTCTTTCACGTAACGATCCAGGAGCGGCAGCATGTTGAATTCGGTCACGATGAAATCGGGCGGATGAAGCCGGTATTTGATGGTCAGATAATCCGCCATGTTCCCGAAAAACAGCGGGTCGTTGGAATGGCGCGCGTAATCGAAATATTCGAAGGAGTAATTGAAGGCATGTTGCTCGTTTTCGTGCAGAACGTCGATCAATCCGGCGTTGTAATTCAGATGGGCCGGATCGTCGTAGGTGAACGGGTGGATGACAAGCACATGGTATTCTTTCGCATCGCCCGTGCCGGAAACAGGCTGTCCGAGCGCCATGGAAGCGGCAGGCAGGCAAAGTGCCAGAAGGAAAACGGCAACCATGCTGACGGCAAAAAGACGAATGTTGTTGTTCATGGCAAACTCCCGAATCGTTCATTCTGACGGCAGGCTTCCATCACGGGTCTGCACGTCATGATTACGACATTCTCCGGATCGTCTCCTTCCCGCTCGAATGGGCCGCGTCCATGTCCCCGATCATCCGGCTTGCTTCCCCGGCTGCGGAAGCGGCGGGCGGCCGAGGCCGGTCTGCCGCGGTTACCGTTTTCCGAACGTCCACAAGGCATTCAGGATGAAATTGCACGGCGGCACCACGAGCACGACGATTAGTTGCCCGATCCAGTACTTCCAGTGCAGCCATTCAACGGCCGTGTACATGATGCCGGTGTTCAACAGGAGGCCCGTGACCGAAACGACGGCATATTTCACGAACGCGCCGCTTCCGGCATCCCGCACCGCAAACGTCCAGGACCGGTTGAGCAGAAACGAAACGACCAGCGTGAGCACAAAGCCGGCAACCGAGGCGGGCACCGGATGCACGCCGAAGAGCTCCACCAGCGCCACCAGCACGGCAAAATGAAGGAAGGTGCCGATCACGCCGACGATGCCGTATTTCAACCCTTGGCCGGCCAACCCGGCCGCCCGGGCAAGCAGCGGGCCGCGCTTGCCAGCCGGAGTCGGTCCCTTCACGTCAAATGCCCCCGATCCTCCGCTTCTCTGGTGTTCAATCGTTCGCGGACGATGTAGCGGGGCCTTCCCTTCGTCTCGTTGTAGATGGCCGCGATGTATTCGCCGATGATGCCCAGGCTGACCATGATGATGCTGCCGATGATGAGCTGCAACAGGATGACGGTCGTAAAGCCGGTTACCGCGGCCCCCATCAGCTTGCGGATCAACGTCTGCATGCCGAGGATGACCGCACCGAGCAGAAACAGCCCGCCGATCACGCTCACGATGCGGAGCGGAAACGACGTGAAGGCGAGCACGGCCTTGATCGCCAGTTTGAGCAGGCCGATGAACGTCCACCGGCTCTTGCCGCCGTTCCGTTCCGGCACCTCGAATTCGATGGCCGCCCGCTGGAACCCGATCCATGCCGTCATGCCGCGAAAGAAGGTGTTCCGCTCCGGCATCGCCCGCCACGCCTGCACCACTTTGCCGTCCAGCAGCTTGAAGTCGGAAGCGCCATGCAATTGGTAGCCGGACAGGCGATTGAGCAGATAATAGAACAGACGCGATCCCCACCGGTTCATGAGCGGTTCCTTGCCCCGGTCCCGCTTCACGCATTCCACGATGTCAAACCCGCCGTCCTTCCAGAGCCGGTACATTTTCGGAATCAATTCCGGCGGGTGCTGCAGATCGGCGTCCATGACGATCACCGCGTCGGATTCCACCAGTTCCAGGCCGGCACACAGGGCGTGCTCTTTGCCGAAGTTGCGGCTAAGCCGTATGGCGGCCACGTCGCCGTGCGCCTCGCGGTATTCTTCTATCTGCCGCCAGGTGTCATCCGTCGAACCGTCGTCGATGACCAGGACCGCATAATCCTTCGCGCAGGAAGCCGCCTTGCCCCGGATCGCATCGAGGGATCCCGACAGAAGATCCGCCTCATTGTAAACCGGAATGATGATGGTCAGTTCAGGTTTCATCGTCCGTTTCCCCTTCCGTTTTGATCACCCGATACAATCGCCACAGCACGCCGTACTCGTCCCCGAACGCTTTGTGCAGCTCCGTCCACGCCGCGCCCCGTTCGAAGAAGCCGGGATAGAGGCGGTTTTCCGCGCTCAGGGCGGAGCTCGCGTTCGGTTTCGGCGTCAGGATGAAATCCACTCCGCCGGAAGGAGGATCTTCCAGTGCCCGCCGGTAGTCGAAATCGCTGGTGATCAGGTAGTGTTTCGGATTGCGGCTGTTCAGGATGACATAAAAGGCCGTGTAGGAATCCATCAGAATGGTTGCGTCCTGCAATTCCTCGTCCAGATAACGCGCCACTTCCCGGTCGACATCGATCAGGGCCGCATGCTCCCGGGCATTCACCACCTTGTTTTCGTCGGGCGCGATCTCCGGATCAAGCAGCGCGGTGGTCAGCACGGCCGCGGACGCGAGCAACGAAACGAGAATCGTGCCCGATGCCAGGCGGCGATTTTTCTGCCATTTGCCCAGTTCATGGGGGAGCCAGGCGACCGCGATCGGGAAGCCGTACATGAAGTAGCGGAGCCAACCGTAGGAGCTGCCCTGCACGAGAAGCAAAAACTGCAGGGCGGCGATGGAGGACACCATCATGAGCAGGGCGGCCAGTTCCACGATCTCCGTCCGCTGCAGGCGCCGCCCCGAGAGCCTGAGCAGGACGACGGCAAGGAGCGGAATCGAGAACCAGGCCATTTTTTGCGCCACGAACAACAGGCTGTTCAGCGGATGCCCGATGATGTCCTGGAATTTCGGATCCGTGGCGAGCACCGCCGACTGTTCGACGTTGGAATATTCCGAATTGAGGAAGTAGAGCGGATTGCCCATGATGATCCAGTTGAGGGCGATCCACAACACCCCGGACACGAAAATCGGAAACCAGACGATGATGAGCGAGCTTTCGATCCGGAACCAGCGTTCGGCCCGCGTCTCTTCCGCCTCCGGCTTGCGGAAGAGGATCGCCAGCAGCACGGCGAAGCCGACGGCAAAACCGAAAGGAACGGCCTCGTACCTCGTCCAGAAGGCGAGCGCCAGGGCAAGGCCGACCTTCACCAGGTGGCTCGTCAGGCCGTTTTTCAGCCAACGGGTCAGGTGAACCGTCGCGTACATCGTGAAATACATGAACGGCGCGTCGCTCAGTCCGTTCATGCCGAACAGAAACATGAACGGATTGAAGGCGAACAGAAGCGCCACGGCCCAGGCGACCCCTTTCGGCACCCCGTTTTCTTCCCCGGCCCGCACCAGCAAAACGGCGATCAGCGCGGAAAACAGGCTCGACATGAGCACGCCGGCAAGGCCGGAAGAAGCGAGCGGCGGATACAGCGGCTTGAACAGCAGGAACACGAGTTCCACAAGGCTGGGCAAAGGCGTCCAGATGAACCCGATCGCTCCGAGATGGGGATCGCGGCTGTACAGCACATAGTACGCATTGGCCACCCGGCTCATCGCGTCCGTATGGATGTAGCCGATCACGTGGCTCACGTAGTAGCCCGCGGCAAATTCCAGGGCCATGACCGCGAGAAAAAGGGCGGCGTATTGCAGGCGTCGCGTTCTCAATGTTTCAGCATTCTCCTTATGAACAGAACCAGTGCGAGCAGGATGGCGAGAAAGAGCGCCAGGAAAACGGCGGTCAAAACCAGGAACGTCTCCTCATCCACGTCATCCACCCGCTCCAGGTTCTGCCCCGCCGATTCCGGGAACGTGTGCACCCGGTCCCGGATGTCCACGATCACAAATTGCCCGGAAATGGCGAAATACTGTTCGGGATCGACCAGCGTCCGGGTGATCATGTCCAGCCGGCCGCCGTCGGTAACCGTGATTTGCAACACGCTCGCCTGCTCGTGATACGGCGAATGGGACAGTTGCATGACGACGGATTGACGTTGCAGCTCATCCAGCAGTTCGACGAGATCCGTCCGCGACAGGACGCGGTTGTCCGCGAACCGGACCTTGCTTTGCGGGAAGTCGGAAAGCCCGGGCGGCAGTTCTTCCGCCGAACTGATGATGATGAGATTCCGGCCGGCGAGCTCCTCCGCCGAAAATTCGGACATCGACAGAAACTGCAAGCCGTCATTGTCCCGTGCATCCCGCCCCATGATGCCGATCAGCGTCATCAGCATGCTCAGGCGTTCCCGGTCGGGCCGTCCGGCCGTCACCACCGTCGTGTCGGTCCAGCGCCCGTTCACGATGAACGGGAACGGGATCGATTGCAGATTGAACTGCCTCCTTTCCACCGGCGTAAACGTCAGGGAAGAACCCGGATCGATCACCGCCCAGTGCCCCATGAAGGAAATGTCGGAACATTCCTCCACGGCCTCGTCCAAATGTTTTGCGGCCGTGATGAATTCGACCTGGACGTCGATTTCCAGCGTGCGGCGCTGGCTGAGCAGTTCCCGGGAAAGTTCGATTTCCACCCGGCCCCTGTTCCCGTCCGACTGCCGCAAATATTTGCTCGCCACCGGGACGCCGTTCACCTTGACGGCGATGACGGACTCGTTCAGGTTGACGGACGTGGAATGGGTATAATTCAGTTCCAGCCTGCCCTCTCCCGAGAAGTCCCAGTTGCCGGGCAACGTATAGTAGATTTGGGCGTGGCCGACGAGGGTGTTTTCCATGACGATGTTGCCGTATCCCATCTGGGCGAAGGTGACGTTCACCGCGCTGCCCGTCGCCGTTTCGGCGAACGTTTCCGTCGCGAGCGGCTTCTCCGTCAACAGGGAATAGGTTCCCCGCAGCTGGGAATACAACGCCGAATCCGACAAAATCTGCGCGCCGTTGGCCAGTTCCCGGCCGTTGCCGATGAGGAAGAGCTGCATGTACGGGCTGTTGACCGGCGACCGCATCAGGCCGATGAAACCGCCGCTCCAGCTCTCCGGCAGCCCGTTTTCACGCATGCGGTCCACCGCATCCCGGCCCCGGGAAGTCCACCGGTCGGCAAGGCCGATCCAGATGACATGATGGCTCGCCTCGAGGGAAGCGGTCACTTCCGATTCGGGATAGACGGCGAACGGAATGCGCGCCGATACGTTTTGCCGGGAGAAAAATTGCACCAGCTTGGTCACGGCGGCCAATTCCTCATGGACGGGCGCGTCGGGCACGACGATAACCGTCTGCTGCATGTCGGGATCGCCGGTTTCATAGAACGGGCTTGGATAGATGGCCAGATCCGGGTCCAGGGAAATATCCGCCAGATGCAAATTCATATGGCTCGTTTTGTAGATGACGATCCAGTTGGCCGGGCTGTCCGGATTGGAACAGGCGATCAGGGTCGAATTCATCTGGATGCGGAACGACAACTTGTGGTAGCCCGGCCCCAGGGTGACCGAAGAAAGCGGAATCCGCACCACGCTTTGCTCCGCGTTCGTTTCGTCGAGCGGAATGCTGCTGATCGGCACGTCGTCCATGAGCACGGTGAGGAAAGAAAGTTCGGCGATCAGCACGGGCGAATGGCCGAACGACAGCTCCAGATATGACGCCTCGAGGCTCCGTTTGTTTTTGCTGATTTCAAAATAAACGTCGATGGTGTGGTTGATGCCGCTGACGACGCGGTCATCGCTGAAGATGGCCACCCGTTTGCCGGCATCCGGCGATGCGGCCGAAGCCGATGAGCCGGCAGAACCGGAGGAATCGGCCGAATCGGCCAACTCCGGCAACGCCGGCGCGTCATCGGCTGTGCCATCCGGAGCTTCCACGCCCTCCGCCGGGATGACCACGACGTCCGTTTCGGCGGAAGCCGTCCGCGGCCCGGTGAACGGTGCGGCGAACTGGATCGTCCCCGCCGCGAGGAGCGCACACAGAAACAGGATGAATCGCCTCACCGTTCCACCTCCTTCCGGGCGGCTTCCAGTTCGCTTTCCGCCCTGCGGTACAAATCGTCCGCCGTCATGCCGTGCAGCGGAAACTCGCTGTTGCCGTGCACCAGCCGGACGTGCACCATGCCGTCGTTGCGCGCCCGGGACATCAGCATGACGCGGAAACGGTTGTCCAGCCTGAGCTGGATCATGAGCGGCGAAATCGTATCGCTGCCGGGAACGACAAGGGCAAACAGGCCGTTGCCCAGATACGCTTTCAACATCGTATCCTTCTGTACGTCATGGAGGATGGATGCCGTGCGCTGCAGCAAATAATTCGCCTGTTCGTCTCCGTATTTTTCCTCGAATTGCCGGAACAGATGGATGTGGACGAGCATCAGGTAAAACGTCGACTGCGTGCGTTTGCCGGACATGACGCAATCCTGCAGCGCCTCGAGAAATTCCGTCCCGGACAGGACGCGAACGTTCAGGCCTTCGTCGAACAGGTCCGGCTTGTCCGCCGCACCGTTCCCGTCGGCCTCGCTCCATTCTTCCCGTCCGATGTCCGCCCCGGCCAGTTTGGGGAGCCGGTCTTCCCGGTTGAGGCCGCCCGCCATCGCCATGCACGGAAACACGATCATCCAGACGAGGTCATGCCACGAAAGCTCCTCCAACGAGCGGCTGACAAACAGTTGGAACATCAGGACGCCGCCGTAGGCCGCCACCGCCAGCAGCGCCGCGAATGCGGCAACCGGCAGCTGGCGGAAGGCGCCGAGCAGCCCGAGCCCCATGGCCACCGCATACCACACCAGGCTGAGCGAATCGTGCGGTTTGACCAGAAGGGCGTACATGGTCAGCAAACCGGCCAGCGAAATCTGGATCCAGATATTGGCCAAAAACCTTTCGGTTTTCTTCATCCCCTATCCCCCGAACTTTTGCAAAGGTTGTTCGAACGGCGCTGCCGCTTGTTGTGTGTTCTCTTTTTCCGTCAAACCGTGCAGCGTCTTTTCCCAATAAAAAGGTTTCGTGATGAGCTGCCAGAACGCTTTCATGGCGGCCAGGCTCATCAACACCCAGTACAGCGGCGTGAGCAGGGCGTACTTGACGAGACCGTACGAAAACCGCCGGTCTCCCTTGGCGTTCATGTCCTGGATGACCCAGTGCATGCCCACGGCGTGGCTGTAGATGAACACGAAGTTGCCGAACAGAAACATCGCGGCGGACATGTAATAGATCGGCCCCGGGAACAGAAGCGGAATGAACTTCGCCTCCCACGCGAACCACAGGATCACCATCGCCCAGAAGATCGGATTGATGAGGGGCAGGGCGGGCGAGGACAGCACCATCACCTGGAATCCCCAAAACCCTTTGGTGCCCAGCTCTTTCCAAAGCCGGACGGGATGGCGCATGTTCACCAGCCACGTCTGCATGTAGCCCTTGATCCAGCGCGAGCGTTGGCGGATCCAGTTGCCCACCCGGCTGTTCGCTTCTTCCCAGGTGACGGAATCCATGATGGCCGTCTTGCAGCCGTGTTTGTACAGCCTCACGCCGAGGTCGGCGTCCTCCGTCACGTTGTAAGGGTCCCACGCCCGCATGTCCTTCAGCACTTGCATCTTGAAATGGTTGCTCGTTCCCCCGAGCGGAATCGGCACATCCAGCTTCATGACCCCGGGCAGCAGCAATTCGAACCACATGCTGTATTCCTGGGTAAACCAGCGGGTGAGCAAATTTTGGGTGCTGTTGAAATAGTTCAGTTTCGCCTGGATGCACACGTAATCGTCGGGCAGGGAGCGGAACGCGGCCACCGCCTTTTTGAGCTGCCGCCGGTCCGGCCGGTCTTCCGCGTCATAGATCACCACATATTCGCCGCGGGCATGGATGAGCCCGTAATTGCACGCTTTCGGTTTCGTTTTCGGCAAACTGTGGGGCACCACGACCAGCGAATAGTAAGGCGGAAGATTGAGCCGCTTGACCAGCTCGATCGCTTCCGTGTCGTCCTCTTCCAGGAGCAGGCGTATATCCAGCTTGAATTTCGGATAATCCAGTTTTTCCAGGTTGGCAATCAGCTTCGGGATGATGTTGGCCTCCCTGTACATCGGCACCAAAATGGTGTAGACGGGCAGGGTGGCCTCATCCATGGCGTCGATTTCCTCGTCGGTGAACCGGATCTGGTTGTCCGGGTTGGCGCCCTTGAACAGGATGTAGCACTTGAAGCAGGTCATGAGAAAATACAGGGATTGAACGACGCAGTTGGCGGCGATCAGGGCGAGCTTCCAGTTGTGGACCATTGCCGCGGCGAACGCGATCAGCAGGGCGAAAATCCAGACGAGCTGAGGATTGGTGAACGTGACGTGGGCGGAATTGTAGGGCTGTTCTTCCTTCAGCGTCTGCGTCGAGATGTGCGTCAACTCTTCCGGATAAAGCGCCTCCCAGTAGTCCTCCATTTCCTCCGGCGACGCGTAAACCTGCTCGATCGGTTTTTGCAGCCACGCTTCCAGCTGCTCGACTTCGTGGTCTTCCAACAGTTCGCTCACGGCGACGAGGAAACGGGTTTCCCGTTCGCCGATCACCACGGCCTTGAGTTCGCGGCTCATCCGTTCGGGCAGTTTCGGAACGCCCTCCTGGATGCGCGTCTTGCCGATCCGGCCGATCTTGTATTGCGTCGCGATGAAGCGGTAGAGCACGTCGGGTTCGACCAGGTGGAGCGAGGCGATGATTTCGCCCAGTTTTCCGCCGCTCACTTTCTGGTAATCGAGCGCCGCCTGCAGTTGCTCGGGGGTGATCAACCCGTGGTGAACCAGCATTTCCCCCAGCCGCGGCGTCCGGTTTCGCTGTTCCACCGCCTGCAGCACTTCCATCGGATCGACGCCGAACTGTTCAATGAGAATTTCCCCAAGCCTGCCGCCATACCGTTCCTGATAGGCGAGCGCCTCGGCAAGCTGTTCTTCCGTCACCGCTTTCCGTTCGAGCAAAAGCTGCCCGAGGGGAGGCGCCATTTGCGCGGACGGTTGCGGATCGTTCCCGCCCTTGTGTCCGAGCCTGTCCGTCACCTGCCGGAGTTCCTTCCACAGTTGGTCTTCCCGTTCCAGCAGTTCGGCCAGTTTGCCGCGTTCCCGCTCCAGTTCGAGCGAAATGCGCCCTTCATGGAACCGGACCCGGTCGGACAGTTCGTCCAAATATCGGTCCGTGTCGGCCATTCTCAGGCCGAACAACGTTTTGCGAATTTTTTTAGTCATGCTCTTCCGGAAGGACACCGGTCATCATCGCTTCTTTGGCGAGCAGAAGGTCCCTGCTCCGTTCCAGCGCTCGGATTCGTTCCCGGACCAACCGTTGCTCCTCCCGCAAATGCTTCAATTCCCGTTCATGCATCTGTTTCAGCCAGGCCAACTGGGCGAGCATCGCCCTCTCCGTCCGCACCACGTCCCCCGGTGAATAGCCGATCCACGAGCGGCGAATGTTCATGATCTTTCCCTCCCGCGTGCGCGCGTGCTGCGGTCCATTCCGCCGGAATCATCTCTTTGATCAGGTGGCTGGAATGTTTGTCGGCGACCAAAATCCCGTCCTTCGTTGCCGCCACGACCAGGTTGCTGACCCCCACCAGCATGACGGGAACGTCAAGTTCGTTGATCACGTTGACGTTGGCGCAATCTTCGCTCACCTTGCCGAGCCCGATGACCGGATCGTCGAGCGCCGACGTGAACGACTCCCAATTGCCCAGATCTTTCCACTTGCCGTTGTAGGGAATGACGCGCAGGCTCATTTCGTGCTCAAGCACTTCAAAATCGAAACTCGATTTGGGGAGCGACGCGTACTGTTCCATCAGGTCGTCCAGCCGGTTCGGCAACCCTTTCGCCGCCAGCTGGTCGAGCAAATACCCCAGTTTGAAGGCAAATACGCCGCAATTCCACAATGCGCCCTGGCTGATCAGCAGTTCGGCCAGCTTCATCGCCGGTTTCTCCACGAAAAACCGGACCGGGCATCCGGGCCCCTGCATCGGCTCGCCGACGTTCTGGGGCAGGATGTAACCGTAATGTTCGGCGGGGAACTGCGGTTTCGCCCCGAGCAGGGCGATGTTGGCCAGCTGCTGCCGGATGCACGTTTCCAGATCCGCCAGGCAGGCAAAAAAGTCGTCCTCCGCGTAAAAATCCACCGGGAGCACGATCAACACTTCGTCCCGGTCGACCCCCCGGGAATCCAGGAAGGCTGCCGCCAGAGAGATGGCGGGAAACGTGTCCTTCCGTTCGGGTTCCGCAATGACCGTGACATCTTTCCCGATCTGCTGATCGATCAGCGGTATTTGCGTTTGGTCGGTCGAAATGACGGTCAAACGGGCCAAATCGGCCCGTTCCAACTGGCGCCACATGCGCTGCAGCATCGATTCCCGTTCGTTATGTTCATTTTTCAGCAATCCCATGAACGGTTTGGCGCGGTGCGGATTGGAATAAGGCCACAACCGTTGGCCCGAGCCGCCTGACAACAGCAATACACGCAACGAACAAAACTCCTTCCTGACATGTACTCGCAGAACATTGATTCCACGATTCTCTTGCCCGGCGATGTCCAATCCTGCGAACGAAGGAAACGCGATCCGTGTTCGATCCCGCAAAACCGCCCCACTCACGTCTGATTGCCTGATCGTTTGGTCCCTGGTGCAATGAAGACTTTTGCAGATTTTTGTTAAATGGGGAAACCTTGCTTCGCGCATTCACGCGCCGGCGCGAGGTTTGTCGTCCGCATGGCCATCCCGGTGCCGAACCGGCTCCATGCTTGTCGAGTATTGTACACCATCGCGCTGAACAAATTTTAAACAATGACAGAAACCCTTGCCGCGCAAGGGTCTCCAACGCCCTGCAGACCCATGTAAATCGACAAAAATATCATTTTTATGGGTCTATATTCCCGTTTTTTCGACATTGCACTTACGACAATAGTAATGAAGCAACCGTCACTTTGTAAAGCTATTTTTCTTTATCAGAGCAATTATTTTTTTGCGATGGCATTTTATGGCATCCGAGAACATTGGCACCTTTCGCTGCCGATAAACGGGCTCTTCGCGCGCCCGGTTCCGCAATGCGCGACAAAGCCCGGCAGACCCGCGCCACACGCACATTCGGGGGTTTGTCGTCCAGGATTTCAGCCCGCTTTCGGGACCGGCTTCCCTGCTGCATCCGCCGCTCCGGCCGACGCCTCCCGGCAAACGAAGCGCATGCGGCAGGAAAAGGAGAACCGAATGCGGCGAGCAAGCGCAGACATACAATCCCTTCTTGTACAGGAAGGATTTACAATTTTCGTTTTCTGTTATAGGATGTCGTTATCTCTTCTGCCGGAGCCGGGCGGAAGACCATGAAAAAACCGGTGATTACAGGGGGAACGGCCGTGGACCATTTCGAGCTGGTCAAAAACCAGTTCCGCAAGCAAGCAGCAAACTTTTCGGACAAACAATCGAACCAGGCTAATGCGTCGTACATCCGGTGGATCGTTGACAGTTTGCCTTCCGCCGGGGAGGGGCGGGCGCTTGACGTAGCCGCCGGAACCGGCATCCTTTCCCGCGCGTTGGCCGGGCGGTTCGGCCGCGACGTCGCCATCGACCTGTCCCGGGACATGCTCGAAAAAGGGAAAGCCGAAACGGAACAAAGCGGCATCACGAATGTCGATTTTGTGGAAGGCAACGTGGAGCGGCTTCCTTTCGGGGACGAATCGTTCGACCTGGTCGTCTCCCGGTTTGCGTTTCATCATTTTCCGGATCCGATCAAGGTTTTGCATGAAATGAAGCGCGTTTGCAAGGCCGGGTCGCCGGTTGCCGTGATCGACATCGCCGCTCCGGACGATCCGGAGCTGGCGAGCTCCTGCAACCGATATGAACGGATGAGGGACCCTTCGCATACGGCGGCGCTCCGCCGGGAGGAACTGGAGGGGCTGTTCCGCGAAGCGGGGCTGGCCGTGGAAAGCACGGAAACGCTGGATGTCCCGGTCGACTTCAACCGGTGGATTGCACTGACCGGAACCGATGAAACCGTCGAGCGGACGATTCGCGGGGAGCTGGCCGGCGGGCCAGCCACCGGCATGCGGCCGGTCCGGCGGGAGGGCGCGCTCTTTTTCCACCATACCTATTTAAAAGTAATCGGCCGCAGGCGTTGAACGAACGCGGCAAAAGGGGGATCGACATGCAGTTTCGCTTGTACGGGGATGTGCGTGCCTTTTATCACGACACGTTTGACGTGCTGATGCGCGATGAATCGCAAAACATGATCCTGCTCGGCAATCTCATCATGGGCCGCGAGGGGAAAGACAATACCGACTGGCGGGATCCGGCAAATTGGTGGATGGCGGCCGTCTCCGATGCCGGAGGCATCCGGCTCACCGCCCTGATGACGCCGCCGCACAACCTGGTGCTTTATGCCACGGACAACGTCATTTTGCCCGACGCGATCGACTGCCTGATTGACGGATTGCAAGACGTCGAAATCCCGGGCGTGTTGGCCGAAAAAAACCTGGCAAAGCAGTTTTCCGACAGGTATGCCGCCCGCAAAGGCATCGCCTGGCAGGTCGTCATGGATCAGCGCATCCATGAACTTTCGGCCGTCAATCCGGACATCCCGGCGATCGGGACCATGCGCTTGCTGGATGAGAAGGACATGCACTTCTTCCCGTATTGGGTTGAAGCGTTTTATGCGGCGGGTACGTACGGCAAAACGGAAATGGCCATTCCGCGGGATGCGGAGCATTACCGGTACCGGCTCGCGGCCAAAAAGATTTATGTGCTGGAGGAGGGCGGAATGCCCGTTTCCATGGCGGGGTTCACGCGGGAATTGCCGACCGCGGTCGGCGTGGCGTTCGTGTACACCCCACCGTATTTCCGCGGAAGGGGATACGCCACCTCCCTCGTGGCGCAACTCAGCCGGCTGGCGCTGGACAAAGGGTACCGGCGGTGCGTTTTGTATACCGATCTGGCCAATCCGACATCCAACAGCATTTACCGCAAGATCGGCTATGTGCCGGTTTGCGATTCGTTGCAGACCCGGTTTGGATCCTTGACGAACGACGGGATGTGACGGTTGAAGTCGACCCGGATTGACAATTGCAAGATCTTGATCTATTTTAATGAAAATTCTCAGGGAGGCGGGCATGGAGACGTCATCCCGACCGAGGAGGCCTGCTTCATGGAATGCCGCAGCGGATGTGCCGCCTGTTGCATCGTCATTTCCATTTCATCCCCGATTCCCGGCATGCCAAGCGGCAAACCGGCCGGTGTGCCGTGCGTCCAGCTGGACGAACAACTGCGCTGCAAGTTGTTCGGCAAGCCCGAACGCCCCGCGGTATGCTCCGCCTTGCAGCCTTCCGCGGAAATGTGCGGATCGTCCGCCGAAGAAGCCCGCGCCATCCTGGCCGAATGGGAACGGCTCACGCGGCCCTGATGATAGAAAAAACTCGCCGAAATTTCGGCGAGACACTTAATTATGAATTACTCTTTGTCATGTTTGGCTTTTGCTGTTTCAATGATCATTCGGTACTTGTCCGGATATTTTGCCCTGAGCTCATGAAATGCTTCGTCTTTTTCAATTGCATCGTATTGGGAAGGATCTATCTTCAAAGCTTTTTCCATGTAGTTGATTGCCGTAATGGGTTCGTCCTCTGTGGCACAGAAACGGGCCAAATCGATCAAGCACTGATAGGAGGTCGGGTTCGTTTCCAAGGCAAGATCAAAGTAAGCCTTGGCCAAGATCTTGTCGTGTTTATCATACCAATAGGCGTAAGCCAAAGAAGTATATCCGTTGTAGACTTTGGGATAGAGTTCTACGGCTTGCCTGTACAATTCAATCGCATGATCTACATTTTTCAATTGAAACTGGACATTGTAGCCCGTAATCATTTTTTGCAAAGCTTCCTGTATTTTAATGTTTTCCTCGTCAATTTGTTTTTTGAATTCCTTGATTTTTTTCTCGAATTTTTTGTCGATGATTTTCTCTGCCATTTGCGAATTGTAGAACCCATATACGGCAAAGCCGATTCCCGATATCGTCCCAGTCAATCCGGCTACTCCCAGTACGAAGGCAACAGGGTCCCACTTGTCAACAACGGAAATGTGAATGTCGTGAGTGAAATACATGAAGCAGGCATAGGCAAGTATCGATACACCTATTATCAATACCGCCCATCGCATCAATCTAACCCCCAAAATAAAGCATTGATACTACTATCCTAGAATAACAATCGACAATCGGCAACACTTGATCGCACATTTGAATCCGAAGGGTGAATGGATCGTGAAATCGAAAATAGACCAATACGCGATTCTCCAGTCCAGAGCTTCCTATCCGCCTGGAGCGAACGGATCATGGAAGAAGTCCATGGCCATGGGATCACAATCAACTTGAGTGACGAGTTTCCGGAGGGAATGTGCAATGCGGCAGCCAGCCAACGACGATGCGTTGCGTCAGTCCAGAAAATCGTACCTGTGGGCGTTATCGTTCCTCAAACCGTACAAGGGAAAAATCGTCCTTTTGATGATTTGCAGCCTGTTCGCGGTCGCCGGGGAAACGCTCGCGCCGAAAGTGATCCAGTACATGATCGACCACGTGGTGCAGCAGCAAAATGTCAAGCTGTTCTGGATTCTGTTGACCGCATTGATCGCGATTCATCTGATCATGCTCGCAGCCAAAAACTTCAGGAACATTCTCCAACTGACGATCGGCGAATTGGCTTCCAGGGACATCCTCAAAGCCATCTTCATCCAACTGCGCAAACTCGGCTTCGAACATTACGAGCGGCAGCCCTCGGGTGAAACGCTGGCCATGTTCAACACGGAAGTGGTGAACGTCAGCAATATCTACCGGCGGTTTTTGCCGGGCATTCTGGAAAATTTCTTTTTTGTCGTGGTTTCCATTGGCATCATGATCGGGATCAGCGGCTGGATGAGCCTGGTCATCGTGCCCACCTTCATCACCTACTATTTGTTCGGCCCCTGGTTTGAGCGAAAGGCGGCCCATTACGGGAAGCAATCCGGCGAAGGCCGGGTGCAATTCAACCAGAAAGTGTTCGAGGCCGTATCCGGTCTCCGGGAATTTCGCGCCTACGGCGCGCAGGCGTGGTTTCACGGGTTGGTCCTTGACGCGCACAAACGGTGGGCGGGCGTGTACCGTTCCGCGGCGACCTACGGATTTGCCAGAGGCAGTTTCCGGCAGTTTTCCTACTACCTCGGCGCGATTGCCGTCATCCTGATCGGCGTGTACCTCATTCGCAACGGGTGGATAACCGTCGGCGGCTTTGTCGCCTTCATGCTGCTTTATCTGAACGCCATGTTCCGTTTGACGATGCTGGTGACCCAGTTTACGGAGCAGCGATTGATCGTCCACCAGACCTATCCGCTCTTTCAATTCATGCATCGGGAAATCCATATCCGGGAGCCGGAACATCCCGTCAGGCTGGAACAAGTGAAAGGACGCATCACCTTCGACAACGTCAGCTTCGGCTACCGGGACCGGCCGGATGTCATCCGAAATTTTACCCTGGACATTCGCCCCGGCGAGAAAGTGGCCTTCGTGGGGTTCAGCGGCAGCGGCAAGACGACGCTCATGAAGCTGATCGGGCGTTTCTACGATCCGGCGGAAGGCGAGATTCGGCTGGACGGCATCCCGATCCGGAATCTGAAACTGGAAGATCTCCGCAACGCCATCGGCTACGTCTTTCAGGAAACGTATCTGTTCGGCTCGTCCGTCAAAGACAACATCCGGTTCGGCAAGCCCGACGCCACCGACGAAGAAGTCATCGAAGCGGCCAAGGCGGCGTTTGCCCACGATTTCATTATGGCCCTGCCGGACGGCTATGACACGATCGTCGGCGAGCGGGGCATCAAGCTGTCCGGCGGACAACGCCAGCGCATCTCGATCGCCCGCATGATCATCAAGCAGCCGGCCATCGTGCTGCTCGACGAAGCCACTTCCGCCCTGGACAACGTGAGCGAACGGGAAGTGCAGCGGGCGCTGGACAACGTCCTCGCGGGACGGACGGTCATCGCCATCGCCCATCGGTTGTCAACCGTCAAACATTTTGACCGGATCGTGTTTGTGAAAGACGGCCGGGTGGCCGAAATCGGCTCCTACGAGGAACTGATCGCCCGCCGGGGATTGCTCTACGAACTTGAACAGGGAGAGGAGACCGCATGACCGCGATCAAATACATATCCCTTTTGATCTGGCAAACGCGAAGCACCTATTTCGTCGCCCTGTCGTTCATCGTGCTGGAATCGTTGACCAATTACGCCCTCATTTTTGTGCAGAAAATTTTGATTGATGACGTGTTCCATGCGGGGAACGATCTCCTGCTGCCGGCGATCGTCGCCGTTTTCGCGGTTGTCGGCACCGTCCATGCGCTGATGTTCACGCTGACGAGCCGGTATCTCGTCTCCAACGAATTCAAGGTGGGCGGCGTTCTGCTCGGCCGCATGCTCCGCTCGCTGGAAAAGACGAAAGTCGGCGTCTTTGCCAGGGAGCGTTTCGGAAAATTTGTCCACATCATGACCAGCGACCTGTACTTTGGATCCAGTTTCGTCGGTTGGCAGCTGCCGCGGGCGTTCCAGGAGGTTGTCAACCTGGCGATTCTCGTCGCCATCCTGGCCTGGGCCAGCCCGGTTTTGCTGCTGCTGGTGCTGCTCCTTTGCCTGCTGTATCTGGCCGTCACCTGGCATTTCATGCCGAAGCTGCGGCAATCCAACAATGAAGTGTCAAGCCGGCGCTCCGACCTGCTCGTGCAAATCGAGGAAGGCATCTCCGCGACGCGCGAGGTGATCGCCTATCATCGCATGAAATGGGAAGAGAAACAGTTTGACCGGAAGTTCGATCGGTTCTTCCGGAAGGCGCTGGATCACGGAAAGCTGGAAAACCGGCAGCTCAGCTGGAGCGATCCGCTCAAGTGGGGCGTCGGTGTCGTCGTGTTGGGCTATGGCGGATATCAGCTCATGCAGGGGACGATGTCCATCGGCACGTTCGTGATCGTTTTTCAATTTGCCAGCCTCCTGTCCGATTCGTGCTTCCGGTTTTTCCAGGCGATGACGATGGTTTCGGGGAATCTGGCCCATCACGACCGGATGCAGTCCATTGTCGACATGGAGAAGGACCCGGAGGCCGATGCCGGACTGGCGGAACCGGTGAAGTCGATCCGGTTTGACGGGGTCGCGTTCCGCTACGAGCCGGAACTGCCGCCGGTGCTCCGCGATTTTTCCGCAACATTTCCGGGAGGGCGCAAAATCGCCATCATCGGCCATAGCGGCGGCGGGAAATCAACGATCGCCCAGTTGCTGGCCCGTTTTTACGAGCCCGAGGAGGGGGAGATTCTCGTCAACGGCAAGCCGCTGAGCGACATTTCGCGGGAAGACTGGAGCAGGCGGATGACGGTGGTGTTCCAGGATCCGTATCTGCTTCCGGACACGATCCGGATGAACATTTTGCTCGGCCGCCCGGAATTGACGGAAGAGGACATGATCGAAGCGTGCAAAGTCGCGCAAGTTCACGATTTCATCCGCAGCCTGCCCGACGGTTACGACACCCTGATCGGCGAACGGGGGATCCAGCTGTCAGGCGGACAGCGGCAACGGATCGCCATCGCCAGGGCCATCGTGGGTGACCCGGAAATACTGGTGCTGGACGAAGCCACCTCGGCGCTGGATTTGGAAACGGAGCGGCAACTGATGAAGCAGCTGGACGCCCGCCGGCAGGGCAAAACGACGATCCTGATCGCCCACCGCCTGTCGACGGTGGAAAATGCGGACCTGATCCTGGCCGTCGAAAACGGCGCGCTCGCCGGCAGCGGCACGAGCCTGGAGCAGCTGGCCGATTTGCCCGCCTACCGGGAAATGCTTGCGGCGCAACATGCCGCATCCGACACCACTACCCGAAATTCAAAATGAATCGAGTGACATCGCCAACAGGAATGCAAGAACGAAAATGGCCAAAACTGCAACCGCACTGATCGATATGGACAATATGGCCAATTTCGGGTACCTTTTGAAGCTGATTAAACCTAGCACCACGCTGATCAATGCCATTGCGTAAACGGCATATGTCGAAAGAACGAACACGCCAAGCAATGCGGTCAGACCGAGAATGACCGCGATGGCAATCGAAATTGTGATTGAAATGCCGCTTCTCAATCGATTTCCCCTCTCCTGCAAAAAAAGAATCGGAGTCAATATCTCGTCATTTTGATGTCGACCAAAGCATAAGCAATGAATCCTTGCGCTCGCAAGGGTTCTCGTCATTTCCGATAAAAAAGGGAAGCCTGCGGCTTCCCGATTTTGATATGTATGGTGCGGTCGGTGGGATTTGAACCCACACGGGTTGCCCCGCCACCCCCTCAAGATGGTGTGTCTGCCGTTCCACCACGACCGCAGGTGCAGAAGCTATTATAGCGCATGACTGAGGGGAAAGAAAGGTGTAAAAACTGGTGAGCCATGAAGGACTCGAACCTTCGACACCCTGATTAAAAGTCAGGTGCTCTACCAACTGAGCTAATGGCTCATGAAAAATGACCCGTAGGGGATTCGAACCCCTGTTACCTCCGTGAAAGGGAGGTGTCTTAACCCCTTGACCAACGGGCCGCGATCAGCTGTTGTCATCGGACAACGAAACTTATTATATAGGAATCGGCATGCAAAATGCAACCCTGTACCGGAGATTTTTTTGATGCGCCGTCCATTTCCGTGAAGTGTTGCATTTGTCCCGGTATCGTTCCCCGATTCCCAATGAAAAGCCCCCAGCAAGGCTGGAGGCTCGGCGCCTGCATTCCACTGGCGGAGAGGGAGGGATTCGAACCCTCGCGGCTGTTACACCCTAGCGCTTTAGCAAAGCGCCCCCTTCGGCCTCTTGGGTACCTCTCCACAAAAAAAATGGCTCCCCGAGCAGGACTCGAACCTGCGACAACTCGGTTAACAGCCGAGTGCTCTACCAACTGAGCTATCAGGGAACGGCAATAAAAATGTTACCATGTTCTTTTTTCGTCGTCAAGACCGCCCGGCCGCCACCCTCGCAACCGTCACCGATGTTGCGGCTCGATCGCCACCAGCTTCAGCCGGCCGTGGCAGACGCCGCACCGGTACCGCCGCGGGTCCGTCTTACGCTTGCGCAAATATTCCGTTCGGCAGGCGGTGCAAACGAGCTTGTAGCGGTGAGGCTCCGTGCGCCGTTTGACACCGGGGAGTGAGTTGCAGTGCCGGGTTCCCCCCACCTTGCGGAGCAGCTCTTTGAAGTCTTGGTCGCGGTGCCGGAATCCTTTTCTCTGGAGATGGAGATGATAATGGCAGAGCTCGTGTTTGATGATTTTCTCCACTTCTTCCGGACCGAACGCCTCCAGTTGCCGGGAACTGATTTCGATGTCGTGGGAACGCGTGAAATACCGTCCGCCCGTGGACCGGAGACGCCCGTTGAACCGCGCCCTGTGGCGAAAAGGCAGTCCGAAATCCCGGAGCGACACCCGCTCGACCCACGCCTGCAACTGTTCATCGTCCATCCGGCCGACCTCCTCCGCATTTCTTGAATTGTAACGCATCGGTCTGCTACACTGTCAAGTAGACTGCCCAAGGATCCAAGGAGAGGAGCCGGCAAACCGATGGCAACGTATCGTTATGTGCTGCTGTCCGATCACGAACCGACTTTCGTCGAAATGCCCGCCACCCACGCCTACCAATTGACCGCTCTGCTGCACCGCCTGCACAAGGAAATCGGCAAGCTGACGGCGGACGGCGTACCCCAATTGCCCAGAGCCCTGGCGGAATGCGACAACGTGGAGTTGACCGGCAACGGCGGCCGCATCGTGAACGGGCTGGATTACGTCCGACAATTGGAACAGGATTTTGCCCGCATCAGGGAAAAAGAAACGGCATACCCGCTCGTCTCGCTTCTGACGGAAATTCGCGCTTTGTTCGCGCAGCTGGAGCAATGGTACGAGGAAGAAGCCGGCGCCTGACGCGGGGTGCCCATATTCCCTGTGTTTGATGCCTGATGCCCGAACGCCGCCGTTGCGGACGCATCGCTTCATGCATGCCCGGATCGGGCTTTTGGCATGCGAACACGACGCCCCCGAATCGAACGTTTTGTACGAAATTTCATACAAAAGGGCCGACACACACACCGAATTATTCCTTTTTGTACGAAATTTCACACAAAATGATCCCGATCCCCCCTCTGAAACGGCTGTTTTGTATGATTTTTCGTACAAAACGGCCCGAAATCGCCGCATAACCGATCGTTTTGTATGAAATTTCATACAAAACGGATCAACGCGCCTCCTTGTCTTCCACGAGCACCGCGGGCGCCCAGTCTTTTTGGCGAAAAATCGACCAAACACGATACGCCCGCACGGAAACCACGCATCCCCGAGCATTCGAAACATCCGTGTGCGCGGACCAGCGTGCCCAGGCACGAACCTGCGACCGACACATCCTTCACGGCCTAGGCATCCCCGCACATAGCGGTCACTTCTACGGTACATCCGCGACTCATCCACGAAACATCCGCGTGCGAAGCGGCATACCTAAGCACGGACCTGCGCCCTGCGACCGGCACATCCCGTTCACCGGGCATGCCCGGACACGTTCCTGCAGCCCCCGCCAAGCGAACGGGCACCAAACCGCCTTGCCCGCCATACACTGGTCAGTAGTCGTGATCAGTCAGGCGAGGAGGGCGTTTTACCGTGCCGCAATGGTTGTGCAACCAGCTGCAACGGGCTTTTCAGCGGAAAGACCGGCGGCAGATTCGTTACCTGAACGAATGTTGGTTTTTTTACCATAATCACCGTAAAGAAAAGCACATCCGACCGTAACGAAGGCGGATGTGCTTTTCCGATGATCGGGAAAACCCCGGTCAAACCGGCGACAGTCCGGCACTTGTGCCGGAGCATCCGCAGCCGGTCTGCGCTCGGCATGTGTGTGCGGCGCAGGGATCTGATTCCGCATGCATTTCCGGTGTCAATGCCGGTTGCCCGCGTATCACTCCGGTTTTCGCATCGTGAGCGAAACCCGGCCTTTGTTCACGTCCACGGCGAGCACCCACACGGTGACGATGTCGCCGACGGCGACCACGTCCATCGGGTGCTTCACGTAGCGATCGGACATCTGGGAAATGTGGACAAGCCCGTCGTTTTTGATGCCGATGTCCACGAACGCACCGAAGTCGATCACGTTGCGGACGGTGCCGGCAAGTTCCATGCCGGGTTTCAGGTCTTCGATTTTCAGGACGTCGGTGCGGAAAATCGGCGGCGGCAAGTCTTCCCGCGGATCCCGCCCCGGCCGGAGCAAACTGTCGATGATGTCGCGAAGCGTCGGTACGCCGACCCCGATCTCCGGCGCCAGCACCTCCGGATCGACCGCGTCGAGCGCTTCCTTCAGCTCCGGCTTGCCCAGGTCGCCGTAATCCATCCCAAGCCGGTCAAACAGCCGCTCCACCGCTCCGTACGATTCCGGGTGAATGGGCGTGTTGTCCAGCGGATGGTCGCCGCCGGGAATGCGAAGGAACCCGATGCACTGTTCGAACGTTTTCGCGCCGAGGCGCGGCACGTCCTTCAGTTGCGACCGGTTTGCAAACTTGCCGATCGCTTCCCGTGTGTTGATGCCGGACACGTAGGAAAGCAGCGACGGAGACGCGGTGTTTACGTCCACGCCGACATGGTTGACCGCCGATTCCACCACGAAGCGCAGGCTTTCCTCGAGCCGCTTCTGCGTGACGTCGTGCTGGTACTGGCCGACGCCGATCGCCTTCGGTTCAATCTTGACCAGCTCCGCCAGCGGATCCTGCAGCCGCCGCGCGATGGACACCGCGCTGCGTTCCGCCACGTCCAGATCGGGAAACTCCTCCGCGGCAAGCTTGGAGGCGGAGTAGACACTGGCCCCCGCTTCGCTGACGATGATGTATTGCAATTGCCGCTCCGGCATTTCCTTCAGCAACCCGACGATAAACTGTTCCGTTTCGCGGGAAGCCGTTCCGTTGCCAATGGCGATCAGGTCGACGTTGTGTTTTTCGATCAGCCGGGCCACCGTCTTCGCCGCCTCCGCCGTCTTGTTGTGCGGCGGCGTCGGATAGACGACGTCCACCTCCAGCAATTTCCCCGTCTCGTCCACGACGGCCAGTTTGCACCCTGTCCGGTACGCCGGGTCGACGCCGAGCACCGTTTTGCCCTTCACCGGCGGTTGCAGCAGCAAATTGCGCAAATTCGCCGCAAACACCGCGATCGCCTGCTCTTCCGCCTTCTCGCTGAGCGCCGCTCGCACTTCCCGTTCGATGGACGGGAAGATGAGCCGCTTGTTGGCGTCGGCAATCGTCTGCTCCAGCAGTTCCCGCACGACGGACGGGCCTTTCACGACCTTCCGCGCGATGTAACCCTCGATGCGCGCCATGTCCGCTTCAATGGCCACTTTCAGCACGTCTTCCCGCTCCCCGCGGTTGATGGCCAGCACGCGATGCGGCGGAATTTTGCGCGCCGGCTCGCGGTAATCGTAATACATTTCGTAGACGCTTTGCTGTCCCTTGTCCTTCGCTTCCGTGATGATCGTGCCGTTGTCCGCCACGAATTTGCGCACCCATGCCCGGATGTCGGCATCGTCGGCGATGTTTTCGGCGATGATGTCCATCGCGCCCTGCAGGGCATCTTCCGGCGTCGCCACGCCTTTGTCCGCGTCGACGTACTTGCCGGCTTCCTCCAGGGGCGATCCGCTCCGCGGCTGGGCCAGCATCCATTCCGCCAGCGGCTCCAACCCGCGCTCCCGGGCGACGCTGGCCCGCGTTTTCCGCTTCGGCCGGTACGGCCGGTACAGGTCTTCCACTTCCTGCAGTTTCGTTGCGGCGCGAATCGCATCCGCCAATTCCGGCACGAGCTTGCCCTGCTCCTCGATCAGCCGCAGCACTTCCAGCTTGCGCCCTTCAAGACTGCGCAAATATTGCAGCCGTTCCTCGATGTCGCGCAGCTGGTTTTCGTCAAGCTCCCCGGTCATTTCCTTCCGGTAACGGGCGATGAACGGGATCGTGTTCCCCTCTTCCAGCAGCTGCACCGCCGCCTTCACCCGGGAAACCGCCAGCCCCGTCTCCTTCGCGATCCGGTTGATCAGCGTCCGGACATCGTACGCTTTTTCCGCCGTTTCCGCGGCAACCGCCGTTCCGGTCCCGTTCTGCATTTCCTGTGCATCCGTCTGCGTATCCGTTTCCGTCCGTTTCGTCATAGGTACGCCGCACCTGCTCCTTCCCGGCTTTTTTGATCGTCCGTCTGCCTTGTTCCATGAAAACCCGCACGACGCCGTGCGGCCGAATAACCCGCATTCGATTGTAACAAAATTACCGGATAAGGCAAAAATGTTTTTTGTCCCTCGCCGCAACCCGCAAACAAAAAAAACACCGGTTGACCGATGCCGCCATCCGATGTTTCCGCTTTCGATTTCGCATCCCGCACCGCCCGCCATGACGATGCCGCAACCGCCCGTCTATGTATCCGCGCGTCAAAACTCGATCAAACCGAGACTGATCTGCAGCGCTTCATTCACGCGTTGCATCGTTTCCTCGTCAAGGTGGGTGATTTTGTCGGTAAGGCGCTGCTTGTCGATGGTCCGGATTTGTTCCAGCAAAATGACCGAATCCCGCTCCAGTCCATGGGTTTTGGCGTCCACTTCCACATGGGTCGGCAGCTTCGCCTTCTGGATTTGCGCCGTGATGGCTGCCACGATGACCGTCGGGCTGAAACGGTTGCCGATGTCGTTCTGGATGACGAGCACCGGCCGCACCCCGCCCTGTTCTGAACCGACGACGGGCGATAGATCCGCAAAATACACGTCGCCCCTTCTCACAATCAATGGCTACACCCCGCTTACCAGACGGTCCAGAATCCCATCGGCGTCTTCCTCCGCGTGGAAAGCTTCTGATGCCATGCGCAGATTGATGTTGGCCATCTCCATGTAACCGCGCTGCATGGCTTCACGCAGCAACCGTTTCTTTCGCTCGTTCAGATAAAGCTTCATGGCCTGACGAATCAATTCACTCCGGTTGGAATTTTCCTTCTCAGCCACGCCGTCTACTTCCTGCAGCAAGTATTCCGGCAAGCTGATCATGATTCGTTTCGTGTTGCGCGCGCCTTCCACGAACTCCTGCACCTCCAACGGTTTCCAATGCAATATTTTCATTATGAATCCTGAAAAGCAAAATTATACAAAAGCAAATATATGTCCGGCGTCTATCATTTATGACATCAATGGGAACGAGCCGCGTTCTCCGCTTGGGAACTCCCGGCTGGCAGGCCAGGCGCGGCGTCGTTGGCAAAGTCGTTGTTGTGCACACCCGGTGCAACCCGCGCACGATTGGCGCGGCGTCGCCTGTCCGGCATCCGTCCTTCGGCGGAACGGCAGGGAGGCGTGTCCTTACAAATTCGACCCCAAAACATGAAATCCTTGTGGACAGTTCCATCTTTCCGACGGTAAATGTTGCCTGCGCCAAACAACCGGTCCGCAGGCGTTATCCTTCCGGCAGCAGACCGCGTGCACCGGGGCCATCCTGCGGCAAGTTTTGCCCTTCGCTCAATCGTCTTCCCTGGTATACAAGCCGTTGACGATCCGCTTCACCGTTCCGTCATCCCGGACATACATGCGCGGCACCCGATGGTTCACCATGCAGGTGATCTCGTAGTTGATCGTCCCCATCCACCCGGCCAATTCGTCGGCGGTGATCTCCCCGTCGCCCTGACGGCCGAACAGCACTGCCTCGTCGCCGATGGCCGCATCCGGAATGTGGGTAACGTTGACCATGCACTGGTCCATGCAGATGCGACCGACCACCGGCGCCCGCCGGCCGCGAATCAACACTTCCGCCTTGCCGGTGAGCATCCGGGAATATCCGTCGGCATAGCCGACCGCCAGGGTGGCGATCCGTTCGACGCCTTCGGTCCGATAGACGGTGCCGTAACTGATGCCGCTTCCGGGCGGCAGTTCCTTCAAATGGATGATCCTTGTTTTGTATGCCATGACCGGCCTGAGGGAAACCCGCTCCCGCACCACTTCACCGGACGGATACAGGCCGTACAGGCTGATGCCGAGTCGCAGCATGTTGAACGTCCATTCCGGCGTGTCGATGCCGGTGGCGCTGTTGCCGGCGTGCAGCCATGCAAAGGCGATGCCTTGCCGGCGAAAATGTTCCACGATATCGGCAAATTTGCGGTATTGCGCTTCGGTATAGGTTTTGTCGGCTTCATCCGCCTTGGCGTAATGGGTGTAAAGCCCTTCCACCACGAGACCCGGCGTTTGGAGCGCCCGCCCGATGAAACGGACCGCCTCTCCGGCATCGGCAAGGCCCAGCCTTCCCATGCCCGTATCGACTTTGATGTGCACCTTGACCGGCTTGGCGCGCCTTCCGGCGCCGGCGGCGATCGCCTCCAGCACCGTCTCGTCGTACAAGCCGATGGCGATGTCGTGTTCGGCAGCCAGATCCAGTCCGTGCGGCGGGGTGTATCCCAATACAAATACGGGCGTGCGGATCCCCGCTTCCCTGAGTTGCAGCGCCTCGTCTAGGAAAGCGACGCCCAGATAATCGACCCCGCAACGCTCGGCTTCCCGGGCGACCTCCACGGCGCCGTGCCCGTAGGCGTTGGCTTTGATGACCGCCATCAACCGGATCCCGGCAGGCAACCAACGACGAAATTCCGCCACATTGTGAGCGATCGCATCCAGCGAAATCTCCACCCAGGTCGGACGATAAAAGTCGCTCAACGACAGCCCTCCTCCCGGACCATAACCCTATTTTACTTCTTGGGAGCAGGGTGTCAATGAAGCGGATTGGGCCAAAAGGAAAGGCGCCGGCGGATGCAAAACATCCGTCGGCGCCGGGTTGCAGAAATGCCGCCTGACGATGCACCGGACCGATAGCGCCGATTCAGTTCAGGGCCGGCATGACCGCCTTCAGTCGACAATCCGGCCGAGCCGGATGACGTTCCACGACAATCTTGGCAACCGGGCCGAGACGATTCCGCCGTCCACCGACGCGTCGCCGCGAGTGTGGGGCGTCACCTTGTACGGTTCGGCCTCCGTATTCGCCGCCTTCGGATCGTCGTGCTCCAGCACGAGATGCTCGATCACCCGCATGCCGGGGAAGCTGCGGACGTCGCATTGCAGATGAAGCGTTTCATTCAGGCCGCGGTTGACGGCAAACAAGGTCAGTTCTTCATTCTCTTCATTGTAGACCGCGACCGATTCCAGATACGGCACGTCGGTAAACTCTTTGCTGTCGTACACCGGGCTCTGGGTGATCGGACGAATCGCCTTGCCCCGCCCGTACCTGGAAGCGTGCATGTACGGATAGAAAATCGTCTGCCGCCAGGCAGCGCCGTCCTTCGCGGTCATGATCGGGGCGATCACGTTGACGAGCTGCGCCATGCAGGCGATTTTGACCCGGTCGCTGTGCTTGAGCAGCGTGATCAGCATGCAGCCGACCAGCACCGCATCTTCATGGGTGTATACATCCTCCAGAAGCGGCGGTGCAACCTGCCATGGTGCCATGGCGCGATCCGCTTCGTTGGAGTGATACCAGACGTTCCATTCATCGAAGGAAAGATGAATCGTCTTTTTGCTCCGTTTCTTGGCCTTCACGTAATCCGCCGTCGCCACAACCGTGCGAATGAACTCGTCCATGTTGAGCGATTTGGCGACAAAGTTGGCCGTATCCCCTTCCTTGTTGCCGTAATACGTATGCAGGGAAATGTAATCCACATGTTCATACGTGTGGTCGAGCACCGTCGCCTCCCATTCGGGGAACGTCGCCATCTTGCTGTTGGAACTTCCGCAGACGACCAGCTCGATGGACGGATCGACCCAACGCATCGCCTTGGCCGTCTCCTCGGCGATGCGGCCGTATTCCGCCGCCGTTTTTGCGCCGATTTGCCATGGACCGTCCATTTCGTTGCCGAGGCACCACGTCTTGAACCCGTGCGGCTCCTTGTATCCGTGCCGGATGCGCAAGTCGCTCCAGTACGTGCCGGAAGGATGGTTGCAATACTCCAGCAAATTGCGGGCAGCGTCGATGCCGCGGGTGCCCAGGTTGACCGCCATGTTCACTTCCGCGCCCACTTTCCTGGCCCAATCGGCAAATTCGTTCGTGCCCACTTCGTTCGTCTCGATGGTGCGCCAGGCGAGATCCAACCGCCGCGGGCGATCTTCCCTCGGGCCGACGCCATCTTCCCAATTGTAACCGGACACGAAATTGCCCCCCGGATAACGGACAAACGGCACCCCGATTTCCTTGACGAGTTCGATGACATCGTTCCGGAACCCCTGTTCATCCGCCTCCGGATGTCCCGGTTCATAGATGCCCCCGTACACGCACCTTCCCAAATGTTCGACAAACGATCCGTAAATGCGCTTGTCGATATCCGATATCGCGTTGTCGCGATCCAGCTTAACCGTTGCTTTGATCATTCCTGGAATCTCCTTTTCCCAATCATCCATTTTTGTAACGTTGCGCATTTCTTCTGCATGGAAAAAAGGCAACTCCTACCCTTTCAAACCGCCGACTGTCAAGCCGGAAATGAAGTACCGTTGGAAGGCGATGAACAAAATGAGCAGCGGCAGCACGGAAACGATGGCACCGGACAGCAAAATGTTGTAGTTGTTTCCGTACGGCGTAAGCAGTGACGACAGGCCGATGGGCAACGTAAACTTGTTGTTCGAACGCAGAACGATGAGGGGCCAAATGAAGTTGTTCCAGCTGTTCAAGGACGACAAAATGGCCATTGCGGCGAAGGCGGGCGTCATCAGCGGCACCATGATGCGGAAAAAGATGCCGTAATCGTTGCAGCCGTCGATGCGGCCGGCGTCCATGTAGTCTTTCGGAATCGAAACGGCAAACTGGCGGAAAAAGAACACGATGAACGGCGACACCGCAAACGGGATGACGACGCCCCAATACGTGTCCAGCATGCGAAACGCCACCGCCATCTTGTAGAGGGGCAGCATGACGATTTCCACCGGAATCATCATGACAAAGAGCACGAGCACAAATACCGCGTTCCTGCCCCGGAACTGGTACTTGGCCAGCCCGTAGCCCACCATGGAACAGGTGACGAGCGTCAGCACCGTGTTCAGCACGGTAATGATCACGCTGTTGAAAAACCAGGTGAAATAAATTTTGCCCGTCGTGAACAAATACAGGTAGTTGTCGAGATTCATGATCTCGAAATCGAGCCGCAAATTGAGCCCGTACCGAAGCAGTTCCGTCGGCGGTTTGAGCGAAGCAAGCAGCAGCGCGTAGAACGGAAACATCGCCAGGATCGCCAGGAATACGAAAAGGACGAAGATCAGAATGCGCAGCACCAATGCTTTTTGCGTCGTGTTCACGGCCTAATCCTCCCTCCGGAACTGACCGGACAACGCCAGCTGAATCAGATTGATCACGAGCACGCCGACCAGGAGCGTAATCCCGATGGCTGCCCCGAAACCGAGATTGAAAAAGACGAGGCCTTCCTTGTACAGGTATCCGACGATCGTCAGCGCGATGTCGTTCGGGGAATTGACGCCCCAGAACACGTAGCTTTCCGTAAACATGGCGAGACCGCCGTAAATGCTGATCGTGAGCACGTAGACGGTGACCGGTTTCAACAGCGGCACGGTGATGCGCAAAAACTTTTGCATCGGCCCCGCGCCGTCAATATCCGCCGCCTCGTACAATTCCTGCGGGATGCTCTGCAAACCGGACAGGAAATAGACGATGTTGATGCCGAGCCAGCGCCAGGTCGCCAGCGTCACCATCAGGAACATGCCCGTGGCCGCACCGCCCATCCAGTTTACCGGTTCGAACCCGACCAGCGACAGCAGGCTGTTCATCGGTGCGCCCGGCAGCTCGCCGAAGACGAGGCGGAAGATGGCGCCGCCCACGACGATGGACGTCAGCGACGGAATGAACAGGGCCGAACGGAAGACGTTTCTGAACGCCGACAATTTGGAATTGAGCAGCACCGCCAGCACGAGCGGCAACGGAATCAGCACGACGAGTGTCCAGAACGTGTACTTCAGGCTGTTGGACACCGCGGCATAGAAGTGGGAATTGTCCAGCGCCCGGTAATTTTTCAGCCCGACGAACGTTTCCTGTCCCGGCAAGATTTCCTGAAAACTCATCAGGATCGAACTAAAGACCGGGTACGCCTGAAACAGGATGAAGGTAATGATGAAAGGCGCGATAAAGACGTATGGAGCGAGTTTCTGGGATTGAATCAGCGATTTCACGGTTGCCGTCCAGCCTCCTTTCTCGGGCGGAAAAGCCCGCCGGGCTCCGGTGCCCGGCGGGCTCTCCCCATTACCGGTTGCGCAGTTCGTTCGCGGCGTCCTTCAGCGCCTGCTCCGGAGTTGCGCTCTTTTCTTCAAGCGCCCTGAACAGGACGGAGGTTTTCACCAAATCGGAAGCATTCGGCGTCAGTTCGCTCGTATTCGGCGAATTGATTTCTTCGCGGATTTCGAGCAGCATGTCGAAGATGCCTTCGCCGAAATAGTCGGAGAACTGGTTCGGTTCTTTCACCTCGGGGGAATCCCACACGTCCCAGCGCGGCGGATCGAAGCCGAACTCCGTCCAAATCTTGATGTTGCCTTCCTCGGAAAGTTTGACGTACGCCAGGAAATCTTTGGTCAGCTCTTTGTTTTTCGCTTGCAGCGTGACGACCGTGCCGGTACCGCCCATGCCCGCGGAACGCTTGCCGCCGGCTCCCCAGCTCGGCAGCGGACGAATGGCGATCTTGCCCTTCAGATCCGGCATGTACTCGGTGAAGCGGTTCATGTACCAGATCGGCATCAGGACGGATGCGGAGTTGCCCTGGGCCATGTAGCCGTAATATTCCTCGGCGTGGTGGTTGCCGCCGGGCGTCGGGACCGCCAGCCCTTCATCCACCAGTTTGAGCTGGTATTCCAGCACTTCGATGTTGATGTCGTTGTCCAGGGTGATGTTGCCATTGGCATCCAGGAAGTCGGAACCGCGTTGCACGATCATCGGCCAGAACGTCCATTGGTCCGACGTTTCCACCGTCGTCATCACTTTGCCCGTGGCGTCCTTCACCTTCTTGGCGGCTTGATAAAAATCGTCCCACGTCTTGATGTCATCGACGTTGACGCCCGCCTGGCCGAGAATCTCCGTGTTGTAATACATCACCGACGCGCCGACGTGGGTCGGCAAGCCGTAAACGGTGCCGTCTTTGCTGTAAATGTCAAGCCGGGATTGAATCATTTTGTCTTTCACCGGATCGACGATGTCGTTCAGCGGCTCCAGTTGCGGCGTTCCCTTCAAGAAGTTCGCGAACTTGCTGATCTCGATGTCGGCCATGTCCGGAGCACCGACGCCGGATTGGACCGCCAGCAGCAAATTGTTGTGCATGTCCTGGTAAGGATACGTCGTCGCTTCCAGCTTGATCGGCCGGTCGGATTCGCCTGGTTCCAACGTTCGGCCGCGCCTTCGTAAAACTCCTGGTGAAGGGCGTTGAACGTCCAGAAGGTAATGACCGTTGCTTCGCCGGAAGACGAAGACGATGACGAACCTCCTCCCGAAGAGCCGGACGAGCCCCCGGTCCCGGACGAACCGCTGGATCCGGTGCCACTGTTGCCTCCTCCCGAGCAGGCGCTCAAAATCAGTGCCGTCAGCATGACCGTAATGAGCGCCAACAACGAAAGCCGATTTTTCCGAAGCATGTTTGCTTCCTCCCCTTTTTTGCAGTTTTGTATACAAACCTGAATCAGGTTTGCAACCCGGTTTGGTGTGCGCGCCGCCTTATGTAAGCGCTTTTAATTGTTTTGCTGGTCAAAAATGCCGTTTTTGGCCCCCGAGTCACTGTTGGCTTGAGGGATGTTTGTCCATTCAGCCTGACAGGCGAATCATCGGGTTATTTGGCGTTTTCTGTTGTCGTGTGCGCACACGACCCAGCAAATCGAAAGATCTTGGCAAATTCGATTGCGTTCTCGCTTCTCTTTTCTTTATCGATCTTATGTGAACAGAAGGTCGGCTATTCATGGAAGGGCATAATCGTGTGCGCACACGACGACATTTTCAACCTTTCTTTGCCGTCATGTTCGCGGTGTTCCCGGCAAGCCGGCAAGTCCGGTTACAGAGAAGCTCCCTCGATCAACCGGTAGTTGAGAAGGGGAATATCCGGACGGCTGCCGGTCTCCAACTCGGTGACGAGGCTGTCGACGGCCCGCTCACCGATTTCTTCCACGGCATACTCGATGGTGGTAAGAGAGGGATTAACGTATTTCAGGAAATCGACGTTGTCAAATCCGACCAGCCCGACGTCGCCGGGAATGCCGATGCGAAGCTGCCGAAACATGTTCACAACTTCCAAGGCATAGTAGTCGGTGGAACAGAGGATCGCCGTCCGCGGACCGTTCCGCAGGTCGATGCGCTTGATCGAGTCCAGATAGTTTTTCTCCTGGACGATGATCGGTTCATGCCGCAGATTGCCTTCCTCGCATCCCGCCAACAAACCCTTCAAGCGCTCTTCCTGGGTGTAAATGTTGATCGTTTGGCGTTTCCTCAAGGGCGGGCAAATGTAAATGATGCGTTCATATCCTTTGGCAATGGCGTGAAGTGTGGCATCCTTCATCGCCTGGCGGTCGTCGATGCCGACGTAGGCCCACCGGTCCGACAACCGGTTGCAGATCGTCACGATCGGCAGGCGCAAATGTTCCAAATACGCTTCAAATTGCTCGCCTTTGTTGACGGTGAACAGAATCAGCCCGTCGACGTTGCGTTGCACGAGGCGGTCGATCAGCGCGATTTCCTTGGCGGGGTCTTTGCCGGACAACGCCAGGTCGACAAAATATCCGAGCTCCCTGGCGCGCCGCTCGATGCCGTTCATCATCTGGGCAAACGACCGGTTGCGAAGATCGAACAGGATGACGCCGATGGTCATCGTTTTGCCCCGGGCCAGGCTGCGCGCACGGTGGTCGGGCCGATAATTCAGCTTTCTGGCCGTCTCCAAAATTTTCGCCTTCGTCTTCGGGTTGATTCCCGGGCGGTTGTTGAGCGCCCGGTCCACCGTTCCGGGCGAAACGCCGCAAATCTCCGAAATGTCCTTGATGGTAATGCGCATGAACGATTTCTTGCCCTTTCCTCCCCGGACCGTGTGCGCACACGATCGAGGAAAAAAAAGATTGCGGGGATTCGCCCCTCGTTATGTCATTATCATAATTGCAAATCTTTTCCCGTGTCAATATCCATTTTATGCGCTTACATTGTGTTTTTTTGGATACGTCTTCCGATGGAACGGGAAAAGCCCGTCGTTGCGCGGATGTCCCGGCGCACAACGTTTGACGAATTCTCGCAACTGTTAGATGATTAAATTGTTCAACACGAATGAGGTTGGCATCTTCAATTCAACCATTATCATGATGGAGGCTCGTTACCCGTGTTGAAAAACCGCTTCGGTGACTATTCGTTCAAGCACTTCCAACGGGACTTGACGGCTGGGCTGATCGTGGGCCTGGTGGCGTTGCCGCTGGCCATGGCTTTCGCCATCGCTTCCGGCACCGAACCGGAAGCCGGCCTGTACACGGCGATCGTCGCGGGCATCCTCACCTCCCTGCTCGGAGGCTCCCGCTTCCAGATCGGCGGACCGACGGGCGCCTTCGTCCCGCTGCTGCTCGGCATCGTTACCGTATACGGGTTTGAGAACCTGCTCGCGGCAGGCTTCCTGGCAGGTTGCTTCCTCGTGCTGATGGGGGTCTTCCGGCTCGGTTCGCTCATCGATTACGTGCCCCGCCCTGTTGTCATCGGATTCACCGCCGGCATCGCCGTCATCATTTTTACCGGACAAATCGCCAATTTCCTCGGCATGACGGGCGTGCAAAGCCATCCTCGCTTTCTCGACAACATGGCGGAACTTCTCGCCCATCTGAACACGGTAAACCCGTATGCGATCATCACCGCGTTGTCCTGCCTCGCCGTGCTGCTGTTTTCCGGCAAATGGCTGCGCAAAATCCCCGCCCAACTCGTCGGGCTCGTGGTTTCCACCTTGCTGGCGTACTTCCTGTTTCCCGGCAAAGTGGCAACGGTCGGCTCCGTCTACGGCACCTTGTCCGGCTCGATCCCTGCCCCGCACCTCCCCGATCTGAGTTGGGACACGATCAAGCTGATGTGGCTGCCCGCCCTCATGATCGCCGTGCTGGGCGGCATTGAATCGCTCTTGTCCGCCACGGTGGCCGACAACATGACCGGCGACCGGCATCGCAGCAACCGGGAACTGATCGGGCAGGGGGTGGCCAACATCGCCGCGCCGCTGTTCGGCGGCATTCCCGGTACGGGGGCCATCGCCCGGACGGCCACCAACATCAAAAGCGGGGCCGCAAGCCGCCTGTCCGGCGTCATCCACGGTCTGGTCGTGCTGCTCGTGCTCCTGTTGCTCGCTCCGCTCGCCACCCACATTCCGCTGGCCGGGTTGGCGCCGATTTTGATGGTGGTGGCCTGGAACATGAGCGAGCGCCGCCGCATTGTTTACATGTTGAAATGGAAATCCGGCGAGTCCGTCGTCCTGGTGGCTACCTTCCTCGCCACGGTGTTCGCCGATCTGGCCGTCGGCGTCGGCGTCGGTGTGGCACTTGCCTTCATCCATTTCATCCACCGGATGAGCCGGTTGGACATCAGCGCATATCCCGCTTGCGACCTGCGCCGGAACACGATGCTGTTCGTCAAGATGAAAGGTGTGTTGTTTTTCGGCGCCGCGCGCCGCACGGAACGGGAACTGCTCGCCGCCATGAAAGACCGGCCGAAGTTTGTCATGCTGGACATGACCAAAGTGCTTTACCTGGACACCACCGGCGTCGCCTACCTGTCCGAAGTGATCGTGCACGTGCTTCGCTTCGGCGGGGAAGTGTTCATCATCGGCGCCCAATCCCAGTCGTTTGAAACGATGGTCAAATCCGGGCTGGCCAGCCGTCAGGGGGTCCATTTCTGCCACGACGTGACCGACGCCCTCCGGCGATCGTCCGGCCGATCGTCCGGCCGCGAGCCCGCTCCGTCCGAAGCCGTCCCGATCGCCGGGTCGGAGGCCATGTAAATTTCGTTTGCCGTTCCATCCGCAAATTCATATCCCCTCCTCTTCGTCAGTTTAAGGTTGTTCAGGTTCCGGATCGTCAGATCCGCCGGCCGCGGCTCACGTAACGCTGTAAATCCGAATCCCGCCCCCGTTCCGGGCAGCGGCAAAAGCGTGCGACCGGCGCTTCCGGCACAAAGACTGGCAAGTTGGTCACAGCCTGCCGGAGGACGATGATGGTAAACTGTTAGGCACATCGTCCCAACTTGCAGCCAACCGACGACGAATCTGGAGGGGATATGTCATGAAATGGTTCAGCAGAAGGATTCATGTTGCCGCCGCGACCCGGTCATCATCCTCATCCCCCGCTTCAAAGTCCCCGAAATGCGTACAAGCTCTCCTGGAACAATCGAGACGTTTGCTTGCAGCTGTCGAAAACGGCGATTTGTCCGCGGCCATCCATCCTCCCGCGAACTGCTCGCCGGAAGCAAACGAAATCATCGCTAACATCAACAAGGCCGTTGGCATTCTCCAGAAAACCGCTTACGAAAACCGGCTGCGGCTCGAACTGATCACGCGGGCGGTGCAAGCCGGCATTTGGGACATGACGGTCGTCGCCGGCGATCCGACCAATCCGGACAACCAGTTCACGTGGACGCCGGAGTATCGGGCGCTGCTTGGATTCGAGGATGAAACCGACTTCCCGAACGTGCTTGGCAGCTGGTCGAACCAGCTTCATGACGGAGACCGCGACCGGATTACGAAAGCCCTGGCCGACCATCTGAACGACCATACGGGCAAAACGCCTTACGACGTGGAATACCGGATCCGGAAGAAAGACGGTGAAATCCGCTGGCATCGCGCCACCGGCACCACCCTGCGGGATGAACGCGGTGTGCCGCTCCGGATCGTGGGCATCAACATCGACATCCACGAAAAGAAGCTGAAAGAACAGGAAATGAGCGCGATCGCGGAACGGTACGGGCTGATCAGCGATGCCCTGGACGAGTCGACCTGGGATTTTACCGTCAACAACGGGGATTTGGACAATGTGAATGTCTGGTATTCAAAACAGTTGCGCAGAAAACTGGGCTACACGGACGAGTCCGACTTTCCGAACGTGCTTTCCAGCTTCATGGAGAACATTCATCCCGAAGAACGCGAACAGGCGGTGCGCCGGTTTCATGCCATTTTGAACGATCCCGCCGACAGCATCCCCTACGACATCGAATTCCGGCTGCGCCGAAAGGACGGCAGTTATTTGTGGGTTCACGCCTCGGGCAAAACGCTCCGGGACGACAATGGCGTCCCGCTCCGGTTTGCCGGAACCGTCCGCGACATCTCCCTGGAAAAAAACAAGGAACGCGCCCTTGTCGAGATGAACCGAAACATGGACCAGTTGTCCGTCTCGATCCGGGAAGTGACTACCGCCATCGAAAACGTCGCGATCCAGGCGCAGCAAATGGCCGAAGCCCAGGCGAAATCGCTGGAAGCCGCCCGGGAAGTCAAAGAGGGAATGAAAGCCAGCCAAACCATTTCCTCCTTCATCAAAAACATCGCGGATCAAACCGGCCTGCTAGGTCTGAATGCCGCCATCGAAGCCGCCCATGCGGGCGAGTTCGGCCGCGGTTTCGGCGTCGTGGCCGGCGAAGTCCGCAAATTGGCGGATCACAGTTCATCCGCCGCCGTCCAAATCGATAAGAGCCTCAACGACATGAACGGGCGCATCGACCAAATCGTGCACCAGATCAGCCAGATGACAGCCATGACCGAGTCCCAGGCGGCAATCACCCAGGAGCTGAACGCATCGATGGAAGAAATCAGCGCCATGTCGCAAAGCCTGGTGGACATCGTGAAATCCATCTGAGCGCTCGCGCTTGCACCAATGGAACAAGGCCCTTCGGACGGGTGTCTGAAGGGCCTTGTGATTGGTCGGGATTTCCGTCTCGCAACCGTGGCCGCACCGGGGCATCCGGCCTTCTTCCCGGCTTCCGCCCGCTCATTTGCCGACCTGTTCCTCCATCGACTGTGCGATCTTCACCATTTCTTCGTAAGGCAATCCCGCCGCAGCGAGCCGGAACTCGATGCCGTCATGCACCCAGCTGAGCGTCTTCCATCCGTCGCCTTCCAGCAGGACGCCGACGGCGAACCCGAGATCGAGATCGACGACGGTGCCGGAAGCCGCCGAAACCGCCCGGTCCTTCGGCCGGATTTCCGTCAGCGTGAACGGATGGGTTCCGTCGTAGCGCAGCAGCACGCCGCGGTCATCGCCGGACCGGATTTCGCTCACGTCTTTCAACGTCGCCCCTTCCGGCAAATAGGTCGGGTACAGGATGCCGAAATCGTCCCGGCCGCCGGCATCGTCAGCCGGCCGTCCGCCAAGCTCGGCCAGCGCCGGGGAGAATTGCAGTTCGTAACCGGTCATGTTCCGCTCCATGTCGAAGGAATCGTCGTCAAACCGGGTGTTGAATTGGAACGAATCGAACTCCATCTCCAGCAGCACGCGGGCATTTTCGTCCATTGCCTGCATGCGGATGGGCGCATAATTGTCCTTGTCCAGCCAAATCCGTTGCCGCTTGATGGACCGGTTTTGCAGATTGGACACCACATCGAACACGTAGGCGTCGTCCTCCGTGGTGAATTGCCGGTTTTTGTCCTGGATGATGCTGTCGGCCAGTGTCTGGTACATGTAGGCCTGCCCGTGCTGCTCCGGCCACGTGCTCTGGAAGCGGAAGCTCTTGTTCAGATGCGGCGTCAGCACGAACACGCCGTCATCGTTTTTCAGCACGATCTGGGTGACGTCTTTCCCCGCGTTGGTCAGGGCCACCCGGTAATAATGGGGAGCCTGGTACCAGATTTCCACCGAATAGGCCTGGGGCTGTTTCGTCGTGTGCAGCGTCATCGTTCCTTTCCCCTGGTAGCTGACCAATTCGTCCATCACCTTTTGCAAATCTTCCGCCACTTCTCCCGCATCCTTCTTGCCGCAAGCAGCCAGCGCCAGCACGAGCGCCAACCCGAGCATGGCGGCTTTCAACCACCTTGGTCTGCGCATGGTTCCATCCCCTCGTCCTCACGATTTCAACATTGGTACATGTCTATGAGGGGACTTGGCCAATTATGCGGACGGGTTTGACGAGCCTGAGAGGGATTGGAAGCCGGAAGGACCGCGAGCGAAGGCATGTACACGCCACGGGGAACCGCCGGTGTACACGCCGAAAACCCACGTTGAACGCCCTTTCACCCCCTGCCTTGCAAACACGGCGCAAACAACAGCGCCGCGAAATCGTTTACAACCACCCCATGAGCCGAGCGCGCGTTTGTATGGCGAAGCATGGGAAAAGGGAACCCGCAAATGGGTTCCCCTTGGGGGATGATCCTGCTTCACGCAAGTGACCGCCGCGCGGCAAGTCAAGCCTGCTGGTGTACAGCGGGAAGCCGCACAAGCTCGTCGAACTTTGCGGCGGCGGCTTCCTGAAACGATGACGGCCAATCTCGCTACTGCTCTTCCCATTCACCGCTTTTCCTGTACAGCCTGGCCACAACTTGGCCGTCTTCGTTTACAACGGTAACTTTGACGCCTTCAGGCGTCAGAATGAATTGGTATTCAAAATTTTCGCATTCGTACACTGCCGAAGTGTGACTGTTCAGGGTGAAGGCCTCTTGAAACTTTCGGTACATTCCATCCAATTGGTTGGTAAAATAACTGAATTCCACATCATCGCCTCCTTCACTGCTCGAACACAATGGCGGTTTGTTCACCAAAAGGGAATCCCACCCGGTATACGTCAGGCCTTCTTACTGCGCTTGTATTGATGGCCAAATATCGGTGCTCGGATAATAGGAGTGTTGGTACCTGCGTATGCCTTTTTCGCTTCTTCAGCCGCTTCTTTCGAATCGGTCAATACCATTTTAGGCTTCTGGCCGGATTCCGTTCCGGGTTTCCCATC
>Ga0310828_1000296_pt1 | contig 62968 bp, 59 predicted proteins | sample WT_ome_3_FD_202242 | JGI IMG/M metagenome (GOLD analysis project Ga0310828, IMG submission 202242) | Sorghum-adapted microbial communities enriched on wild type (WT) sorghum from Joint BioEnergy Institute, Emeryville, California, United... ... | reverse complement strand
GGCACGCCGGGGCGGGTCCTGCCGGATTCGATTTGGTCTGTGCTGGTGTTTCTTCGGTGTCCTTTGGTGCTGTGAATGCCGTTGAAGCATTATGCGGTTTTTCGCTCCTGATCGACCAGAATCCCAATGGTGGTTATCTGCACGGCCGCTTGCCAGATGGACTTGAAGCTGGAAAACGCAAGAAAGCCGAACTGTTACTTGAGGGCATGGTCGTTGCTTTACGAACGATTGAAATGTCTTACGGAAAGTATATAAAAGTCAATGATGAAGGAGGTGTCTTTCATGTTGAGACTTGACATTCAGTTTTTCGCTTCGAAAAAAGGTGTCGGCAGCACGAAAAACGGTCGTGACTCCATCGCCAAACGCCTTGGTGCCAAACGGGCTGACGGTCAATTTGTTACCGGCGGTTCCATCCTGTATCGCCAACGCGGTACAAAAATTTATCCGGGTAAAAACGTTGGCCGCGGCGGTGACGATACCCTTTTTGCTAAAGTTGATGGCATTGTAAGGTTCGAACGGCTCGGTCGCAACAAAAAGCAAGTGAGCGTTTATCCTGTTGCCAAAGAAGCTTAATTTTTATATGACATAAAAACCGGCCATTCGGTCGGTTTTTTCATTTTCTTTACGGTTTCATAACTTGATGCAGCGGCTATTTTTTTATATTCTTGAATATCCCAAAATCCTTTATACTTTAAGAAGGTGTTATCGAAGTAAAAGTAAAGGGGGGAGTGGCTTTTGGCGTATGACGAAAAACAAGTGATTGAAATGTTGCGGGCGGTGCGGCATGATTTTTTAAATCATATTCAACTGCTAAAGGCGAATGCCTCTTTAAAACGATTGGATCGCTTTGAAGGCATTCTAGACAGCCTAACAGAGAAAGCTAAGAACGAAGCGAAGCTTTCGAATCTGAATGTGCCGAAAACAGCGCTGTTTCTAATAGGTTATAACTGGGCGCCGAAACCGTTTCAACTAAAGGTGAAGATCGACGGTCCCCATGCCGATTGGTCGAATGTCGATGAGCCTTTATATATGATGTTGAACGGCGTTTTTTCGGCCATTGAAAAAGCCTGTGATTTAGGGGGCAACAATGTCCTAAATCTCACTATTTTTACGGATCGTTTAACGCCAAAGGTAAGCTTTCAGTTTTCCGGAAGCTTCCGCGATCCTCAAGGATTAGCGCGGCAACTTGACGAGCTGCATCAATCCGGTATAACCGTAAAACAATACATACAAAAGGAAGATCCCGTCATTATCGTGGAACTGACGGATCTGTTGAGGTGAGATTATGTTTGTCGATCAAGTCAATGTATATGTAAAAGGCGGAGACGGCGGCAATGGCATGGTCGCCTTTCGCCGAGAAAAATATGTGCCGATGGGCGGTCCTGCCGGTGGGGATGGCGGAAAAGGCGGGGACGTCATCTTCGAGGTGGATGAAGGGTTACGCACGCTGATGGATTTTCGCTACCAAAAACATTTTAAAGCACCGCGCGGCGAAAATGGCGGTCCAAAAAACCAACATGGTCGAAATGCTAAGGATTTGATTGTACGCGTCCCCCCAGGAACGGTCGTTTATGATCGGGAAACGAATGAAATGATTTGCGATTTGACAGAACATGGTAGGCGGGCCGTGATTGCCAAAGGAGGACGCGGCGGAAGAGGCAATACCCGCTTTGCCACCCCGGCCAACCCTGCGCCGCATCATGCTGAAAATGGAGAGCCTGGCGAGGAACGCGAGATTCGCATTGAATTAAAATTGCTGGCTGATGTTGGGCTCGTCGGTTTTCCGAGTGTCGGCAAATCGACGCTTTTATCTGTCGTGTCTTCGGCCAAACCGAAAGTCGCTGATTATCATTTTACGACGATCGTTCCTAACCTCGGTGTCGTCGCTCTCGATGATGACCGCAGTTTTGTCATCGCCGATTTGCCTGGTCTTATTGAAGGCGCTCATCTCGGGGCGGGGCTTGGTCACCAATTTCTCCGGCATATTGAGCGCACGCGGGTCATCATTCATGTGATCGACATGGCGAGCGTCGAAGGGCGCGATCCCTATGATGATTATGTCAAAATTAACGACGAATTGCGCCAATACGAGTGGCGATTGATGGAGCGGCCGCAAGTTATAGCCGCGAATAAAATGGACCTCCCTGGCGCAGAAGCTAACCTCAAAGCATTTAAAGAAAAATTACGCGAAAATCATCAAGAAGTCGATATTTTTCCGATCTCGGCCGCTTCAAAACAAGGATTAAAGCCGCTTTTATACCATGTCGCGGATTTGCTTGAGAAAACCCCGGCGTTTCCAATCGCAGCAGCAGAGGACCAAGTTTCACAAGTGACTTATCGTCTCGAGGAAGAGGAACCAGCCTTCCGCATCAGTCGGGATGATGACGGCGCTTATGTCGTAAGCGGACCAAAAATTGAAAAGCTGTTTAAAATGACCGATTTTAACCGAGACGAATCCGTTCGTCGCTTTGCTCGTAAAATGCGGGCCATGGGTGTTGATGATGCCCTTCGCGAACGCGGGATCGAGGATGGCGATACTGTTCGAATCTTGGATTTTGAATTCGAATTCACTGAATAAAATCGAAGGCCTATCCTGAAGTCATTGCCGAAAGGAAAAATGTGTGGCAAGAGCCCTCCTGAAACAATATAATGTAATGAATTTGTGCAGGAGGGATCGTGATTTGAAAATTTACACCGTCCAAAAGGGCGACACATTGTATGAGATTGCCAAAAAACATGGCATCGCCCTTAGCGAGTTGCAAAAGGCGAACCCACAGCTAAAGGACCCGAATACAATCATGCCTGGCATGAAAATTAAAGTGCCAACGGGGGGCGTTCATGTAAAAAAGAAAGAAGCACCCGTGAAGAAAGAAATGCCAGTGAAAGAAATGCCAGTGAAAGAAATGCCAGTGAAAGAAATGCCGGTTAAGGAAGCGCCGATGAAAAAGGAAATGCCGGTCAAAAAAGAGATGCCGATGAAAAAGGAAATGCCCATCAAGAAGGAAATGCCGGCGAAAAAGGAAATACCAATGAAAAAAGAAATGCCGGCTAAGAAAGAAAATATCATTAAGAAAGAAGCACCGGTTCCGGAAAAACCGATTAATGTGGAAATTGAGATTAAAAAAGAAAAAATGATGAAAAAGGAACCGGCAAGCGAAAAGCCAATAAAGAAAATGCCCCAGAAGCAGGAAAAACAGCCGGTTATGAAAGAAAAAATGGTGACTGAACCGGAAAAAGTGGCATTTAAGCCGGCCAATATCTTGCCGCCGACATTGCCAGTCAATGAGGAACCCCTTGGGAAGGCAAATGTGCCGAGTGGAAAGGGCAATGTGGATATTCCCATGATGGATGATCCGTTCCCGAACATGATGACGCCAAAATTAAAACCAGAAGAAATGCCTACCCCTTATTATCAAACAGAAACCGAATCATCGGTCATGCCGTCGTGGACCTATCCACATGAAGCTTATGGGCAAATGCCAATGTCACCATCTTATTATCCCGGGCTTTCGCCTTCAGGTGCTGATCCGTGGGCTTATACTTCCCCTTATTCTGGTCACCCAGTTCCTGTACAGCCCATGCCTACATCGTATTCTCCTTGCGGTTGTGAAGGAACGAGCTATATGTATGGAAGTACCTATAGCTATAGCCCAGGCTATGTTTACGGTGGGGCATATGGCGCATATGGACAAACGCCTTCTCCCTACGGCTATTCAATGGGACCGGAGTATGCTTACGAACAAGGTACAACTTATCCAACGGCTTCTTTACCTGATGGTGAGGTGCTTCCGGGACAGTGGACAACGGGGGCGCCTGCGACCGGTTATTCTGGGCAAGAAATGTCACCAACTTCGGGCTATCCAGGTTATGTTTATTCACCGACCCATATGCCTTACTACGGCCAACCAGGCTATCCGCGGACAAATGACGGTCCATCAGCGAGTCAACAAAGCCTACCGACTGCTCCGAAATGGGGCGACGAGGATTAAAAAGGCCTTTCGCTCGCAACCAAGCGAGCGTGGTTTACGGTTAAATAAAGTGACACATACCGATCGGTCTGACTCCTACGAAATGAGTCGGACTTTTTCTTTTTAAACCATTTTTTTGCGTGACGACAAAATATTAACAAGCCCTCCTCGAACTGTCAGTTTAAGCGCTTGCGGGATCACACATCCTAATGTGTGAAAGGGGGCTTTTGACTTTGAAAAACGTGCTGTTGACTTTAACTTCCGGTGTCATGGCGCTTTCGCTTATAACCGGCTGTGGTGCCGCTGTTGACCGCAATGCGGCGGACAATTACGATGGGACGCGCAATGTTGGCTATTACACGAATCAAGGTAGACCCAACTTAGTTCCGGACCGCGACGTCTATCCGAATCGGCCATATATGAGAAACGCCGATGTCAATGATAACGCTAATCAATATTATCAATGGGATACGCGGACGGCGCGGCAAATTGCTCAACGCGTCAACGGGTTAAAAGGTGTCCGTGATTCCAGTGTGCTCATCAGCGGTAATACGGTTGTTGTCGGTGTAGTTCCAGAAAACTATAACCAAAACCTTCAACAACTGGATGAACAAGTCCGCATCGTGACAAAAAATATCGTTGGTGACAAACACGTTCGTGTCGTGACAGACCGGAACATCGTCGGCCGGATCATGGATGTTAATAAACGCATTACTAACGGTTCGGCCGGTAGGGAAGTGCAATCCGATGTTCGAGGAATTCTTAACGACATCGGCAACATCATTCAGCGCCCTTTCCAAAATAACGCTCGCTAATTCATAGGGGTTGACTCCGAAGAGGCCGAAACCATCACTTTCAGGCCGAATGGGTCAACCGCCTTTTACATAAAACGGATAATGTTTGAGGAATTGGGGATACTGAAAGTGAATCCCAACGTCCTCTTGATAAAAGGTGATGATCGATGAAAACGGGGATACAGGTTTTATTTGTCGTACTCCTTTTCTTTAGCATGCATCCGATCGCCAAGGCAGAAAAGACACAACCATCTTGCCTTGAAGAACAACCAAAGGAACATCAAGTAATGGGGCGGATGACTTTAGAGGCGCCGAAGCGCGTTTCCGTTCATTTGGAAAAATCCTATATCGACGGTGTGAAAATCGTCCGCGTGACGACCGATCATTTTATCTCACCTGAAAACATCATGATGAAATACAGCGGTTGGAAGTTCGCAAAATGCAACGGAAATGACGTTTATTTATCCAAAAAGATTGATGATATATCCCCCGTATCGAAAACGGCTGGCGTCATGGGTTTAAAAGACGGGAATGTCCTGACGCTATACAACGGCAATCCGGAAAATCACCAAGTTATTCAAACTTTTTTCCAGATTGATATCAATGCCCTAGAAGCCGATGCCGCCGAACGACTGAATCGCGGGATTCGCATAACGGATAAAAAGCAATACAAGCTTTTGCTAGATGCTTTGTCCAAATATGCCGTGAATCATATAAGAGATGTGCAAAGAAATAGTTAATAGAGGGTGTCCTCGAGAGGGCGTAAGCCGGCCTAAGCACGGTTGGGCGCTCTCTTTTGTTGTTTCATTTTTTATCCATTGGAATTATGGTATGATAACATGTGGGAAAGGGATCGGCGGAGAAATGAGGGAAGCTCGTTGTACGAATTTATTCGCGGGACGCTTGTCGAGGTGACAAGCACTTACATTGTTTTAGAAAATCAACATATTGGTTATTTGATCTACTGTCCGAATCCGTTTTCCTTTTTACCCATGGATGAGATGAAGACGGTATATACATATCAGTACGTGCGTGAAGATGCCCTTCACTTATATGGCTTTCACACACGGGATGAACGGCAATTATTCATTCATCTTTTAAGCGTTTCTGGGATTGGACCTAAGGGGGCGCTCGCCATCCTGGCTTCCGGCGATGCAAGCCGCGTCGTCCAGGCCATTGAAGCAGAAGATGAAGCGTTTTTAACGAAGTTTCCGGGGATTGGGAAAAAGACGGCTCGTCAAATCATTTTGGATTTAAAAGGAAAACTGAAAGGGTTCGCCCAGGGAGTCGAAGGAGCGGTTAATCGTAAAACCGTGCGGCCCGAACCTTTGGAGGAAGCCGTTCAAGCGCTTGCGGCACTGGGGTATGCCGAGAAGGAAATCGCTCGGATTTTACCGCAACTGGAGACGGAGGCAATGACGACCGATCAGTATATTAAAAAAGCGTTGCAATTAATGTTAAAAGGTTGAGGAGGTGCGATGCGTGAACGATCGCTTAGTCTCGCAAGACGCACGTCCGGAGGAAGAATCGGCGGAACGGTCGATGCGGCCCAAAACTTTATCGGAATATATTGGTCAAGAAAAGGTAAAAGAAAATTTGTCCGTTTTTATCGAGGCAGCCAAACTGCGTGAAGAACCGCTTGACCACGTTCTGCTCTATGGCCCGCCGGGATTAGGGAAGACGACGCTGTCCATGATCATCGCACAGGAAATGGGCGTTCAGATACGCACCACTTCAGGACCAGCCATTGAAAGACCTGGCGATTTGGCGGCATTATTGACGGCATTAGAGCCGGGTGATGTGCTGTTTATCGATGAGATTCATCGGTTACCAAGAAGCGTTGAGGAAATCCTTTATCCGGCCATGGAGGATTTTTGTTTAGATATCGTGTTGGGGAGCGGAGAAACCGCACATTCCGTCCGCCTCGACTTGCCGCCGTTTACGTTAGTTGGGGCAACAACTAGAGCCGGTTACCTTTCCCCGCCTTTGCGCGACCGTTTTGGCGTCATCAGCCGTCTAGAATACTATACGACCAATGAACTCGCCCAAATTGTCGAGCGGGCGGCCGGCGTCCTTGGCACGACCATTGACAGCGAGGCGGCGCTTGAAATCGCCGGACGTTCGCGGGGAACGCCGAGGATTGCCAATCGCTTGCTCCGACGGGTCAGAGATTTTGCTCAGGTGTCCGGGACCATGCATATTCACCGCCTTGTGGCCCAGGAAGCACTGGACCGTCTGCAAGTCGATGCGCTCGGCTTGGATCATATTGACCATCAGTTGTTAACTTGTATTATAGAAAAATTTGCCGGTGGTCCGGTCGGTTTGGATACGATCGCGGCCGCCATTGGCGAGGAAGCTCAAACGATTGAAGATGTCTATGAACCGTATCTTCTACAAATCGGTTTTTTGCAGCGAACGCCTCGAGGGCGGATGGTGACCTCAAAGGTATACGAACACTTGGGATTGGAAAGGCCTGATGTATGATGCCGGAATTCAGTCGAATCCTGATGGTGTTAGGGGTTGTCCTTTTTCTTGTAGGGATGCTTTGGCAATTTATCGGGAAACTCCCCGGTGACATCGTCTTTCGCAAAGGCAACACCACGGTCTATTTCCCGATTGTCACCTCCATCGTCATCAGCATCGTGTTATCGCTCGTTTTTTATATCATCAATCGTTTTCGCTAATTAAAGAGGTGGACATCTTTGGATTTATCCCTATTTGATTTTGATTTGCCGGAAGAATTAATTGCGCAAACACCGCTACCGGACCGCACGGCCTCGCGTTTAATGGTTCTTAATCCCAATAAAGAAACCATCGAACATCGGCATTTTACGGATGTGATTGACTATCTGAACCCGGGGGATGCACTCGTATTGAATGATACGCGCGTCATCCCCGCCCGGCTTTTTGGCACAAAAACTGGTACCGGTGCCAAAATTGAAGTCTTGCTGTTAAAACAACTGGAAAACGATCAATGGGAATGTTTGGCGAAACCCGCCAAGCGCATTAAAGAGGGAACGACCATTGATTTCGGGGAAGGTAAATTGTCCGCTGTTTGTGTGCAATCATTAGATGAAGGGCGGAAGATTTTAAAATTCCATTATGAAGGGATTTTTAATGAGCGGTTGGACGAGCTCGGCGAGATGCCTTTACCGCCTTACATCCACGAACAGTTAGATGACAGGGAACGCTATCAAACCGTCTATGCCAAACACGAAGGTTCAGCAGCCGCTCCGACGGCGGGCCTCCATTTTACTGAAGAACTATTAGACAAAATCGCTCAAAAAGGGGTCCGTATTGTCTTTATTACCCTTCACGTTGGACTTGGCACATTCCGGCCGGTTAAAGAAGAAAAGATCGAAAACCATGCCATGCATGCAGAATTTTATCGCATGTCGAAAGAAACCGCCGATATACTTAATGAAACGCGAGCGTCCGGAAAACGCATCGTTGCGGTTGGGACGACGTGCATTCGCACGCTTGAGACGATTGCGACAGAAAACAACGGCCGATTTAAAGAAGCGTCCGGTTGGACCGATATTTTTATTTATTCCGGGTATTCGTTTAAAGGCGTGGATGCCTGTATTACAAACTTTCACTTGCCGAAATCGACGTTAATCATGCTTGTTTCGGCTTTCGCCGGACGAGAATTTATTTTAAAAGCCTATCAGGAGGCTGTAAAAGAGCGCTACCGCTTTTTCAGTTTCGGCGATGCAATGCTCATTTTGGAAGGGAAAAAAGCGAATGACAGCACCAGTCACTTATGAACTCATCAAGACCGATAAGAAAACCGGAGCCCGCCTTGGCAAGCTCCATACGCCTCACGGGACGTTCGATACACCGATGTTTATGCCGGTAGGGACACTCGCAACAGTGAAGACGATGAGTCCAGATGAATTAAAGGAAATCGGAGCGGGTGTTATTTTATCAAATACTTACCATCTGTGGCTTCGTCCCGGTGAGACAATCGTCGAAGGAGCCGGCGGCCTGCATAAGTTTATGAACTGGGACCGCGGCATATTAACCGATTCCGGCGGCTTTCAAGTTTTTAGTTTAAGCGACTTGCGGGAAATCGATGAAGAAGGCGTTCGGTTTCGCAACCATTTAAATGGTGAGAAACTGTTTTTAACACCTGAAAAATCCATTCACATCCAAAATGCCTTAGGTTCCGACATCATGATGGCGTTTGATGAGTGCCCACCGTATCCGGCAGAACGCGATTATTTAAAAAATTCATTGGAAAGGACGAGCCGCTGGGCGGAACGGTGTTTAAAGGCGAACCAACGGCCAGATGAGCAGGCGATCTTTGGCATTGTCCAAGGCGGGGTCTATGAAGATTTGCGAAGGCAAAGCGCAATGGATTTGACTTCATTGGATTTTCCGGGCTATGCCGTCGGCGGTTTATCCGTCGGTGAACCGAAACCACTCATGTACGAAACGCTGGAGTTTACAACGCCGCTCCTTCCGGCTGACAAACCGCGCTATCTCATGGGGGTCGGCTCGCCCGATGCATTAATTGAAGGCGTCATCCGCGGCATCGACATGTTTGACTGCGTCTTGCCCACACGCATCGCCCGAAACGGCACGTGCATGACCTCGACAGGGCGGCTTGTGATCCGGAATAGTCAATATGCCAACGATTACCGGCCGCTCGATGAACATTGCGATTGCAAGGTTTGTCGGACATATACGAGGGCTTATATCCGTCATTTAGTGAAAGCAAATGAAACATTTGGTTTTCGGCTTACGACTTACCATAATCTCTATTTTTTGATAAAATTAATGGAGCGTGTCAGACAAGCCATTAGGGAAGATCGCTTGCTTGAGTTTAAGGAAGAATTTTTTGAACAATACGGCTTTAATAAGCCGGACGCCAAGAATTTTTAATGAATGGGATGAACTTGATTCTATAGGGGAGGTGACAGGATGCAATTACAACCGATCATTGTATTGGTGTTGTTTTTCGTTGTCTTTTACTTTCTGCTCATTCGCCCGCAACAAAAGCGGCAAAAGCAGACGGCGCAAATGCAGGCGAGCATTGCCAAAGGTGATAAGGTTGTCACCATCGGCGGCTTGCATGGGACGGTCGATCAAGTTGAAGATAATCGCGTCGTCTTAAAATGCAATGGGACGGCGAAATTAACTTTCGACCGTACCGCCATTCGCGAGATCACCGAGAAGCGCTCTAACCCGCACGAAAAAGCGGATAAAAAGGAAGAGGCCAAAAAAGAAGTGGCCAATCAAGACGCTTCGAAGCAGGAAGCCAAAAATTCATAAGAAAACAGCGCGTGCCAACATTGCACGCGCTTTATTTTTTGACAAATACATTCACGCCGATGATGCCGCCCATGCCGGTGACAGCGGTATTGGCAACGATTTGAAAAAACTGCGTCCCCGTAAGCGACCGATCCAATCCTAAAAACAAGTAAAGATAAATCAATAAAGAGTAAATGAACCCTGTGCTTAACCCTGTGATGAGACCTTTTTCTTTCATTTTGGCACCGGCGACAATGCCGCCGATAAACAATGAAACCAAGGAGACAATCAGCATGGGTAGAGAACCGAGCATGGCTTCGGAAAGCGATGTCCATTTTAGAAGTGTTGCCAAAACAAAAGCTGCGATGACAATTAAAAGGAGTGCGGTGATGATGCCATAACTACACGATGTTAACCATTTTTTTGTCACAGAGATCCCCCTTTCGTTCCTTATGCATACAAGCCCCTAGTACAGCTTATTCATCGATTGACAAAATAGAAGTCAAGCCGTCCAACAAAATTTTTAGAGACTTCCTTAAAAAGGAATGGCCTCCTTTTCATATTCGTTTAACCATGTCAAATACTAAAAAGGAATGAAAGGGGGAATGCATGTGACGACGGTTGTCTTAAGAACCCTTTTTTTATATCTCATGATTCTCGTGACTTTTCGCGTCATGGGTAAGCGTGAAATCGGTCAACTCAGCATCGTGGATTTTGTCGTTTCCATCATGATCGCGGAAATCGCCGTGATTTCTATAGAAGATCCTGACAAGCCATTGACGATGACGATTGTCCCCATTCTCATTTTAATGGCTGTTCAATATACATTAGCTTTTATTTCGTTAAAAAGTCAGAGCCTCCGGCAACTGGTTGATGGCAAGCCGATTACGATTATTAAAAACGGCCGCGTTGACGAAGAAATCATGCGCAAACAGCGGTATAATTACGACGATTTGTTAATGCAGCTGCGTGAAAAAAACGTCCGAAGCATCCAAGATGTGGAGTTTGCCATTCTAGAACCGAACGGTGAACTCTCCGTTTTCAAAAAAGCCAATGAACCTTTCGGAGGAAACACGAACAACCATTTCCCCATTCCTTTAATCATTGATGGAAAAATTCAAGAAGAAAATGTCGAGCGCATCGGAAAAAACCCCTTTTGGTTGAGACAGGAACTTCGCAAGCTCGGGTTTAAAGACATTAAGAAGATTTCTTACTGCGTCTGGAACTCAGATGGGACGTTTTTTGTTGATATGAAAGAATAAAACATAAATCTTCAGAGCCACTTTCCAATGACCGGCAGATGCGCCATTTCATTTTTTGTGATCAAACGGCTAATGATGATCAAAAGTAGATAAAACCCAATGGCAAGGCCAATCAATGCCAAGGTTCTCGGCAAAACAGCTAAATCCATCCATAAATGACGGTCGCACCAAGTAGCAAAAACCCCTGTTGCCAAACAGCTGAACGCACCTTTTATGTAGTCCGTGACAATTAGCGAGAAGCCGACTGATTTAATGACCGTGGCCAGGTTTAAGAGCGTCACAAGGACGACACCGATGGAATAACCAAGAGCGGCACCCATGATGCCAAGCTCCGGGCGGGATGCAAGCAGAAAGATAGCGGCGATTTTTACGAATGCCCCGATAAAACTATTGATCATGGCCGCTTTGGCAAGGTCTAGCGCTTGTAATACGGCGGCTAAAGGTGCTTGAAAATAAAATAAAATGAAAAACGGTGCCATCACCCGGACATAGATGGCGGATTGCGGCGAATGGTACATCAAATCCATCAGCGGTTCCGCAAAAATGTAAGTGATGACGATGGATAATCCGCCAGCGACCATGGCAATTTTCATCGCCTGATTAATTCGAAAATGGATGATGTCCATCCGATTACGCGCAGCTGCTTCGCTGATCGTCGGAACGAGTGAGACATGAAGCGAATGCGTGATAAAGCTTGGCATCGTCAACAGTGGGATGGCAAATCCCGCAAGTTCGCCATATTGCTTCGTGGAAAGGACGGTTGAGACACCGGCAAGCATGAGGCTGTTGGCGACGACAATCGGTTCAAGAAAATAGGAGAATGATCCGATTAAGCGGCTTCCGGTCGTCGGCAAGGCAATGTTCATCAGCTGGAAAAACGTTTCTTTTCCTTTTCCTAAGTAACGCCAGAAATCTTTACGGACCCGAATTCGCTTTTTTATTTTAAACATCCATAACATATAGAGAAGAGAGGCAAGCTCCCCAAGCACTCCTGAAATCATCGCTCCGGCGGCAGCATAAGCAATGCCGTAGGGCAGTAACAAATTGGCAAACCAAGCGACAAGCGAGATGCGGACGATTTGCTCGATCACCATGGAAAAAGCATAAGGCGTCATGTTCTGGATGCCTTGAAAATACCCCCTGACGACCGATGCGATGCCGACGATGGGGATAATCGGTGCGATCGCCATTAGGGGATATAAGGTGCGTTCATCGGTAAAAAGGTATTGGGAGAAAATAGGGGCCCCGATCATGAGGAGTGTCGTAAATACAATGCTCAATATCCCAACAATCGTAAAGCCCACAGTCAAGACGCGTTTAATTTTACGGCGATCATCTAGGGCCGCCGCTTCCGCAACCATTTTGGAAATGGCGACCGGCAGCCCGAGCTGGGTTAAGGTGACGGTGAGTAGCAGCGTCGGATAGGCCATCATATAGAGCCCCATGCCCTCTTCACCGATAATGCGTGCTAGCACCATTTTGTTTATCACACCAAGCACCTTTGTCACCATGCCGGCAACCATTAAAATAAAAGCACCTTTAAGGAATGTTTGTTTCGTCATTTTACCCCTGCTTTCAAGGACAAGTCAGCTAGTTCTTTAAAAAATGTATATGCCATGAGGTAGGCCAAGCATGACAAGTTCTCTAAGGGGCGTTTAGGGCTTGTTTGACAGTGCCGGCACCTAAAGCTATCATGAAATTAGAAACAGGCATGGGGGTGATGCCATTGACGGAACCACTGGAGGAAAAGGATGAGCATGGCTATGATCAATGGCGGGAGAAAATTGAACCGTTTTTGATCAGTAAATTGGAAGAGTTTCATTTGCTAGGGTTGGAACGGTTGACTGCCGATGAGCTTTGGGCTTTTGCGAAGGAAATCATGCAAAAAAATAAGGTCGAGATGAAATGCCATCGCATTGTCGGCCAGCTCATGCGGCTGTCAGTGAATGATTATATGAATAAATTAAGGGTGGAAATGTTTAAAGACATGGACATTTTTAAGGATGGAGAACCGCTCTTTTAAAAGAAGCGGCTTTTTTTTGCCTAAGGGTGACGGGCTTGGATGCGCACCTGAACTGCAATTGACAGGGAAAAAGCTGACTGACTATAATAAATTTATTGGTATACGAGATGGCGGCAGCTAAAGGGGGATAAAAACATGGTAAAAAAAGGAAAAATCCTATCCTTTTTTTTAATCTTAGTACTGCTTGCGGTCCTTATCGGATTCACCGCTAAGCCGCTCATACATAAAGTCAATCTTGGCCTTGATTTAAAGGGTGGTTTTGAAGTCCTTTATCAAGTCCGGACCATTGATGGTCACAAGCCGTCAAAAAGTACGCTCAACGATGCGGTTTCGGCGATTCAAAAACGCATCAATGTTCTAGGTGTCAGTGAACCGCAAATTTCGATCGAAGGTAGTGACAGGATTCGCGTACAGCTGGCTGGGGTAAAAGATCAAGCCCAAGCCCGGGAATTGCTGTCGACGACGGCGCACCTTACTTTTCGCGATGTTAATGACAAATTAATGATGGACGGCTCCGAGCTCGTTCCCGGAAAGGCGCGAGTGGAGTATAACGAACTGAATCAGCCATATGTCGCCTTAAAAATTAAAGACGCAAACAAATTTGCTAAAGTGACGAAGGAAATTTTGCAAAAACCAGCGCCGGACAATAAATTAGTCATTTGGCTCGATTGGAAGAAAGGGCTATCCTACAAAGAAGAAAGCAAAAAAGAAAAACCGGCTTTTATTTCGGCACCAAGTGTGACGGAAGAATTGAACACGAACAATGTCATGATTACTGGGTCGTTTACAACGGAAGAGGCGCAAAATCTTGCCGACTTGTTGAATGCCGGCGCTTTGCCTGTGAAGATGAAAGAAATTTATTCGAATTCTGTTGGTGCTCAACTCGGGGTGAACGCACTTAATAAATCGATTACCGCCGGGATCGTTGGCATTATTGCAATTTTCCTGTTCATGCTCCTCTTCTACCGCTTTGGCGGGCTGATCGCAAATATTACGCTAGTCGCATACATTTATCTTGTCCTCGCCGTCTTCGTCGGCATGAAAGCGGTACTGACGTTACCGGGTATTGCCGCCCTCATTTTAGGGGTCGGCATGGCGGTGGACGCGAATATCATTACGCTTGAGCGAATTAAGGAAGAAATTCGTTCCGGAAAATCGATTCGCTCGGCGTTTAAAGCCGGGAACCATCGGTCTTTCGGCACCATTTTTGACTCGAACTTAACAACAATCCTTGCTGGTATCGTCATGTTTTTCTATGGGACAAGCTCTGTAAAGGGGTTTGCGATCATGCTGATCATCAGCATTTTAGCCAGCTTTATCACGGCCGTTTTTGGCGCCCGTTTGTTAACTGCGCTATGGGTTTCAAGCCGTGCACTGGATCAAAAACCCGGTTATTTCGGTGTAAAGAAGGGTGATATCCGTGATCTTTAAAAACTTCGATTTCGTTAAACACCGGAACAAATTCTTTACCTTTTCGATCGTCTTATCCATTCTCGGGATCATCAGCTTATTTGTGTTCGGCTTAAACCTCGGCATTGATTTTGCCAGCGGGACGCGTGTTGATTTGCAAGCCAAACACCCCTTGTCCATCAATAAGGTGACGGCGGAATTCGAGAAAATGGGCTTTCGCACAGAGCGCCCGGTTTTATCGGGGCAAAACCATAACATCGCGAGTGTCACTTTACGCGATGTCCTTAGTCAAAAAGAAGAAGTGAAAGTGAAAGCGGATATTAAAGAAAAATTCGGCGTTGAGCCTAACGTGAGCAAGGTCTCACCGCAAATCGGCCGTGAACTGGCCAAAAATGCGTTTTGGGCCGTCTTGATCTCTTCCGTGTTCATCATTATCTATGTATGGATTCGCTTTGAATTTTTGCAAGGCTTGGCGGCGGTCATTGCCCTTTTACACGATGCTTTTTTCATCATTACAGTCTTTAGTTTGTTGCATCTTGAAGTGAATACCGTTTTTATTGCCGCTGTGTTAACGATCGTCGGCTACTCGATTAACGATACGATCGTCACCTTTGACCGGATTCGGGAAAACATGCGAAGCCGCAAGAAGAAAGTGAAAACATTTGAGGATTTGGCAGACATTATAAACACGAGTATCCGCCAGACGCTCGTGCGTTCAATTAACACGGTCGTTACGGTGTTAATTACTGTAATAGCGCTATTGATCTTTGGCAGTCACGAAATTTGGACGTTCAATGTAGCGATCTTCGTCGGATTAATTTGCGGCGTTTATTCATCCATTTTTATCGCTTCACCGCTCTGGGCGGTCATGAAAATTCGTTATATGAAAAAAGAACGCAAACGTAAAAAACTACCTCAAGTGCAATCTTAAAGGCATGGTCTCATTAAGGAGGGGTCCGGCTCGGATGGGTCTGACCCCAGATTTTTTAAAGGAGTGTCGTCATGAAAGGACCGTGGGCATTTATTTTGGCCATTTTTCTTGCGCTCGTTATCGCCATTTTTTCAGTTGCCAATGTGAATCCGGTCACTTTTAATTATGTTTTCGGTCAAGCCAAATGGCCGCTCATTCTGATTATTCTTGGCTCGGCATTCCTCGGAGCGCTTTTCATCGGCGTGATCGGTGCCGTCCGGATTTATCAACTTGAAAGGCAGATTAAACGGTTGGAAAGAGAACGCCAAGGACAAAGCCATAGTGGCGAAACGAAAACGGGAAATTCGGACAAACGCGACAGCAACGAATAACTGGTGAGGGCTGAAAACGGAGATGGGAAGGAGTGGCTTCTTTGCTTTACCCCAGAACGAGATGGGTCATCCAACATCAAAATGAGGAAGCGGTTCGGCAATTAGCGGATGAAATCGGCGTTTCCGAGCCGATCGCCGCACTGTTACATCATCGGGGATTGCAAGACCCGGAAAGCGCTCTCGCCTTTTTGAACATTGATAAAAAAGCCTATTATGATCCTTACATGATGCGTGGGATGATGCAGGCTGTCGAGCGCATTCATCAGGCGCTTCAAAATAAAGAAAAAATACTCGTTTTCGGCGATTATGATGCCGATGGCGTTACGGCCACGGCCATTATGGTCTCGGGATTAAGAAATCTAGGTGGGGATGTTCGTTTTTATGTCCCTAATCGGTTTACGGAAGGATACGGTCCGAATATTCCAGCATTGGAAAAAGCAAGGGCGGAAGGCGTCAGTCTTGTTGTGACCGTTGACACAGGGATCGCTGCCCATGAAGCGGCAGAGGCGGCGCGACTTATGGGCCTTGATTATATTGTCACCGACCATCATGAACCACCGCCTGAATTGCCGGACGCCTATGTCATCATCAATCCGAAACAGCCAGAGTGCCCTTATCCGTTTAAATCCTTATGTGGTGCCGGCATCGCTTTTAAGGTCATTCACGCTTTGATGGGTGAGGCGCCAGATGACCTTCTTGATCTTGCAGCGGTTGGGACCGTGGCCGACCTCATGCCGCTTCTCGATGAAAACCGTTTGATCGTGACCAAAGGGCTTAAACGCCTTGCAAACGACACCCGACCGGGACTAAAGGCGTTGATGGAAATCGCCGGCATTCATCCGCAAGCTGTGACAGAAGAGGACATTGGCTTTCTGCTCGGGCCGCGCATCAACGCCGCGGGACGCATGGCTCATGCTGAACCGGCCATTGAGCTCATGCTATCCACCGATATGAACGAAGCTTATCCGCTTGCCCAGCAACTTGAATACTATAACACCGAAAGAAAAGCGGTCGTCGATCAGATCACTTCTGAGGCTCGGAGGCTTGCGGAGGCTGTCCCTAATCATTTAAAAAATGTCTTAGTGATTGCCAAGGAAGACTGGCATGAAGGGGTTGTTGGCATCGCTTGCTCGCGACTAATGGAAAGCTTTTACCGACCGACGCTTGTTTTTTCCATTGACCCCGATACAGGATTGGCCAAAGGCTCTGCGCGAAGCATTGAAGGTTTTAATATTTTTGAGGCTCTCAACCAATGCCGGGACTTATTGCTTCGTTTTGGCGGCCATGCTATGGCTGCTGGCATGACGCTTCCTGCTGAAAACTTACCGGTTTTAGCCGAACGGCTCAACGCCATCGCCGATGATCGTCTCGACCCGGAAGACTTTGTCCCCAAAACCCACGCGGAAGGTTACTTACACTTAGAAGACGTCACCATTTCGTTCATTGAATCTTTGGAGCAACTCGCGCCTTTCGGTGTTGGTAATCCAAAACCGCGCTTTATCATTGAGAACCTACGCTTAAGTGACATCAGACAAATTGGTGCCCAAAAAGATCACTTGAAATTACTTTTTAAAAAAGAGGATGATTGTCTTGACGGTGTCGCTTTCGGAAAAGGGTCTTTTTACCACCACATTGCCTCCGATTGTGAGCTAGCCGTCGTCGGCGTTTTAACCATTAACGAATGGAACGGGCGCAGGAAACCACAAGTGATGATTGATGATTTTAAGGCGCATTCGTGGCAGCTTTTTGACTGGCGGAATTACAAGGAAATCCGGACATCACTCCAAAATCTGCCTCAAAATCAAACATTGTTTATTTATTTTAGAAAACATACCTTGGAGCGCTTGTCCATTCAGGATCTACACATTCCCATCTGTTTTGGCGAAGATATGGACAATGCCCTTGCGTCAAGTCGCCCCTTTTGGGTGCTTTTAGATTTGCCGGAAACCGAGAAGCAAATCACGACGCTTTTTGAGACACACCCGTTTCCAGAACGGATTTATGCCGTCTTCTACCAGGAAGAAACACGCTTTTTTTCACAATTACCGAGTAGAGAGCATTTTAAGAAATCATATATTTATTTATTGAGGAAAGAAAATATCACTATGGACGATAGCATTCGCGAATTGTCTTCCGTGTTTCGTTGGTCGGCTGGGCTTTCGCGATTTATTTTAGACGTGTTTTCCGAACTTGAGTTTGTTAAAATAGAGAACGGACAGTTGACCGTTGTCCGCGACCCGGTTAAAAAGCCGATCACTTCTTCTAAGCTATATCAAAGGCTGCGGGAGCAAGTGAAATTGGAAGAAACCTTTGTGTTGTCCGGGCGTCAAGAATTGAAACAGTGGTTCAGCCGTTTTGCTGATAGACAAAATAAGCCTGAGGAGGCACATGCAGGATGGACTATAAAGAGTATATAGAAATTGTCGAGAACTTCCCGAAAGAAGGAATCGTATTTAAGGATATTACCCCGCTGATGCAAGACGGGAAGGTTTTTAAAAGTGCAATTCAGGAAATTGCTGAATACGGTCGCCATAAAAATGCCGATATCGTTGTCGGTCCGGAGGCGCGCGGTTTTATCGTCGGTTGCCCCGTTGCCTATGCTTTAGATTTAGGTTTTGTACCGGTGAGAAAACCTGGAAAATTGCCGCGGGAAGTCATCCAAGTGGATTATGGTTTGGAATACGGAAAAGACGCCCTCACGATTCATAAAGATGCGATTAAACCGGGGCAAAGGGTGATTATCGTCGATGATTTGCTGGCTACTGGTGGAACGATTAATGCGACCATTCAATTGGTAGAAAAACTAGGCGGCATCGTCTGCGGCTTGGCTTTCCTGATTGAATTAACTGAGCTCGGTGGACGAGAAAACCTAAAAGGGTATGATATTTTCACATTGATGAAGTATTAATGGATGAAAGGTTGACTCATTTGGGGCTTCGTTTCCGCCGCAACGTATATATATAGTGAAACGCCTTTCATTTTCTCACTATATATCAAGGTGGTTGAAATATCGCTCTATGAGTCAACTTTCCTATTGTTTTAAGTTTTTTCCTTTTTTAAGAAGGTATTGGATGAAACCGGCCAGATGTGCCGATGAGCCAGATTGATCTGCGAAAGACGCACGGATGTTATGGCTTTACACAAATCCGATAATTAAGGATAATAGAATCAATATTCAGCTTGTCTGATAAGGTGATGGGTTGTATGACTTTCGAGACTTTACGGGAAAAAGCATCCAAATATTTAGACCCGAATGATATAGAAGAAATCGAGAAGGCTTACCGGTTTGCCTCAGAAGCCCATCGTGGGCAAACCCGACGATCCGGTGAGCCTTATATTAACCATCCGGTGGAAGTTGCGGAAATCCTCGTCGATTTAGATATGGATAAAACGACAATCATCGGAGGCCTTTTACATGACGTTGTGGAAGATACATCGGTAACGTTAGAAGATATAAAAACGCAATTCGGTGAAGAGGTCGCGACGTTAGTCGATGGGGTTACGAAACTTCGCCGTTTTGAATATACGTCCAAGGAAGATCAGCAAGCGGAAAATCATCGGAAAATGTTTGTAGCCATGGCTCAAGACATCCGTTGCGTGCTTATCAAACTCGCAGACCGCCTTCATAACATGCGGACGTTAAAGTATATGCCGGCCGATAAACAAGTCCAAAAGGCTAAAGAAACATTGGAAATTTTTGCCCCGCTCGCCTACCGCCTCGGGATATCAACGATTAAATGGGAATTGGAAGATATCGCCTTACGGTTCCTAAACCCCCAACAATATTATAAAATTGTCAACTTGATGAAAAAGAAACGAAACGAGCGCGAGCAAGATATTAAGGAAGCCATCGAAACGATCAAGAAGCTTTTAAAAGAAGTCAACATTGAAGCAACGATTTACGGACGACCAAAACATATTTATAGCATTTACCATAAAATGGTACACCAAAACAAGCAATTTAATGACATTTATGATCTGCTAGCGGTCCGTGTCATCGTTAAGAGCATCAAGGATTGCTATGCTGTGCTCGGCATTATTCATACACACTGGAAACCGATGCCGGGGCGCTTTAAAGATTATATTGCCATGCCTAAGGCGAATATGTACCAGTCGCTGCACACGACCGTCGTAGGACCGAACGGCGACCCGTTAGAAGTGCAAATTCGAACAGAGGAAATGCATAAGGTCGCTGAATACGGGATTGCCGCTCACTGGGCTTATAAAGAAGGCAAGAAAGTTAATGTGAACGATAAGTTTGAAGACAAATTAGCATGGTTTCGGCGCATACTCGAGTGGCAAAATGAAACATCTAATGCCAAAGAGTTCATGGAAAACCTCAAAGTGGATTTGTTTTCAGATATGGTTTTTGTCTTTACGCCTAAAGGCGATGTCATTGAGCTTCCGGCTGGGTCTGTGCCCATTGATTTTGCCTATCGCGTGCATACCGAAATTGGCAACCATACTGTCGGCGCAAAGGTAAACGGAAAAATGGTTCCGTTGGACTATAAGTTAAAAACAGGCGATATCGTCGAGGTCATGACGAGCAAGCATTCGTACGGGCCTTCACAGGATTGGCTGAAGATTACCGCAAGTTCCCATGCCAAGAATAAAATTCGCCAATGGTATAAGAAACAACGCCGTGAGGAAAATGTCATCAAGGGTAAGGAATTAATCGAAAAAGAATTAAAAAATCAAGGGTATGACCCGAAAGACATATTGGTTGCGGAAAATATAGAAAATGTCGCACGGAAATATAATTTTTCCAATGCCGAGGAAATATACGCGGCGGTGGGCTATAACGGCATCACACCAAAACAAGTCGTCACGCGATTGACGGAAAAACTTCGTAAAGATCAAGAAAGTCAAGCGGAAAACATTTTAAAATCCTTCCCTGATGTCAAGGCGTATAAGCCAAAACGCCGGAGGGACAGCGGGGTTCGTGTTAAGGGCATCGATAATGTGTTGATTCGCCTTTCTAAATGCTGCAACCCTGTTCCTGGTGATGAGATTATCGGGTATATCACAAAAGGTCGCGGCGTTTCCATCCACAGGGTGAATTGTCCCAACCTGCAACAAGATTGCACGAGTCACCGTCTGATCGAAGTGGAATGGGAAAGCGAATCGGATACACAAAAACAATATAATGTGGATATCGAAATCACCGGTTTTGACCGAAATGGGCTTTTAAACGAAGTGCTCCAAGCGGTCGCCGAAACGAAAACGCCGATCAATGCTGTATCTGGTAAGGCCGATCGCAATAAAGTGGCTTTAATTCACATGACCATTGCCATTCACAATATCAACCACCTCATTCGCGTCGTAGAAAGAATCAAACGGATTCCCGATATTTATGCGGTCAAACGGGTGATGGAGTCGTAAACAAAGAAAACCTAGCCATGTGACGAAGTTCTAATAAAAGATATGCATGTTAAGGAGAGTCATTCATGAAAGTCGTCGTCCAAAGAGTAAAAAAAGCAAAGGTCACGGTGGATGGTCAAGTCACAGGAGAAATCGGCCAGGGGCTATTGCTGCTTGTGGGCATCAAAGTCGGTGATACCGAAGCTGAAGCCGATTTTATTGCCGATAAAATCAGCGGGTTGCGCATTTTTGAAGATGACGATCAAAAAATGAATCTGTCCGTGAAAGATGTTGGCGGCGAGATTCTATCGGTGTCCCAATTTACGCTCTACGGCGACGTTTCAAAGGGACGGCGACCGAATTTTATGGAAGCTGCCAAACCACACGATGCCGAACGGTTATATACGTATTTTAATGAAAAGCTTCGGGCAAATGGATTGCCGGTGGAAACGGGTGTTTTTGGGGCTATGATGGCTGTTGAGCTCATCAATGATGGACCTGTGACGATTATTGTGGAAAAATAACCGTTTAAGTTTTGCCTCCTCCGTCCATCCTAAATAAAAACGCAATGAATGGATGGATGGCGGATGCGCGTTTCAATGAAACAGTACTACCGAATGGTTCACTCCCACCATGTGGAAATCCCGCATTCGGCCGGGCATTTCAGAGATGAAGCCATGGGGCAGCCGATTTTTCACGCGAGAGAATCGGTCAGCGAACTAAAAAGGCGAATCCAACGGTAGTTTTTCTTGACAAATGACGTTACAGTTTTTATGATAAGAAAAAACCGAGAATGTTAAATTTGAGAGTCATCACCGATGACGAAGAGAGTAGTCGGGGACCGCACGCCCAGAGAGGGAATGCCGTGGCTGAAAGCATTCCTGCGCTGACGGCCGATGAAGGACACTTCCGAGGTGTTTTTCTGAAAGCCTGGGATTGCCTTTTGGTGAGTAGGAAAAACCGCGCAACCGGCGTTAATGGTGAAGTGGGAATTTTATTCAAAATTCCAATAAGGGTGGCACCACGGGTAAACTCGTCCCTTGTTCCGTTCGCGAACAAGGGATTTTTATTTTGGAGGAGGAATCATATGGCTATCATTACCGTTCCAAGAGGCACTGTTGATCTATTGCCAAGCGACATGTCGATTTGGAAGCGAATGGAGAAGACCGCTGAAGAAGTGTGCCGATTATACAATTACGGAGAAATACGCACACCTATGTTTGAAGCAACGGATTTGTTCCAACGAGGAGTCGGCGAGACGACCGACATTGTCCAAAAAGAAATGTACACTTTTACGGATAGAGGAAATCGAAGCTTAACACTACGTCCGGAGGGGACAGCACCCGTCGTCCGTTCGTACGTCGAAAATAAAATGTACGGCGACCCAAACCAACCTGTCAAACTTTATTATTGCGGGCCGATGTTTCGTTATGAGCGTCCGCAAGCCGGAAGACAACGTCAGTTTACCCAGTTTGGAGTAGAGGCGATCGGCTCGGATGACCCGCATATTGATGCTGAGGTGATCTCTCTTGCCCTCGAGTTTTACAAGCGGTTGGGTTTAAAACAGTTAAAACTCGTCATCAATAGCCTCGGCGACCTTGACAGCCGAAAAAAACATCGAGAAGCGCTCATTCGTCACTTTTCCCCTGCCATCGGGGAGTTTTGTGAGGATTGCCAAAATCGGCTTGAACGCAATCCGCTCCGCATTTTGGACTGCAAGGTGGACCGGGAGCATCCGTTAATCCAATCTGCCCCATCGATTTTGGATTACTTAAATGAATCTTCAAAAGCCTTTTTCCATGCTGTTAAAGAAGCGCTTGATGATATGGGGATCACTTATGAAGTCGACCCGACATTGGTCCGAGGGCTCGATTATTATCATCACACAACTTTTGAAATTATGGGTGCCGACTTCGGGGCGATTACGACGCTTTGCGGTGGCGGACGTTACAACGGTCTTGTTGAAGAATTTGGCGGCCCTCGCGTTTCCGGCATCGGCTTCGGCCTGAGTTTTGAACGCGTGATTCTTGCGATGAAAGCAGAAGGCCTTGAAGTCAGCGGCTCTCGGACATTGGATTGCTTCTTTGCGCCGATTGGCGAAAAGGCTAGAGTGGTTGCAACGAAGCTTTTATATGCTTGTCGGAAAGCCGGCATTTCAGCTGACATGGACTATATGGACCGAAAAGTCAAAGCGCAATTTAAGCAAGCCGACCGCTTGGGGGCAAGGTTTGTCGCCGTTCTCGGTGATGATGAAATCGCCCGCCATGTGCTATCGATGAAAGACATGGAAACGGGTGAGCAAGTGGACGTGGAAGAAGATCAAATCATTGACTACTTGAAAACGAAATTGGAGGATTAAGCCTATGGGACGAACGATTTATTGCGGTCAATTATCCGAAACGCATATTGGTGAATATGTTCGCTTACAAGGATGGGTGGCGCGCCGGCGTGACCTCGGCGGATTAATTTTTATTGACTTGCGCGACCGTGAAGGCATCGTTCAAGTCGTTTGCAATCCGGAAGTGTCAAAAGAAGCAATGGAAGTCGCTGAAACCGTACGCAGCGAATATGTGATCGAGGTCGAAGGAACGGTGGTTGCCCGTGATCCAGGTGCTGTTAATGAAAAAATGCCAACGGGGAAAATTGAAGTGCGCGTTGACACCATACGCGTGATTAATGAATCCAAAACGCCGCCTTTTTCCATTACCGATGACACGGAAGCTTCTGAGGAAGTACGCCTAAAATATCGCTATCTGGATTTGCGCCGTCCCGTCATGCAGAAGACGTTCCAACTTCGCCATAAAACGAATAAAGCCATCCGAGACTTTCTGGATTCCCGCGGTTTTCTTGAAGTTGAGACGCCGATGCTGACGCGCAGTACGCCTGAAGGGGCTCGTGATTATCTCGTTCCGAGCCGCGTCCATCCTGGGTCATTTTTTGCATTGCCTCAATCACCACAGCTGTTTAAACAACTGCTCATGGTCGGCGGAATGGATAAATATTACCAAATTGTCCGTTGTTTCCGCGATGAAGACTTGCGGGCCGATCGCCAACCGGAATTCACGCAGATTGATATTGAGGTGTCTTTCTTCGAAAAAGAACCGTTTTTTGCCCTGATTGAGGACATGATGAAAAGCATTGTAAAAAACACGCTCGGCTTGGATCTGCCAACGCCATTTCCACGCTTGACGTGGCAAGAAGCGATGGCGCGTTATGGTAGCGATAAACCGGATACGCGCTTCGGGATGGAATTGCTCGATGTATCCAAAGCTGTGGAAAATAGCGGATTTAAAGTGTTTGCCGATGCCGTGAAATCCGGCGGACAAGTGAAAGCCTTGAATGTCGAGGGGCGAGCTAGCGATTTCTCCAGAAAAACGATCGATGAATTAACGGAATTTGTCAACCAATATGGGGCCAAAGGTTTAGCTTGGTTGAAAGTCGAGGAAGGGAATTTTAAGGGTCCCATCGCCAAGTTTATTGATGAAGAAACGGCTCAACAAATCAAAACGGCTACGAGTGCAAAAGACGGCGATCTTCTCTTGTTCGTTGCCGATAAACCGCAAGTTGTTGCAAACAGCCTTGGTGCTTTGCGCTTGAAACTAGGAAAAGAACTTGGTCTCATCGATCAAAAACGTTTCAACTTTTTATGGGTGACGGAATTCCCGCTCTTTTCATGGGATGAGGAAGAGGGCCGTTATGTAGCGGAACATCATCCGTTTACGATGCCGATGGAAGAGGATATGGAATTTTTGGAAACCAACCCTGGTGTCGTCCGGGCGGAGGCGTATGACCTAGTGTTAAACGGCTTTGAACTTGGCAGCGGTTCGCGACGGATTTACCGGCGCGATATGCAAGAACGCATGTTTAAATTGCTCGGGTTCGATTTAGCCGATGCTGAGGCGCAGTTCGGTTTTCTCCTCGAAGCCTTTGATTATGGCGCTCCACCGCATGGCGGTATTGCTTTAGGTATTGACCGCATCGTCATGTTATTAAGCGGAAGATCGTCTCTCCGTGATACCATCGCTTTTCCAAAAACGGCCAATGCGACGGACTTGTTAACGGAAGCCCCGGCACCGGTCTCCGCCAAGCAGCTTAAGGAACTAGCTTTGAAATTGACTGACAAAAAGGAACTCGCCGCGGAGTCTTAATTGAAAACGGGGTAATTCAGGGGCAGATGCCCTTGAAGCCCAAACAGATGTATGATAAAATACAGTTACAAATCAAGCAGAGAGTCCTGATGTGACCGTAGCAGACTACATGTTTTGACCGAACACCATTTGAAAGGGAGCCCGGACGTTTCTTTTCGGAATACAGGCCTCCAAAGAGTGGACGTATGAAGAAAAGAACAGGGCACCCACCTGCCTGAGGCGGGTTCAAAACTCGAGTCGAATACGGCACTATTGGGACTCTCTGTATGTTTTTTAGCATTTTCCATCATCACGCGGACGTACTCACCATTTTTTACGCTTACCTTGAAAGGTAAAGAAAAAACTCAGCTCGACCCAGTGTTCTGGACGAAGGCTGGGCCATTGTTCCCTGATGCCGACTTGAAAAACGGTACCGTATAAAAAACGACGGACAAAAACCGTCGTTTTATTTTGCCAGTTTTTCAAGATTTCCGTTTTTGTCCATTTTAAATTTTGGAGCCGTGGATTCATTATCGTCCTGCAGCATGACCATGCGGCGTGCACGGTCCATAATACCGATGAGTGCTTGATAGTCTTCTTCGATTGTCTTTTGGTTCTTCTTGATTTTTTCGTTTTCTTTTTCCAACTGAGCAACTTTTTCTTCCAGCTCTTTATTTCTGGCTTTCAGTTCCTCATTTTCCTTAGCGAGGCGATCGCTTTGATGATCATGAGTTTGTAAGTTTTGTAGAAAAACGATGACATCGGAAAGCGTGATGGTTTTCTCACCAGTTGCGGTGGCAATGGGCATTTCGAGAGCTTGCTGAGAAGCACCATCGGCCGCTTGGGTCCAAACTCTTGGTCGTCTTTGGTTGGCGCGCTTTAATTGTTTGCGCTGCCTTTTAGCCAATTCGATTGCCTTTTCATATTTTTTGCGAACGATCGCATTCCAGCGAAAGCCGCAAGCTGCCCCAGTGCGATTCAATTTGTCACCGACTTCCTCAAAGGCATCCAATTGAGTTGAACCTTCGCGAATATGCCTCAACACCGTTTCGGCTAGGAGTAAATCATCCTCGTGGCTCCAAGCATCTTGCCTTACTTTTGTCATGTTTTGACCTCTCCTTAGAAGTTTATTAGGTTTTGTCAAAATCATTGACAAAAATCAGGCAGTTTATACCATAAACTATAAAATTTTCTATATATCTTTTATTTTTCTGGTGTTTCATTCCGGCGCATCTGCCAGTAATCCAGCCGTTTTTGTACCGTTTTTTCGTAACCTCGAGGTGACGGTGCATAAAATTTGCGGCCTTCTAACGTCTTTGGCAAGTAAGCCTGAGGGACGTAGCCATCTTGAAAATCATGAGGGTATTTATAATCGACGCCGTGACCTAATCGCTTTCCGGCGCCCTTATGGTGGGCATCTCTCAGGTGAATGGGGACTTCTCCCGTTCTTTCTTCGCGGACGGTTTTGAGCGCTTGATCGATGGCCATGACAACACTGTTGGATTTTGGTGCAGTGGCAATGTATAAGGCCGCTTCGGCCAACGGGATGCGCGCTTCAGGCATGCCGACATACTCGACCGCATAAGCGGCTGCTTGAGCGATGAGCAGCGCATTAGGGTCAGCCATGCCGACATCTTCAGCGGCATGGACATAAATGCGCCGGGCAATGAAGCGGGGGTCTTCTCCCGCGGCTATCATTTTGGCTAGCCAATACATCGTCGCATCGGGGTCGGACCCGCGCATGCTCTTAATAAAAGCAGAAATGGTGTCGTAATGGTTATCGCCGTTTTTATCGTATTGGAGCACGCGTTCCTGTATCGATTCTTCAGCTACCTCAAGCGTAATGTGAATATCACCATTTTTATCCGGCGGCGTTGTTAATACAGCCAACTCAAGCGCTGATAGAGCTGTACGGGCATCGCCATTGGCCACATTGACGAGATGATCCAAGGCATCCTCTTCGATACGAATTGGATAATTCCCGTATCCTCTTTCCTTATCTTGCAATGCTTGTTGTAAGACGTGTTTAATGTCATCGTCTGACAATGGCTCGAATCGAAAAAGCCGCGAACGACTCAAGAGCGCAGCATTGATTTCAAAGAGCGGGCTTTCCGTGGTTGCACCGATGAGGATGATCGTCCCATCCTCAACGAAAGGTAAAAGCGCATCTTGTTGGCTCTTATTAAAACGGTGAATTTCATCGATAAAAACGACCGTGCGCTTCTCTTCGAACGAAAGCCGCTCTTTAGCTTCGCTCGTGATGCGGCGAATATCTTGGACGCCACTTGTTACTGCATTAATTTGTTGAAAAAATGCCGATGTTGTTCCGGCGATGATTTTGGCCAGCGTCGTTTTTCCGGTTCCAGGCGGCCCAAAGAAAATCATCGGCGTCAGATGGTCAGCTAAAATGGCCCGTCTGAGCAACCGCCCTTCGCCAACGATATGACTTTGACCGATAAACTCATCTAGTGTCCGTGGACGCATCCGGTCAGCGAGTGGTGTTGCGATTTTCTTTGAGTTTGAATAATCAAATAAATCCATTTCTACAAACGCTCCTTCTGTTGGAAAAATACAATACTCGCCGAGAGAATGCAAGAAGAAGCGACCGTCACGAATTGTCGAAAGATATCCGGCTTATGTTATAATGATGATTGTTATTATTGATCGCTTCATTCCTTAATCGCTAAAATAAGCATTCCCGTCTTTGATCTACAGTGTTTTTCTTTTTTGAAGGTTATGAGACTTTGCTTGAGCGGCGTAGGTGGGATCTGTCAATAAAAGGTTCAAAAGCTATTGCCGCAAATATGAGCGCATAAATGGTGACGTACCTAAAAAGTGACATGAAATGATCGGAATGAAAGATGAGGTGAGTGATTTTGAAAATCTCGACTAAAGGGCGGTACGGCTTAACGATTATGATGGCCCTAGGTAAAAATTATGGCAAGGGACCTCTCTCATTAAAAACGATTGCCACGGAAAATCATTTATCTGAGCATTACCTTGAACAATTGATCGCCCCGCTTCGAAATGCAGGACTTGTCAAAAGCATTCGCGGGGCTTATGGCGGGTATGAATTATCCCGCAATCCTGAAGACATTACGGCCGCAGATATCATTCGGGTGCTTGAAGGCCCAATCCAGCCGGTGGAAGTGATGGATGATGATGACCCGGCAAAACGCGAGCTATGGTTAAAGATCCGCGATGCGGTAAAAGATGTTTTAGAAAGCACGTCGGTCGCTGACCTTGTGCATTATAACGAAAATATGCAAGTTCAGGATCCTTATATGTTTTATATCTAAGATCGTCAGTGAGGAAGTGGATACGTTGGATCATATATATCTCGATCACGCGGCGACAACACCTGTAGATCCGGCTGTCGTTGAGGCGATGCTCCCCGTCTATCGTGAAATTTTTGGCAATCCGTCAAGCATTCATTATTTTGGCCGAGAAGCGCGAAAACTGATTGAGGATGCTCGTGAAGTGATCGCGGCCGAAATTGGGGCTACTCCAAAGGAAATTATCTTTACAAGCGGTGGAACAGAATCCGACAACGCCGCTTTGATTGGTGCCGCTCATGCACGGCAAGCATTGGGACGCCATATTATCACAACGAAAATCGAGCACCATGCCGTTCTTCATACATGTGAACATCTTGAAAAAGAAGGTTTTGACGTCACTTATTTGGATGTGGATCAAAAAGGGCGGATTTCTCTTGATGCATTTAAAAAAGCGTTACGCCCGGACACGATCCTCGTTTCTATTATGTATGGGAATAATGAAGTTGGCACCTTACAACCGATTAAGGAAATTGCCTCTCTCCTTAAAGGGACAAACGCGCTCTTTCACACCGATGCGGTCCAAGCTTTCGGCTTAGAGGCGATCAATGTGCGCGACATTGGGGTCGATTTAATGTCCATCACCGCCCATAAATTCAATGGGCCGAAGGGTGTCGGTTTTTTGTACATTCGCGAAGGCGTATCACTTGAGACTTATCAACACGGCGGGGAACAAGAGCGTAAACGCCGCGCGGGTACGCATAATGTCCCCGGCATCGTCGGCATGGCTAAAGCGGTGACGCTGGTTAGGGAAAACCGTGAGGAAAAAAAGCAAATGATGTACCGCCTGCGTCAAAGGATGCTCGATCGTTTAACGGAAGAAGGCATTGACTTTGCCATCAACGGCGATCTAGAAAATGGCTTGGCGCATATTTTAAATCTATATTTTCCCGGAACTCGGGTTGAAGCACTTTTATCCGCTCTTGATCTCGCCGGTGTCGCTGTGTCGAGCGGTTCAGCATGTACGGCAGGCTCCGTCGAACCCTCCCATGTTTTAACCGCCATGTTTGGTAGTGATGCCCCCCAAGCAAAAAGCTCGCTTCGCATCAGCTTTGGCCTATATAATACGGAAGAGCAAGTAGAAACAGCCGCCCGGATCATCGCGAAAACGGTCTCCGGATGGCAGAAGCCAAAACATTCCGGCTGACAAATCGAGCATTTTTACATCAAAATGAGGAAAGGAGTTGGCCCCATGACCAAAGCACCGGAAAAAACACGGGTGGTCGTCGGTATGTCCGGGGGCGTCGATTCCTCGGTGACGGCACTACTTCTTAAGCAACAAGGGTATGATGTCGTTGGCATTTTCATGAAAAACTGGGATGATACCGATGAAAACGGCGTTTGTACGGCAACGGAAGATTATGAAGATGTTTCGCGCGTGGCTGGGCAAATCGGCATTCCTTATTACGCGGTCAATTTTGAAAAAGAATATTGGGACAAGGTGTTCACCTATTTTTTGGATGAATATAAAGCGGGGCGGACGCCTAATCCCGATGTTGTCTGCAATAAGGAAATTAAATTTAAAGCCTTTTTAGAGCATGCTTTGGCGCTTGGCGCGGATTATGTCGCCACCGGCCATTACGCTCGCGTTGAACACATCGACGGCCACGTGCGCATGTTGCGCGGGGTGGACCGCGGCAAAGATCAAACGTATTTTCTGAATCAATTAACCGAAGCCCAATTGTCCCGAGTCATGTTCCCGCTCGGTGGGTTGACCAAATCGGAAGTCAGAGATATAGCGAGAACGCATCAACTGGCAACCGCCAATAAAAAGGACAGCACGGGCATTTGTTTTATTGGTGAGCGCAACTTCAAGGAATTTCTCAGCCACTATTTACCAGCGCAAAAAGGAGAAATTCGAACGATTGATGGTGAGTACAAGGGCATGCATGACGGCCTGATGTACTACACAAATGGTCAACGCCAAGGTCTTGGCATCGGCGGTCCAGGTGGCCCGTGGTTTGTTTGCGGCAAAGATTTGAAAAACAATATTTTATACGTTGCACCCGAAAATCACCCGGCTTTGTTCTCCGAAGGTTTGACGGCGGAAAACGTCAACTGGATCAACGGCCTGCCGCAGGAATCACTCTTTACCTGTACCGCGAAATTCCGCTACCGCCAGCCTGACCAACCGGTCACCGTGATGCCGCAAGTAGGCGGTACGGTGAAAGTGATGTTCCATGAACCACAAAAGGCGATTACACCGGGGCAAGCCGTTGTCTTTTATGACGGAGACATCTGTCTTGGCGGCGGCACCATTACGACCGTTCTACAAAAAAATTACTTTGAAAAACTCGATTTTGTCCAAGCCGTTTTATAATAAAGCTGCCACATGGGACCCATCCCATGTGGTTTTATTTTGTTTATGTAAGCCCGTATCGATTAGAGATGCCATACTGTCTTGTATTCACAATCCCACTTCATCCCAAGCTTCCTTTAACAGTTCCATATTGATGCTGACGGCTGCTTTGGCACCGTCTGAGGCGGCGTGGATAATTTGATGAAGATGGTTGCGGCTGTCGCCAGCGATGTAGAGGCCATCGATATTGGTTTTTCCATCTTCTTTTGTTATGAATTGACCCAATTGATCCATAGGAACCCCAAGTTTTTTCGGGATCAGAGAGCTTTGTTGGGTTTTGGGATTGAAAAAGATGCCGCTTCTCGCAACGGTTTGACCGCTTTCAAGTTCAATGGCCTGCAATTGACCATCCGAATGCCATAATTTGTGAATCTTCTCCTCAAAAACCGGAATGTTTTTTTGCTGAAAGGCTTGCCGCAGTGAATCATCGAGGTTATACTTGCCGTTCGTAAAAAGCGCGACATCGTGACTCCAACCATAGAGCGCTTTAACAAAATGAAAATCGGCTAATTGATGGCCGATGATCGCAATCGGTTTATCGCGAAATTCCCAGCCATCACAGTATGGGCAGATAAAGGCACTGATTCCGTATACCGCATCGAACCCATCAATTTCCGGCAGCACATCGACAAGGCCAGTCGCAAACAGCATTTTTTTTGTTTCAAGAACGCCATTTTTGGTGGTGACCTGAAAAATTTTGTGATTCCGCCTCACATCAACGACTTCGTCATTGATAAATCGGACGGAAGGGTATTTTTTTAATTCTTCCTTTGCGAGTTCACGGAATTCACGCGGCGATAAGCCGTCTCGTGTCAGAAAACCGTGAGAGTGGCGGACCATTTTATTGCGCGGCTTATGATGATCAATGATGACTGTTGACCGTCTAGCCCTCCCAAGTGTCAACGCTGCACTCAATCCGGCCGGGCCCCCGCCGACAATGGCGGCTTCAAATAACTCTTGAAACATGTGCATCACCCCGTACGATTAGTATGCGGGAAGAGCGGTCAAGAAATTTATGCAGGGAAATTTCAACAGTTTTCAGACTAGTGGAAAAGAGGTATAATTTAGCAAAAAGGGGGGATTCGATGTTTATTTATATTAGCGTTTTTGTTGCCGTCCTGCTTGTTTTGATTATTGCAGTTTATGTGTTTCTTCCTAATTCACAATTCACTCTGTCCTTCAACAAAAAAACGTTTCGCCTCACGGTGATCACTCTCTCCATTGCCTTTCTTTATTTTCTCGGCTTCGGGATTTATGACAAGATAAAAGATCATCAAGAAACCATAATCGTGAAAGTGGATGGTACTTCCCATCTTGTCAATGGTATTGAGGGCAAAGTTTTGCTTCTTGAGGATCAAAAAGTGCATGCCAACCGTTATTATACGACATGGCTTTTTACATGGAAAAAACTTCAACATGCCGACGAGGTTTTGACCGTATCCTCCACGGGAGAAAGAATCGTATATACCGACAGCATTTATGGCATTCCATCCTATTCAAAGGAACCGATTTATAATCAAATCAGAGAAAAGGTTGGGGCCAAATATATGTATAAGGTCTCCCTGCACTTTCCTTCACGCGGTATATGGAAAGTATCCTTTGGTGATGAAAACAGAAGGGTCGGTCCCATTCACATTGAAGTTTATCAATAAGCCTTCAAACGGCAATTTACCCGATGCTTTCAACCTCGCTTGCTTTTTTGCTATACTTAACGAGGAGAATTTATGGTTCGGGTGATAACATGACGAATTGGAATGAGACAGGGTGGCGTTATCTAAAAGAGAAACAGTTTGAAAAAGCGGCTGAAGCGTTTAACCAAGCCATTGAGGCCAATCCCAAAGATCCGATTGGTTACACGAATTTTGGCAATTTGCTTCTACGCTTGCAGGACCCTGAGAAAGCGGTGCCGTTTTTTGAGAGAGCCATTGCGCTTGATGAAGCATGTGGCGCCGCCCATTATGGTTTAGGGAATGCCTATTACGAACTGAAGCGGTTTGAAGAAGCTATACCGAGCTACCAGTTGGCCGAAAAAAACGGCGTCTCCGATGGGGATCTCCATTATATGCTCGGGATGGCGTATTTTCATCTCGAACAAAAAAGAATGGCGCTCGTCCATTTGCAAAGAGCAGTCGAATTGAATCAAGCAGACCTTGAGGCGCGTTTTCAATATGCCCTCTGTCTTGGGGCGCTCGGTGAAGTCGATCTAGCCATTGAGCATTTCAAGTGCGTCCTGGACCAAGACGACCGACATGCGGATAGCTACTATAATCTCGGCGTCGCTTATGCCTATAAAGAAGTGTACGCTAAAGCGCGCCATTGTTTTGAAAAAGCTTTGGCCATCCAGCCTGACCATCTGCTGGCCGCCAACGGATTGAAGCAGGTCGACCGACTGGAAAACGGGTCTCATGAAAAGATGCCCTAAAGGAAGCGAAGCGCGATGAACGAACAATCCGCATTGGATCTCTTTTCCGAGGAGAAAAAATATATTAAGGGAACGCCGCATCACATTATTTTCCATAGCGAAGAGAATGCCTATACCGTCATGAGGGTAAAGATTGAAGAAACGAATGAAGCCATTAGTCATAAGGACATCGCGGTTTGTGGTTATTTTCCCGTCATTCACTTGCACGAAACGTATCAGTTTTTCGGGACCATCAAGCGCCATCCGCGCTACGGCGAACAATATGAAGTTCAGCAATTTCGCAAACTCTTGCCCCAATCCAAAGCAGGCATTGCTCAATATTTATCAGGGGATCTTTTCCCGGGAATCGGTCGGAAAACGGCGGAGAGCATTGTGGATACTTTAGGAGAAAAAGCCATCTCGATGATTTTGGAAAATCCCGATTGTTTACAGCAGGTCCCGAAGCTATCCAAAGACAAAGCAACGTTTATCTATGAAACATTGCTCGAGCATCAAGGTTTGGAAAAAGTGATGATCGGCCTGTCCGATTTCGGGTTTGGCCCGCAATTGTCGATGAAAATCTATCAAACCTATGGCAACCAGGCGTTAGAGATCATCCAAAACAACCCCTATCGATTGATTCAAGATGTAGAGGGCATCGGGTTTCAACGTGCTGATGAAATCGGCCGTCTTTTGGGGTTGAGCGGGCATCATCCCGAGCGCATTCAAGCCGGGATCCTTTACTGGCTGAACGAATGTTGTATGAACGATGGCCATGTTTTCATGCCGTATGATGAAACCGTAAAAGGGACGGAAAAACTTTTATCAAGTCAAGAAGAAACCATCGATCCGCAAGCCATTAAACACGAGATGGAGATTCTAGAAGAAGAGGGGAAATTAGTCATCGAAGAAGAGGATGTTTACCTACCTTCTTTATATTTTGCGGAAAAAGGTCTCGTGACGTCTGTGAAAAAGCTGTCAGAACAGACGGAGTTTGCTGGTGGCTTTTCCGAAAGTGAATTCTTTGAGGCGCTTGGTGCATTGGAGGAAAGGATTGGCATTCAATATGCCGACTCGCAACGCGAAGCGATCCGCACCGCTTTATCCTCACCCATTATGGTGCTGACCGGTGGTCCCGGAACAGGAAAAACCACAGTGATTAAAGGCATCGTTGAGATTTTTGCCGAAATAAACGGCCTGTCCCTAAACCCTAAAGATTATGGTAACGGCACGCCCTTTCCGATCGCTTTGGCGGCACCGACGGGACGGGCGGCAAAACGGATGAGTGAATCGACCGGTCTACCGGCATCGACCATCCATCGCTTGCTCGGCTGGCGCGGTAGCGGTGGTCAATTTGAACATGATGAAGAAGAGCCGCTCTCTGTCCGCCTCCTCATTATCGATGAAATGTCGATGGTCGATATTTGGCTGGCTAACCATTTGCTGAAATCACTCGCGCTTCCCACTCAAGTGATCATTGTTGGCGATGAGGACCAGCTCCCTTCTGTCGGACCCGGACAAGTTTTAAATGATCTGATCAACTCAGGGGTCATACCGACAGTCAAATTGACGGATATTTACCGGCAAGCTGAAGGTTCATCGATCGTTGAACTGGCCCATGCGATTAAAAACGGGCATTTGCCTGATGATTTTGATCAGCCAAAAGAGGATCGCCGCTTTTTCTACTGCCAACAAGCGCAAATCATCGATGTCGTCTGTCAAGTCTGCGAAAACGCTATTAAAAAAGGTTACACGGCGAGGGACATTCAGGTGTTAGCGCCGATTTACAAGGGCAATGCCGGCATCGACGCCCTTAATGAAGCGTTGCAAAATTTGTTTAACCCTGAAAGCGAAGATAAGCGCTCGTTAAAATTCGGTGATCGCGTCTTTCGGGCGGGGGATAAGGTGTTGCAGCTCATCAACAATCCCGATGCGAATGTCTTTAATGGTGATATTGGGGAAATCGTGGCCATATTTTGGGCTAAGGAAACGAAAGAAAACGAAGACATGCTCGTTGTTTCGTTTGATGGGATTGAAGTTTCATATTTAAGGCGGGATTTAAATCAAATTACCCTTGCGTATTGTTGTTCGATTCATAAATCGCAAGGTAGTGAATTCCCGATCGTCGTCCTTCCCGTCGTACGGGGCTATCACCGCATGCTGCGCCGCAATTTAATCTATACGGCAATTACTCGCAGTAAATCTTATTTAATCATGTGCGGGGAAGGGGCGGCCCTAAGATATGCGATCGACCAAACCGATGTCGACCGCAGGCATTCGCGATTAAAAGAGAAGCTGGAACAGCGATTTGCAAAAAGCGTAAACGATAGCGAAGACGACTTCCCATTTGAGGAAGTGTTTATTTAAAAAAGTTGACCCATGAGAACATGCTCGTGGATCAACTTTTTTTTAGAGAGATTGTCCAATTTTAGGCATGGCCTAAAGGGGTATTGTTAATATTAATAGACTCACGAATTTTTTCAACAAGGTTCAAATAAACGAGTCCATTTCCTTCCGCTTGTCCCGATAACCCTAAAGGAAATGTCCTTTTTACGAGTTGGGCGTACAGTTCTGCTTCGGTTAAGTTCCGTCCGAAATAGTCTTTTGTGGCATTAATCAAAAGGGCAACTGCTCCGGAAACGTGCGGGGTAGCCATGGATGTTCCTGATAACACAGCGTATCGGTTCGTTGGGAAGGTTGATAAAATATTCACACCCGGTGCCACCAAGTCAATTTCATCATTCGTATTGGAAAAAGGGGCAAGCTTAAGATTGAAGTCAATGGCTCCTACTTGAATCACTTCATTGTAATCCCCAGGATAAGAATATTCCGGGGTGCGATCGTCGTCGTCTCCATCATTTCCGGCGGCGACGACAACGGGAATGCCATTAGCAACGGCTTTTTTAATCGCGTTATGCAGGTCTTCATCATCATCCGGCCCGCCCAGTGACATCGAGATGACCCCAACTTTTTCCCCATTTGGTCCTTTCCAATCGACCGCATAGTTGATAGCGTCAATAATCCACTGGTACTGACCGCTTCCGTCTGCGGTTAACACTTTTAATGCCAAAATCTTTGCTTTCGGAGCAACACCGACGACGCCATTTTCATCGTTGTTGGCTGCAATCGTTCCCGCGACATGCGTCCCATGCCCATTGTTATCGGAAAATTGATGAGGGTCACCATTGTAGTCTGTCGTAAAATTGCGTCCGTCGATGATTCGTCCTTTGAGGTCGGGATGGTCGGCTTGTACACCGGTATCGATAACGGCAACGACCACTCCTTCGCCCATTCGGCTTTCCTGCCATACAGCCGGAGCTTGAACCAGTTCCACACCCTGTGGGGTTTCACCGGCCGCCTCCAACACTTGTTCCACGCGATAAGGGATGAGCTTCATTTCTGCCATTCTGCCAACCTCCTTTTCAAATAATATAAGGCATTTTTTTCGATTTGTGTGGGTTATCGAAAAGTTTGGATAAAAACAGTTCGAATGTCATAGGGCATGATAAGCCTTTTGACCCAATGTTGATTGTGAAAACTTGGCCGGATTGGAAAATGCTCGTATGAAAAGCCGAAAAAATGGAAAAGCTGTGGCATGAGGTGAAGTTGATGCATTGTCCAAATTGTAAAAGCAAAAATTTAGGGAAAATCGGCACGAATCAATTTTACTGTTGGGATTGTTTCATCGAATTGTCGCTTATTCAGGGGCGGTTGTCGCTCAGCCAAGTTGAAGAAGATGGCAGCTTGACAACATTGGATGATCTATTCGATGAAAGTGAATTGCGCGTTGAAAATGCATAATCAATGGCCTTTTAGATGAAGGCCACTGTCCTTGATTCCTCCGTATGATTGAACCGGCTTGGTTTGTGCATGATAAGAACGGAGGGATTTTTTATGAAAAAGTGGTCGGTTGGCGTTTGGTTGAAGCGTTTGCTCGTCCTTTTGCTTATCTTTTTAAATTGCTGGATTATACTAAAACTGCTGCCGTACATTGGCCATGCCATTGGCTATCTCTTGGCTATTCTCGCCCCTTTTCTCATCGCAGTTTTGATTGCTTATCTTTTGCATCCACTGATAGAAAAACTTCACCAACAAGGTCTACCAAGAACGCTTTCGATCCTTATCATCTATGTCTTGTTTTTTGGGACGGTCATCTATGCGGGTGTCAAAGGGGCGCCGATCTTTGTGGAACAATTAAGGAGTTTTGCCAAACAAGCTCCGGAATTGTCCAGGCTTTATCATCATGAGGTGAATCATTTCTATTACGCGACATCCGACTTCCCGGAAACGGTTCATGATCATTTCGACCGGCTCCTTGCCTCGGTCGAACAAGGTGTCAACAACATCGTTCGCAAAATTGTTGAAGGCATTCAAAAATTGTTCCGGTCTATTTTCACCATTTTATTGATTCCGTTTATAGTATTTTATTTATTAAAGGATTTGGAAGCCATCAAATCTTGGCTGTATCGGCATACGCCAAAGAAATGGCGAAAAGAAGCGGTTCGCCTTGTCCATGAGATCGACATCTCACTTGGCAGTTATATACGCGGGCAGCTCATGGTTTGCTTTGCTTTGGGTGCAATCGCAACGGTCGGCCTATGGCTTCTCCACATGCCTTACTCAGTGATTTTAGGTATTTTTATTGGGATCACCGATATCATCCCCTATTTCGGACCAGCAATCGGCGCTGTGCCAGCGATTCTTATTGCTGTGACGCTATCTGTAAAAAAAGCGATTTTTGTCACAGCGTTCATTCTGGTTCTTCATTTTTTGGAGGGCAACATCCTCAGCCCATTGATTGTCGGAAAAAGCGTCAACATTCATCCGATTTTTATCATGCTGTCACTTGTTGTCGGCGGCGATATGGGTGGGGTGCTCGGCATGCTTGTGGCGGTGCCGATTTTTATCACTTTGCGCGTATTCATCCGCCATTTTTGGCATTACTACGCAAAAAAAATTGACAACGAAGAAGATTCTCATCTATAATGACGGCATAATCCGTTTTTTATACGTGAAATGCGTTGATGGAGCGAACCGTACGACGGCCTAACCAGAGAGGATTTTCCACGGCTGAAAGAAAATCCATAGGGGAGTCGGACGGATGCCACTCCGGAGTGCAGCTAATCCCTGCCGGTTGACCCGTTAACATCAGTGGAGGTGACAAGTGCGTCTTTACGCCTTGTAACCAGGGTGGTACCGCGTGAGCACAACTCTCGTCCCTGTGTGGATGGGGGTTTTTATTATTTTTACAAGAAAAATGGAGGTCGTTGTCATGAAACGTTTAACGTCAAAGGAAGTCCGTCAAATGTTCCTCGATTTTTTCAAAGAAAAAGGGCATAAGGTGGAGCCAAGCGCTTCACTCATTCCCGTTGATGATCCGTCACTGCTCTGGATCAACAGTGGGGTTGCCACATTAAAAAAATATTTCGATGGACGTGTCGTTCCGGATAATCCGCGCATTTGCAATGCCCAAAAAGCGATCCGCACAAATGATATTGAAAATGTCGGCATCACCGCCCGCCACCATACATTTTTTGAAATGCTCGGCAATTTCTCGGTTGGCGATTATTTTAAAAGGGAAGCCATTCATTGGGCGTGGGAATTCTTAACGGATCAAAACTGGATTGGTTTTGAGCCGGATCGGCTTTCGGTCACCATTCATCCCGAAGATGATGAAGCCTTTGAAATCTGGAATAAAGAAATAGGGCTTCCGGAAGAGCGGATTATTCGCCTGAAAGAAAACTTCTGGGATATCGGCGAAGGCCCTTGTGGACCGAACTCTGAAATTTTTTATGACCGCGGGCCGGAATACGGTGATGACCCGAATGACCCGGAATTGTATCCGGGAGGCGAAAACGAGCGTTATCTAGAAGTTTGGAACCTCGTCTTTTCGCAATTTAACCATAATCCTGACGGTTCATATACACCGCTGCCAAAGAAAAACATTGATACAGGGATGGGCCTTGAGCGCATGGTTTCGGTTATTCAAGACGGGAAGACCAACTTTGATACGGATCTGTTCCTGCCGATCATTCAGCAAATCGAGCGCATCTCCGGAAAACAATACGGCGCATCCAAAGAGGGTGACACAGCGTTTAAGGTCATCAGCGATCACATTCGGACCGTTACGTTTGCCATCTCAGATGGGGCACTGCCTTCCAATGAGGGCCGTGGTTATGTTTTACGCCGTCTAATCCGTCGGGCTGTCCGCTTTGCGATGGACCTCGGTCTTGAAAAACCGTTTATGTATGAACTCGTGCCGGTTGTCGCCGACATCATGGGTGATTTCTATGACAATTTGCGCGCCAACATTCCTTATGTGCAAAAAGTCATCCGTTCCGAAGAGGAGCGCTTCCATGAAACCTTGCATGAAGGTGTGGCGATTCTCTCAGGGTTAATCAAAACGGCGAAAGAGCGGGGCGAAACCGTCCTATCAGGGGAAGAGGCATTTAAACTTTATGATACATTCGGTTTTCCGGTTGAATTAACCGAAGAATATGCCCAAAAAGAAGGCTTAAAGGTCGACCTTGAAGGTTTTGAAAAGGCGTTAAGCGCACAAAGAGAAAGAGCCCGAAATGCCCGCCAAGATGTTGATTCCATGCACGTGCAAAACACGACATTGCGGGAAATTACAGAAGAAAGCCGTTTTATCGGCTATGGTGAACAAAAGGCTTCAGCCGTTTTGACCGTTATGATTAAAAACAATGAACGCATAACGAAAGCCCAAGCCGGCGAAGAAGTGCTCGTGATGCTTGATCAGACCCCGTTTTATGCCGAAAGCGGTGGACAAGTTGCAGATATCGGTGTCATCGAAAACGAGCAGGCAAAACTTATTGTTAAGGACGTTCAAAAAGCGCCAAACGGTCAGAACTTGCATACTGTTGTAGTAGAAAAAGGAGAGGTGACTGTCGGCGACCAGTTTGTCGCAAAAATCGACAGTGAACGCCGCCGGCATGCGGAACGCAACCATTCGGCGACCCATCTTTTGCATCAAGCATTAAAAGATGTCCTTGGTTCTCATGTTAACCAAGCTGGTTCACTCGTTGCCCCGGATCGATTGCGCTTCGATTTTTCCCATTTTGGAAAAATCACGGAAGAAGAGTTGGCGCAGATTGAAGCCATTGTTAATGAAAAAATATGGGCATCCCTACCCGTAGAGACGATGGAAAAAGGCTTGCAGGAAGCGAAAGCCATGGGGGCGATGGCGTTATTCGGAGAAAAATACGGGGACATTGTCCGCGTCGTAAAAATCGGCGATTACAGTTTGGAATTGTGCGGTGGCTGCCACGTGCGAAATTCAGCGGAAATCGGCCTGTTTAAAATCGTATCCGAAGCTGGGATAGGCGCAGGTACAAGGCGCATTGAAGCCGTCACCGGAAAATACGCCTTTGATTTGTTAAATAAACGCCTAAAAGATATGCAAGCTATAGCATCAGAATTGAAAACTAATTTAGATGGCATTCCTGAAAGAATTAATGGCCTGCGTGAACAAATATCGGCGCTGGAAAAGGAAAATGCCTCACTCATGGCGAAATTAAGTCAACAACAAGTCGGTGAGCTGGTCAATCACGTCAGAACGATCGGAGGCGTTCCGGTTCTTGTTCATCGAATCGATGGTTTGGATATGAATGGGCTGAGAACGACCGTCGACCAGTTAAAAAATACTGTCAAATCGGGTATTATGGTATTAGCAGCTGCTCACGATGGTAAGGTGAACATCGTTTGCGGCGTGACGAAAGATTGGATTGAAAAGGGCTTCCATGCCGGAAAACTCGTCAAGGAAGTCGCCCAACGTTGCGGCGGCGGAGGCGGAGGACGGCCAGACATGGCGCAAGCCGGGGGCAAAAATGTCGCCGAACTCGACAAAGCGCTCGCCTTTGTGCCAGAATGGATTGAAGGTGTATTAAGCCGAAAATAAGTGCCTATTTAGCGTAAGAACCGTGAATGCGGCGGGTATGACTGAACCAACGTTGATTAGCGCGCCGGACAAGGTTGACCAAAGTTTGCGACGGACTTTTTAAAGCGTCCGCTCACCTTAAGAGCCGTTTCACATAACTAACGCGGAGTTCTCAAGCATCAACCCTGTTCAGCGAGTGTAATAGTTATTTAGCGATAAGGGGGAGACCGATTGTGGACAAGACGATGAAATTTAGTTTCCACGACGATCCGGATAAACAAGACATAAAAGACGTCTTGTTCAAGGTTTATCAAGCCTTGCAAGACAAAGGGTATAATCCGATCAATCAGATAGTTGGGTATCTGTTATCGGGAGACCCCGCCTATATCCCGCGGCACCAAGACGCACGCAATCTCATCCGAAAAGTGGAGCGTGATGAGATTATTGAAGAGCTTGTGACCTCCTATTTGGAAAAATATCGGGATTAAGGTGCCGTTTATGCGAATCATGGGCTTAGATTACGGAACGAAAACGGTCGGGGTAGCGATCAGCGATGCGCTTGGACTGACAGCGCAAGGTATTGAAACCATCCATTATGCGCAACATAAAAGACATGAATTATTCCAACGCCTTGCCGCGTTAATCGAGGCCTATGAAGTGGATCGATTAGTCGTCGGCCTGCCGAAAAACATGAATGGGACGGTCGGCGAGCGCGGCGAAGACTGCCTCGCCTTTGCTTGCCAACTTAGAAAGCGGTTTGACATACCTGTTGTGATGTCCGATGAACGGTTATCAACGATGGAAGCAGAACGCCGGCTGATTGAAGCTGACGTGAGCCGGGGTAAACGGAAAAAAGTGATTGATAAAATGGCGGCCGTCCTAATTTTACAAAATTATTTGGATCGGACGCGAAATGGAGGAACGGATCATGACAAACCATATTCATGAACATGATGAAGAAGACCGCATTATTATTCCCGATGAAAACGGCGAGGAACATCTATTTGACGTCCTTTTTACCTTTGATGTCGAGGAGACCGGAAAATCGTATATGGTCGTCAAACCGGTCGAAGCCCCTGAAGACGCCGACGATGACGATTATGAAGAAGTATTTGGTTTTCGGTATGAAGAAAACGGGGACGACTTTAACCTCTACCCGATCGAAACCGATGAAGAATGGGACATGGTCGAAGAAATGATCAATACGTTCTCAGAAGAAGAGATCTAAAAGCGGCTTACTCTGTAAGACCGCTTTTTTTTACATCATTTTTCAGTTTAGTATAAGGGCAACCAAGGTCTTGGTTACGGTAAAAAATCTTGAATGGGTAAGATCGTCATAATGTTTCATTTGATAAATAGACTGCGAGAGCGGTGGATAGCGCTCATTTGGCAAAATTTCTTTAAATTTCCCTTACAGATTTCGCCCCTATCTCGACAAGTGACGAACTTATAGTATAATTGTCGTGAACGTTTGAAAGGGGCGTCGTGATTGTCTAATTTCGAAGATAAAAATAAAAAGTTGTTGGAACGCGCCGAGGAGAATCGGTTAGTACGACGCATTGTCGTCATCGCATTGTCGGCCATTATCGTCGTTATTTTAGCAGGCGTCGGATCGGTTTATTTCTATATAAACCGCGCCTTAAAACCTTTAGATCCCAATAGTGCTAAAAAAGTGGTCGTGACGATTCCAAACGGTGCTTCGGTTGGAGAAATAGGGGAAATTCTCGAGGAAAAAAAGGTCATACGCAACGGCACTGTTTTTCATTACTACTGCAAATATAAAAATGAAAACGATTTTATGGCCGGTGTTTACCAATTATCGCCTTCTATGACGATTGATGAAGTGATCAGCATCATGGAATCGGGGAAAACGTATACCAATGGTCTGACGTTAACCATACCTGAAGGCTATTGGGTGAAAGATATCGCCAAGCGGATTGCTCAGAAGACGAATTTAGACGAAAATGATATTTTAAAGAAAATGGCGGATCGCAATTATATAAAAACCCACTACTTGAAGGATTATCCATTTTTAAAAGCACCCATTTCGGATAAAAATATAAAATATCCTTTGGAAGGATATTTATTCCCGGCGACTTATCAATTTACAAAGAAGAACCCAAGCCTTGATGTGATGATTAAAGCCATGTTGGATAAAACGAGTAAGATTGCCAATAAATATCAAGATGACATTCAGAAGAGTTCACTCGGCTCTTTGCATAAGGTATTAACCATGGCTTCCCTTGTTGAAGGTGAGGCCAATAATGAGACCGACCGCCGGAAGATCGCCGGTGTCTTTTACAATCGGTTGAAGCGAAACATGCTTCTGCAAACCGACCCGACGATTTCATACGCTGAACAGCGGCATATAGTGACTTATACGGAAAAGGATTTAAACGTCGATTCGCCGTATAACACTTATAAAGTGAAGGGGCTTCCCGCTGGTCCAATTAATAACCCAAGCGAAATATCGATTATCGCGGTCTTAAATCCGATTCCTAGCAAAAACCTATACTTTTATGCTCGCCCAAATGGAAAAGTGCTTTATGCGGAAACGCTGGACGAGCACAACGCGAATGTGAGAAAATACCGGAGTGAATGGAGCCATGTGAAAGGGGAGTAACCGCTTGGTGCTCCTCTTCTCTCTACTTGTATTTATAAAAACGGGGTGTCATAATGGTATCTGTTGATTGGCGGGAATATGCAAACCGTCTTAATGGTCGGGAATCGGAAGCCGTGCGAACTCTCACATTACACGCCACGGCAAACCGCATACCCATCATGCGGCTTGAGGCGATGGCGCTTGTGGAACAATTTTTGCGCCTTAAGCAGCCAAAACGAATTCTAGAGATAGGCACGGCCATAGGATGGTCAGCACTGAAAATGGCACTGGCAGCGGGTCCTGAAAGCCGGATTACGACGGTGGAACGCGATCCGCAAATGGTCGAGGAAGCGTTAAAAAACATCCGCTCCTTTGGTTTAGAGTCGCAAATAGATGTGCTTTCTGGCGACGTTCTCACTATGCATGACGCGCTTTCGGAGCGAGCGCCATATGATTTTATCTTGATTGATGCAGGCAAAGCCCACTATCAGGCGTACTTTACCTTGGTGGCACCATTAATAGAGGCCACCGGCGTCATCATCTGTGATAATGTCTTCTTGAGAGGTTTTGTGCTCGAACCGGATGAAGCGCCGAAGCGGTGGCGAAAGCTCTCGCACAAGATGCACGACTTTAATCGTTGGCTCAGCCAAAACGAGGCGTTCGATACGATTTTCGTGCCGATCGGTGACGGTTTGAGCGTCAGTATACGAAAGAACGAGTGAAAGGGTTAGTTGTATGTCAAAAAAACCGATTATAATTGGTGTAGCAGGAGGATCCGGCTCGGGTAAAACGACGGTGGCCAACGAAATATACCGCAATTTTCCTGATCAATCCATCGCCGTCATCGAGCAAGATGCATATTATAAAGCGCAAGATCATAAGTCAATGGAAGAACGGTTAAAAACGAATTACGATCATCCGCTCGCCTTTGATAATGATCTTTTAATTGAACATCTTGAAAAATTACTACGCTTTGAACCGATTGAAAAACCAGTTTATGACTATACAGTTCACACGAGAAGTGATAAAATTATCCCAATAGAACCGAAAGATGTCATTATTTTGGAGGGCATTCTTATTTTGGAAGATGAGCGCCTCCGGAACTTAATGGACATTAAAGTTTTTGTGGACACCGATTCGGATCTCCGCATTATTCGTCGATTGCTACGCGATACATATGAGCGTGGGCGATCCGTAAACTCTGTCATTGAGCAATATCTCTCAGTCGTCCGGCCGATGCATAACCAATTCGTCGAGCCGACGAAACGGTATGCGGATATCATTATTCCGGAAGGCGGCCAAAATGCCGTTGCCATTGATCTTATGGTCACCAAGATACGATCCATTTTGAATCAAGCCTCATCGCTTAGTGGAAACGCCGTTTTGGACAGGTCATAATTCAAACGAAACAGATTTCGAAAATGCGCATGGTGTTGAAAAGAAACGGTTTTTGACCGTTCATTATTTTATACTGGTAAGAAAGCATTCTGGCCAGTACCCATATCAGGGCAATGAAGGCTCCAAAAAATTCGTCGAGCCATTTTTCTTTATTTTAGTGAGACAAAAGAAGGAGTGTGTTAGGGTATGTCCGAAGAAAAAAAACATTATATGACCGCAGAAGGCAAGCGCAAACTTGAACAAGAATTGGAATATTTGAAAACAGAACGCCGCAAACAAGTGGTGGAACGCATTAAAGTGGCCCGCAGCTTCGGAGACCTCTCTGAAAACTCGGAATATGATGCTGCAAAAGACGAGCAAGCATTCGTGGAAGCACGCATTCAACAATTGGAACAAATCATCCGCAATTCGGTTGTCGTTGAAGACGATGCCGATAATCCGGATGTTGTCAATATTGGTAAATCGGTAACGTTCATCGAACTCCCTGATGGTGAAGAAGAATCGTACACGATCGTCGGCAGTGCCGAATCCGATCCTTTTGAAGGGAAAATTTCCAACGATTCGCCAATGGGCCGCAGCCTGATTGGCAAAAAGGTCGGCGATGAGGTCACCGTTCCGACGCCCGGCGGGGAATTGCGCGTGAAAATCGTTACGGTAAAATAAACAGGAAATGCCTTTGGTAAAAAGCGACCGTTGGAATGAAACAAACCTCTTCTGAAGAAACTTGGCTCCGCCAAACCCTTAAAGGTGCAGGCGGAGCCTTCGTTCTACTTCTGCTGGACCAAAAAACATTTATATTTCCTGACCACAACAAGAAAGGCTGATGCCAAAAAAGCATCGGCCTTTGTTTCATTTCCGGGATTAAGCGCCTTTATAGATGTCAAAAATGGGGATGAGGAGTGGTTGGATGATACGAAAACGACTCATCCTTATGGGCATCTTATTTCTTTGCGGTTTTTGTGCACTCATCTTGCGGCTTGCGGACATCCAGCTTTTTTCGACCGAATCATTTTCTGAGCAAAACATTAACTTAATACAAAAAAGCATTGAGCAACGAACGACTGGCTTTGTGATCAACAATGGCCGCGGCCTCATCGTCGATCGAAACGGTCAGGCGCTTAACGCCGATGAAAAAAATGCGCTCGTGTTGTTTCCGTTTTTAAAGAACACTGACTGGCCGGTTGAGAAAGTGGCAGAAATCATCGGCGTCTCCCCGGGGGCTCTGAAATATGCGGTGGATCACGCCAAAAAACCTTTTGCCTACGATTTGAAGACGTTGACACTGACGGATGAACAAAAAAAGGCCGTCAACGCTTTAGGCATTCCCGGTTGCGAGGTGGTGACCATCCGTTACATGCGTCCGGATCAAGCCTCCTATATTGTTGGGGCGGTTGGAGAAAATGCCAGTCTCGTCCATTCACGTTATCCGGAACTATTGAAAGCAGGGATAGTGACAGAAACAACACCGGTCGGGGTCATCGGCATGGAGGAAGCCTTCGATCCTTTCTTGTTGTCGCACCATGAACAAAAACTTTTATATCACACAACCGCGACGGGTGAACCGCTGTTTGGTGAAGAAGTCAAACTGTCAGCGGAAAGCGAATCGGATTATTATCCGTTAAAAGTCGTCTCTACATTGGATAAATCGCTGCAAGAGATGGTGGAGAGCTCACTAGATCAGAGCGGCATTGAATATGGTGGGGTTGTTCTTTTAGATGCGGAAACGAGTAATCTCTTGGCGATGGCAAGCCGCCCTGCCATTGATCCCGAGCGCCCGTTTCTTCATCCCAATTATATGCTTACGCCACAGTATCCCGGATCCGTCTTTAAAATCGTAACAGCTGCAGCAGCGATTCAAAAAAATATTCTTTCACCTGAAGAAACGTTCAATTGCAATCAGAACCCATACGGGGACGGGCCTGCTGACCGCCGACTTGGTCAATTGGATTTTGCCGAAAGCTTTTACCAAAGCTGCAACTATACGTTTGGGTCACTGGCCAACCGCTTGATGGAAACCGACCCTAAAGTGCTCGATAAATTTGCAGCTATGCTTGGGCTCATGCAAAAGTCGGGATGGTCGGGTAAGGTGTTTCATTATGAAGACTTCAAGCAGCTTCGTGATGAAGGAGAGAATATCATCTGGGAGGATGAAGGGGATCGCCGTGACCATAAGGCGATTGCCCAAACGGCGATTGGGCAGCGCAATGTGAAATTAACGCCGCTTTCTGTGGCCAATATGATGGCCACCATTGCCCGCGGCGGGGAGAAACGAAGCGTGCGCGTCGCAACCGAAATTGATTACAATAAGCTACCTGGTGTCACGCTCACAACCTTTCCCCAACAGAAGTTACCGGGACAAACCATTGACAGGTATACGGCGATGAAGCTTGAACAACTTCTTAGAGGCGTCGTGAAAAATCCCGATGGCACCGCCCATTCCCTCAATGATGCCAAATATCCGGTGGCGGGAAAATCCGGGACCGCCGAAACGGGGCATGGGTATACGAATCAATGGTTTGCAGGCTATTTTCCCGCTGATGATCCCAAATACGTAATGGTTGTGGTTGATCTTAGACATCAGCACGGAAATGCTGTCTATAACGTCTACAAAGAACTCGTGAATCGTCTTTATGAGAAGGATCATACGAAACCTTGATCCTTCTTTTTTACTTTAATAAAAGGACAATGGGTTGGCTGCACCTTTTGCGCATTAGAAGAAGCAGGTGATAGCATAATCTTCCGGACAACCGCATACACATGTTTGGAGAAAAACGCGTCAAAAAGAGGATGTTCCGTCTCCCGTAGCGAATGATTTAAGCAACATTTGCTCCCCTTAAAAATTGGACAGGTCCATACACTTTACGAGGCAAATGGGCAATGGCTGTGGGGGCGACGACGCCCTAAATCTGTTACTCTTTACGAAAAACTTAAAAGGGAATGCATTACAAAGTACAAATGGCTGAACCCGTGTAAAACCTTATGCCAACGAGAAAATAAAAGAGATTTCAGAGATCGTTGGATGTGCACAGGACTTTTTCTGCGCAAAAGGACTGTAATGATGCTATGATTTTATAGAGACAGTGAAGGAGGGTCACTATGCCAAAAAATGATGATTTTCGGTTGTCCCGATCTTCGCGGAAAAAAGAACAACGCTTCGATCGCTTTCTAAACTGGGCGATTGGGATTGTCATCGTCTGCATTCTGTTTGTCGGCGGGTTTTTGTTAGTGTCCATTTTTCATACGCCGGAAACAACGACAAATAGTTCGCATCATGCGGCCCAACAAAAACCGAAAACCACAAAACAAACGTCTAAAGAAAAAAATACAAAAGATCAAACAAAGGATGAAAATGCCGATCAAAGCCAATCAGCTGAAGATACGACGGATAATGCCAATACTTCCGAACCTGATCAAAACAACAATCCATCCGATGCATCTATGTCTTATGATACGACAGGCGGAGGACCTCAGGGGCCGTGGCATCCTATTGGGACAAAGCAGTCAGAACCGCATGTCACGAGCTATGATAAAGGAACGGTAGATTGGGACGAAAAAGTTAAAGCTTTGTCATACGCCACGGGAATACCAGAAGATCAGATGACGATCCTCTGGCTTGGCAATGGCGGCGGTCCTGATAAATCTTACGGAAAAGTGTCTGATAAACAAAACCCCGGAAAAGTTTATGAAGTCGTTTTACAGTGGGTGACCAACAAAGGTTGGCAGCCCATCAGTGTGAAGTAAAATACAGTCAAAAGTCTCAGAGGCATCATGCCCTGGGGCTTTTTTATATAGTTAAGAAAGTGCGACAAATTTTCTTGTTTCGCCAAATTTTCACGCCCCAAAAAACATCGATAAGTTTTGAGCTATAAGATTGGTTTTTTGCTTTATGATCCGTAATATGATACTTTTAACTTATAAAATTGATTAAACCTATAAAGTTACTCGGAAATAAGGGTAGGTGAATGTGATGGGGTTGGAATTTGTTGATCTTTTTAATGATTGGGCCGACACTTATGACAGTACCGTCATGGGCGGTGACGAGGAATATAAAGAGGTTTTTCAAGATTATGAGCGCATTCTTGAGGCGGTGGCCGAGCGCAGCTATGGTCATGTGTTGGAATTTGGCGTCGGAACCGGCAACTTAACGGAGAAATTGCTCGCTAAAGGTTACCTCGTTCACGGCATTGAACCGAGTGCGGGAATGCGGACGAAAGCGAAAGAAAAATTTCCAGATTTAGATTTGTATGATGGGGATTTTCTCCATTTTCCCCACTTCCCGGAGGTAAATTCCGTTGTCAGCTCGTACGCCTTCCATCATTTAACCGATGATGAAAAAGATCAGGCCTTGCGTTTATATGGGCAATTATTAAAGAAAAATGGTAAAATCGTTTTCGCAGATACAATGTTTAAAAATCTGTTCGAGAAAAAGGCTATGGTTGAAGAAGCCTTACAAAAAGGTTATCAACACCTGGCCCATGATTTGGAAACTGAGTACTATCCATTGAAGGAAACCATGGCAGTTTTGTTTGAGAAAAACGGGTTTGACGTGTCCTTTGAACCTTTAAACCGATATGTCTGGTTAATGGATGCGACCAAAAGATAACAGATAGGAGTGGACGCTTTGCGCATCGGAATGATCGGCGCGATGGCAGAAGAGGTAGCACTATTAAAGCAAAATATCAGCCGGCTTCGTGAACAAGAATGGGCAGGCTTGCGCTTTTACGAAGGACAATTAGAAGGCTTGGATGTCGTTTTGCTTCAATCCGGCATCGGCAAGGTGAACGCCGCAATGGGAGCCACGCTTTTAATCGATCGTTTTCAACCTGATTATGTCATCAACACTGGTTCAGCCGGCGGTTTCGACAAAAACCTGGACGTTGGCGATGTCGTAATCTCGACGGAAATTCGCCATCATGACGTGGATGTTACCGCTTTTGGCTATGACTATGGGCAAGTTCCTCAGCTTCCGGCGGCTTTTACAGCTGACCCATTCCTCGTCGGGATTGCGGAGAAAGCTTGTCAAGCGGAGTTCGGTTCCGCCCGCGTGACAAAAGGCTTAATCGCAACCGGTGATGCGTTTCTTTCAGATCCTGACCGCGTGGCTTTTATCAAGCAGAAATTTCCGGAATTAAAAGCCGGGGAAATGGAAGCAGCTGCCATTGCCCAAGTGTGTCACCAATTCGGTGTGCCGTTTGTCATCATTCGCGCATTATCTGATATTGCCGGAAAAGATGCTAACATTTCTTTTGATCAGTTTTTAGAAACAGCGGCGAAACATTCGGCGGAATGCATTTTATATATGTTGAAGGAGTTGAAAAACCATGGCTAAAAAGATGAATGTCGAAAGCTTTAATTTGGACCATACCAAGGTCAAAGCGCCATACGTCAGACTCGTTGGAGTCATAGAAGGCGATCATGGGGACAAAATTTATAAATACGACATCCGCTTTTGCCAACCGAATAAAGAACACATGGACATGCCAGGGCTTCATTCCCTTGAACATCTCATGGCGGAAAACATTCGCAACCACATCGATCATGTGATTGATCTCAGTCCAATGGGATGCCAAACCGGTTTTTACCTGTCGATTTTAAATAATGAAAGCTATGACGAAGTGCTTCTTGCCATTGAAAAAACCTTAAACGATGTCATCAATGCGACAGAGGTGCCGGCATGTAATCCTGTCCAATGCGGTTGGGCGGCGAATCACAGCCTAGAAGGGGCGCAAGCCATAGCCCGAAAAATGCTCGCTGGAAAATCCGAATGGCGTCAAGTTTTTGCGGAATGAGGCGCCATGAATATGTATCGTAACGTCAAAGAACTTATTGGAAATACCCCCTTGGTTGAAATCACCGCTTTTCCGCTCCCTGACGGCGTGCGCCTTTTGGCGAAACTTGAAAGCTTTAATCCCGGCGGCAGCATCAAGGACCGGCTCGGTCAAGCCTTGATCCAAGATGCTTTGGAGAGCGGAAAGTTGCAAGAAGGCGGAACGATCATTGAACCGACAGCAGGGAATACTGGAATTGGTCTCGCACTTTCCGCCATTGGGAAAAATTTGCGCGTCATCTTTTGTGTTCCGGAAAAATTCAGTGTGGAAAAACAGGCGATTATGAAAGCGCTCGGCGCAGAAATCATCCATACGCCGACTGAAGAGGGGATGAAGGGCGCGATTAAAAAAGCGGAAGAACTATTAAAAGAGATTCCGAATTCCTATTCCCCTTCACAGTTTTCTAATCCAGCTAACCCTGACACCTATTATCACACGCTCGGCCCGGAAATTTGGCGAGATACCGATGGCCATGTGGATATTTTTGTTGCTGGAGCGGGAAGCGGCGGCACTTTCATGGGTTGCGCGCGTTACCTGAAGGAACAAAATCCGAATATAAAGACGGTCATCGTTGAACCCGAAGGCTCTATTTTAGGTGGAGGTGAACCCGGTCCGCATAAAACCGAAGGCATCGGGATGGAATTTCTGCCGCCTTTTATGGACACAAGCTATTTCGATGCCATTCATACGGTGCCGGATGATGACGCCTTCCAAGCGGTTAAAGAGCTGGCTCGGAAAGAGGGGCTTCTCGTCGGAAGTTCTTCTGGTGCCGCATTTGTGGCAGCGATGGCGGAAGCCAAAAAGGCCAAAAAAGGCACAGTGATCGTCACGATTTTCCCGGATTCAAGCGATCGCTACTTGAGCAAGAAGATTTATGAGGGAGGCCTGTAGTCATGAAATTAAAAACGAAAATGATTCACGCCGGCATCACCGGAGATAAAGTCACAGGAGCAGTGACGGTACCGATCTACCAAACGAGCACGTACGAACAAGACGGCCCTGGCCAACACAGAGGGTATGAGTATTCGCGGACGAAAAACCCAACGCGCTATGCCCTGGAAGAATTAATCAAAGAATTAGAAAACGGTCATGCAGGCTTTGCCTTCTCATCTGGTATGGCGGCGATTACGGCCGTCATGATGCTTTTTGACAAAGGCGACCATATTGTCATGACAGATGATGTGTATGGCGGTACGTTCCGGGTGATGACGAAGGTATTAAACCGCTTCGGCATCGACGTTACGTTTGTTGATACGAGTGATTTTGAGGCCCTTGCCGGAGCTTTAACGGAAAAAACGAAAGCCATTTATATTGAAACCCCGACGAATCCGCTCCTTAAAATTACGGATCTCCGGGCTGTGAGCCGACTGGCGCACGAAAAGGGGCTCCTTTTAATCGTCGATAATACGTTTAACACCCCCTATCTTCAACGCCCGCTGGAATTAGGGGCAGATATCGTCCTGCATAGCGCGACCAAATATTTAAGCGGCCATAGTGATGTCGTGGGCGGCTTAGTGGTCGTAAAAACCGAAGAATTAGCCGAACGCCTTCATTTTATCCAAAATTCAACCGGCGGGATTCTTGGACCGCAGGATTCATTCCTTCTCATCCGCGGAATACGCACGCTGGCATTAAGAATGGAAGCGCATGAGAAGAACGCCTGGGAATTGGCTGACTTCTTATCCCAACATCCGAAGGTAAAGAAAGTGTATTATCCCGGTTTAGAAAACCATCCCGGCCACAGCATCGCGAAAGCCCAAGCTGCAGGCTTCGGCGGAATGATTTCCTTTGACGTCGGAAGCGAAGCGTTATCCGAGCAAGTGTTGCGGAAGATCAAATGGTTTACTATTGCCGAAAGCCTTGGGGCCGTCGAAAGTTTAATTTCGGTGCCGGCAAAAATGACGCACGCCTCCATTCCGAAAGACCGCCGCGATGAACTTGGCATTACGGATGGACTCATTCGCCTTTCCGTCGGCGTGGAAGATATCGACGACCTCATCGAGGATCTGAAGCAAGCTTTAGGCGATTAACAGCATTTACCGGTTCATCCTGCCCTTTTTCCATGTTACAGTAGGAAAAGGGAGGGAGAACAATGGAAAAAGATCGGGAAATGAAACAGCTCAAACATAAAATCACCGACTACAAACGTTTTAGTTTTATCTTTTTATTCATCAGCGCCTTTTTATATATTGGTTCTGCCCTGCCCATGGATGGAAAAACAGCGGGGAGAGCCGAAGGCCTTATGATCGCTGGTTTAGTTTTTCTTCTGGTAGCATTTGTTTTTTATTGGCGGCTTCAAGTGGCCAAGAAGCGCTATGAAGAAAATTTATAGGATAAATGCCAAACGATAGTCTTTTCGGCTATCGTTTTTTCTTATGCTAGGTAAGAAAGCCTATCATTTTTCAATCCAGCCTTAGGGTCGCTACCGCTCTAGCCTCGTTTAAAAGGTTGGCAGGAGCCAAGTTTTGTATATGTGAAGTAATGACTTTTGCGGGAAGAAACACCGCAAGCTTGTAGTGAAAAAAGCGGGGGGAGTTAGGTTTTCTTTTTCTGTACCATAAAAAAAGAAATACTTCAGGTGAGAAGGGCTCACTCTTGGCGGGTGCGTTTCATTATGCTATAAATAGAATGACTCCTGTTACTGGTGCATGGAAATTTTTTAATAAAGCACAAGAAATGCACCCTGTGACTTGAATCCTGTCGATTTATTGTACTAAAATGGCTACGTAGATAAATATTGAACGGAAAAGGGAGAGGGGTCCGGTGTCAGCACGGTCGACGGAAAATCGAGCACACAGTCCCTAACTGAGTGACTCGTCATGTTTTATTTCATCAGTCTTCTTAGTTTGCTGTTATTTCATTCAAAGTTAGGAGTGTCCATTCATGGCAGCGGAGAGAAGCGGTGTTGGATCGCCTTGGGAACAATATTACGGACCAAACTTAGGCTATATCCAAGACCAATATGAGTTGTATTTAAATGATCCGCAATCGGTGGAAGCGGATCTTAGGGAACTTTTTGAACGCTGGGGAGCGCCACCAGCTGGTTTTACCGAAGTCCATTCACGCGGTGCAGTAGGCGGTTTTGCCGAAGCGGATATGGAAAAAATCGTGGCGGCTGTCAAGCTCGCCGATAATATACGCACCTATGGCCATTTGGCCGCTGACATCTATCCGATCAACGGAAAAGAGCCAGATACCCGCATGCTTGAGCCGGAACATTATGGGCTGACAGACAGCGACTTGCGGGCAATACCAGCCCGTTTGATTTGGAAAAACGCTCCGGCCGACGTTCATACGGGCTTTGACGCCATTGAGCGCCTGAAAAAGATTTATACAGAAACCATTGCGTTTGAATTCAGCCATATTCACGATGAAGAGGAATTGTCTTGGCTGATCGAGCGAGTGGAAAAAAGCGGCGTGAAGGTCGAACTGACAAATGAAGAGCGTTTGGATCTCTTGAAAGAACTGACAAAAGTCGAAGGTTTTGAAAAGTTCCTTCACAAGACATTTGTTGGTCAAAAGCGGTTTTCCATTGAAGGCGTTGACATGCTCGTTCCGATGTTGAATGCTCTCGTTCGTCGAGGTTTAAAAGATGGAACGAAAAACTTCCTCATCGGCATGGCTCACAGAGGGCGATTGAATGTATTGACCCATGTGTTAAATAAACCGTATCACAGCATGATCGCGGAATTCAATCATTCGCCGAATAAAGATTATCCGTCGGAAGAATTTGTTCCGGTCACAGGCGGCTGGACGGGTGATGTGAAATATCACTTGGGCGGCGACCGTTACATTAAAGATAACGGGGAAGTAAAAGCGAGAATTACGCTCGCCAACAACCCGAGCCATTTGGAAGTCGTTGACCCTGTCATCGAAGGCTATGCGCGTGCGGCTCAAGACGATCGCACGAAGCCCGGTTATCCTGAGCAAGATGTGACGAAAGCGTTTGCCATCATGGTGCATGGTGATGCGGCGTTTTCCGGTGAAGGGGTCGTCCCGGAAACGCTAAACATGAGCCGCCTTAAAGGTTATCAAACCGGAGGCACGATCCACATTATTGCTAATAACCTTATTGGTTTTACAACGGAAAGCGATGATGACCGCTCTACTCGGTATGCGAGCGATCTCGCTAAAGGCTTTGAAATTCCGGTCATTCACGTCAATGCCGATGATCCGGAAGCTTGTCTTGCGGTCATTCTATTCGCCTACGACTATCGTCAACGGTTTAAGAAGGATATTCTTATTGACCTCGTTGGCTATCGCCGCTTTGGTCATAACGAAATGGACGATCCGTTTGTCACCCAGCCGTTATTTTATGAAAAAGTGACGGCTCATCCAACGGTGCGGCTCGTTTATGCTGAAAAATTGATCAAAGCAGGCGTTGTCACTGAAAGCGATGTCGTCAAGCTTGATGAAGATTTGCAACAACATTTGCAAAACGTCTTTGAAGAAGTCAAAGCAAATACCAATGGCAAATCAGAAGAAACAGCTCCGCCTGAAGCGGTGACAAATCCGCTGCCGGAAATGGATACTGCGGTTCCTGAAGACGAGCTTAAGCGCTTGAATGCCGACCTTTTGGAATGGCCGGAAGGCTTTTCGGTTTATCCGAAGCTTGAGCGCATTTTGCGCCGTCGCGCAGAGGCGATTTCGCCGGAAGGTAAAATCGATTGGGGACATGCAGAAGCACTTGCGTTTGCCTCGATTTTAAAAGACGGCACACCGATTCGCATCACGGGCCAAGATACCGAGCGCGGCACATTCGCCCACAGGCACTTGGTTTTACACGATCCGAAAACTGGGAAGACATTTTCCCCGCTCCATCAGCTAAAAGATGCGCGGGCATCGTTTGCCATTCACAACAGCCCGCTGACTGAAACGGCTGTGGTCGGATTTGAATATGGCTATAATGTTTTTGCACCTGAAACACTTGTGCTTTGGGAAGCGCAATTTGGCGACTTTGCCAATACGGCGCAAGTCATGTTTGATCAATTCATTTCGGCCAGCCGTGCAAAATGGGGGCAAAAATCTGGGCTCGTCATGCTCTTGCCGCATGGCTTTGAAGGTCAAGGCCCTGAACATTCCAGTGCCCGTTTGGAAAGATTTTTACAGTTGGCTGCCGAAAACAACTGGATCGTCGCTAATCTATCAACAGCAGGTCAATATTTCCATATTATTAGACGCCAAGCGGCCCTGTTGCAAAGTGAAGCGGTGCGTCCGCTAGTGATCGTTACACCGAAGAGCCTCTTACGCCATCCGCTTGCTACGGTAAATGGCCCAGCTTTGACGGCTGGACGCTTCCAAGCTATCATAGAGCAGGAAGGAACAGGCACAGAGACGGAAAAGGTTACCCGTTTGATCGTCGCGAGCGGGAAAATCGCCGTCGATTTGGCAAGCGAATTGCAAAAAGGAGAAGTACCGGATAACATCCACATCGTCCGTGTGGAACAGCTTTATCCGTTCCCGGCCGTAGAAATTGCTGAAATCGCCAAACGCTTTACCAACTTAAAAGAAATCGTTTGGGTGCAAGAAGAACCGAAAAATATGGGCGCATGGTCGTTTGTTTATCCGCGGCTCGTTGCCCTCTCAGGCGGCAAATGGTCGATTGGCTATGTCGGTCGCCCCGATCGGTCCAGCCCGGCCGTTGGTGAACCGGATGTTCATAAACAAGAACAAGAAAACATTTTAAAAGAAGCCCTATATTTCAAGGAAGCATTGAAAATCCAATAACGTGTCCGATCATTGAGGAGGAAACATTGTGGTTGAAGTAAAAGTTCCGGAACTGGCGGAATCCATCACAGAAGGTACCATTGCCAAATGGTTAAAAAATGTCGGTGAAAAGGTGAATAAAGGCGATGACATCGTCGAATTGGAAACCGATAAAGTCAATGTTCAAATCGCCGCTGAAGACGAAGGGGTTTTAACAGAAATTAAGAAAGGTGAAGGCGATACCGTTGAAGTCGGTGAAGTCATTGCGGTGTTAGATCCGAATGCTGCTCCGGGAGAAGCACCGAAAGCAGCACCAGAGGCGAAAAAAGAAGAAGCACAGCCGGAAGCTCAAGCCCCGAAAGCAGAAGCACCGGCTGCAGCTGAAGCAGCTGAAAGCCATGAACGCTTGGTGGCAACGCCGGCTGCCCGCAAGCTCGCCCGTGAACTTGGCATCGATTTGAAAACCGTTGCAGCAAGTGATCCGCTCGGCCGTATTCGCCCTGAAGATGTGAAACGCGAAGCAACAAAACCGGCGGCATCACAAGCTCAACCGGCTGCTAGCGCAACGGCGCCGAAAGCCACCGAAAACCCGGCAAAACCCGTTGAGCGTGTTCGCATGACGCGCCGTCGTCAAACGATTGCGACTCGACTCGTGGAAGCTCAACACACGGCAGCGATGCTGACAACATTTAATGAAGTCGACATGACGGCCATCATGGATGTCCGGGCCCGCCGTAAAGACGCCTTTATGAAAAAACATGATGTGAAACTTGGCTTTATGAGCTTCTTTACAAAAGCCGTTGTCGGCGCCTTGAAAGAATTCCCTCTTCTCAATGCGGAAATTCAAGGAACGGATTTGTTGATTAAGAAGTTTTACGATATTGGCATCGCTGTTTCAACCGATGAAGGACTTGTTGTTCCGGTCGTTCGCGATGCTGACCGGAAAACGTTTGCGGAAATCGAAAGGGACATTGCCGACCTCGCCGTAAAAGCCCGATCCGGTAAACTTACTCTCGCTGACTTACAAGGCGGCACCTTTACGATTACAAACGGCGGGACATTCGGTTCTCTGATTTCGACACCGATCTTAAATGCCCCGCAAGTTGGTATTTTGGGCATGCACAAAATCCAATATCGTCCAGTCGCGATCGATAAAGAAACGATGGAAATCCGCCCGATGATGTATTTGGCTCTGTCTTACGACCACCGGATCGTCGATGGCAAGGAAGCCGTCAGCTTCCTCGTAAAAGTCAAGGAACTCCTGGAAGATCCAGAATCCTTATTGCTCGAAGGTTAATGTCAAAAAACAAAAGTGCGAAAGCCGCGGAAGGCTTTCGCACTTTTTTTTGCGAGAAAGTATAAAAATCGGTGGATAGCGTTTTAAACGTCTACCGTTATTTTCCGACCATAATGTCTTTGATTTTGGTTTGCCATTTGTTGTCGTCAAGGATGATTTGAAAAGAGATGCGACGGTTTTTTTGCCTGGCTTCCGGTGAATCGCCTTGGACGGCTGGCTTATATTTTGAGTAGCCCGTGACCGCAAGAAATTTGGCATAGCGATCTTCACTGAGTTTCGGGTTTGCCTTTTGCATGTATTTTAAGACGGCTAAGGCGCGGTCGGACGATAAATGCCAATTATCATACGGTACCGAATCCGTATGCCCTTCAATCAAGATGATGTAAATATATTGGCTTAATGCCTTGTCGTTGATAATATCGACGAGGGCATCGGCGACATTGTCCAAAACTTTTTTACCTTTCTCATTAAGTCTCGCGCTCGCAGAATCAAAGAGGACATCCCCTTGAATGGATATCGTATTATTCGGCCCGCGAATGATTTTATCACGCCCAACTTGGTCAGCCATTTTTTTATTAATCAAATCGGAAATATGCTTTTTTATATTTGCGGCTTTAGCGAGTTCACGACGGATTTGTGTTTGTTCGTAGGAATGATAGATGCTTTGCACGAAAGCGATGAGGCTGATAAATAAAAAAACGAGGACGACCATCGCCATCATATCGGTGAATGAGGGCCAGTATTGTTCTTCGACCCGTTCGGAGATCCATGGTTTTCTCGACTTCATGAGTCAATCACCCGTGTTGGTAATGGGCGGGACATCTTCTGTTGCTGGTAGGCGGTTTGTTGTTCGATGAGGTAAGAGATTCGGTTCAATAATTGGTAAAAATCTTGGATATATCGTTGATTGTCCGCCCACTGCCGTTCCATGTTGTGCGAGAGGGTTTCGAAGCTCCTTGACAAATCGCGCAGCTCTTGGCGGCGGTCATCTTGGTTCAACCATTGCGCTTTTCGGTCGTTTTGATATTTTATATGATCAAGAATATCGCGCTTCGTCTTCTCAAACATTTGATATAGCGAGCGTTCGAGTTGATCGATTGACTCCGAAAACGCCTCTGCTGTCTGGGCGTATTGATTGGTCATTTCCTGTTGTTTATAAATAAAGTCTTCTTGTTGGCGCTGCAGGTGGTTTGCGGCTAGATCATATTTTTCGTGGAAACCTTCCATTTGCGCTTCCATTGCGCGCAAGAATTGGCGGCTGAGCTCCTCGGACTTTTTGTCGCTTCTTTCGATAAAGCTTAGCGTTTGTTTAGCCGCTTGTTCTAACCGTTGTTCGTGAGATTCCGCCCGTTGGAAAGCGCGTTCGACCGCTGCTTTTAAGGCTTGGACCTGGTTTTCGCTGCTTTTGTTTGCTTCAGCAAATCGCATGGCTGTTTTGTCGAAAGACACACTCACCAATTTCAGCTTTTCCGCCGATTGCGAAAAGGCTTCGGCATGGGTTTGCAATTGACCGATCAATGTGTGAACTTTTGCGACGGTTTCGTCCAGCTTTTCGGTGAAATGGATCATATTTTGACTGAAATCTCCGATCGTTTCTTGGAAACTGTCACGGATTCTATTGGCCAGCCGCTCTAGGATGCGCTCGTATGTATCATTCGGTTGTTCAAGGGCTATTTTGGCTTCATAAACGTGCTCAAGCAATGTCTCACATTCGCTAAAAAGTTTATTCGTCAAATAGGAGACGGAACGGCCGCCGGACAGAAAACCTGATTGGAGGAAATTGAGCAGAAAAGCGGTGCCGATTCCGGCGATGCTTGTAATAAAAGCTGTGCTCATCCCTTGGAAGGGAGAGGAGATCGCGGCTAAAACGGCATCAAAGGACAAGGGGCCGTTTTCCTGTCCGTTCCCAAGAGAAAGCAGGGTATGCTGCATTGCAAACAGCGATTGCGTGAGGCCAATAAAGGTGCCGAGGACACCAAGAATGATCGTAAAAGATGGAATAAAGCCGATCATTTTTGCGACATTACCAATTGGAGCGGGAAAAATTCCAGCAAGCACCACCCGTTGTTGCATCAAATGTTTCTCAATCAATGCTTGGGTATTGACAGGGATTTGGTTTACGCGATGGTTGCGATACTCTTCAATGACTACGCCGAGCCAAGGCGATGGTGGGTTTCGGCTTGTGCGATCGAAAGCAAGATTCTGCACTTCGTCCAGCCACTTGGTTAAGGAGCGGGTTACTTGAAAGTGTGCAGCAAGGCCGATCAGAAAGAAAATAGCAATCGCCCCGACAATCATGACCGTTAAATTCATGTTTCGACACCCCCATATTCATACATATGTGACTTTGGCAAATGACTTGTATAGAAAAATGGAAAACCTGTTGAATAGTAAAATAGAAATTTTAGTCCTTAGAAGGAAATTGCAGCAGGAAGTATTTAAAGGGAGAAAAGGACAGAAGGCAAGTTTTAGAGGGGCAAATGATAGACATGAGCGATAGAAAAAGTAAAGGCTGTCTCCAATGTCCTGATCAGAACATGAGAGACAGCCTCGTTTTTTCATTCCTTAATGAAGCACACGGCGCGCTGTGCTGTAGCGGCTGTTCCAATAGGGGTGGCTCAGGCTGACAATCGCAACGCCTGTTCCATTTTGAGAACCGATGAATTGACCGCCACCAATGTAAATGCCGACATGACCGTTATGCTTGTATGTATTGAAGAAAACCAAGTCGCCGGGACGCAGTTCGCTTCGGGAGACTTGAGAGCCGACATACTGCAGTCCGGATGTCGAACGCGCACCAAGATTGATGCCAATTTGCTGATAGGCCCAGTTGACAAATCCCGAGCAGTCAAAGACGCCGTGTACGGGATCCATGGCCCCGAACCCATAGGATGAGTGACCGATATACCGACGGGCGGCACTGACGAGGTCGCCGATATCGCCATTGGCTGCACTTTGCGGAATATAGGCCATTTGCACGATGGTGTTGGCATCTACCGTTTGCCCGCTGTTTGGTCTCGTAACTGATGCTGTTTTTCTTGCGTTTTCCTTTTGAATTTGTGCAAGAAGTTTATTTTCCTTACTATTTAAATCATTAAGCGTTGTTTGCTTTTCGCTTTGAATGGCTTTAATTTTGGCGACGAGTTGATTGAGTTCTTGTAGTTTTTGTTCCGTTTTGGCCAAGTCCTTTTTGACTTTTGCCTTTTGATCCTTTAACAGCTTTTGGTCAGCCATTTGTTTCTGGATCATATCTTTATCATGGTCGGTAATATTGTAGATGGCTACTGCCCGGTTGATAAAATCACCGAAGCTGTCAGCACCCATGAGCACTTCTAAAATGTTGACAGAAGACCCGCCGTTTTTATAAGAAGCGACCATGCGATCTTTCAACAGCTTTTGCCGTTCATCAATGCGTTTTTGCGTCTCCGCAATGGATTGATTCAGCTTCGTCACTTCGGCTTGGATTTTGCCAATTTCGATTTGGGTTTTGGAAATGTTTCCGGTCAATGTTTCAATTTGGCTTTTTAGCTTTTCCAAATCGCTTTTAACAGCTTGTTTTTGCTTGGTAACGGAATTTTTTTGTTTTACCAAAGATGAGTATGTATCTGCCGAGGCACTTAATGGCGCAACCAGCAACATTCCGCAGGCGCAAAGGCCGGCAACAGTCGTCGTCAATTTGTTCCCCATCGGTCCTCCCCCTAACAAATGGGTTTCTATGAAAACGCTAATCTTTTATTTATTCCTATTATAGCAGGCCTTTGGTCGGATTTATTTTACTAATTATTTAAGTTATATTTCAAAAATCGACGGGTTTTGTAATATTTTTAAACAATGTTTAACAGAAAGTGGGTATTCTCTGCATTTTTTGCCATTGGTGGTTGTGCTTTTGTTACAAAAACATGGCCATTTTTTTCGTCAGACAAACTCCGTGTGTGTATCAAAATAGGTCTTGTGTTGAACACGAGGAATATGGGTTGTAGTGAGACTTGTACTTTTAAAAAGATTAATGAAATGAGAGAATGGAAGAAAATGAAGGAATAAATGGCTTATGTGGTTTTGAAAAAAAGCCGAGGACAGCGGTCTTCCTTGTAACGGGGCTGTCTGGAAGCTGCTGAATTTTAGCGATTTTTTACAGAGCGGCATCCAAATATTATGTCTGTTATAGGTGTTTAATATTAGTGATTAAATTGGTGGAAGGGGACTACCTGTTTAAGGCAATCCCCTTACTCATTAACGGCTTTTTCGATTTGGCTGCCGGTAAAATTCATTAAATAGCTTCATCAAGGCGCGCTTTTCAATCCGTGAGACGTAACTGCGAGAGATGTTGAGCTTTTTCGCAATTTCTCGCTGCGTCAATTCTTTGTGGTTATCCAACCCGAAGCGGGCAATAACGACCTCTTTTTCCCGGTCATCAAGAATGTGTAAGTACTCATATATTTTCTTTTTCTCCATTTTTAAGGAGATCTCATCGACGATATCCTTATTTTTGGATTTCAGAACATCGATGAGTGAAATTTCGTTCCCTTCCTTATCTTGACCAATCGGGTCATTCAGGGATATGTCTTTCCGAGTTTTTTTCAAACTTCTCAGATGCATGAGAATTTCGTTTTCTATACAGCGCGCCGCATAAGTCGCCAGTTTC
>Ga0310828_1000290_pt1 | contig 63516 bp, 62 predicted proteins | sample WT_ome_3_FD_202242 | JGI IMG/M metagenome (GOLD analysis project Ga0310828, IMG submission 202242) | Sorghum-adapted microbial communities enriched on wild type (WT) sorghum from Joint BioEnergy Institute, Emeryville, California, United... ... | reverse complement strand
CTGCAGAAGGAGAACAAGCGACTGTTTTCCAGATACAAGGGGAAACTGTTGGAACAGACGATCTCTGACCTTGGCCAGATGCTCCGCAATGAGAGACTCAACAGCGACAACAGAGGCTTCGCCAACAATGTCATCCATCTGATGGATCGCAAGAAGCAGTAATATTCCCGATATGCACGAGCAGGCAGATGCCTGCTTTTTTGCATTTTCAGACGTTTCAGACGGTTATTGCTTATGAGAGGAGGTCGGTGCAGCGGTTCGAGCGGTTCATGATCTGCACGGAATATCGCCGGGAACTGGGATGGGAGCGTTTCCTCTCTCGTTTGCCGTTTGTACTTATGATATGATTAGGGGATAAGCATTGTGGAAAGTTAAGTATGACGGTTCTGGCGCGAGGCCATAAGTTCGGAGGTTGTGAGGAACGTTGTCCATCAGTAAGAGTGAAATCGTCGATCTGCAGATGGAGATGATCAGGCGATTCGGCGAGAAGACGATGCAGCGCGGGTGGCTGGCCTATCAGAAAGGTTGCGTGCTGGACGTACAGGTGCAGCCAGGGAAGGTGCGCGCGGAGGTGCGGGTCAAGCAGGAGACATACCGCGTACATATGGATCTGCAGCAGTTTGACAACAGCCGCTGCAGCTGTTCGACGAAGCGCTACTGCTATCACATGGCGGCGGTATTTTTCAGCCTGTACGGACAGTTCGAGAAGCGGACGGAGCTGTTCCTGATGCAGCATCAACAGATGCGGTTGCGCAAGAGCAAGGAGAAGTCGGACAAGCAGAAGCGCGCGGTCAGGACCGCGGCGGAACCTGCAGAGGCAACGGTCCGGGAGTCTCATGCGGTGCAGGAGACGGATGCCCTCCATGCGTGGCAGCTCGACCTGAACAAGAAGTTCGCCGGATATTTCACATCGCCCTCCCATCACGTGGAAGCCTTTCATGTGGAGGCGGAGAAATACGTGCTTCGCATATCCGAGGTTTGGCGGCCTGAGATGCGCATGCTGTATCGCGCGGCGGCCGAGCTGTTCCTGCTCGTGATCGCCGAGAACCGTTACTCCGATATATCCAACGGCTACAAGCCCCAGCAGCTGGAGGAGAGCTTCCGGCGACTGTTCGAGCTGTGCGCATCCGGCTTCCGCCAGCGGATCGCCCAGCTTGCCCCGCATGCCGAAGGCGGCCTGATCCGCCGCAGACTGATGGAGCTGATTGATTTCATTCACAAGCATGCCTTCCGATCCGGCGATGCCGCGATCCGATGGCTCGATATCTACCGGCATCTGCTCTGGCAGCTGGCGGATCAACCCGAGCTGCTGAAGCTGGAAGCGGATTGGCTGGATGCGGAAGAAGGACAGGCCACTCCCGATTCGGACAAGCACAAGCGCCTGAGGCTGGCCAGGCTGCATCTGGAGATGCTCCATGATCATGGGAAGGCCTTCCCGAAACTGCTGGAGCTGGCGCAGGAGATCGGGGAGATCGATCATTGCTTCGCCTATGTGGAGGCGAGCATCAAGGCCCGCGATTGGCTCACGGTGCAGGATCAGCTGAGCAGCATGATGGAAGCCGTTCGCGCCAGCGGTTCGAAACAGGCCATGTCCCGCTATCTCAACTGTTGGCTGAAGCTCATGCCTCATCTGGGCAACAGCGTCGAGCGGGCGGAAGCGCTGAAGGCGCTCCTGCCTCACAGCTTCGAACTGTATGCCGGCAGCCTGGAGCAGATGGGGGATTATCGCGCCTGGATCGATCTGCAGATAGCGGCGGATCGGCCGTTGCAGGATATGAGCGGCGCGCTGCTGCAGAGGATCGAGCAGCAGGATCCGCAGGCGCTCCTGCCGCTCTATCATCAGCTGGTTGAGCGGAGCATCGCCGAGCGTCGAAGGGACGGCTACAAGCAGGCGGCGGAACTGCTGAGGAGGCTTCAGGCCTGTTATGAACGGCTGCAGCAATCCGATCGCTTCGAGGAATATTTAATGAGGTTAACTGATAAGTACAAGATGCTGAGAGCTTTCCATGAAGAACTGAGAAGGAGTCATCTGAATCCATGACAGCAATGCGGTCTATCCGGATATGCGCGCAATGGCTGGACAACGGCGGATGCTTGCTGTGGTCTGAGCCCTATATGAGACCGAGCCAGCTGCTTGGCAAGCTGTTCACGTACCATCAGCCTTCCTACTATGGCACGCTGATCCCGACCGAGCCGCTCTCCGTTCGCGAGGTGATCAAGCTGCCGGTGAGATGGGCGGTTGATTACTGGATCGATCTGCCGGTCAATCGCCACATCGCCTGGAGTTGGGACGACGAGGCGCTGCGCAGCATGCGGATCGCGCCGATCATCCGCAGATCGCTGCAGGCTGGCTGGATGATCCCGGATTATGACAGGTGGAGACGGGGCAACGCAGCTTTTCGCATCGACTGGGGGAGGCTGTTGGAGGAGCCAGCCGAAGGGAAGCAGGAACAGCTGCTGTCGCTTGAGGACCGGATGCTCGCTGACCGCTGGGCGAGTCAGCTGGTGCTGGCCTATCTGACCGACAGCGAGATTCCGGACGCTGAGCGTTCCTCGCAGCTGCCGGGCTACGAAAGGTATGTCAGCGCCTACAGGAGCATGCAGGCCATGGTCAGGGAGGCATGGTTGAGCGAGGAGGACTGGCTGCATGCGCTTGGCTATGAGCAGGAGCAGCTGCCGTTCCGGCTCATGCTTCGTTTGTCCGAACCGGATGCGGGCGGCAGATGGCATCTGTCCATCTTCGTCCAGGATCGCAAGGATCCGACGCTTGCATTGACCTGCGCCATGAGCGGGGACGTGCTGGAGGGGAACTGCCCGGACGAATGGCAACCGCTGCTTACGGAGCGCATCTATCGCGAGACGCGCAAGATCACCAGCCTCGTCAAGGAGCTCGCGGATGCCAACCATCCGAATCTGATGCTGGAGCACCTCGATGACGAAGGGGCCTGGCAGTTCCTGATGGAGTGGAGCTCGAAGCTGATCGCGCATGGCGTGTCCGTGCTCTTGCCCTCCTGGTGGGAGCAGATTCGTCGCACAAGGCCGCGGCTGCGCACCCGCATCCTGGGCAGCCCTGGTCCTGCAGGCGGGGGCATGTTGGGGCTGGAACAGCTGCTGGCGTTCGATTGGCGCGTATCCATCGGCGATCTGGAGCTGACGGAGGAAGAATACAGGCAGCTCATCGCGAGCGGCAGGCATCTCGTCTCCATCCGCGGCCGATGGATCGCAGTCGATCTGAACATGTTGCAGGACATCCAGAAAAGGCTGCGCCGATACCAGCGGGAAGGCGGGATCCCGCTGTACGAGGTTCTGGAATACGGCTTGCTCAGGGAAACCTCCAGGGTCCAGGAAGGAGAGACGGGGGAGGAAGAGGGGTTCGGCATCGAGATGGAATTCGCGGCGGAGTTCGAACGATATTTCGACCAGCTGCGCCGCATTCACAAGCCTCCGCTCATTCCGGTTCCCTCCGGGCTGAGGGGACAGCTGCGGCCCTATCAGCATGAGGGCGTATCATGGCTCGCCATGCTTCGCCGACTCGGCTTCGGCGGGTGTCTCGCGGACGATATGGGCCTCGGCAAGACGATCCAATGGATCGCCTATCTGCTGCACATCCTGGAGACGGAGCGTCCGAAGCGGCCATCGCTGCTCATCTGCCCGACTTCCGTGCTGGGCAACTGGCAGAAAGAATTTGAACGATTCGCACCGGAGCTGAGGATCCATCTGCACCACGGACCGATGCGTCTGAAGGGGGATGCGTTCATCGAAGCCGCCCTGGCGTCCGACGTGGTCCTGACCTCCTATGCGCTCGCTTCCCTGGACCGCGACCAGCTCAGGCTGATCCGGTGGGAGACGCTGTGTCTGGATGAGGCGCAGAACATCAAGAACGCCTATACGAAGCAGGCCCAGGCGATCCGTTACCTGCGGGCGGGCCATCGCGTCGCGCTGACCGGGACCCCTCTGGAGAATCGGCTCTCCGAGCTATGGTCGATCATGAATTTTGTGAATCCGGGCTATCTCGGCTCGCTTCGCTCCTTCGACCGGTTCGCGAGGCGAGCGGAGCGGCTGCAGGACGAAGAAGGCATCCGGAAAGTGCAGGCGATCGTCAGACCTTTCCTGCTTCGCCGGGAGAAGAACGATCCGACCATCTCCCTCAATCTGCCAAGCAAGCAGGAGATCAAATGTTACGTCACGCTGTCTCCCGAGCAGAGCGCGCTGTACGAGCAACAGCTGGATCTGCTGTTCCGCCGCATCGATTCGCTGCATGCGATGGAACGAAGGGGAACGGTGCTCGCCACGATCACGAAGCTGAAGCAGCTGTGCGATCATCCCGCCTTGCTGACCAGAGAGGTTGACAGGCCGACGGAAGAGCTGCTGGAGCAATCGCACAAGCTGATGCGACTGACGGAGATGGTGGAGGAGGTGCGGGAGGCGAAGGAGAGGTGCATCATCTTCACGCAGTATATCGAGATGGGCAGGCTCATGCAGAAGGTGCTCAGCGGACGTCTGAGGGAGAAGGTCATGTTCATGCATGGCGGCATCGGCAAGGCTGAACGCGATCAGATGATCGCCAGCTTCCAGGCGGAACGTCAGGATGAGCCGCGCGGGGTCTTCATCCTCTCCCTGAAGACAGGCGGCACCGGGCTGAATCTGACCAGTGCCAACCATGTGTTTCATTATGACCGATGGTGGAATCCGGCGGTGGAGAATCAGGCATCGGACCGGGTGTACCGGATCGGGCAACGTCGGTCCGTGTTCGTCCACAAATTCATCTCGATCGGCACGCTGGAGGAGAAGATCGACGAGATGCTGGAGCGCAAGCTGGGACTCAGCAACAGGATCGTGGGCAGCGGCGAACAGTGGATCGGGGAGCTGTCGAACGAGGAGCTGCGTGAGATTCTGGAGCTGAGAAGAGGGTAGGGAGCATAGGGTCCGGCGGAAGCGCGAGGCATCGGGCGGCGTATTCAGCCAGGGGAGTAATGCGACGATCTTCGATTCCCGGACCGATACCAGGAGTGGAACAGCACCAACAGCATAAGAATCTCCGCCAGGTCGCCGCCGTAGAACATTACCATGCTGCCCAGCGCCGCTTCCTCGGCATGCACGCCGCTCGGTGGTGCGGCGTACAACGACTTGGCGAGCACAGCATGGACGGCAGATGCTGCCATGAAGACGGTCATGCGGTATGGCAAACTTCTCTGATGCGGACTGTCTTCCAGCTGCAGGATCGTAGCGGTGAACAGATATCCGGCTGCGAACAGATGCACATGGACCAACCTGTACAGCCAGGGATGGGCATGCATCCAGGCGTACAGATCGGAAGCGTACAGCAGCCACAGTCCGCCGACGTGAAGCGCCGAAGCCGTTAGCGGACTGCTGATGAATGAGAACAGACGGCTGCGCAGGCAGCGGGACAACGCCCTGGCGGCTTGACGGTTGAGCGTCCTCAGCGTTAACGTCAGCGGCCTTGCAAGCGCGATCAACAGCGGGGACAACATGCCGAGCAGCAGGTGGACAACCATGTGGGCAGTGAAGGAATGATGCGCATGGTTGTAGACTGAATCTGCCACTGACCAGGCGGCACAGCAGACCCCCAGCAACCAGCACCCGGTTCGATAGAGCGGCCATCTTCCATACCTTCGGTTGCTCCTGACGACGGCCAGGATGTAAGCCACAACAAGCACCAGGGGTAACGTGAACTCCCGAAACTCCATCATGATCATCGATTGCGTCACCATCCTGTCTGGACTCATCCAGGCTTCACAGATCCGGAGGAGTGGCGGATGAGGAAGAGCCCGGCGAAGATCATCAGCATCGCCGTCACATTCCATGCGATATCATAGGGAACGATGTCCACATCATAGCGAATCTGATGCAGGCGCATCACTTTATGCTGCACGATGCCATCATACAGCTGGAACAGTCCTGCGCCCAGACATACACCGCCCCACCATCGTCTCCAGCCCAGCCTTCCTCGTCGGCGACGATCCGCCAGCATGAACAGACCTCCCACGGTGGCAAACCAGCTGAACGCATGAAACAAGCCATCGGAGATCAGCCCGGCAGTCGTCGTTGACAGGTCATAGAAATGATGCCAGTGCAACAGTTGATGGAAGACCACCTCATCGATAAAGGCAACCATGCCGATGCCAGAAAGGAATCCTGACCACATGCACATATCACCTCACCTTGATTATTCCCGAATCTTCCCGTGAGAAACATGCAAGGAAATAAAAACGGCGCGAAGGATCAGAAGGTTGATCTTTCGCGCCGTTATGGATTGCGGCGGGAAATATGGAGCTGCGATTATTTCCCGGGCGAGCGCAAGGCTCGACGGATTGTTAGCCCATCTGACAGTTCACGGGGTGAAGGAGAGAGGAATCCCTTCGCAAGATGTCGCATGATGTCAGAATGGGAGTTCGTCAGATGACAAAGTCAGTAAATTTCTTTGCGAAATTTCTTATGACTCCCGGTCCGGCAACTGTTGCAGATAACTGTCGGACAGATGCAGCAACTGCAAGGCGCGGTTGAACTCATCCTCGGTGGTCTCAGGAGCGTCGTTCCCGTTGCCGGACAACGGATAATGCTGTCCGTCCTCGAATCCTGCTCCGGACAGGAACAGTTCCGCGCTGTTCACGAAGGAGCCAGATGGCAGGTAATAACGCTGCGGCAGCAGGTTAAACTCCGTATGGTTGAACAGGTCCTGACCGAAGTGCAGTTGTCCTTCGGTCGATACGCCAAGCAGGTTGGCCACGGTTGGCAGGATATCGACCTGTCCGCCCAGCTGATCGAACACAGCCGGATAGGTGATGCCTTCGCCGATGATGAGCAGCGGGATGTTGATCATGTCCGTGTACGTATAAGGGCGTCCGTATATTTCCTCCAGCAGCCGTTCGTCCTGCTCATCAAGGGAATAAATCGGCAGTCCGAGATGATCGCCATACAGGACGATCAGGGAGTTCTCCCACAATCCGCTGCGCTTGAGTTCGTCGATGAAGATGCCAAGCGCGTAGTCCGAATAGTTCTGGGCGATGAGATAGTCGCCCACGAACGTGTCTTCATAGCGCTCCGGCAACTTGATGCGCCGCTTCTCTTCCGGCAGGATGAACGGATGGTGCGACGACATCGAGATGATATGCGCATAGAACGGCTTGCCTTCGCTCGCCAGCTGCTTCAGGGCTTCCACGGTCTTGGGATACAGGATCTCGTCGGAGGAGCCGAAGAACAGCACATCCTCGTCCCCGAAATAGCTTCTTTCGTAGATGTGATCGAAGCCTACAGCCGCATACAGGGCATCGCGGTTCCAGAAATCCACGTCGTTCGTATGGAACGTGGCGGAGGTGTACCCGGCGCCCTTCAGCAGCTTCGGCAGGCTCGGCAGTTCCTTGTCCGCGTAGACCTGGGTCGCTGCTCCGCGCGGCGGAATATAGAAGGACGTATTCACGACATATTCGGCGTCGGAGGTGTTGCCCTGGCCGACCTGCTGATAAAAATGCTTGAAATAGAAATGTTCGCGCACCAGCCTGTTCAGGTTCGGCATGATCTCCTTCCCGTCAATCTTCAGATTGACGAGGAAGTTCTGCATCGATTCCATCTGGAGAATGATCAGATTCTTGCCCTGCGCAGCTTGCCAGAATACCGGCGCGTCGGGTTCGGTGATGCCTTTGAGCTTGTTGATGAGCTGCTGGTTGATCTGGTCTGCCTTGACGAGCTTGGGCTCCGTCTCCGCGAAGATCGTGTACAGCTCATAATTGAGGATTCCCATCTGTTCCGCCTTGATGATCTCATTGAGGCTGTGGCGGTTCGGCACGATCAGGCTGATGCTGACGATCAGGCCGCAGGCGAACAGCGCGGCGAGCGCGTAACGATTCGGACGTGTCGAGGTGCGCTGCTTCCAGGCGCTTGCCAGCTTGCCGCTTCTCTTCAGGAGGATAACCGCCAGGACGATGATGTCGATGAAGATCAAGAGATAGACCGGATCGAGCAGGGTGAAGACGCTCGTTTTCACTCGACCAACCTGATTGACCTGGGCCAGTGCATGGTAGGTGACGATTACCCCGTAGTATTTGTAATACATGATCGCTGCAAAAAAGATGCATGTTAACACCAGATCCGCAAGCAAGTATATAAACAGTTTGGACCTGTTCGCGAACAGTTCGACCATAACGAGAATCATCAGGACAACGGATAATTCCTTGAATATCGTGAGCGGTGTCGGGCCGTTGTCAAAGATGAAGTACCATGCGATAACACTCTTGATCAGCAGGATGATAGAGAACATGACCAACGGTTGAGTGAACACATGCTGCCATTTTGATCGAATCAATACTTATCACCTTCCAATCATTAGTGCTTCGTCGACACGCAGATTTAAGAATACCATAGTTGAAGACGTAACGGTAATTCATTATGTTTCGATTTTCGATCAATTTCCAGAGATTTTCCTGCTTTTTATGACGTCGGGACCCTTTTCCTTATATTTTACCTAGGATGCTTCAAACTGGCGGTGAAGATGCTCACGGACGAAATTGAATAAATTCCGAACGTTTTCCGGGGGTGCTCCGGTTCAATATTCGGGTATTTTACGGTGAAATAAACAATTTATATGGGTATAATAAAAACTTTCTATCTAAATTTCCGTTGTAGATTCTTTACAAACAAGCATTGTTATAACATAATGTGACTCACATAAGAATCATTTATCGTTCTGATAAATTGGAAAACAGATCAAATTTGGAGTTGAGAATGAGATGGCACTGTTAACGCAAAAATCATCAAACCCTGCAGTCAACGATTATCTCAATGGCGTCATGGAAAAGCTGATCCAGCGTAACCCGGGGGAACATGAGTTCCATCAGGCAGTCAAGGAGTTCATGACGTCGATGATCCCTGTTCTGGAACGTGATCCAAAATATATGGAACACAATATCCTGGAAAGAATCGTTGAGCCTGAGCGCATGATCACATTCCGCGTTCCATGGGTCGACGATTCCGGCAAGGTCCGCATCAACCGCGGTTTCCGCGTGCAATTCAACAGCGCGATCGGACCGTACAAGGGCGGGCTGCGATTCCATCCGTCCGTCAACGCCAGCATCATCAAGTTCCTTGGCTTCGAGCAGATCTTCAAGAACTCTCTCTCCGGACTGCCGATCGGCGGCGGCAAGGGCGGCAGCGACTTCGATCCGAAGGGCAAGTCGGAAGGCGAGATCATGCGCTTCACGCAGAGCTTCATGACCGAGCTGTACAAGTACATCGGTCCTGACGAAGACGTGCCTGCCGGCGACATCGGCGTGGGCGCTCGCGAGATTGGCTACATGTTCGGTCAGTACAAGCGCATCGTCGGCGGACATCAGGCCGGCGTGCTTACGGGCAAGGGCCTGACCTATGGCGGAAGCCTCGTGCGCACGGAAGCGACGGGCTACGGCTGCGTATACTTCGTGGAAGAGATGCTGAAGAGCAAGGGCCTGTCCTTCGAAGGCAGCACCGTCATCGTATCCGGTTCCGGCAACGTCTCGATCTATGCGATGGAGAAGGCGCAACAGCTCGGCGCCAAGGTGGTGGCGTGCAGCGATTCCAACGGCTATGTGTATGACCCGCAGGGCATCAATCTGGACACCGTCAAGCGCCTCAAGGAAGTGGAGCGCAGAAGGATCAGGGACTATGTGCTGGAGCATCCGCATGCCGAGTACCATGAAGGGTTCGAAGGCATCTGGACGATCCCTTGCGACATCGCTCTGCCTTGCGCGACCCAGAACGAAATCTCCGAGGCATCGGCGAAGATCCTTGTGAAGAACGGCGTCAAGGCGGTTGGCGAAGGCGCGAACATGCCTTCCACGCTGGAAGCGATCGACGTCTTCCTCGACAGCGGAGTGCTGTTCGGCCCAGCCAAGGCGGCCAATGCCGGCGGCGTGTCCGTGTCCGCCCTGGAGATGTCGCAGAACAGCATGAGATATTCCTGGACGTTCGAGGAAGTCGATGCCAAGCTGCACCAGATCATGAAGAACATCTACAACAACAGCATGGCTGCCGCCGAAGAGTACGGACATCCGGGCAATCTCGTCGTTGGCGCGAACATTGCCGGCTTCCTCAAGGTGGCCAACGCCATGATCGCTCACGGTGTGGTATAATCAGGTATCATCATCGATCAAGGTCTTGTTTCTGTTGATAGAAGACAGGCTGTCTGATGAGCCTGCCATGATATGTGGACGGAACCGCCAGGTTTCCGTCCATTTTGCTTTGGCGTCCCGATGCGGGCTCTGCCATGTCGCGAAGGGCATCCTGTTCATGATGCGGGCATGATCTCCAATAAAGATGAATCCGCCAGGCAAGATGGAACATGGCGGTCACCCTGTTGGCCTGGCGGATACATGTCGGCCATGCGGCCTCAGATCTGTAGATTCTCAGGCGGTTTCCCGTCTGCGGCTGGCCTTCTGGCTGCCGCTATTCGATCAGCCTGAAATCATCGAAGTGAAAGCCTGGCGCCACGATGCAGGTCACCAGAGCCGGCTCCTTGCCAAGCGGCCGTGCGGTCTGCCAGACGGATGCCGGTACCAGCACCTGCGGACGTTGTCCTTGTTCGATGTCCATCCCGAGGATGATCTCCTGCTCCGGTTCCGGCTTGTCGCCCTTGCCGCCCAGCGTAAGCGCCACCGGGCTTCCCGAATGCCACAGCCAGAGCTCGTCGGACAGCACGGTATGCCAGGCGGACACCTCGTCTTCATGCAGCAGGAAGTATACCGCCGTAGCAGCCGGTCTTGGACCGGAGTAGGCATCGCCCAGAACCTCCTGCGGGATCTGGAAGGCCGCCTTCCAGGTTTCCTTGTACCAGCCGCCTTCCGGATGCTGCTGCATGTCCAGGGCTCTCACCAATGGGGATAATGGCTTCGTCATCAGAGTCACACACCTTATCGCGAATTCTGTATGTATATCTTCTTATATAAGATACAGGATTCCATGAAGAATTACAAAAGCCGGCGCCCAAAAAGTACGCTGTGTTTCGATCGGTTATGGCCTGCGATACACAGCCAAAAAAGAAACCCGGCGATCGATCGCCAGGTCATGATGAGTATTGATTACAGAACGCGCCTTGCGCTTACGTACTTGTCAGCCCAGTAACCGGTGTTCAGGGAGTTGATGCTGAGGCCGTTTTTGGAAGGCGTGTTGTGAATGAAGTTGCCGTTCTCTATGTATATCCCGACGTGGTTGATCGAACTTCCCGAAGTGGCGAAGAAGACGAGGTCGCCTTTCTGCAGATTGCTCTTGCTGACGGCTTGTCCGGCGTTCTTCTGATAGCGGGTGCCCCAATCGAGCTTGATGCCGAATTGGGCGAATACATACTGGGTAAAGGAAGAGCAGTCGAAGATGAGCTTGCTGGTGTTCCTTACGCCGTATTCGTAAGTGACCTTGCCCATCAGGCTCTCGGCGAAACTGATGATCTGATCGGCTGTTGCGCTCGGACTGGCAGGCGGCTGAACGACCGTGCCTCCGCCGCTTGAGCTTCCTCCGCCGCCGGATCCTCCGGAGCTCAGGCTGATGTAGCTGGAAGAGACATATCCGATCTTGCCGTTGTACCGGATCTTCACCCAAAAGGCATTGGTGACCTCCAGCACCTCCACAACCGTTCCGCGGCTGATCGATCCGATCTTGTTGTCCGCCACCTTCGGCGAGGAACGGAAATTGACGCCGCTCGTTATGGTGCCGGTGCCGGCAGTTGATGGCGAGCTATGATAGTCGGTATACTTGCTGTCAGCCGATATGTATCCGACCTGACCGTCCTTCGTTTGAACCTGCAGCCAGTAGTCGTTCACCTGACTGATCACGTGTATGTTCTCACCCTTCGGAAGCATCCGATAGACCTGGCTGCTCGTGCTGGGCGACGAGCGCAGGTTGACGCCCCATTCGACCTCGGTCTCGTAATTGATCTGCGCTGCTGAGGCAACGGCAGGCACTGCGATGAAAAATGCGAGTGCGAGTGGTAAAGCTTTCTTCATCCTGATTCCTCCTCGTTTGGTGGGTCTGATAAAATTGTAACCATAACCAAATGGCGAGGTCATTAGTAGATGATTGCCAATTGCCTGTCAACATGCATAGAAGCTGCCATTCATGCATAGAAGCTGCCATTTTTTATTGATGAATTTGACAACATTCCGTCCGAGTAGTATATATGTTGGTATTGAAAAAAGGATGGGATCGGAAATGGAAGAACATGGTCAACAAACATCAAGGCTGGCGGATCCGGTCAAGGTCGAGGATATCCTTCATGCGAATCAGGTCCTGAAGGATGTCGTCATCCGGACGCCCCTGCTCAGGGACAACGCGCTGTCCGCCAGATATGAATGCAATGTATACCTGAAGAGGGAAGATCTGCAGATCGTCAGATCGTTCAAAATTCGCGGCGCCTATCACTTCATCCGCTCCTTGCCCGAGGAGAAGCTGAAACAGGGCGTGGTGTGCGCAAGCGCGGGCAACCATGCCCAAGGGGTGGCGTACACCTGCCAGGCACTGAACATCAAGGGACGGATCTATATGCCGGCGACCACGCCGCGGCAGAAGGTGTCGCAGGTCAAGTTCTTCGGCGGGTCCTGCGTCGAGATCGTGCTCGTCGGCGATACGTATGACGACGCCTATTCGGAAGCGGTCAGGGCCTGCGAAGAGTATGGCATGACCTTCGTTCATCCGTTCGATGATCCGAAGATCATCGCCGGCAATGGAACGATCGCGATGGAGATCCTGCATCAGATCGAAGGTCACCTGGATTATCTGTTCGCGGCTGTGGGCGGCGGAGGGCTGGCGGCTGGCATAGGCCGATACTTGAAGACGATCAGCCAGGATACGAGACTGATCGGAGTGGAGCCTGCCGGCGCTGCCTCGATGCGCCATTCCCTGGATCTGGGCAGGGTGGAGGCGCTCGCTTCCATCGACAAGTTCGTGGATGGAGCCGCGGTGAAACGGGTGGGCGAGCTGACTTATGCGATCTGCAAGGAAACGCTGGATGACGTGGTCCTCATCCCGGAAGGCAAGGTCTGCACGACGATCCTGGATCTGTACAACCAAAGCGCGATCATCGCCGAGCCGGCGGGAGCGTTGCCGGTGGCCGCACTGGATATGTATCGCGAGCAGATCAAGGACAAGAACGTCGTCTGCCTGATCAGCGGCGGCAACAATGATGTCGACCGGATGCAGGAGATCAAGGAGCGGTCTCTGATCTATGAGGGATTGAAGCACTACTTCACGGTCAATTTCCCGCAAAGGGCCGGCGCGTTAAGGGAGTTCCTCGATAATGTGCTCGGTCCGAACGATGATATCACCCGCTTCGAATACATCAAGAAGAACAACAAGGAGAACGGTCCGGCGCTTGTCGGTATCGAATTGAAGTCGCGTGAGGACTACGAGCCGCTCATCGCGCGCATGAAAGCGAGCAATTATACGTACATCGAGCTGAACAAGGATCCGCTGCTGTTCGATCTGCTGATCTGAAGCTGGCTGCCGTTTGTGAATGTCGTGAACGAAAATGGTTCTGTGTCACCCTTCCCGGGCGTCCACATATAGTGAATTGAGATGGGATTAGGATATTAGCTCAAGGATGGGGTGAAGCGATGGCAGTCGTTAAAGCGAGGGAACAGGACATCGATCTGCTTGCCAGATTGCTGCGTGCGGAGGCAGAGGGTGAGGGAGAGCAGGGGATGCTGATGGTGGGCAACGTCGGCATCAACCGGATCCGCGCCAACTGCTCCGACTTCAAGGGATTGCGCACGATTCCGCAGATGATCTATCAGCCGCATGCCTTTGAGGCGGTGCAATACAGTTATTTCTATCAGAAAGCGAGAGAGAGGGACAAACGTCTGGCGCGCAGAGCGGTTAACGGCGAACGGCTATGGCCTGCCAAGTACAGCCTGTGGTACTTCCGTCCGCCAGGCGATTGCCCGTCCGTGTGGTATGATCAACCGTTCGTCGGACGATACAAGTCGCATTGCTTCTATGAACCGACGGCGGAAGAATGCGAGAACGTCTACAATATATACTGATGCGGGCAGGAAGCTGGAGCGTGGTGCAAGGGCGCACGCGGCGCTTCATGGCCGGTCTGTGCCAGCAGGAAAGGCGATGCGGGAGGTTGACTCCCGCATCGCCTTTCCTTTTTGGCATGGACTCAGAATGCCCAGGTGCCCTTGCGGAACACCGGCTCGCGGCTTCCGTCCGGCAGGATGCCGTCGATGTCCATCTCGGCGGAGCCGATCATGAAGTCCACATGCACGAGGCTGTCGTTCAGACCGGTGTTTGCCAGCTCTTCCTGACTCATCGTCTTGCCGCCTTCGATGCAGAAGGCGTAGCCCTTGCCGATCGCCAGATGGTTCGAGGCATTCTCGTCGAACAGGGTATTGTAGAAGATCAGGTTGGTCTGGGAGATCGGCGATTCATGCGGCACCAGCGCGACTTCGCCGAGCGAGCGCGAACCTTCGTCGGTCTCGATGATCCCCTTGAGCGTTTCATAGCCGCTGTCGGCGGAGAAGTCGACGATCCGTCCGTTCTCGAAGGTCAGCCGGATGTTCTCGATCAGCACGCCGCCATAGCTGAGCGGCTTGGTGCTCGTGACGGTCCCGTTGATGCCATCCTTCTTCGGCGCCGTGAACACTTCTTCCGTCGGGATATTGGCGATAAACACGGTGCCCTGTTCATTGTGGCTGTCGGCGCTGACCCATACGTGGCGTTCCGGCAGCTCGATCGTCAGATCCGTGCCCGTCGCCTTGAAGTGGAGGGCGCGGTACTTGCGTTCGTTCAGCCGATCGGCCTTGCTGTTCAGTGTGCGGGCATGCTCCTGCCACGCGGCCACAGGATCCTCGCGATCGACGCGCGTCGCCTGGAAGATCGCTTCCCACAATGCCGGAACCCGCTCCTCGGCCGGCTTGTCCGGGAACACCTTGTCCGCCCACACCTGGGACGGTACCGCGACGATCGACCAGCTGACCTTGTCAGACATCGTGTATCGCCTGAACGGCATCATCGCGGCGCCCAGCGCCTTGTTCGCCTGGTTGATGCGCTCCGGATCGATGCCCTTGAGCAGGTCCGGGTTGGCCGAGACGATGGAGAGGAATGCGGCGTTGCCCTCCGCCATCTCCTGCCAGCCTCTGGCGCGCCACGGAATCGGATATTCAGCGAAGGAATCCGCAGGAGCCAGCTCATAGCGCAGGCGGGTAACCTGATCATCCGTCCAGTCGACATGCACGTATCGGGCGCCGGCTTCGTACGCGCATTTGACGACCTTGCGCACATATTCGGCAGCGACCAGCGGAGCCGTGACGACCAGTAGTTGTCCGGGCTGCACATTGACGCCCACTTCTACTGCGAGCTTCGCATATTTCTCAAGTTTGTCTTCAAAAGTCACCATATTGTTCCTCCTTCATCAGTATAATCGCATTATAGCACAGTTAGCAGGCAAAGGCGTAATCGCCGGCCAGGCCCGTCGGACCTGTGCGTCGCTGCAGCCCGTTCTGGTTGACAATGATTAACAACGGTGATATATTCAACTCAACAGACATCTCGCATATTGGGTGCGGGATGTCTTATTGCTATTCAGCCAACTGCTGCAGGGCAGGACGGTTCTTCCATTATGACGAGGAGGTACATGCATGAGGCAATTGACAAGAAATCGACAGACCAAAATCGGAGGGGATATCTACTATGAACCATAGTCATCTGCTTGGCACACGCAGGCACCTGACAAGCCAGCTCGTATTCTTCGATGAACAACTGCCATTATTTCTTGATACGTATTATCAGGAGTACAACAAGGAACGACAGCAGATCGACCGATTGATCCGCGACTATATGGGCAAGCTGGAGACGGTGCTCGCAGGTGATGACGAGGCGCTGGAGCGCTCACTTTCCAGCATCGCGCTGATGGGAAGCACGGTTACGGCACACTACACCGATGACGGGATGGAGGAGGAGTATACGATCGTCTATCCGACGGAGGCGGACGCTGACAAGGGGCGGGTCTCCTTTCTCTCGCCGATCGGAAGAAAGCTGTTGCTGAGATCAACCGGTGACGAGATCATCGTTGATGGCCCCACGGATCAATACCGGGTGCGCATCGATCGCATCAGGTTCGCGTATCTCGGCGGATTTGCGGATGTGTAAACGCTTTCTGTTACATTCACTTATGCTATCCGGCTGACTGATCATCCTGTCATGCAGCTCGCAAGAACGGAACCGGCCCCGGATCGTCGCATGCACGAGACCGGAAGGCCGGTTCTTTTCGTGGCGATGGATTGTCATGCGAACGTGTATTCTGATAGAATGGTACGTAACGAACGCTAACTTGACCAACGCAAGGGAGGCTGCCTGATGAACCGGTTGACCGGCAAGATGTCCTCGATGGATGAGGTGATCCGCTACATACGGGAAACGCCTGAGATTGCCAGCAATATCACCCATTGGCATACGATACCCGCGAGAGAGGCGAGGTATGCGGACTTTCCGCCGCAGATGCACGCGAAGCTGCAGGATGCGCTGCGGGCCAAGGGAATCGATCGACTGTACAGCCATCAGGCCCTGACATTCGAGCACGCGATGCGGGGCCGCCATACGGTCACGGTCACGCCAACCGCATCCGGCAAGACGCTCTGTTACAACCTGCCGGTGCTGCAAGCCATCCTGGAGGATCCAGGCTCCCGCGCGTTGTACATGTTCCCGACGAAGGCGCTCTCCCAGGACCAGGTCATGGAACTGCAGGAGACGATCGATCGGATGGATGTTGATATCAAGACGCATACCTATGACGGAGATACGCCGCCCACCGTCAGGCAGGTGATCCGCAATGCCGGCCACATCGTCGTGACCAACCCGGATATGCTGCACTCGGCGATCCTGCCGCATCACACGAAGTGGGTGAAGCTGTTCGAGAATCTGAAATACGTCGTGATCGACGAGGTGCACGCGTATCGCGGCGTATTCGGCAGCCATGTGGCCAACGTCATCCGCAGGCTCAAGCGGATATGCCGGTTCTATGGCTCTCGGCCGCAATTTCTCCTGGCCTCGGCCACCATCGCCAATCCGAAGGAGCACGCCGAACGGCTGATCGGCGAAGAGATGGTGCTGATCGACCAGAACGGAGCTCCTTCGGGGGAGAAGCACATCATCTTCTACAACCCGCCCGTCGTCAACCAGCAGCTCGGCATCCGGCGCAGCAGCGTGCTGGAGACGCAGCGGCTGGCGGCATTGCTGCTCAATCAGGACATCCAGACGATCGTCTTCGCGCGCAGCCGGGTGAGGGTGGAGATCCTGCTCACCTATATCCGCCAGGCGGTCAAGCGGAGCATCGGCGAGGAGTCGATCCGCGGCTATCGGGGAGGCTATCTGCCGAATCAGCGGCGGGAGATCGAGCGAGGACTGCGCAGCGGCGAGATCAAGGGCGTCGTCAGCACCAATGCGCTGGAGCTCGGCATCGACATCGGTCAGCTGCAGGCCTGCATCATCAACGGCTACCCGGGAACGATCGCCAGCACCTGGCAGCAGTCCGGGCGGGCCGGGCGCAGGCAGGACGTTTCCGTGACGATCATGGTTGCCAGCAGCAATCCGCTTGATCAATATGTCGTGCAGCATCCGGAGTATTTCTTCGGGAGCACGCCGGAGCAGGCGCTCATTCACCCGGACAATCTGATCATCCTGCTGGACCATGTGAAATGCGCAGCCTACGAGCTGCCGTTCGAGCGGGGCGAGAAGTTCGGAGAAGAGAGGCTGGAGGATCTGCTCGAATTCTTCGTGGAGGAGAGGGTGCTGCATCAGACGGGTGACCGCTGGTACTGGATGGCCCAGTCCTTCCCGGCCAACAATATCTCGCTGCGCTCGGCTGCCCAGGAGAACTTCGTCATCATCGACATGACGAATGGCCATCGCGTCATCGGCGAGGTGGACCGGTTCAGCGCGCCGACGCTGATCCACGAGGAAGCGATCTACATCCATGAGGGCACCCAATACCAGGTGGAGAAGCTGGACTACGACGAGAAGAAGGCCTACGTCCGCGAGGTCAACGTGGATTACTATACGGATGCCAATCTGGCCGTTGAGCTGAAGGTGCTACACGAGGACCGCACATCCGGCCGTGATGCGGTAACGAAGCATCTCGGCGAGGTGACGGTCAATGCGCGGCCGACGATCTTCAAGAAGATCAAGCTGCGCACGCATGAGAATATCGGCTCCGGACCGATCCATCTGCCGGAGGAGGAGCTGCATACGAGCAGCTACTGGATCTCCTTCGGCGATGAGGTGAGCGGGAAGTTCAGCGCCAATGACATGCAGTTCGCGCTGCTCGGCCTGTCCAACGTGCTCGTCCATCTCGCTCCGCTCTATCTGATGTGCGATCCGTTCGACATTCGCGTCGTGCCGCAGGTCAAATCGATACATACGCATCAGCCGACGATCTTCTTCTACGACCGTTACCCGGGCGGTATCGGGCTGAGCGAACGGCTCTATGAGCTGCACGACGAGCTCCTCACGCAGGCCGCCGCCCATATCTCATGCTGCAGTTGCCTGAGCGGCTGCCCGGCATGCGTCGGGCCGATCGAGGAGGTGGGCCTGACCGGCAAGGAGCTGGCGCTCAAGCTGGCCCATGAAGCTGTGGCCGCCGCTGCCGCCGCTCATGAAGAACAGGATGACAGATTGGCGCCAGGCCGATCGGGCAGCCGGCTGCCCACCTATGAATGGATGGACGGCGATGGAGAATGAACTCACTTCGCGACAGACTGCTCAGACTGACGAAGTCGAACGACGAACAGCGGCCAGATCGGAACGCGACGGCCAGCGATGCGGCTGAGACAGAGGCGGAGGGTGGCGAATGGCGGCAGCTCGAGGCGCGCATCTGCCGAACGGATGGCGGCGCGTTCGTCCTTCGCAGGAGACGATATTCGCTGGCAGGTCGACACGGCCGCTATTCGTTGGGCGAGCTGAACGCCATTAACAACAGGATGAACGCGCTCGCCAGCGCGTCGGACCGACCGATCCTGGGCCCGGAGCAGCTGCTGTTCTTCGACACCGAGACAACCGGGCTTGGGGTAGGTGCGGGCAATGTGCCGTTCATGATCGGTTGCGGATACCTGGATGGCCATGAGTTCGTGGTCGAGCAGCTGTTCATGCGCAATCCCGCTGAAGAATATCATGCGCTGCTCCATCTGGGCTCGTTGCTGAAGCGTTTCAGCCATGTTGTTACCTACAACGGCCGATCCTTTGACTGGCCCGTGCTGAAGAACCGCTTCGTCCTGCATCGGCTTGACGCCCCTGAAGAGCCGTCGCATCTCGATTTCCTCTATGCCGCGCGCAGCCTGTGGAGCAGACAGCTGGCCTCATGCAAGCTGTCAACGGTGGAACAGCAGAAGCTGGGCATCTTCCGCGGTCATGACCTGCCAGGATCGGAGGCGCCGGAGAGGTACCGGCAATACCTCATCACCCGGCGGGCGCGCGATATGGAGGAGGTATTCCTTCACAATGAACGGGATATCGTCACCCTCGCCGTGCTTGCTGTGCATTTCCAGCATCTGCTCAGCGGCACGCTTCACAAGACCCCGGATATCGTGCCGGAGGACGAGGTGCGCGTCGCGGGCTGGCTGGACAAGCTGAATCTGCACAGTCTGGCGCAGGAAGTGCTCCATGCGGCGCTTCATCAAGCGGGCCAGCTGAAGAGGGAGCAGCTGCTGGAAGCGGCCGCCCTGTGCAAGAAGTGGCATGATTACGACCGGGCGGCCAGGTTATGGCGAGCGTATTGCCAACGGTCAGCCGGAACGCTGCACGCGCTTGAGCCGCTGATCGAGCTGGCCATGTACTACGAGCATCGGCGGCGGGATCCCGAAGCGGCTCTCCACTGGTCGCTGCAGGCGCGCAGGCTGCTCGAACGAAGGATGAGCCTGAGCCGCAGACAGGCCCAAGACCGCGCGCTCCTGCGCGAGATCGATCACCGGCTGGATCGGTTGCGCCGCAAGATCGACAAGCCCGCGCAGGAGATGATGCATTTTCACTGAATGTTCACAATTGCAAGAGAAGCCCGCCCTCCAGGGCGGGTTTTTGTTATTCTAATTTTCTTCATTGATTAGTTATAATTGATATGTTAGATTATATAAGGTAATTTAAAATAAAGCATATCTGTTTACTATGGATTAAATCGTCATGGATATTTGTCGTGTGGATATTCAAGCGAGGTGGATTTGGTTGCAGCTCCAAGAAACAAACAGTCCATTTGGTAAAGACCAGGTCGAGCTACTGAACAGATTGCTCCCGACGCTGACTCCCGTTCAGCGAATCTGGCTGAGCGGTTATCTGAGTGCATCGGCTCATCTCGGATCCGGTGGGGAGGCAGCGCAGACCGGCGCATCCGCTGTTCAGGCTGTCGCTTCGGACGCGGCTCCGCCGGCTGTCTCCAGGGAAGTGACCATCCTGTTCGGCTCGCAGACCGGCAATTCCGAGAAGCTGGCCAAGCAACTGAAGGGCAGGCTGGAGCAACAGCAATTCCAGGTTGCGGTGTCGTCGATGCGCGATTTCAAGCCGAACGCTCTGAAGAAGGTCCAGAATCTCCTGATCATCGTCAGCACGCATGGCGAAGGCGAACCGCCGGACAACGCCAAGTCGTTCTACGAATTCCTGCACAGCAAACGGGCTCCGAGGCTGGAGGGAATGCGGTATGCCGTGCTTGCGCTGGGCGATACGTCCTACGAATACTTCTGCCAGACGGGCAAGGATTTCGACAAGCGCCTGGAGGAACTGGGCGCGACGCGGATCGTGCCGCGTGTGGACTGCGATCTGGACTTCGAGGAAGCGGCTGGCGAGTGGATCGCCCAGGTGGTCAGCAGCCTGAGCGAGCAGCTGAATGCGAACGTCGCGCCTGCTCCCGCTCAGGTCGCTGTGAACGTCACGAGCGAAGAACCGGCGCAGGCCGTCTATTCGCGCACGAACCCATTCCATGCCGAAGTGATCGAGAACATCAACCTGAACGGCCGCGGCTCCGATCTGGAGACCAGACACCTCGTGCTGTCGCTCGAAGGCTCGAACTTCCAGTATGAGCCCGGTGACTGCATCGGCATCTATCCGGAGAATGATCCGGAGCTCGTCGATGCCATCATCAGCCGCATGAACTGGAATCCGGAGGAGCCGGTTGTCGTGGGCAAGGACGGCTCGAAACAGCCGCTGCGTGAGGCGCTCCTGCGCTCCTTCGAGATCACCATCGTGTCCCGGAAGCTGTTCGAGAACCTGGCCAATTACACCAGCGATCCGCGTTACCATGCGCTGCTTGCCCAGGATCGCGCAGCTGAGCTGAAGGAATATCTCAAAGGCAGGGATCTGCTCGACCTCATCACCGAATTCTCGCCTTGGAACGCGCTTGCCCAGGAGTTTGTCTCGCAGCTCCGGAAGCTTCCGCCGCGCCTGTATTCGATCGCCAGCAGCTACAAGGCCAATCCGGATGAAGTGACGCTGGTGATTCGTGCGGTTCGCTACGAGGCGCATGGCCGCCTGCGCAAGGGCGTATGCTCGGTCTATTGCGCAGAGCGCCTGCAGCCGGGCGACAGGGTGCCGATCTATGTGCAGCAGAATTCGCACTTCAAGCTGCCGTCCAACCCGGATGCGCCGATCATCATGGTCGGTCCGGGAACCGGCGTCGCCCCGTTCCGCTCGTTCATCGAGGAGAGGGATGAGACGGGAGCGAAGGGCAAGTCCTGGCTGTTCTATGGCGATCGCCGCTTCCGCACGGACTTCCTCTATCAGACCGACTGGCAGCGCTGGCTGAAGAGCGGAGCGCTCACCCGCATGGATGTCGCCTTCTCGCGCGACACCGCGCAGAAGGTGTACGTCCAGCATCGCATGCTGGAACGGTCGCGTGAGCTCTACGAGTGGCTGGAGGAGGGCGCTTACTTCTACGTCTGCGGCGACAAGACGAATATGGCGAGGGACGTTCATGAGGCGTTGCTGCAGATCATCGAGAAAGAAGGAGGCAAGACCCGCCAGGAAGCGGAGGCCTATCTGGACAACATGAAGGCGGAAGGCCGTTATCAGCGCGACGTATATTGATCTCTCGACACGGATCAGGAAAGGAGTGCGGGATGAGATGACGCAGAATGAGTATATCAGGAAAATGCAAGAACTCGACGGGCCGCCCAGCGACGTCGAGGAAATCAAGCTGCGAAGCCGGTATCTGCGCGGCACGCTGGCCGAGACGCTGAAGGATCCGATCACCGGATCGATTCCGGAGGATGACAACCGGCTGATGAAGTTCCACGGCAGCTACCTGCAGGATGACCGCGATCTGCGCAACGAACGGGAGAAGCAGCGGCTGGAGCCCGCTTATCAGTTCATGGTGCGCGTGCGCGCTGCCGGGGGCGTGCTGACGCCGGAGCAGTGGCTGGTCATGGATGAGCTGGCGCACAAGTATGCGAACGGGACGATCCGCCTGACGACGCGCCAGGCGATCCAGTTCCACGGCATCCTGAAATGGAATCTGCAGCCGAGCATCAAGGAGATCAACGATGCGCTGCTGACGACGATCGCCGCCTGCGGCGACGTGAACCGGAACGTCATGTGCAACCCCAATCCCTATCTATCCGAGGTCCATGGGGAGGTGCTCGAATGGGCCCAGCGCATCAGCGATCACCTGACGCCGCGCACGAGGGCCTATCACGAGATCTTCCTGGACGGGGAGAAGATCTATGACAGCCGGGGCGAGGAAGCGGAGGAGGAGCCGATCTACGGCCCGGTCTATCTGCCGCGCAAGTTCAAGATCGGCATCGCCATTCCGCCCAGCAACGACGTGGATGTGTTCTCGCAGGACATCGGCCTGATCGCGATCGTCGAAGGCGGCAAGCTGCAAGGCTTCAACATCGCGGTGGGCGGCGGCATGGGCATGACCTACGGCGATACGCAGACATATCCGCAGCTCGCGCGGGTGATCGGCTTCTGCAAGCCCGAGCAGGTCGTGGATGCGGCCGAGAAGATCGTGACGATCCAGCGCGACTTCGGCAACCGCTCCGTGCGCAAGTACGCGAGATTCAAATACACGATCGACCGCCGCGGCGGCATCGAATGGTTCCTGGAGGAGCTGCACAGGCGCCTCGGCTGGAAGCTGGAGGAAGCGCGGCCGTTCAGGTTCGAGCACAGCGGCGATCGGTATGGCTGGATCAAGGGCTCAAACAACCGATGGCATCTGACGCTGTTCATCGAGAACGGGCGGATCAGGGACTGGGATGATTATCCGCTGATGACCGGCCTGAGGGAGATCGCCAGGATCCATACGGGGGATTTCCGGCTCAGCCCGAACCAGAACCTGATCATCGGCAATATCACGAGCCAGAAGAAAAAGAAGATCGAAGAGATCGTCGAGCGATACAAGCTGGCCACCGGCGAACGTCAATCGGCGCTGCGCCGCAGCGCGCTGGCCTGCGTGGCGCTGCCCACCTGCGGCCTGGCCATGGCGGAGGCGGAGCGATACATGCCGAGCCTGCTGACCAGGCTGGAAGCGATCATGGAAGAAGCAGGCCTGCGCGATGAGGAGATCGTGATCCGCATGACCGGCTGTCCGAACGGTTGCGCGCGTCCATATCTGGGCGAGATCGCCTTCACCGGCAAGGCGCCGGGACGATACAACCTGTATCTGGGCGCCAGCTTCACCGGTGACCGCCTGAATCAGATGTATCGCGAGAACATCACCGAGCAGGAAATACTCGATACGCTCAGGCCGATCATTCACCAATATGCGAAGGAACGGGAAGAGGGCGAGCACTTCGGAGATTTCGTGGTGCGCAAGGGCTATGTGAAGCCGGTGTATGACGGCCGCGACTTCCACGCGAGATAAGCCGGGAGGTCGGGAAGTAGACCGTGAAGGGTTCTTCCCGGCCTCTTTTTACATGTAACGGAGGCGCTGAACGACATTTTGACAAGCCGCCGGAAGTTTCCGTATGATGGAAACAGAAGATCATTCTGAATCTGGAGGGGATCATGTATGGACATTATCTACCACGGACATTCATGCGTTCAGATCAAGAGCGGCGACCACTCGCTGGTCATCGATCCGTTCCTGTCCGCCAATCCGCTCAGCGTCACGAAGCCGGAGGACGTCAAGGTGCAGTATATCCTGCTGACGCACGCCCACCAGGACCATATCCTCGACGCCGTGCCGATCGCCAGGGCCAATGGCGCGAAGATCGTGGCCACCTTCGAGCTGGCCAATCTGATGAGATGGAAAGGGGCCGAGACGATCGAGGTCAATCTGGGCGGTTCCGTCGATCTGGGCTTTGCCAGGGCGCAGCTCGTACAAGCCTTCCACAGCTCGGGGATCGTGATCGAGGAGGAGCAGCGCATCTACTATGCCGGCATGCCTGGCGGCTACATCATCCAGTGCGAGGGCAAGACGATCTATCACGCCGGAGATACGGCGCTGTTCGGCGATATGAAGCTGTTCGGCGAGCTGCACCAGATCGATCTCGCCTTCCTGCCGATCGGCGATACCTATACGATGGGACCTCGTGAAGCCGCGATCGCAGCCGAATGGGTGAAGGCCAAACATGTGGTGCCGATCCATTACAACACATTCCCTCCCATCAGGCAAGAGGCGGATGCCTTCATCGGCCTTCTCCAGGAGCGCGGGATCCAGGGAACGGGCATGAAGCCGGGTCAAAGCATCAGCCTGTAATCGCTATGGCCGAAGAGGGCAACAGATCGAGGCGTTGAGGGCTGCGGCAGATTGCAAGGCATGGGTCCGTCCATCGCTAACGGCCCGTTGCTTCGTTCAGACCATCCAATATCCGAATATCACTTTTCGAGAAAACACCATGCTGTCGACAGGCTGTCCGGATTTTCGGACGGCCTTTTTGCTTGTTCGCAAGCCTGCAGGCGGTTGGCACCTGTCAAATGGCGGAACTTGCGGTTCCTTGCATGTTTGTCCGAGGCGGGAGCGGTCACCCTTGAATAGCATATATCAGGCCGGACTTCTCCGACAGAGGATCGGAGCGGCCGACGCGCGGCTCGTGATGAACAGGAAATGGACGGGCTTCAGATGATCGTCTCGGCGGTTCGATCCGGTCGGATCGCCGTCTCGCCATATGGACCTGTCAGCGCGTCGGTCCCCGAAGACGGAATCGTCTGGCCGAGGCTGCAACAAGGGAGGGGATAGGCAGTCATATGTCGCGAGAGGCGTTTATTGCGACGGTCGCGCCAGTGGCGGTCAAGGTGCGAGTGGACGGCGGCGTCCTGTTCCCATCCGTCTCGATCGCCCAGATGATCCTGGAGACAGGCGGGAAGATCAACAGCTGGTTTAATCTCGTCGGCTACAAGGTGGGCAGCGGCCGCACAACTCCCTACTGGCAGGGTCGAAGCGTATCCGCCACCACATGGGAGGTCGTGGATGGTACGAGGGTCGATCACATCGCCGCGAACTTTCGGGCTTACGACTCCATCGAGCATTGCCTCAAGGATCAGGCGCTGCTGTTCCTTCATAACCCGGGGAGATATCAGCGCGTGATCGATGCCAGGTCGCCGGACGAGCAAGCGAGGATGCTGCAGGAATGCGGCTATGCGACCGATCCGCAATATGCCTCCAAGCTCATGGCGATCAGCAAGACTCACGAGCTGAAGACCTACGACGAGGAGGCGAACAACGCCATGGAACGAATCGCTGAGCTGGAACGAAAGCTCGAGGACATGGACAGGAGGATCACTGCTTACGAGCAGGCGATTGCACGGTTGGCCGTGCAGGCCAGGGAGCTCGCACAGCTTCACTCAGTCTCCGTACCGGACTGGGCGAAGGAAGCGGTTAAGGCCGCGTCCAGCATCTACGGTATCGACGGGAAGAAGATCATCGACACACCGGATGGCGGAAGCCTGGACTTTTATCGTCTGGTGACGGTGATGTACAGGGCAGGTTTGTTCGGAGCTGATAAGTCATGATCAACTGGGAACAGGTTCTGGAGCCCATCATGAACGGTGCCGTAACCGTGCTCAGCATCCTCATCGCAGCAGCCGTCCTGTGGCTGCGCAGGAAAGTGGCAGCATGGCTCGAGATGAACTTGACCAAGGAACAGCAGGAGCTTTTGCTCAAGCTGGGTGAGCAGGCATTTTCATTCGTAGAGGTGGTGTATCAGGAGATGAAAGGGCCAGAGAAGCTTGAGGAAGCCATCAGGTTCGTGGAGCGGCAGCTCAACAGCCGTGGCCTCCAGGCGGATCGCGACCAGATCCGCGCGGCGATTGAGCGGGCCGTTCTGGAGCATCAGAAGAAGGTCAAGAAACCGCAATAAGCGGGGGACCAGTTCCCAATCCGGGGCGGGCGGAAACGGCGTGTTCTGCCTGCCTTTTCTGTTTCATGCGGCAGTTTCGCGGCAATGTGTCGATGGCCAGATCAGTTGCGCGTTAATCGTTCCGGCTTCAACCAGGAAAGGCAGGAGATCTTCATGCTCACCTGCCTTTTTCTTGTTCGGCGGATCATAGGTATGGATTACAGTTGATCAAACTGTTATAACTGTATATAATGTATATATACAGTTATAACAATCGTCGCTCAAGGGGGGATGCAGCAAACATGCACCTCAAGATCTCCAATACATCCGATGTTCCGATTTATTTGCAATTATTTAATCAGATTAAAGATCAGATCATCAACGGCCAGCTGAAGGAGATGGAGCCATTGCCCTCGATTCGCAGCCTGGCGAAGGAACTGAACATCAGTGTCATTACCACGAAACGCGCATATGACGATCTCGAACGGGAGGGCTTCATCGTCACCGTGGCGGGCAAAGGGTCCTTCGTCGCCCCGATCAACAGGCAGATGGTGCGGGAGGAGAAGCTCAAGCTGATCGAAGAACGGCTAACCGAAGCGGTGGAGACGGCCAGGCTGATCGGACTCAGCCTGGAAGAGCTGCGGCAAATACTGAATCTTATCTATGAAGAAGGGTGATGGAGCATGAGCAGCATACTGGAACTGAAGGGAGTCACCAAGCGATACCAGGATTTCGCGCTGAAGTCGATCGATCTGACCCTGGAGCGCGGATATATCATGGGATTCATCGGACCGAACGGGGCCGGGAAGAGCACGACGATCAAGCTGATCATGAACCTGATCCGCAAGGACAGCGGCGAGATCCGCATCTTCGGCATGAATCACGAGCAGGATGAGATCGCGATCAAGCAGAGGATCGGGTTCGTCTACGATGAGAATCACTACTACGAGGAACTGACCGCACAGGAGATGAAGAACATCATTCGCCCATTCTACAAACGGTGGGATGATGCCCTGTTCAACAAATATGCCCGAGAGCTGGCGCTACCGTTGAACAAGCCGATCAAGCAGCTGTCCAAAGGGATGAAGATGAAGTTTGCCCTGATCGTGGCCCTGTCCCATCATGCCGAGCTGCTCATCCTGGATGAGCCGACTTCTGGCCTGGATCCGGTTATTCGCAGCGAGATGTTGGACATACTCAGAGATGTGATGCAGGATGAGGAGAAATCGATTTTCTTCTCCACGCATATCACATCCGACCTCGATAAGGTGGCGGATTATATCACCTTCATTCATCATGGGCAGATCGTTTTCTCCCATGCCAAAGATGAGCTGCTCGAGCGCTATCGAATCGTGAAGGGAGACAAACGCGACCTGCTGGAGCATCGGTCGTTGTTTGTCAACGTGAAAGAGCATGACTATGGGTATACGGCATTGACAGACAACGGTCCGGAGGTCAGACGGCGGCTTGGCGATTCGGTGATCATGGAGCGGCCAAGCATCGAGGACATCATGCTGTATACCATCAGAAAGGATGAGCATCGTGATGTACACATTAATTAAAAAAGATTTCCTCATCCAGAAACGCAACCTGTTCCTGTCCGCCTTCATCGCCGTGCTGTTCCTTGCCGCCTGGTCCAATGTCAGCCTGATGTTCAGCGTGATCATGGTCAGCTATATGCTTGTGTTCGGGGCCAGCGCCTATGAGGACAAGTACAACAGCGACAAGCTTCTGGCCAGCCTGCCCATCAGCAAGACGAAGATCGTCTTCGCGAAGTATCTGTCCGTGTATGTCTTTGCAGCCTATGCTTTGGTGCTGAATGGCCTGATCATCGCTGTTTTCGATGTTCTGAAGCTGCCGATCACGATCCCTCCCTTGACCTGGCAGGTGATCCTGGCCGCAGCGGGCATCCTTACCGTTTACACCTCCATCGCGTTGCCGATCATATTCAAATACGGCTATACCAGATCGCGGATGATCACGTTCATCCTGATCTTCGTCCTGATGTTCGGTTTCGGGAACGCGCAATTGGACACCCTGCTTCCGACCAGCGAGTCGAGCAGGCTGATCGTGCTGATCATCGGCGTTCTCCTGCTCCTCGCCGTTTCGGTCTGGATATCTCTTCATATCTACCGGAGAAGGGAATTCTAGAATGGGCACCGGCCTGCGCCTCTGCCTGAAACTTCTGACCCCGGGTTGCGTCTAAGGGGTAGGAAAGGAGTGATCACCATGAATGGCGCGATCTGGAGAGTGACCATACTGGCTATGGTTATGGCGCTGACCATGATGCTGGCAGCCTGTGAGTGGGGCCGCGGCACATCGGGATCAGACAGCCATGCAAACGAGGAAACAACCGATGCAAGCAACGGGGATGAGCAGACAGGCGAACTGAACGAGCCAGAGCTGGCGATTACACAGGGATACATCACGGACAAGGGAGACGCAACCTTGCTGGTCACCGCCTATATCGACAAGGGCGAGGACTCCTATGTGGATGCCTATTCGCTCCGCATAAGCGATCAGACGAAGATCACGACGGGGACGGCGCATGCCATATCCCTGGATGAACTGGACATTGGCATGTCCGTGGAGGTGTGGACAGTCGGACCGGTAGCGGAATCGTATCCGATGCAGGCGGCCGCTGTCCATATCATCGTTCATCCGGTCGATACGGTCGCCCCGATGTCGAGACAAGAAGCGGTGAGGACCGCCATCGAGGCGCAGAACGAGGTGGCTGGACCGTGGGCAGTCAAGGACGCCAGGTGGAATGAAGAACACGAGTCCTGGGAGATCGTCCTTGTCCATCCCATGTACATGGATGAGCCGTTTGCCGTAAGGGTCGACGCGCGGAGCGGTGAGATCCTGCCGAACATCGTGCTGGAGAACGACGCATTCCGGGTCTATTACCCGCATCCGGAAACTCGGGTCGGGAAGACCTTCACCGTCGAGGGAGAAGCGCGCGTCTTCGAGGCTGCCTTCAGCTGGGTGCTGGAGGACGGGCACAGCGTGCTGGCCGAAGGCCATGAGATGGCAAGCGCTGGTGCGCCGGAGTGGGGGAGCTTCTCGTTCGAGGTCAGCTTCGACCACGCCTCGCAGCCGAATGTCATGCTGGTGCTCTTCGTCTACAGCCCAAGGGACGGATCGATGGAGAAGGAGCTTGTTATCCCGCTGACCGTAGAGGAGGATCTGATTCAATATTCGGCGGAAAGTTCGGGTTAAGGCGAGGATCGTCGCTTCGTTCGCTTCAGCGCATGCGGCTCCCGGGCATCAGGAGATGCCTGGGAGCTTTTTTATGCCGCTTCGACATGCTCGCACGCCTTGTCCGCTTCCAAACGTCATTCAACCATCCGGCCCGCGAATACGACGAATCGGTGTGAAAAACGGTGTTCCGTCAGCCTGCTGATCGCTCCAGCGATGCGATCTGTCTCCATTTTCCGCCATAAGCAAGCAACGGATGTATGAATAGAAACCGTCCCGTGCATGATTTTCTTGCATCCGCACCAGGACACGGTTATGATAAGGTTGCACAAGATTGGCAATCGGGAATCACCCAACATCTGGTACAGAATGAGAGGCGTGAATGGTGGAAGGAATTCGTAACATCTTCTGTGTAGGCAGAAATTATGTCCTGCATGCCGCGGAGCTCGGCAATGAAGTTCCTGACAGCCCGATGATCTTCATGAAACCCACCCATGCGGTTGCGGAGATGAACGGTGGGAGGATCGGCTTGCCTGGACAGTATGGGGATATTCACTACGAGGCGGAGCTGGTGGTGCGCATCGGACGCCCCTATGCTCCCGGACTGGCAGCATCGAACCTGATCGACGGCTTCGCGCTCGGCCTGGATCTGACGATGCGTGAACTGCAAGGTGAGCTCAAGAAGAAGCAACATCCCTGGTTGAAGGCGAAGGGATTCCGCAACTCTGCATTGCTGACGGCATTCAGACCGTTGACCGATCCCCTGGCGGAACTGGAAGCGAGAGAGTTCGTCCTGCGGATCAACAGCGTGGAGAAGCAACGCGGGCATATTCGCGATATGATCTTCGATCTGCAGCAGCTGATCGATCATATCGGCAACCATTATGGACTGGATGCCGGCGATCTGATCTTCACCGGTACGCCTGCCGGTGTCGGCAGCGTGCAGGATGGCGACCATCTGGCATTGTACTGGGGAGAAGAGTGTTTGGGCGAATGCCGGATCAAGCTCGACTGACGACGAACATGATTCCTGCGCCAGAGTGTCGCAGGAATTTTTGTTGATGAGACATCAAGGGGGCAGATGCTGTATGGCTGGTGCAAGCGCATCATTCAGCGAGAGCCTGTAAGCAGGAAAAATCCGCTTACGGCGGGAAATCCGGCGCGAACGCAGCCTGTAAGCAGAAAATGTCTGCCTAGGGCGGATAACCCAGCGCTGACGGAGCCTTCCGGCGCGAGCGGAGTGAGGCAACTCAGCGCAAGCATCGAATGTAGCCAAACATGGGAGAGGATCGCGAGCATGCGTCAATTCTGGTTGGATATAGGTTGGCCGGTTGCTGCGTGGCTGGTTTTCCTGATCTATGCAGATGAAAGAGCGATGACGATCGGGCTGTTCAGTTGCGCCTTATTCTGGGCCTGCCACTTCTTGCACGATCTGTTCCGCGAGCGACAGTTAGCGGCATTTATCCTGCATGTGGGATCGCTTGCGGCAGTATATGCTCCGTTGTATGCGTCCGGATCTGGAGTATCGGACTCTCCCCACGGATCGTCGCAAGCGGACATCGCGCTGTGGTTTGCGCTGTTCGTCAGCACCTATGCCACCTGGCGCTACTCCATGGAAACGAGACGCGGCTGGTCCACCGCGATCATCGCGTCAAGCGCTTGTTCCCTGGTCGCTTACGCGATCCTGCAGGAGCAACTTCGATTGCTGCCGTACCTGCTGCTGTTTGACGCCGCCTATGTTGCCGTATGGTTCGGATACAGGCGGGCCAAGGAGTCGAGCAGCGAGGCGACAGCCCGTTACGATGCGCTGCTCGACGAGTACCGCAAGCTGAAGCGTGATACCAGGAGCAACGAAGAAGCGGCCCGCATCGCGGAGAGAACCTATATCGCCAGACGGATCCATGACTCCGTGGGGCATAAGCTGACATCGCTGCTGATGCAGTTGGAGACGTTCCGCATGCAGGCATCGGAGGAGAACAGGCCCATCGCGGAGCAGATGAAGCGGCTTGCCCAGGAGAGCCTTCAGGAAACGCGAAGCGCGGTGAAGGCGCTTCAGAACGAAGAGCCTGGCGGCATCCAGGCGCTGCTCAGGCTGATCCGAAACCTTGAAGCCGAAAGCTTCATGCAGGTGGACTTCGTCGTCAGACAAGGCGCGCTGTCGGTCGTCCTCGACAATGATCAATCCGCCGCGGTGTATCGTTCCATCCAGGAAGCCTTGACAAATGCGATGCGCCATGGCTCGTCGCGCAAGGTAAGCATCTTGCTGGAAAGTCCCGGCGGATCCATCTTCCGCTTCGAGGTCAGCAACGAAACCAGGGAAGGACAGGATGAACCGATCCAGGAGGGGTTCGGGCTGACCGCCATGCGCGACCGCATCAAGTCTGCGGGCGGCGAGCTGGAGATCGCACGAAGGCAGGGCATGTTCATCATTCGGGGAACCTTCGTGCTGAAGCAGTGAAAAAGTCGTCAGTCGGTCGGAAGACCGGCTTGTATGGAGGATAGACAATGGAGGAAAATGGCTGACAACATGAAGGGGAGAATAGGATGATTCGAATCCTGATAGCCGAGGATCAGAAACTGGTCAGGCAAGGTCTTAAGATGATGATCGAGACCGACCCGGAGATGAAGGTTACGGGCGAAGCGGCGAACGGTCTGGAAGCTCTGGAGCTGAGCGAGCTGAACCACTACGATATCATCATCCTTGATATCCGCATGCCGGAGATGGACGGTCTGGAGGCGGCACGCCGCATCATCGCGCGCAATCCGTCGCAGAAGGTGCTCATGCTTACGACGTTTAACGACGATGCCTACGCCCTGGAGGCGCTGAGGATCGGAGCTAGCGGATATATGCTGAAGGATGCGGATCCCGAGGCGCTGATCCGCTCGATCCGCAGCGCGCTGAGCGGAGGCCTGTCGATCGAGGAGCATGTGGCGGCGAAGGTGATGCCGAAGCTTCTCAAACGCAAGGAGACACCTGAGGTGGATCCATCCCTCACGCCGCGTGAACTGGAGATCATCCGCAGGGTGGGGGAAGGGCGCAGCAACAAGGAAATCGCCGAGGAACTGGCGTTGTCCGTCGGCACGGTGAAGAATCACATCAGCCTGATCCTCGACAAGCTGGAGCTTCGTGACCGGACGCAGCTGGCGATCTATGCGATACGCCACGACATCGTCTAGGCGGATATACATAAGCCGATACGGGGCGAACAGCACGCGACCTGGCCTCGTCATGCGATGCAACATCCGCTGAGCCCAACCCACGCAGCCTCCCTCGCCATGTGACGCAGCGTCCGCAGGCTGCAGCGCCGCCTGTGACCGAGGGCATCATGACTGAAGTCATATTGAACAGTAAAAATAGTGACGGAAGACAGTGGGAGCACTGTCTTTTTCCATATATGATCAGTCTCAGTAAAGGTGATGAGGAGGAGCAAACCCAAACATGCTGGAAACCATCGAACTGCGCAAGGTATACAAGAACAAGACGGCCGTGGATGGCGTGAATCTGTATCTCGATCCGGGCGAATCCGTCGGCCTGCTGGGCCCGAACGGGGCGGGCAAGTCGACGACGATCTCGATGATCTCGACGCTGATCAAACCAACCTCCGGCGATGTGAAGCTGAACGGTCAGAGCGTGCTGAAGCATCCGCGCATTATCCGCCATGAGCTGGGCGTCGTCCCGCAGGAGATCGCCCTGTACCAGGAGCTGAGCGCGGTGGAGAATCTGCAGTTCTTCGGTCGCATCTACGGGCTGAAGGGCAAGGAGCTGGAGCTTGCCGTCGAGGAAGTCCTCGAGCTCGTCGATCTGACAGACAGGAAGAAGGAGCGGATCAAGACGTACTCCGGCGGCATGAAGCGCAGGATCAATATCGCCGCGGCGCTCATGCATCAGCCGAAGATCATCATCATGGATGAGCCGACGGTCGGCATCGACCCGCAGTCCCGCAACTATATCCTGGAGACCGTGCGCAGACTGAACATCGAGAAAAAAATGACCGTTCTCTACACCAGCCACTATATGGAGGAGGTCGAGCAGCTCTGCGACCGCATCTATATCATGGACCACGGCAAGGTGATCGCTTCGGGCCGCAAGGAAGAGCTCAAGAGCATCCTGTCCGCGGAAGACACGATCGTGCTGCAACTGGAAGAACCGTGCAAGGAACTGGTGGACGAACTGAAGGAAAACAACGAGATCCGTAAAGTGGACGTTGACGGCAACAAGACGATCAAGCTGATCGTGCCCAAGACGGTCAATCTTCTCGGTCATCTGTTCCAGGCTGCTGAACGCCATGGAGCCCGAATCGTCAATCTGAACGTGCAGAAACCAAGCCTGGAGGACGTATTTCTTCATCTGACGGGCCGCAAGCTGCGAGATTAGGAGGAATGGAGATGGGCAATTTCATCAAGAAGGATATCCTGATTCTCGTTCGCGACCGGAAGGAGCTGGCGATTCTCATCCTGATGCCGTTTATCCTGATCGCGATCCTTGGTTTCGCCCTGGGAAACATTATCAATGGCGACTCGGTCACGCTCGATCTGAATTTCGCGCTCGTGGTGGAGGATGATGAGGCGTCAGGCAGATCGAAGGTGCTGGAGGAGATCGATCAGTCCCAACTTCCTGGGGAAGTCAAGGCCCAACTGCTGCAAGCCGCCGCAGAGATACAACCGCAGGCGATGCTCAGGGGAGTGATCGACAGTGAGAAGTTTAGGCAGCTCGGGAGCTATCAGGAGTTGACACTGGAAGAGGGCAAGCGCGCTATTGAACAGGACGAAGCGGCCGTGCTGCTCATCGTGCCCGAGAATTACACCTACAACATGCTGCGCAAGATGCTGCTGGACAGCGGCGACGGAGCCCGGCTCCTGGTGGAAAGCTCATCGAAGTATCCCCTCAGCAGCGGCATCTTCCAGGATGTCATGGAGAGCTTCTCGCGCACGGTCAGCTATGAGACGGCTCTGGGGCAGATATCCGCCTCGAAGGGACAGATGGCTGTGGAGTGGCAAACGACCGAAAGCCCCGTCCACGGCGGTGTGGAGTTCATCCCATCATTCGACCCGATCCGGTCGATCCAGTATTACACCTTCGGCATGGCGGTGATGTTCATCATGTACGCAGCGACGTCCATCGCCAGCAGAGCCTACAACGAGAAGGAAAATTTCGCCTTCGACCGCATCGTCATCGCCGGCACGAACCCGCTTGCCTACCTTGCGGGCAAGGCGATCTCGGCAGCGATGCTGGTGTTCCTGCAGCTTATCGTCCTGTTCGGCATGTCTACGCTGTGCTTTGGTACGTTCGCCGGCAAGTCGCTGGAGTTCTGGCTGGCTCTGCTCCTGGTGATGGCCGTGCTGGCGATCTGCATGGGCGGGCTGGCGGCATTGTTAACTACATTAAATTTCCGTGCGGAAAATTACCGCTCCACCCAGATCTTCGGCGGGTTATTCGTCACGCTGTTGTCTTTCCTCGGAGGCAGTTTCTTCCCGACGTCAGCAATGTCCGAGGCCATCAGTTATCTGGGCGGATGGACGCCCAACGGCGCCGCCCTGAACGCGTTCGTTCAAATCACGCAAGGCGCCGGCATGGAACGATATCTCGACTTCATCGTGCGCCTGCTGTTCCTGTCCGGATCGATGTTCATCGTAAGCTTCTGGCTGTTCCCGAGAAGGAGGATGTTCTGAGATGTTGGCCGTCCTGAAAGTACAGTTGCAAAAATTGCTCAAAAATCCAGCCTCCGTACTCATCATGATCGGCATGACGATCCTGTTCACCGTGATGCTGGGACTTAACTCCTACGGCAAAGTCACCGTTCATACGTATCACGATGCCTCCATCAGCCAGGAGGAAGCAGAGAGCTGGCTGGAGCTGCTGAACAAGTCCAACTCCTTCATCTTCTCGCTGACAGAGGAGAGCGCCGCGCTTGACAAGGTGACAGATGGCAAGGCCCAGTTCGTGCTCAAGCTGATCCAGGATGACTACCGCATCATCGCTTCCATGGAAGACATGAATACGTCGGCATTGGATGTGTATCTGCGCACCGTATACGACGAGGAGCTCAAGCTGAGATCGATCGAGGAGCAGATGCCGGGAGAGGATGTGCGCACAGAGCTGGAGCAGAAGCTGGCCCATCCGGTGCTGAGCATTCATGCCACCGAGGTGAAGGCGGAAGGCGATTATGAGTATGACAGCCGCATCCAGTCCCTGTTCGGCTTCTCGCTGTTCTTCTCGTTCTACACGATCGCCTATGCGGTGAATGAATTGCTGCAGGACAAGAAAAACGGCATCTGGGATCGCGTCATCCTGTCGCCGATCTCCAAGCTGTCCATGTACAGCGGTCATCTCGCCAACAGCTTCCTGATCGGATATCTGCAGATCGTGATCGTCTTCCTGCTGTTCCGCTATGGCTTCAGCTTCCCGCTCGGCGACAGCCTCGCGACGATCCTTCTCATCGCCGCAATCTACACCTTCGCCATCGTGGCGCTGGGCCTGCTGATGGCCGGCCTGGTCAAGACGCCGCAGCAGATGTCGGTGTTGATCCCGATCGTCGCGGTCAGTTCAGCCATGATCGGCGGCGCATATTGGCCCATCGAGATCGTGACCAACCCGATCCTGCTCCTGCTGTCGAAGATCGTGCCGATCACCTACGGGATGGAGGCGCTCAAAGGGGTCGCGTATTACGACTACGGTTGGTCTGAACTGCTGTATCCGCTGTCCGTCATGTGCCTGTTCGGCGTCGTGTGCATGGGCATCGGCATCAACCTGATCGAAAGAAGGGCGAGATAGGAGAGATCGATCCCGAGGTACAGGCGCAAGAACGGGTCGAGTGACCACCTGCTCATTTGACTCCGCACATACGAAAGGGTGACGGCAGACGACTGATCAGAGTGACCATCTGCTCAATCGACTCCGCACATACGAAAGGGGCGACAGAAGTCAGACTGCGCTGACTGCCTGAGCGCCCCTTCGGGTATGTGCAGCTGATAGCGGGATCAGAGACAGCCGTAAACGGCCGCCCGAACGCGAAGATGGTGGTATTCCTCCATATGCGGGAAAGTCTGATGCATGTAGACGATCGACAAGCCTTCGTCCGGATCGATCGACGTCCATGTGCCCGCCATTCCGCTCCATCCGAACTCGCCGATCGAGCTGTTGGAGCCCGCGGCGGCCTTGTCCATCAGGGTTCGGACGCCCAGGCCGTAGCCGTAGCCGGCGTGATAGGGAGAGGAGCGGTATTGCTGAAGCTTGGCCTCGTCGAGATGATTGGTGCGCATCAGATCGATCGTCTTGCGTCCGATCAGCCGGTGGCCTTCATGGACGCCGCCGTTCGCCAGCATCTGCGCGAACTTCAGGTAATCGCTGGCTGTGGAGTACAAGCCGAAACCGCCGCCTTCAAACCTCGCGTTCGGATGATGGAGGATGTCAAAGGTCGGGATCGTCGCCTTGCGGCTCCCATCCTCGCCGAACTCATAGACGGTGGCCATGCGCTCCTGGATATTGCCCCGATAGCGATAGCCCGTATCCTTCATGCCGAGAGGCTCGAAGATTTCCTCCTGCAGGAACTGGCCGATCGTCTTGCCGGAGACGGCTTCCACCAGTGCGGCGACCAGATCATGACCCAGCCCGTACATCCATCGGTCTCCGGGATCGAACTCCATCGGCACCCTGGCGACGGCCTTGATCAGGCTGTTCAGGTCCGCGCCTTCGCCCTGGCTTTGCGTCGGATCCATCAGCCTGGCCAGCTCGCGGGCGGTCGGAGTCTCGCTCCAGAAGGGAAGCGGGTAGCCTACGGACATGGTGAACGCGTCCCTGATCAGGATCGGCCTGCTTGCACGATCGACATAGTATTCGCCTTCCGGAGTCTTCCTGTAGACGAGCGCATCCCTGAACTCCGGGATATAGGCATGGAGAGGGTCGTGCAACAGGAAATGTCCGCGTTCGTAGAGCATCAGCGCCGCCGTGCAGATGATCACCTTCGTCATGGAATACAGCCGATAGACCGTATCCGGAGTGATCGGCGTCCGCGCTTCCAGATTGGCATAGCCGTGATATCCCTCATACAGGATCTTGCCATGCCGGGCAACCATGCAAGCGCAACCGGCGGGACCCGCTCCGGACTCCACGAACCTGGCCAGCAGCTTGTCCAGATGTTCAAATCGACTCATGTATGAATCATCATCCCTTCGTTATGTATATTCTAATATTAGCATATTCAACCTGTTTCTTGTATGATGGGGTTAGCGAGAATGGAAGACAGACAGATCGGGTGATGCAGATGGCGGAGAAAACCTATTTTGTGGCTGTGCCTCTACCTCCGGCGATGAAACATGCGTTGTATGAGTGGACGATGCGCGCAAGAGGGCCAGATGCCTTTCGCAAGTGGGTGTATGAGGAAGATTACCACATTACGTTGAAATATCTGGGAGCCTGCGATGATGCGCGCCTCCAGGCAGTGAGGGATCAGCTGGAAGCGATCCCCGGGCTGGCGCCTTTCAGGCTGCGCCTGTCGGGGATCGGCCATTTCGGCAGACGGGAAGCCCCGCGCATCCTGTGGGCAGGAGTGGAAGGCGAGCTGGAGCGGCTGCATGAACTGCAGGCGCAGGTTGACCAGGCGATGACCGCTGTCGGCTTCGAAGCGGAGCATCGGCCCTATCGTCCGCATGTGACGATCGCCAAGAACTTTCAGGGCACGCACTTCGCGATGGATCGCTGGACAAGCCGTTGGTCAGAGGTGATGGGCTCCCAACCTGCATGGACAGCCGATTCGATCGTGCTGTATCGGACAGACCTCGGAAGCAAGCCGATGTATCAGGTGGAGGGCGTCTATCCGCTGCGGAATAAATGATTTTAGCCATTCTTTCACTGGAACGGAAGGATGAAATTGTGGCTTAATAGAGACAGTCGGCCGGCAATCCTGCAAGAAAGGAGATGATCGCAATGATTCAGCATGACGAGGTGATCTCCGTCTAGGAGATCACAGACGGCGGAGGCCTTCGGGCCTCCTTTTTGAATTGGCCCTCATGTTCTTGATCATCCGCCGGGATTGACATATAGTAGAATCAGGCATAACCAGTCAGGAAAGGAGGCGTTTCCTATGAAGAGATCTGTTGATGTGAAGCCATCTGTATCGTACCTGAAGTCAGAGTTCGGGTTTTCATGGGAGGGGATACGCCATCGGTTACAGGAACGGAAGGGAGGTTCTGCCGGCACGCCTGCTGGAAGAGCTGCAGGAGTACATCGCCGGTGAACTTGTCTATATCCCGAAGAAAGAAGAATCGCGCAAAGGCTGGGGGGAAGTCAATGGCACCCGTCAGGCGATCCGCCGGAGAAACGAGGAGATCCGCAGGCTCCATCGTGCCGGAGAGACGGTGCAAACCCTCGCCGAGAAGTATCATCTGTCCGAGGACAGCATACGCAAGATTGTGTTTTGCAAGGAAGCACGCGCAGGATCCCATCATGCTTGAACGACAGCAATCCGCGTCTGGCATCGCATAACAGACGTCGGATTGCTTTTTTGTTAGATTAAATTACACATGGACCGGATGATGTTATCTTATCACACCAGGCTGGCGTCGCTTGCCCCGTGACGATCCCGTCCAATCCAGGCACGTCGTCGGGTTATGCTTGTTCCTGATGTCAGGATGCAACTTCCAGCCCGTCGCCAGCGTATTAATGATCATCTTGACATGCAGGAGGAGAGTATCTTGCTGAAGCAGTTGAATGAACAGATCGCGTCGCTAAAGCTGGAGCTTCGTCACAAGCTGAATTGGCAGCAGCAGGTGCAGGCCCTCAGCAGGGAGTTGGAGCAGCAGAGAAGGAACAAGGAGCAATGGGCTGCGAGGCTGGAGAAGGAGAAGCGGGATGTGGAGCGACTGGAAGGGCTGTCGCTCGGCGCGCTTTTTTATACACTGACAGGCAGGAAAGAAGAGAAGCTCTCCAAGGAAGAAGCGGAGGTGCTTCAGGCGAAGCTCAGGTACGAGGAAGCCTCTGACACCGTCGCCGAGCTGGAGCAGGAAATCGCCGAGCTGAGACGGAAGCTGGCGAATCTGAAGCATGTGGAGGATGAATATAACCGGGCGATCCAGGAGAAGAGGCTGCTCATCGAGAGACTCCACCCTGCCCTGGCCGAGACCTTGCACGACCTGACCGGGCAGGAAGAAGAGATGCGGGCCAACGTGAAGGAGCTTCAGGAGGCGATCGCGGCCGGGCGCACGGCGAAGAACTCCCTGGGCCGGGCGGAGGTGCTACTGAACAAGGCCAAGGACTGGGGAACCTTCGACATGCTCGGGGGCGGCCTTTTGTCAACGGCGATGAAGCACACGCGCATCGATGAGGCGCGCACCGCGATTCATGAGCGCAGCGCGATCTGCGAAGATTCCAGACGGAGCTGCTCGACGTGCGCCGCGATGTCAACATCGAGATTGAGTTGGGCAGTCTTCTCACCTTTGCGGACTATTTCTTCGACAATCTGATCACCGACTGGATGGTGCAGGGCCGCATCAAACGGGCGATCGAAGAACTGGAGAACAAGTCCTCGCACATCAATCATCTGATCAGGAAGCTGGAGGAGGAACGCAGGCAGGCGGAGGAGAGGATCCAGGAGCTTCAGCGTGAGAAGCTCAGCCTGATCGAGCAAGCGGAGTAAGAACAGGGCTGGATGATCGGAAGTGATCAGATAAGGCCAGGAAAAATAAAGCCGACGGCGGCTAGATGTCAGATACCCGGCATCCGGTCGTCGTCGGCTTCTCCAATAGGGAAGGGGATCGCGCAGATCAATAAGCATACATTCTGAAGGCTTCGCGCAGCTCGATGTCCTCCGCATCTGGCTCATACTCCGCATGCTCTGCGAAGCATTCCAGACATTTTTGCTCCGTTTCACACCGCTGAACATCGCTGCAATTGTAGCACATGCGAAGCAGTTTCTCGGTCACTTGCTCTGGCAGATGGGTGAAAGTCATGGTTCTCATCCTCCTTTTTTCATATTTTAGCAGAGGAAACGAACTGTGTATGTGAAAAAATTCACATTAACAAATGTCATGCAATCTGCAGGAATCCGGAGGAGGGGGCATCATTCGGCTTCAGCTGCAAGTGATGGCTGACGAGCCTTTGTGCCCCTTTGTGCCTCCCTCATGCGCAGTGCCTCTTATGGCTTCCGCAAGATTTTGTCCATCGCCTTGCCCTTGGCCAGTTCGTCGATCAGCTTGTCCAGATAGCGGACCTCCCGCATCAGCGGATCTTCAATGTCCTCGATGCGAACGCCGCAGATCACGCCCTTGATGAGCGCGCGCGCCGGATTCAGATGGGGAGCCTGGGTGAAGAAGTCTTCGAAGTTCGTCCCGTTCTCCAGCTGCGCCTCCAATTCCTCCTGGGTGTAGCCCGTCAGCCAGCGGATGATCTCGTCGACTTCCTCTTTCGTGCGTCCTTTCTTGACCGCCTTCTGCACATAGTGCGGGTACACACCAGCAACGCTCATTCGATAGATCCGGTGTTTGTTCATCTGTTCATCATCCTCGGATATGGTTTGGAATCTCCTTGCAATGCCTGCTGATGCAGCGTCTCGATAGCATCACAGACGGGCTCAGTACGGAACATCATCCCAGGCGACCGGCGTCGTTCTGCCTTTAGCCCAGTCCTCGCGCAGGATCGCGTATCTGACGCTGTCGTAGACCGTGCCATCGGACTGGGGCCAGGCCCGGCGATGAACGCCTTCCTTGACGAAGCCGGCTTTCATGAACATCTTGCGCATCGCATGGTTGTCTCTCCTGGTATGTCCCTCGATGCGGGTCAGAGGTGAACACAAGCTCCGCCAAGGAGAGGTAACATCGTCATCATCTGCGGATATATGCATTATACAGGAAATTGCGCGTCATCACGATACCATGCCGCATACATGAAGGAAATAACCCGTCTGTGTCGAAAATGATATCATCTTGTTTCTTGCTGGAAGCTGACAAGATAATGGCATTTCGATCATCATGCGATTAATGGTATGATGAATCATATATACGCTTTCATTCAGGAATCTGGTTAGGAGAACAACATGCGATGAATTTGTTCGAAGTATTGCCGGAGCGATATTTTCAGCTGCTGACCGGTGCCAACAAGCGGTTATATGCGGAGGCGGTGCTGCTCATCCATGAACAGTCGCAGCGAGAGCGCTTCGGCATCCGTTATGATGTGATGCGCGACCTGCTGCAGGAGTTGATCGAAACACAGAGTGAGCTTGGCGTCAACTTCGCCATGGATGAGGAGGACCAACCCGCGCTTGAACATGGAAGCGAGTCCGAGCAGCAGATGACCCTGGAGGACATCGCCAGGGGACAGGCCAACTATATGCTGCGCAGGATGGAAACGCTGAAGTGGATCGACATTGAGGTTCGTGACCAGTTTCAGCGATACATCGTATTGCCGCATTATACGAGCCGCATGCTGGCGCTTTTCCGCGAGCTGTGCGACGCCCGCGCGGTGGAATACCAGCGTTTCGCTTTCTCGACCTATCAGATCTTGTCCGGTGAAGAGGCCAGGCTGCGTCCATGCTTTGCCGTTCGTGAGGCCAGGGAGATCACCCTGCAGTTTCGTCAGGAACTGATCACCCTTTACAACAATATGAAGCATCACATGGAGCAGGTCGTACAGAAGACCTCCATTCAGGAGGTGCTCGACCACCATTTCGATACGTACAAATCGCAGATCGTGGACAAGAGCTATCATCGCCTGAAGACGTCCGACCACGTATCGCGCTACCGCTTTCAGATCTTGCAGAAAGTTCAAAACTGGTTGCTGGACCAGGACCTGATCGAGCAGACGATCAACGATGGCTTGCAGAGCGATTTCTATCGCTCCCGCGAAGAAGCGGATTCGGATATCCGCGATGCGCTGCTGACGATCGAGGAGATCTACGCCGGGCTGGATGAGATCTTCTACCAGATCGATGTGCGGCATAATCAGTATCTGCGCTCTTCCTATGATCGGGCCCGTTACCTCAGCCAGCACCAATCCGGCGTCAGTCAGCAACTGGCGATATTGCTCGAGCATCTGATCGAACGCACCAGGTTGTCCTTTGCCCGACAGGATGCCGTGCTAACGGAAGCGGACATGGAAGCCATGAGCACAAGATTGATTCGTCTTCAGGCTGGCGAGCAGTTGACGGAAGGCTCTCTGTACACCCCGCGCCAACGCAGACAGCCGCACGAGCCGAAGCGGCATGTCGTGGTCGAGATCCCGGAAGAGTTGAAAGAGGAGCTGCGCCAGGCCAATCTGGACAGGCTTCGCCGTTCCGTGACGCGCAAGAAGGTGGAGCAATTCGTCCTGGACAAGCTGGGAGACCGGGACAGGATGGAGATGCGCGAGCTGGCTCCCGAGACCGTGGAGGAGTTCCTGATGCTGGCGCATGTGTACCTTTACGGTCAGGACGGCAGTTCGGCGTTTCGCATCAACCGAAGCGCCGATCGCGTGGTGGTGGAGATCGGGCCCTATCGCTTTCATAATCACGAGATCGTCCGCTCCAGGCGAAGTCAAACACTAGGATCTGGCGCGATATTCGCAGACATTCATAGAAAAGAGATGGAGTGAATCACAGATGTCAAACGGCAGTGTTTCCACCACCGGGATTGCGGCATTGGAACTGCTGGGAGAGGCAGACAGGCAGAAGATGAGCGCTGCTCTCAACCGGTTGCTGATGAATAACATCCTGATCAAGGAAAAAGATCGCGAAACCTACATGTTCATTCGACGCAACCGTGAATCGGCGCATGCGTTCTTCCGATTCCTGGGCTGGGATTTCGTGCTGGATGAGCGCCATGAGTGCATTTACGTGCAGAGTCCGGACAGCGGACTGCGCCGTTCGCTTACGCGCGATGAGACGTTGTGGATGCTCATCCTGCGGCTCATCTATCAAGAGAAGCGCGAAGGTTTGTCACTCAGCGAATTCCCGATGACAACCCTGTACGAGATTCGCTCCAAATACGAGACCTTCCGCATTCCCTGGCTGAATGTCACAACCCTGGACAGGATGATCCGCCTGTGCACCCGTTACCAGCTGCTGGATGCCCTTGATTCGGATATCCGCATGGATGATGCGAGATTTCGCCTGTTTCACAGTTGGATCTACGTGATCAACATGGATGAGGTGAAGGCGATCACCGAACGGATCGAGCGATATGTGATGAAGAAAGAGGGGGATCTGCTGGATGAAGTGGATGAAGAAGCTGCGGCTGATTAACTGGCATTATTTCGTCGATGAGACCCTGGAGTTCGGCAGGCAAACGCTCATCACCGGACAGAACGCCGCGGGCAAGTCCACGATCATCGATGCCATGCAGGTGTTGCTCGTCGCGGACCAGCGGCAGATCCGTTTCAATCCAGCCGCCCACGAGGAAGCGAAGCGGTCGATGATCAATTACCTGAAGGGCAAGATCGGCAGCGATGACCGAACCTTCGTCCGGGACGGCGATTTCACCACTTACATCGTCGCGGAGTTCCATGACGATGACAGGAAAGAATTCTTCGTCATCGGCGTCGTGATCGATGTCTTCCGCGATCAGCAATACGAGGAGGAATACTTCATCCTGGCCGATTGCCGACTGGATGATCTCGATCTGATCAAGCCTTCGGGCCATCTTCGCAATCGCAGTGAGTTTCGGGACAGGCATGGCGGCGGGCTCACCGGACGCAATCGCGCCATCTTCGAACGCAACAAGACGCTGTATCAGAAGGCGCTGCTGCAGAGACTGGGCAGCCTGCAAGAGCGGTTCTTCTCCATTTTCCTCAAGGCGCTGTCGTTCAAGCCGATCCATAATGTGCGGGATTTTGTCTATGACTATATCCTCGACCGCCGCGAGCTGCAGCTGGACCTGATGAAACAGAACTTCGACATCCACGAGAGATACAAGCTTGAGCTTGAGCAGCTGCAGGTGCGCAAGGAGAAGCTCCAGGCGATCCACGCGCAGTATGAGCAATATGACAAGCTGCGCATCACGATTCAGGAACAGGACTATGTCATTCGCCGCCTGCAGCTCACGCTGGAGCAGGAACAGCTGGAACGTCTGCAGAACGAGTTGGCTGCGATGGAGCAGGATTCGAGGCAGCTCGAAGAAGAGCTTGCGTTGGCTGAACTGAAGCGTGAAGAGGCGAAGTCGGAGACCGAGCAAGCTTACATGCGGTGGAAGAGCCATGATGCGGTAAGGCGCCAGGAGGAGTTGAAGCTCCGCATCTCCGAATTAGAGGGTCTCGCCGACAAGCTCGAGCGGGAGCTGGCTTTCACCCGGCGTGCGCTGCATGAGGAACGGGCTGTGGTCGAACAGCTCGCGGCTTGGCCGGGCAACCGGCATTGGACCTGGAGTCAGGAGGAGCTGGAGCAGCTGAGGCAAGGCGCAGATGATATCACGCTGACGATTGGCGGTCTCGAACGCGGAGAGCTGCCAGCAGAGGCAGCCTCTCGGCTGTCCCGGCTGGGGATTCGGCTGAACGGGATCTACGAGCGAATGGTCATCGAACGCTCAAGAACCGAAGAACAGATCCGGAATGTCGAGACAATGATCGAGGAGCTGAAGCGGGTCATCCATGATCTCGAGCAGCAGAAGCGCACCTACCCGAGATCCGTCAGCTCGCTCAAGCATTTGCTGGAGGAAAGGCTCGGCGGACGGTCTCCGGTCTGGATCTTCTGTGAGGAGATGGAGGTGGAGGACGAGGATTGGCGCAATGCGGTGGAAGGCTACCTGAACACACAGCGCTTCGATCTGTTGGTGAAGCCGGAGGTGTTCGCGGAAGCGCTGGCGATCTATGAGCGGGAGAAATACGCCCTGCAGCTCGAAGGCGTGGGCCTGGTGGACACGGAGAAGGAGCGCAAGTACCTGGGCAGTTCCGAAAACGGATCGCTTGCGCGCGTGCTGAGAGCGGACAATCCGATCATCCGCGCGCATCTCGAGCATCTCCTGGGCCGGGTGATGAAAGCGGCCGATGAGCAGGAGCTCCGGAAGCATCGCACGGCAGTGACGCGCACTTGCATGGTGTACCATAATTATGTCGCCAGGCAGATGAAGCGATCCCAGTATGAGTTCCCTTATATCGGAGTGAAGGCCATCGCCCGTCAACTTGAGCTGAAGAAGCGGGAGCTGGCGGAGGCCGAGCAGGAGATGGACACGCTGCGCCGGATCTGCGAGGATCTCGTCCATTGGACAGGGAAGCTGGATGGCAAGAGGGCCAGATTCGAGCGCCTGGGCGAGCAGCTCTCGCTCCTGCCTCAGTTGATGGAGGTGCGAGAGGAACTGCGGAACAGGCGACAGGAGCAGGACACCCTGGATCTCAGTCAGGCGCAGCAGTTGGAGGAAGCATATAAGCACTGGAGAGCCCAGGAGACGGAATGGGATCTTCGCTGGCAGAGACTGGGGCAGGAGAAAGCGAAGAAGGAAGTCGAACACAAGCATCTGACCGGACAGATCTATGTCCAGAGGAACAAGGTGGCCGATGCATCGGCCGCTTTCGAAAGCTGGAGCGCGGAGCATGATCCTGCGTTGCTGCAGGGTGCGCTGGCACGCTGGGCGGAGGCCGAGAAACAGGAGATTCCGACGGAGCGGAAGCTGGACAACTGGCGAGGCAATCTGACCGGCAATATCACCCGGCGGGACAATGCGTTCCGGGAACTGCAGCAGCTGAGGTCCGAGTTTAACAAGGATCATCTGTTCGACGGACCGGTGTTCGCTGAGGACAATGAGGTCTATGATACAGCGCTGAAGACCGTCGCGGATCTGAACATTCCGGAGTATCAGGCGAAGGTGGAACAAGCACTGAAGGATTCCGAGGAGGAGTTCAAGTCGCATTTCGTCTTCAAGCTGCGTGAAGCGATCGAGATGGCGCGCCGGGAGTTCCATGAATTGAACCATGCCTTGCGCCATTTCCCGTTCTCGCAGGACCGCTATCACTTCGAAGTGACGCCAAGCGAGAAGTATCGCCGTTTCTATGATGCGATTATGAATCCGCTGCTGGCGGAGAAGGGTTCGCTCTTCGAACTGACTGGCAACGATTCGGCCGAGACGCTGCACGAACTCTTCGAGATGCTGGTCAGAGGCGAGGCGGGGGATCTGGAGGAGTTCACGGATTATCGCAGGTACCTGGACTTCGATATCAAGGTGCACTCGCGGGATACGACGTACTCTTTCTCGAAGGTGCTCAAGGAGAAATCCGGCGGCGAAACACAGACTCCTTTCTATATCGCGATCCTGGCTTCTTTCTACCATCTGTACAGAAGCAACAAGACGGCGCGGCTGGTCATCTTTGACGAAGCGTTCAACAAGATGGACGAGCAGCGCATCCAGTCCAGCCTGAGGCTGATCAAACAGCTGAACCTGCAGCTCATCGCGGCTGTGCCGGACGAGAAAATGCAACATATGGCGCCGGAAGTGACCACAACACTGATCGTGACGAATCATAATTACCGATGCTTCGTCGACATGCTGGATCGCGGGGACACACCGATTCCTGGTGTGGACGATGAAGCCGAGGATCAGGAGACATACGTGAAGCAAGAGGAATTGTTCTGATGCCAGGAGATGATCAACCGTGGATGAGATGGAGTTCAAACGCCAGTTTTCGCAGGAACTGCTCAGGCTGTTGCTTCGCAAGTACGAGAACAGCGCGGCTTTCAAAAGCGGTGAGCCAGCGCGACAACGGCCGCAGATCGCGATCGAGAACAGTCCGTTTCAGGATGACTACCATGACGAAATGGACTATCGCAAGAAGGAATGGATACACGAGGAGGTCGTGCGCCTCAGCGAGGAAGGCATCATCAGCCATACGTGGGTGAAGTTTCAGGAAGGCCGGCAGCTGAACAGGATCTACCTTGAGCCGGGCCGATTGGAGGACGCTTATACGCAGGCCGACATCACGCCGCGTGGCGCGAAGATGGAGCGGCTGCGGGCGGTGATCGCCCCGCTGGCCTCACATCCGTGGCCATGGGTGGCCGGCTGGGCGGCATCGGTACTGCTGGATCTGGGCGAGCGGCGTACCTCCGGGCTGGATCTGGACGATCCTGCCGGCTATGAACAGCTGGCCCTGGTGCTTCAGGAGCTGCCCAGGCTGGAGGAGGATATCCCGAAGCGCGTGCTGAGCCAGCGTCTGTTCCAGGATTCCAAGCGGTTCGAGCGCGATGTCGAGCGGCGTCTGGTGCATCTCATCCGCACGCATGCGGACATGGAGTTCCAATCGGATGGTGAAGCGCTGGAGAGCGTCGGCATCGTGGAGTATCCCCGCCGTGTCCTCGTGGCTGGTCCGCTGGCGATAAAGTGCGGCAACGGGGCAGTGGTGTCGCTGGACGCTTTTCCAGGAGGTGTCGGATTGTCTCATGACACCATTCGGGAACTGAAAGTGGTTCACTCGAAGGTGAAGCGCATCGTGCTGATTGAGAATCTGACGTCGTGGCATCAATGGGTGGCGGAACGCAGCGGGGAGCCGGAGATCGTCGTCTACACGGGCGGTTTCCCCAATCGAACGGTTCAGCTGCTGCTCAGGAAATTGCATGGTCTGGCGACCGTTTATCACTGGGGAGACATCGATGTCGGCGGCATTCGCATCTTCGAATATATCCGGGAACACCTCATTCCTGATCTCGTGCCGCTTGGCATGGATGTCGAGCATTATCTCCGCTACGCTGGCCATGGCATGGCGTTCAATCGCAACTACGCTCGCAAGATCCAGGCCATGCTTGAGGATGACCGTTTCGTCCGATGGCACGATCTGCTCCGACTGATGGAGTCCCGCGGGCTAAGGATCGAACAGGAGTCTGTCACGCAGCTTCCTGTTCCTGACGACGATGGATCGGAATCTGTATCCGGGAGTGCGTCATGATGATTCTCTTCGCTTATCTCTTGATCCTTAATCTGATCGGCTTCCTGTTCATGGGATTGGACAAATTCAAGGCGCGCAAGAGGCGCTGGCGCATCCCCGAGGCCAGGCTCTTCCTGCTCGCCGCCATAGGCGGCAGCCTGGGCATCTGGATGGGCATGAGCGTGTTTCGCCACAAGACGAAGCATCTGGCGTTTCAGCTCGGGATCCCGGGGATTTTGCTTGGCCAGGTGGTGTTGATCGTGGTTCTCCTGATGAAATATCCCAATTTTCTAAGGTGATCAACGGCGCATGGAGGGAATTCCTGTCATTATGGTTAACATAATAATAAATATGTAAACTCCGTTATCCGAACTTCACCGAATGAGAAGGCGAGACAACCTTGGCGGCTGCCTCGCCTGATGCATGTTACTTCAGATCCTCGTATTCGAGAGTCTGGATCGTCCCGTCCTCGTTGTACGTCAGCTCCGTCATCATCGTTCAACTCCTGAGCATAGAATATGAGGGTAACCCTGTTTCATTTTACCAAAACAATTGCTTCCCAATCTATCCAAACCACACCAGCAACAGGTTCGTAGAAATCTATATAAGGATTGATCGTGGGCAGAAATTATCGTAATATCTGGTAACATGATGAGGCTATTGGGAGGGATTGACTTGATCCAATACCACCGGGTTAATGCCAGGATCAGATGGTTCACGTTCGCATGCCTCCTGCTTGCTGCGGGGCCGATGTATGGAAGTGATATGATTCAGAACCTGCTGGAATCGCACTCGACGCTCGAACTGTTTTTCTTCGTGGCGGGCCATCTGGTATTCGGATATGGGGTGGCCGAGATGATCGGCATGTATGCGACCACCCTTCAGATCCGGCATCAATGCGACATGTTCGTACGATACCGTGACTTGTCCGGGTTCAGGCATGCTTACCGAATCGCATGTTTCTTCCTGTTGCCGCTTTATTACGCGATGTACATCCTCTCATTGTACTTTCAACTCTATTACGTGCTGTTTGCCTTGGGACTTCTGATCTCCAACAGCTTCAGCTATATCATCGGGAACAAGATCTACTTCCAAGGCAACTCCGTCTTCATATGGTCCATGTGGGGAATGGGCAATAAGTTTAATAACATTAAGTATTACAGCATACAAGGAAACACCCTTCACATCCTGCTGGATAACGAGGAACACCTCGTCGTGGATGATGCGAAGGTGGATCTGAATCAGCTGACCGAGCATATGGAGAGAGCCGGAGCCGTCAAGCTGGACCATATCAAGGAGGGCGGCCAATCCCTGCGCGAGCGGAGGTCGTGATTCGTATTGCCCGAGGAGATTCGGCAGCGGATAAGCGATGAAAAGAATCGTTGAGGAAGGCATCTTTTTTACGGTGATTGATATGTTGCCGGTCGTGCTGTTCATAAATGTGACGCTGCTGGATGCGACGTGCCGCTTCTTGCCTTACAGAGTTATTCTCGTTGAAGATCAGCCTGATCTCCGCTTCCTGCACAAATGTAGTGAAAAAATGAACTTCAACGCCTTCACAACTGCCATGATTTTACCAATGAAGTTAAAATTTTAACTCCTTCGCCAGCATTCGCGTTCCAATAACCGTAAATCAAGTTAAATTTTTAACCACATCATAAAAAAACAGGCCTTTTTCGATATGCGCGAAGTTAAAAAATGAACCTCATTTGTTCAATGGCGATGGATCAACAACGATACATTTCTGGTATATAATAGATTCATTACCTTCAAGAAGCGTACACCATGGGAGTCGATGTTGACTTCCTTTTTTACCTCTAATGACCAGGATGAAATAACCTTATCAGGGGAGAGATCCACGATGCTGACTGAGCAAGAGATGTTGAAACGGCCAGGGAAGTCGTTGCCCGGTATCACATCCCGATTACTTTAATCGAAGCTGCGATGGAAGATATACCAGGCTTGCCCGAGGGCTATTTCGGTCTGGCGGTCTCCATCTATGCGCTTGGCTGGACGGTCAATCTGAAGAAGACCCTAAGCAATGTCAATAAATTGCTCACATCCAACGGGTCATTCGTCTTCCCATGGGAGCATCCCATTCACAGCCTTCTGGAGTATGAGAACGGCAAATTGTCTTTCCGGCTGTCATATCTTAGTGAGCAATATGAGAAGCACGAGTCCTGGCGGTCTGTACCCATCGTCATGAACGATCGAAAATTCAGCACATACATCAACACGATCACAAGCATTGACTTCATCGTTGACCAGGTTATCGAGGAATCGCGAATACCGGAGCATGATCAGAGCAAGCCGTAGAAATGGTACTCGGCTGCAAAAGCACGTATCATCCCGCCTTCCTTTACGGTCAAATGCCATAAACCATGAGAATCGTCAAGAAATCGTGCGTAAGAACACTAGCGTTGCATCGAGCAAATCGAAATGTTGGGATGTTACAGCAATAACAACATTATGCAAATGTTTCCATCCGTCTTTTTCTCCGTAAGGGCTAAGTGTTGGGTGTGGTCCCAACACCCAACGCATTATCCCATAAAATGTCAGTTATTCCTTTTTGCCGTCCATTTATACCAAAATGAGTTTCGGCTTCATCGATACCCTCGGTACCTTTGGCGGTCGTCCGGTTCGTTTCGGACGCCCTTTCGAAGTTCGTTTCGGCTTCCGCCACAATGCTTCCATCAAGCTGCTCCACGGATGATCCGCGTGAATGCATATGAGCCGTAACAGTTGCCACATGGTTTGCTTGCATTGCAGTCGCAACCGAATCAGTAAGCATAACGAGTATGCGATGAGGGCAATGTACATCTGGTTCCAGATCGCTTCTACCGTGTACCCGTGGGGCTTCACCAATCGAATGTGTTGTTTGACCCATTTGAAAAACAATTCGATCTGCCAACGGTTTTTGTAGACTTCCGCGATCTGATGCGCCGACAAATCCCATCGGTTGGTGACCAACCGATACAACCGACCTTTCTCATCCGTAAATTCAATCAGCCGCAGTTTCGTTGAAAGGTTCGGCAACATCACATCCGCATCTCGGACAAAGCCTTTTTTCCGTTTGGGCAATTCCCGTTCCTTCACAATCGGAAGGCGGCTTTTTTCCTTGACCCGGGCCACAAACTTGATGCGGTTCTCCGTCCAATACTGAAAGTGGTCATACACCTGGTAGCCCCGATCCATCACGTACGTCGCGTCGGGATCCACGGTGAAGTGCATCGCAACTTCATGGTCCGCCACATCTTTTGTCGTAGCGACGATTTTGTGTGGATACATCGTATCCTTATCCACGATCACCAAAGATGTGTGCATTTTGACGCCATGATTGGACCTGGAGCAGTATGCCCATTTGGAAAGGATCGACGGTAAAGTGAGTTCTGTGGCATCCAACAGTTCCAATTTGCCGATCTTTGCAGAGAGCCCTGGCTTGTGTTGTGTGAGTTCCTTGATTTGGCTCTGCAGCGACAAGAACACGTTTTGCAATTGTTCTGTGGGCAGCTGCCTCATCTTCCGTGAGAGTTGGGCAGGACTGATCGATTCAAGCTGCAGCATTTCTTGCAAATGCTTATTCGCTTCCAGGTATTCAGCAATCTCATAATACGAGTGGCGTTGCTGTAATTGGGCTTCCACGAACAGGAGGATGGATGAACCGACAAACAGCTTTTGAGCCCGGTAATCGAGCACTTTGTCACGAGATGTGGAGACACGTAATAAATTTAGGCATTGACAAATGACACTCTGATTGGGTATGGTTACGTTATCCATAGGATAATCTCCTTTGTTGAGGGCGTTATGGATAACGCGTTGTGTTGCAACCTCAACAATAGGAGATTTTTTTTGTGTTGTCCACGAAATTCCATCAAGAATTAACAAAAATAGTAATTTATACAATGAAAAATTGTTATGAAAAACTCGATGCAACGCTAGTGGCGTAAGAATCCAATGACAGGGAGTGCAGAGATGATGGACATAAGATATCTCGAATCGAAAGACATCCGGGCGGAGGATCTGGCAACCGTGTTCCAAAAATCCGGTATCAATCGCCCCTACGAAGATCTCGACAGAATGCAGCGAATGATCGACAACTGCGATCTCCTCATCACCGCCTGGATCGGCGAGAAAATGATTGGAGTTGCCAGAGCATTGACCGATTATTCCTATTGCTGTTACTTGTCCGATCTGGCCGTCGAAGCTGAATACCAGAAGCTCGGGATCGGCAAGAAACTGGTGGATATCGTAAGGGAGAGGATTGGGGAGGAGTGCTCGTTGGTATTGATTGCCGCACCGGGCGCTGTCGATTATTACCCCAGGATCGGATTCGAAAAGTCAGACAAAGCGTATCTGATTAAGAGAAAGAAATAGGTCTGGTGATTTCTGGTGGGGTGATATCAAGGACTCAGCATCATATGTTACATAATTTATGTTATGTTAACATGATTAGAGCTAGTTTGCATCCATTTTTTGTTTCCCTTGCAAGACTCCGGATGGTTCACCGAAACTGATGATGAAATATCTGGGGAAGGGGATCGATCGTGAACCATTCTGAACGGACGAAAGTAAGCCTTATGCCGGTCGATCAGCGGTACCAGAAGCAGGGATATGGACGGGCCGGCATGGAGGAGCTGATTCATTACATGAAAGAGAAGCATCGTTGCGTCAGGATCGTGCTTGGACATCGACCAGACAATGAGCGAGCCGCTCGCTTGTATGCTTCGTTGGGGTTTCTGGAAGTGGATCGAACGGAAGGGGAGATCATTCGGGAACTGAAACTTTCGCAAAACATGGGACCATTCCGTGAACCTTCCGATTCATTTGACATAAGCTTGGTCATCAATCTTTCATAAAGCATCCTGACAGCGGCAAGCTGTTATGGGTGTTTTTTTGCATATAGGAGAATACATAATTATTCTTATGTAAACTATGATCATGAAATAAGATACACACATTGACAGGTCTCAAGATGTAAAGTATACTTTACGTAAAGTTAGCTTTACATCGGAGGTGGTTTGAACCTTCATGAGAAACCGGATCAAGGAACTGCGTCTGGAATGCGGGATGACTCAGGAGCAGTTGGCCAAGGCCATCGGGGTTTCCAGACAGTCCGTCATAGCCATCGAGACGATGAAGTACCGACCATCCCTGGAATTGGCTTACAGGATAGCGAAGACATTCCGGAAGTCCATTGAGGAAGTGTTCATTTTTGAGGAGGAGGATCAGTGATGGAATTCATCGGCCTTTTCGGAGGAATGGCGCTTGGTTTGTTGGGCTGGTACGTCGGAAGAACGGCGGCCAGGAGAAATCAGGGACTGGATGAGATGCATGAATACATTTGGAGAAAGGCGCGTTCAGTCTCGTGGTATGTTACATTGGGGGCAATCTATGTGCTGCTGATCCTGGCGTTGTTTCGAATCGAGATCGGGCTGGTTCCCGCTCTGGCCATCCTGCTGCTCGTCCACCTGGTCAGCTGGGCGGTGGCGGGAGTTTCCTTCATAGCCAGGTTGACGGAAGGGGATGGCATGGGGGCTGGCAAGGCCCAGAGGCTGCTCGTCATGATCATCGGGATGGTGTTTCTGATCGGATTTGGCATCGCTTCCGTGCTGCTGGAGAACTGGATGATGATGCTGTTCAGCATGATTCCGATCAGTTTCATGGTCATATTGGTATATGCCCAATCAAGGACCAGAAAGGATCACGAGCAACCTCGCGACCAGGCTTGACAGCAAGCGGTAACGCCTTCGGCCAGGGAGAACAAGCTGATGGCAACCGTTTCACTTGAGAATTGACACGAAACATCATGTAAAGTATATTTCGGCCTCTTTGGAGGAATGGCTCTTGCACTGAGAAAGAGGACCAAAACGCGCATTTAGACTCCAGGGGTTGATAAACCATGCAAACCTTGCGATCAGGTCTGCTAACCGGATTAAGAACGACGTGGACCTTGGGAAAGATCATCTTCCCGATCACACTGATCACCACCATCCTCGGCTATACCGATCATTGGCTGGCTCTCCGACCAACTGTCTCCATTCATGGGGTATATCGGTTTGCCGGGTGAGGCGGCGATCCCGCTTCTGCTCGGCAATGTGATGAATCTGTATGCAGCGATCGGGGCCATCATATCGTTGGATATGACCGTCAAGGAAGTATTTATCATCGCGATCATGTTGTCATTGTCACACAATCTGCTCGTGGAATGCGCTGTCACGAAACGGATGGGGGCGAAGATATGGGTCACGCTCGTGGTCCGTGTCGGTTCAGCTCTGCTTGTTGGCACGCTTATCAACCTCATATGGCAGGGCGGCGATCAGAAAGCGTTGTTCGGCTTGCTTCCGGATTCGGAAGCGATTGCGGCGGAGCATTGGGGGGCGATCCTGTGGATCGCACTCACAAAATCCGCGATGGGTGTTGTGCAACTGGCGATCATCGTGATCCCGGTCATGATCTTCATCCAGGTATTGAAGGATCTGAGATGGCTGGATCGATTCGCGTCGGCGCTCCATCCAGCAACTCGACTGATCGGCCTGGAGAAAAAGTCATCTGTCACCATCGCTTCCGGTTTTCTGTCCGGCCTCGCTTACGGTGCCGGAGTGATGATCCAGGCCGTCAAGGAGGATGAAGTGCGCAGGAAGGACCTCTATCTTGTTGTGATTTTCCTGTCAGCTTGCCATGCAGTGGTGGAAGATACCCTTATCTTCGTGCCGCCCGGCATTCCGGTCTGGCCGTTGTTGCTCATACGCTTCATCATCGCATCCTTCCTGACATTCTCCGTTGCTCGCGTCTGGAATTACATGGAGAAGCGAAGGAGCGCCCCCGGAAGCTTCACTTAACGGTTAGCCGGTTGATCGCGGTCTCCATCGTCCTGTCGGTCAGCTGCGCGTACAACTCCGTGGTATCCGTGCTGGCATGGCCGAGCTGCCGTTGAGTTTTGTAGATGTCATTCTTCAGATAATAGCTGGTAGCGAATGAATGGCGCAGCTTGTGGACGGAGAGCATCGGTTTGCCGAAGGCGGTGGCATATTTCGTGACCATCTGTTGAATGGAGCGCTTCGACATGCGCTTCGCCTGGCTTTCACCGCGGGGGATGGCGAGGAACATTGCCTTCTCCGTCCGGGCGTGCGGATACCGGATGGAGCGGATCCGCAGATACTGTTGCAGGGCTTCCTTGCCATGCTCGGCGAAGAAGACGCTCTGCTTCAGATCCGGATCCCGATTCCCTTTCCTGTATACGTGCGCGATCTTCCGGGTCAGATCGATGTCATCCACATCCAGATTTACCACTTCGGAGACTCTCAGGCCAGAGGCGAGGATCAGCGATATGATCGCCGCGTCTCGAACCCGGTTCAGCTCATAGTAATGAAGAGCCTGCGGATTATCCCCGATCACGTGCAGATAACCTCGCTCAACAAAATCGATAAACCGGCTGATCTCCTGATCGTCTTCAAGTATCTTCCCTTGCAACCGGTTCGCCATCCATTTCACATTCGTCTGCCGTTTGGTTCTGAGCCTGGCCATCACATTGCGCTTGAGCAAGGGGTAATGGTTCTCATCCTCCGCGATCTGACTCAGATAATGAAACAGGGACCTGAGCGATGCCAGCTTGCGTTCGCGCGTCGTCACGCTGTTGCCATGCCTGATCTGCAGGTGAAGCTTGTAGGTATCGATATTGGAAACCTGCAGCTGCTCCAGGTCATTCAAGGTGATCTGGTTGATCGTTGGGGCAGAGCTGAGGCCTTCGTGGATCATCCACGAGAAGAAGTTCTCGAAATCACGCGAATATTCCAGAAGGGTAGAGGGTGAGAGATCGGCCAGCTTGTGTTGGATGAACACTTCGACGTACCAGGGAAAGAGGGGGAGTCGCTGCTCCAGCAGCCGCAGATCTTGCGCCTTGATCACGTTCATGGTTATTCACCTTCAAGAAAGATAATATTTAATCACATTAATAATTATAAAGGGAACATGCGTTCCTGTAAAGTCAGCCTGAGGCAGGAGAGAGGTGAGAATGAATTGAATAGCGAGGTCTTTCAATTTGCGCTGTATATTTTTTCATTTGCCCTGATTCTGTATGGCTTGATCGGGAGAAGGTTTAAGGCGAAGAGAGAGAAATGGGGAATGATCATCATCTTAATCATTCTGATCCTGTTTGGCATAACGAAATTTGTGTTCATGTGATTATATATTCATATGTACAAATTTCGTATTTTGTGCGTAAGATGATGTCTCCGTGAACGATGCAAGTTGATGAATATCCGCGCGCTGATACTGACCATTGCTCAAAGACAGTCAGTAGCAAGTGGATTATGGATCATCATGGCTAATGGAATTGATCCGCGATACCACTCAAATAATAGCGTCGTTTACAAACAGATCAACCTGGGATCGGATCATGCCGCTATGGAACGAATCTACGAAATTCACATCGCTAATTGTTCACAGCATATTTCGGTCTGACAGCATAAATCTTAATTATCGTAATGAGGATTGTTCAACTGCCATGAATTTGAATCTCATGTAACATGGGCAAGAGAATCCTGGCTGTAAACTTGGGTCGAAATATCCTGGAATCATCGAATCAACACAATCAACGGCAATATAAGGGCACTCATTTTCGAAATCCGATTTTAGTTTACATAATATATATTATCGGACATTTCATATGAGCCAGCAGTGCGTGGTGGCTGGCTGGCTGCTGTACTACTATACTCAATAGATCTTCATCGATAATTGACCATACTCATCCTGAACCAAAGTCATCCTATATTCCGAATCCCCGGTATCTATCACCACAGTATCACCATGATCGGAAATGTCTTTAAAGAATATGTGACCATTCTTGTAATATAATACTTCACTTGCCTCATCGTAATAAAAAGTTTCTGGCAGATGCTCCTTCTTAATAAGAGAGGTCTTTCTTACTTCATCGTCATCCAATTCCAGGTTAAATATCTTTATACCTGAGACGGTAGACACTTTATAATCGGTTGCAAAAAGTGTATAAACATGTTCACCGGTTTTCCTGATGTCTTCAATTCGCATGCTACCTCTGCTATCGATTATATTCGATTTTCCATCAGCTAACGTGAGATGAAAGCTTTCTCGTCCACTTAATCCATAATATTCAGGATTTTCAATATACTCAACCATTCGAAAACGATCAATTTCATATATCGTGATAAAAGGAGATAAAGCGTTTAATTCATCAGTTGAAATATTTGGATTTTTCGTCAAAAAATCATGAAGGATATTTATATTATTGTTTTTTTCAGATTCCCCAATTTTCCCCTCATCCCATCTTTGGAAGAGTGACTTTAGAACGCCATGATTGACTGACGTTTGATGGGTACAAGCCGCCATAAGGATGAGCGACATAATGGCTAATGTCTTAGAGATCTTTTTGCGCATGTTTTCCTTCATCCTTCTATTGATTTATGTCTCCCGATACTACATGGTGTGTCTCTTGATAGATCGGATTCCCTGCTTCTATCATATATCTTTTAAGTTACCTTGAAAATACCAGTCGAGACAGTCGTTGCTTCCGCATAGCTGTCAAAGTTGTCGTTCAAGCCTGGATCCAGGTTGGCCGGCTCATTGGTCGGGTCAACGACCAGCGTACGATTTGGGTTGGCGCTCGCTTCCCCCGTATTGGTTGAACCTTGCTGTTCGGTGGAAAATATAAAGCGGAAACCCGCAAAGGTTCCCGCCTCGAATCATCTATGGTTACCACATGAATTCATCAGAATCGTCGTATGTGTAGTCATCGGCATCATCCGCGATGGACTGATAGATCAGGATGCCGGCATCAGCCAAAACCAGCACCATGCGCTCCGGATCCTGGTCGGAGATATAGAATCCGAGATTGGCGGTCAAGATATACACGTAATCGTCGACCGTCACCTCTATACTGTAGTGAACCAAGGCGTATTTCATATTGCCATAGTCATATACATACGCCAGGGAGACGTCCTCCACGTCCTCCAGGATCGCGTCGCCGATCTTGGCGAACAGCTCATCCAGCGCCTCTCCTTCAAGGTCGAACATATAGCTTCTTTTGCCGTTTTCAAAGAAGAACTCGGATTTCTCGCGATTGTCTCTCGGATCATGGTCTTCCTGATCGGACAGGTTCTTGTCCAGGAACGCCGAGAAGCGGTCATATCGCCCTTCCGGACTCTTCAGATATTCAGCGAACGCCCGGAATACCTCCATAGCCTGAGGTTTCAAGGCCTGCGTCAATTGATCTTCCGTGAAGTACTTGCTGATGGACAGCGGCTCTTTCCCGTCTCCGCCCTTCACATCGGCAGCGTGTGGCTCACGAGGATCAAATCCCGGGACATAGATGGTAACAGAGGATTGAGCCTCCCATTCGTCCCAGTAGCCGTGCATCACATGCAATTGATTATCGGCATCCGTCCAGGTGACATACCATCCCTGGTCAGAAGTTCCATCCCTTTCATCCAGAAGCTTCAGCAGCTCTTCCGCCTTCTTCAGATGGGCGCCTTTGCTCGCCTTGTTCGCATCGGAATTTTCGATGATGCTGAGGAATTCCTCTCTCTTCTGCGCTCTCTCTTCCGGCTCGTCAAAGAAGTTATCGATCGTGAAGGTGACAGCCTTGCCGCCGATGCCGTAATAATCCTCGTAACCCAGAAGCGTGGCTGTGGTGAACTTGTATCCGCCTGTCGTTTCGACCGGGAAGTATTTGATCTTCGGCATATCGTTCGGATCCGGCTCTCCGCCGATTACAACCGCTTTCAAATTACCGTCCCATTGGACGCCTACACCGAAGGCTTGCGCGACATAGCGGATCGGAGCGTAGACGCGTCCATCCTTGGCGATCGCCACGGTATCCATCTCATAATCGGTCGCCCACAGCCTGTACCAATCCTGACCGATGGTCATCGTGAGATAGAAGGTATACCAATTATCTTCGAACTTGTAGAACTCCACCGTCTGCGTATCCTGATGCCATGCCACTTCCACTCCGAGCGCCTCCGCGATGAAGCGAACCGGTACCTGGATGCGGCCGGCTTCATCCGCAAAAGGCTTGGCGTCAGGGAAAACGATTGGCTCCCCGTTGACAATGATCTTGTACTCGGGTATGGACTGAGCCGCCAATGCCACGCCCGTGAAGACAAGGGAACATACAAGGATAAGGCCAATCAAGTACAATGTTTTCTTCATGCATGTACCTCCGGTAATTTGATTTTGTGTTCGACATCATGGAGCCAGCACAGATTCCCGCAGTCAGGATCCGCGGACCCGAGCGGTTGCCGGGACGAAACCGGCTTCCATATGGATCTGTCCGACAGAACCACTCAAGCAACCTGAGATATGTACAGATTCCCTCTATTTACTAACTCAGGTTTCACCTCCCTATGATTTAAACAAAAATATAATAACATAGAAAATTAACAGCAAAAAAGCCCTATTTTGTTATACCATATTTTAACAATTCATGATCATCAAAAAAGCTCAACAGCCGATGTTGGATCAGCAGTTGAGCCTTCACAGAAATTCCGTTATCGATGGCAGGTCATCAAGCGGATTTCAGCGACACTGTGGAGGCGTCCATGAGACGCACAGGCCAAAAGAAAACCGGGCAACATGTCCGAATGACATCTGCCCGGTCTTCCCGCTCGCCTGGACTCAAACCACCGATGCCCCGAGGCTCCCCTTGAAATGGCGCAGTGCCCACTCATGCCCCTGAGGATCGAAGCTCGCCACCGCCTTCTCATGCACCACGATCCGGAATCCCTTGTTATAGGCGTCCACCGCTGTGTGCAGGACACAGATGTCCGTGCACACGCCGACGAGGTGCACTTCCGTGACTCCTCTCGCACGCAGCCTGATCTCCAGATCCGTTCCGGCAAAGGCACTGTAACGGGTCTTATCCATCCAGTACACATGATCCAGGTGCTTATGCCTGTCATATACGTCCTGCAGCGCTCCAAACAGCTTCCGTCCATCCGTTCCCGCGATATTGTGCGGCGGGAACAGCTTCGTCTCCGGATGATAGGGATCATGCTCGTGATGGATGTCGATCGCGAAGATGACCTCATCCCCTCGGCTGATGAACTCCTCGGTTAACCGGACGATCTCCTGCTCGATCGCCTGGCCCGGCTTCCCGCACGTCAGAGCCCCGTTATCGGCGACGAAATCCCAGGTATAGTCGATGTTGATCAACGCTTTGGTCACCATCAACAAACCCTCCTTCAACTGCTTTTATGGTTCAGTATGTGAAACGATGCACACTATCCGCCATGTTATCCTTGGCCATGAGTGTACATTGAATGTACTCCAGCTGCCGTTTCTTGTCAAATGGATCCCGGACACGTTGCCACTTTCCAGACTCAAGGTCTTCGGCTCCAAGGTTCAAGTGTGCCCACCAGATGCTTGCGGGCACCGGTCTGAATCGCGTGGATGACGCCATTGGAGATCTCCTCGTTCGTCAGCCACCTGGAACGCCCCTGCTCGATCACGAATCCCAGCTGCACCTGATGATAGTCGCAACCATCCGAGACGTCCAGTTCCCGCAGGATCTCTTCCAGGTTCGAGCTGCTGCCCAGCACATGATACAAGCTCCAGGAACGATTCGTCCGCTTCCGGATCTCTTCGCTGACGAGATCGATGACGCTCTTCTCCCGGCTGTGAATCCATGCCACGACAAGGTCATATGGCCCGTGTCGATCCATGGACTGACTGATCTCCTTGCCAAAGTAGTCCAGGTCATAATAATCAACTGCGATCGGAACGATGTTCTGGCGCGAGCTTCTCTCCGCCAGACGATGCAATTTCACCTGATTCCTGCCGATGACGGATACGTGGTCACTGCGTTCGGACAACCACAGGGATGCCTTCGCCAGCATGCCCGAACCGCCTATCACCAGGGTGTGACTCATCTGCACCACAGCCATCCCTCTCCATTACTTATATGCCAGAATCGTAAATTCCCAAGGGATCTTCTCCCCGTGCCATCCGGGATGCTCATCGAATCGCTTCAGCAGGAAGCCCGAAGCGATCACGGCATTGATGATATCGCTCAGCGTATGGGAACGATCCAGTACGTTCGGGAAGTCCGCCTGCTCCTGCTCGTCGAAATAAGCCTTAAACGCCACATCGCCGTATTTCTATTCCGAATCGAAATAGTTCACCTCGCCATCGCTGACGAGGCATTTGCGCAGCGGATGGAAATCGCTGAGGATCATCCTGCCGTCCTGTCGCAGCAAGCCATAAAGGATCGCCATGAGTTTGTCCAGATCGGCGAAATAGTGGAGGATCCCGCCTTCCAGATACAAGGTGTCGAAATATCCGCCATAGCGGCCCAGATCGATCTCATAGATATCCGTCACAACATATTGGATATGGGCATTCGCGGCCCGGGCAAGCTCAAGGGCATAGCGCTCATTCTCCTCCGAGATATCGAATACCGTCACTTCCGCTCCGAGCAACGCCAACGGCACCGCCTTTCGCCCGTTTGATCCGCATAGATTGGCGATCTTCTCGCCAACGATCTGGCTGAAGTAGGGCTGGTGCTTCTTGAGAGATGCCAGAGGATCCTTCATGATCTTCCGCGCCTTCTCCTGTGGCGTGCCATCCCACATGTGCCAGAACTCGTACGCCCGGTACTCCCAGGCTTTCTTGTTCATCTGACTCTGCTCGTTCAAGTCGCCCGTCCTCCTTGCTCATCGATGGGCATCCCGTCTCCTCAAGCGGCGAGAGCTGGCTGCGCCTAGACATCCATCCGCACCGCTGACAGGTGCTTCGCACAGTTATACAGCTCACAATCCCATTTGCCGTCAACATAAACCAACCTTGTCAGCGATGTATTGTCCAGTGGCCCTTGCGCATTCAGGTGCGGAACCAGCCGCTTCAATGCGATGCTGATCAAGTTGCCGTGACTGAAGATGAGCATCCTCGAATCGGGAGCATGCTGCGTGAGAATCTCGTTCAGGAAGCTGATCACCCGATCGTACACCTCTTCCTCTGACTCCAGTCCCTCCGGCAAGGTGTGCCAATCCGCTCCCCAACGGGCGAGCCTCTCTTCCAGCGTGGTCGTTTCCGCTTCCCCATAGCATCTCTCTCTCAATCTGGCATCGGTCAGCACTTCCAGACCCAATGCCTGCGCGGCGATTTCCGCCGTCTCCCTGGCCCGCGACAGATCGCTGGCATAGATGACATCCCATGGCTCGGCTGCCAGACGCTCGGCCAATGCCCTTGCCTGTCTCCTGCCCAGGTCATTCAAAGGAACATCCGTGATGCCCTGCGTGCGCTGCTCGATGTTCCAATCGGTAATGCCATGTCTTACGAATCCGATGATGGTCATGATGTGTTTCTCCTCCCCATATTGTCCGACAACGATCGGTATATTGTATACTTTATCACCTTTGGGGTGCATGCCGAAACCCGTGTGGCCTATGAATCTTTTGCCGCCATGCTCCGATCTTGTGGAGGACGGGAGAGCGTCAGACCATCCAGCCTGCCTTTCCTCGTGCGCCATTTGTACTTCAGGTAAGTGGCGATCAGCGATTCCTGTTCCCTGTGCGTGCTGACCTTGTGCCGATAGAGGAAATCCTCCGCGGTGACCGGCAGCTTCGCCAGCGGCACCACGGGCTGTTCGCAGATCCATTCATCGAACATCACGGCGCCATGACCGACTCTTCTGAATCGGTCGCGGGGCAGGAAATAGATCATGCCGTCCGTCCATACGTCCAGACCGGTCAACATGGATTGACTGAGCGAGTAAAAATGATACCGCTTCCCCTGATGCTCCAGACAGGCATTTCTGATGCTCCCCCTGGCCTTGTTCCGATCCAGGATGGCATAGAATACCGGCCATATCGGATCGGCGGTTGCGAAGACCGCCTGAACCATCCGGCCGCTGTACAGCGTTTGCGGCCTGGGTTCGAAGAGTTCGATGTCCTTAAGATTCGAACCATGGTAGATATACCTGTCTGACAGGGACGCGTAAGACAGAAAACGGTACTTGGGATAAGGAAGCTGGTAAGTGATAGTCGTCGGAACGGCTGAAGCAGTGGAAATGCGGTTTAACAGGCGGTCATACGCATCCTGCTCTTCCGGGGAAAAGACCATTCGCGGTTCCTGGTACAGCAGGCTTCCTAACAACCAACCGAGCATGTCATCATCCTTTCGCAACATCGTCCTGGGACATTGGATCACTATATTCTTCCATCGGTCCCATGTTGATCTGGCATTGGTATCCGCCTTCGCATGCCTGATGAATATGATAAATTTACCATATCGGACGCAGAAGGCTCAACC
>Ga0310828_1000286_pt1 | contig 63751 bp, 57 predicted proteins | sample WT_ome_3_FD_202242 | JGI IMG/M metagenome (GOLD analysis project Ga0310828, IMG submission 202242) | Sorghum-adapted microbial communities enriched on wild type (WT) sorghum from Joint BioEnergy Institute, Emeryville, California, United... ... | reverse complement strand
AGACGTTACCGCCTGCCGCTAGCACCCGTGAGACCGCATCCGCCCCCGTTTCAGGACGCCTCCGGAAACGTCCCCTCGCGGGCGGACGAGGGGAACATAATGCAAGAGGGAAAAGCGGGGATAAGTTCCGCCGCAAGGACAGAAGAGGTTTCCTTATCCCGCTAGCCTGCGTCCAGTCGATCCAGCCGCTGCCCTAGCACTGATTAGTGACTTATGTCGCCCATAGATGAGTGCGAGAGCGTCAGCTCTGCTCCTACCTGCTTTCCCAACGAACGATTTAGCAAGCTTTTTAGTATCCGGAGCCTTCAGCCGTGCATCTGCCCGAAGCTGTTCGTAGACTTCTTCGAAGCCCTGTTCATCCCCTAATGCTTCTTCCAACTTCTTAAGATAACTACGCAGGACTTCTTCACTCGCTGCGGACGTAGTAGAGCGCGACGGCCTTTGAGACAACGCTTCGGTAGCTCGTTGGACAAATTCGTCCAAGGAATATTCTCTCTTTTCTCCAATGACAGCAGCAAACTGTCTCAGATCTTTGGCGTCATCGGCCTTTGCAAATATGCATGCCGTTTCCGTCATTGCGGAAAGTAAGTCGGCAAGTGGGCCAATTGAGGGCTCCTCAACGCCACTTGGCTTCACAGTGCGGAGTATCCTACACACGTCTGAAACAGTTGCGTTACCCCGAACCGTTAACAAGTCAGCCAATCTGCGCACTGCAGGTGCGTGCTGAAAATTGCACACTGTCTCCAGCAGATCAGCTTGCTTAAACAGCCATTCTCGCAGCGCTGCAGCCTTCATCCAAAGGGTCCTTCTGTAGGCTTAGTGGAAGATTCATTTCGCGAGCAACGTGGTGGGCTAAAACTTGAATGGCAGACTTCACCCGAGCAGTCCGCTGCGAATCTCCCATGAGAAAATAGGCAATTCCCTTCCCGCCCGCGTCTCGGAAAATGACGTTCTCATGAATGTCCGTAGCGGGGCCAAGGCATCGCGTTTTGCCGTCTACACCGCCGAGATTGAAGGGTAAAGCTAACTTGTCGTCTAGCTCTATTCGCAGATTTTCCACGTTGGCGACCGGATTAACCATGGTCGCAACAACGCCGATATGCTTGAGTTTCTTCCAGCATATTCCCGCAGAACGGAGCAGTTCTAATTGTCGAGCAAATGTTACAACTGCTTCCCTGGAGGCATAATCCAGTTTAGTTGGAATGAGCACGTGGGTCGCTGCGGCGAATGCTTGAATTGCGCCGGTTGTGAATCTGGGCGGGCAATCAATAATTACCGCGCTGAAACTCGACGCAACGTGATCTGACCAAAGTAGATTGCGAAGTCTGAAACGAATATCTTCTTGTCTGTCACTGATTAGCCATTCGACCATTACGCGGCTTTCCGCTTGCGCTAGATCGTAATGTGATGTGATCAATCGAAGCCATTTTTGTGCGCGCACATCAAGTGCCAAGAGATTTTGTGATAGACGAACATAACTCGCATACTTCTCGGTTCGAGCAATGCGCTCCGGGGTGAAGTCGCCACTTATAAGATAGGTTGCGTCTGAATCTGGATCGTCTTCAGATGGGGCAGGCGGCTCTCCATGAATTGCCATCGCTGACAAAGTCCCTTGGAAGTCCAGATCGATCAATAGTATCGGCTTCTCCCGGGACTTCATTGCAAGGTCCGCAAGCCTGGCAGCGATATTTGCAGCTACCGTTGTCTTTCCCACACCACCCTTCGCGTTGGCCACAACTAATACTTTTGGTGAGTGGCCTGGCTTCATCTTTATCTGGGGAGGATGGATCGGTTCCGCTAGCCACAGGCCTTTGCCTTCTTTGGGCCATTCCTCGCGATATTCGCGGCCTACATCGCGTCGTACGCGGTTTAGCCGCTTGTGGTAATCTATCAACCAACGGGCGAAGTTTATCAGTCGCTTGCAGACGATACCAATGAGACCCAGTATCATTGCTGCAAATATGGCTCCTAATTCTTTGCCGACGAAGCCGGCGAGCCATTGCCAAATCTTTTGCAGCCAATCCAACGAATGCATGAACGCCTACCACAAACCGTGTACGGATGAAGCGATCATAGTGGTTTGATGGTACGGGGCAAGATAGAAGTACGTCGGCAGGTGATACGCGCCGGGGGCGATGATCTTGTTCTCTGTCAGCCGGAACTGTAGCCACTGTCCCTCCGTTCACCTTTCATGAGCCACCTTCTTTCCCTCCTCCCCTTCCTCGCCGCCGTCGCTCTGGTCGGCGCGTTTGGCGGGATGTTCGAGCCGGGGCCGTGGTATGCGGCGCTGAATAAGCCTGCCTGGACGCCGCCCGGATGGGTGTTCGCGCCGGTCTGGACGGTGCACTTCGTGCTCATCGCCGTGGCGGGGTGGCTGGTCTGGCGCGCGGAGGGGATGGGCGTGGCGCTCGCGGCGTGGATCGTGCAGCTCGTGTTCAACGGCGCGTGGTCGTTCGCCATGTTCGGCGCGCATCAGATTGGCCTCGCGATGATCATCAGCCTGATGATCTGGCTGGCCATCGTCGCGTTCATGGTGCTTGCTCTGCCGGCGAACCGCACCGCGGTTCTGCTTTTCCTGCCCTATCTGGCTTGGGTCAGCTACGCCACGCTGCTCAACATTCGTATCTGGCAGCTGAACTGAGCTTTGCGCTCCCATTTTCTTCATTCGCGATTGATCCGCAGTCGGCAAAAAAAGCGGGCCGGCAGCAAGCTGTTGGCGGCCCACTGCCGGTACGGTCTCATGAAATCAAATTGAAGCGGGCGCCGAGGCCAGCGGTGTCGTCACGACGCCTGCTTTTCGTGAGATCAGCCGCGCACACAGTTGCGATACCGACGCCACCAGTAGCGACTGCCTGTCTCCATGGCGCGCACCCTCATCCACGCGCACGGGCCACGGAAGCGCAAAACGGGGCCGTGGTAATGCCGCGGGCGATGCCCGTGACGACGTCGGCCTTCCTTCATCCAGCCGCCTCCATGGCCCTTCTTACCGTAGCCGCCGCCTCCATAGCCGCCAGCGCCCTTGCCGCCGCCTCCTTTACCTTCCCATCCTCCGCCACCGGAGCCTTTGCCGCTGCCACCGCCTTTGCCCTCCCAGCCGCCACCTCCGGCGCCGCCGCCTTTGCCTCCCATTCCGCCGCTGCCGCCATAGCCCCCGCCGTCGCCGCCTTTGGTGCCGCCACCAGCTCCGCTACCGCCGTAACCGCCGCCGCCGACTCCGCCGCCCTTCTGGCCTTCCGGAACGCCGTAGCCGTCACCCCAGCCCTTGAAGCCCTTGTTTCCCTGCACTTTGTTGACGTTGTTTCCCGTCAGTCCGAGCTTGAAAGAATCCGCCGAGAAGAGAGCAGCATTGACCTGGGGTGAGATGATCACCAGGGCGGATGCCAATGCTGCAAGCGAGCAAGCCGTTGTCGTTTTCATATGAGCGTCTCCGCAAAGTCGAGGTTAGCGCCTGCGCGTCGCGAGCATTCGTCGGCGCGTACCGAAGTTCTGTGAGTAAAACTCCGGCTTAAGGCCCAAATACAACTTGCAAGGTTCCGGATGGTTGTGAGCAAAATTTTCAATATATTCTGCGCGCTTGCACCGTCTGGCTGGCGCTAATCTTGTTGCTCGGTGTTGAAATATTGCCGTGATTGACGTCGGATCAACTTGATCTGAGCGCGGTGCCCCGGCGTTTCGCCGGTTGTCCGGTCCGTGGTAAGGTTTGTTGGTGCGCTGATGGACTATTCAAGGAGCAAAGCCATGTTGGCGGGAGCCAGGGCTCTTCTGTTGCTGGGAATGGCGCTGACTGCGGGTTTTGTCGGTGCTGATCCCGCCGATGCCAAGATCGTTTGCCGCGGAGCGTTCCAGATCGTCAATGGCCAGCCGATCGCGACGCCATACTGCGAGGATTCCAATCTCGCTCAGGTCGCGCGCGAATACGGCATCGCCGTTACTGCCCGCCAGGTACGGCAAAGCCCGAGCGTGAAGGCGCGCGTATGCCGGTTGATTGGCCACGATAATCGCGTGCAGTCGGCCTGCATCCAGTATCGCCCGGATACGCCGCGACGGTGGTTCTGACGCCGGGAGCCGACTGCGGTTGGTGCCTGAAGCGGATTAGGGCGAAACAAAAATCAGTGCTCGCGCGTCGGGTCCGGCGCGCGTGCTTGTTTTTGTCAGGCGGCAACCGCTGCGCTTCGTTTGCTCTCCAGATAGGCCGCATACTGCCTTACCGCCACCGGCACGATCAGGGCCAGCCCAAGCAGCGTTGAATAAAGTTCAGGCGCCACCAGCAGCAGTGCGGCGATGACGAGCAGCGTCATCTCCCACCTCTTGCAGGGCACGAGCGCAAAGCGGGACATTGCAGCGGAAAGGCAAGCGATTCCTAGCGTGCAGCCGGCGAATGCCAGGATGAAATCCGGCCAATTGAAGTTCTTCGTCACCAGCAGCAGTGACGGCGAGAACACGAACACGAACGGCACAAGCGCCTTGCCGAGGCCTAGGCGGAAAGCGGTGTTGCCTGCTTTGAACGGATCGGCTGCGGCCATACCCGCAGCTGCATAGGCGGCGAGCGCCACCGGCGGGGTGATGTCAGCGAGGAGTCCGTAATAGAAGACGAAGAAGTGGGCGACGATCGGCTCGACATTCAACAAGCCCAATGCCGGCGCGGCGATCGAGGCCATGATGATGTAGTTGGCCGTGGTCGGAATTCCGCAGCCCATCAAAATGCAGACCACGCCGGTCATGATGAGTGTGAACAATAGCGTGAGCGTTGTGGGAGACATCAACCAGGCGGGCACGATCGCGCCGACGCCGGCGGCAAGCCAAGCGGCCGCCGACGTCACGATGAAGGAAATTTTGAAGCCGACCCCGGTGAGCGTGACGACGCCGATCACCATGCCGACGGTGGCCGCGGCAACGCCAATGGCGAGCGCGTACTTCGCGCCGTCGCGCAGGCTCTCGAAGATTTCCCAAAGCGTCAAACGGCGGCGCGGGTTGAGCAGGCCGACGGCGATGCAGGCCGTGATGCCCCAGAAGGCTGCGAGATAGGGCGTGTAGCCGGCAAACAGCACCCACAGCAGCACCGCGAGAGGAATGACAGTCGGCCAGTCGCGCTTCAGGGCGGCTTTGATCTCTGGCATTTCGTCTGGGCGCAGCCCGCGCAGGCCCGTGCGCTTGGCCTCGAAGTGGACCTGCATGAGCACGCCGAAGAAGTGCATGAAGGCGGGCACGAGCGCCGCGAGGATGATGGTCGTGTAGGGAAGCTCGAGGAACTCGATCATCAAGAACGCGGCTGCGCCCATGATCGGCGGCGTGATCTGGCCGCCGGTTGACGAGGCGGCTTCCACCGCGGCGGCAAACTCGCGCCTGTAGCCAAGCCGGATCATCGCTGGGATGGTCAGCGAACCGACCGTCACTGCATTGGCGACCGACGATCCCGAAATCATTCCGAATAACGCCGAACCGAAGATCGAGACCTTGGCCGGGCCGCCGGCGAAACGCCCTGCCACCCAGGCCGCGCAGTCAAGGAACAGCTGGCCGAGACCGATGCGCGTGGCGAACACACCGAACAGCACGAAGTGGAAAACGTAGGTGGCCACGACGCCGAGGGCGACGCCGTAGATGCCTTGGCTTGTTAGGTAGAGGTGGTCGATGAGCTGCGTTACCGAGTTGCCCGGATGCGTAAGAATGCCCGGCATCCACTGGCCGGCCAGCGCATAGGCCATGAAGATCAGCGCGATGATGGGAAGCGGCCAGCCCAGAGACCGGCGGGTGCCCTCCAGCAGCGCGATGACGAGAATACCGCCAAGAATGACGTCGGTCGTCGTGGGGTTGCCGACGCGGAAAGCGAGCTCGTCCAGTGGAATGAGCGGCACATGCGCTACGGCGAGGACGGCTCCTATGGCCAGCAACCAGTCGTAGATCGGGATGCCGAGCGGACGAAAAAGGGTGCTCTTGGCCGGCGCCTCATAACCGCGCTTGCTGATGGGGAAAACGAGAAAAACCAACGCCAGCACGAAAGAAAGGTGGATCCCCCGGTGCACCGTCTCCTGCAGCAGGCCGAACCCGGCGGTGTAGTAGTGGAACAGCGAGAGCACGATCAGCAGACCGCCGATCAACCAGTCGGCAGCGGGCGCAAGGCTGCGGAAGCGGACCTCACTGTCGAACTTCTGCTCCAGTTCGCGCGCTTTCGCCTCGTCGAGATTTGCCGAGGTGAGGGTGACTTTCTGATCCTGCCAGCTGGTCATAAGAGGGCTCTGCGCTGCTGAGGCGAAAAGCTGACCGCCCGGGCGGTGATATCCGCCGGGCGGCCGGTGGTCGTGACGGCAAGAACTGTTGCGCCGCCAATTACTTCAGGATGCCCACTTCCTTGTAGAAGCGCTCAGCGCCGGGGTGGAGCGGAATGCCGAGGCTGGTGACGGCGTTCGCCAGGGTGATGACTTTGCCCTTGGCATGACCGGCCTCAAGCGCCTGGCGGGTGCCGTCGCTCCACATCGCCTTGGTGATGGCGTAGATCAGATCCTCAGGCTGCTTGGCGCTCGTCACCCACTGGGCCGCGACCGAGATGGTTTCGACCTCGCCGACGCCCTTGTAGGTGTCGGCCGGCACCTTGTCCTTCGAGAAGAACTTCTGCTCCTCAAGCAGCTTGTCGACCTCCGGCCCCGTGATGGGTACCAGCGTGATGTCCATGGTGGCCGCAAGCTCAACAATGGCGCCAGCCGGATAGCCGCCGACGAAGAAGTAAGCGTCGAGGGAGTTGTCGCGCATCTTCTCGCTGGCCGGGCCGGGTTTCAGATACTCGGCATGGAAATCTTTTTCCGTAAGCCCAAAGGCGGCGAGCACGAGGCGCGAGTCGACGATCGTGCCCGAGCCCGGCTCGTCGATGGACACCCGCTTACCCTTGAGATCCTTGACCGACTTAATTCCCGAGTCGGCGCGCGCGACGATGTGGAGCGTCTCGGGAAAAAGGGTCGCGATCAGCCTAAGGTCCTCGACCTTGCCCCTACCCTCGTAGAGGCCCGTGCCAGTGTAGGCCCAGTAGGCAACGTCCGACTGCGAGAACCCCGACTCGCTTGCCCCGCTGGCAATGGCGTTGATGTTCGCCACAGAACCGTTCGACGCAACGGCGGAGGCGACCAGACCCGGCACGCCATGCGGGCTGTTGCCAGAGATGGAGTTCGCGATGATTCCGCCGATCGGATAGTAGGTGCCGGCGGTGCCGCCCGTGCCGATACGGAAGAACTTTTGTTGCGCAAGGGCAGGAGCCCCACCGGCCAGCAGCGCGGCCGTTCCTGCGATGAAACCTCGGCGATTTATAGAAAGACTCATGATGTATCTCCTGCTGCGGCAGCAGGGCGACTAAGGCGGCCATCAGATTGGCCACCATGCCCCCGGCCGGCGCACAATAGCCAAAGGGGATTTTGGCGACAACGTGGCTGGCCGCCGGATGTCACTACGACCCAGGTCCAACGCCGAAGCCTGAGCTAGTCAGCAATCAGATTAGTGTCGACCGCAAGCCGCAGGCCTTCTCTTGTACCAGCAAGTGGAACTTAGCAAACCCCGGCTTGTTGTTGGCGGGCAGTGGCTTGGTTCAGCAGATTAAAGATTTAGGTTCGCTCTGAAAGACCGATGGTCGAGGCCTGAGGCATTTATGATCCGGCGGCTCGTCGCGATCGCTGTGCTCGGCGGCGTTCTCGCCTCCGCCGTCTACGTGTTTCGCTTTGGGTGGCCGGAGCCCTTGCGCCCCATCATGGAGCGCCTGAGTCTGACGACTGCGCAAAAAAAGGCAGCTCCAACTCAGCCGCCGCCGATGATCCCCGAAGTTGAGGTCATCACGGTGGAGCCGAAAAAGGAGGTGCCCTTTCCTATTGTCTACGCGGGGCGTATCGCCGGGTTTCGCGAGGTGGAGGTCCGCGCCCAGGTTGGCGGCATTCTGCTCAAGCGGGAATTCGACGAGGGGGCGCGTGTAAAGAAGGGGCAGGTGCTATTTCGCATCGATCCGGCGCCTTTCCAGGCTGCCCTCGACCGCGCAGAAGCCCAGCTGGAGCAAGATCGAGCGACGTTGCGCGAGGCCGAGGAGAACTACACGCGGATCCGCCAGTTGCAACAACGCGATTTCGCAAGCCGTCGTCAGCTCGACGAGGCAACGCGCGTTCGCGATCAGGCGAAGGCGGCGGTCAGAGCGGCCGAGGCTGAAATTCGCACCGCCAAGCTAAATCTTGGTTACACGGTTATTGAGGCGCCCGTTGCCGGCGTGACTGCGCTGACATCTCCTCCTGAGGGCTCGTTGGTCCAAGCTCAACAGACGCTGCTGACCAGCATTACGCAGCTTGATCCCGCTTACGTGAATTTCTCATTCACGAACGAAGAAGCGCAGGAATTTCGAAGGCTCAATGAGCAGCGCGAAAAACCGCTAACAGAAAAAGACCTGACGGTAGAGCTGCACTTCGGAGACGGTACTGTTTACCCCCATGAAGGTCGCATTGATACGGCGGCTCAACGCGTCGATGCGCGCACGGGAACAATCCAGGCGCGAGCCATCTTTCCCAATCCGGATGGCTCACTATTACCGGGCCTATTCGTCCGCATCGTTATTCGGGGCGTGACGCTGCCAAATGCCATCATCATTCCCGAAGCGGCGATCAGCCAGGGTCCTCAGGGGCCGTTCGTTTTCGTTGTTACGGACGAAAACAAGGCTGAGGTCAGGCCCATACGGTTGGGGCCGCAGCTTTCTCAGGGACGGGTCGTTGAAGAGGGCCTCAAGGCGGACGACCGCGTGATCGTGAGCGGCATCCTCCGCGTCAGACCAGGTGGCACCGTCAAACCTGTTCCGGCCGGCCCACGGCCTCAGGGGCAGACTCCGCCGGCCGGCGCTCCGGCTGGAGGGCCTCCATGATTTCGAAGTTTTTCATTGATCGCCCGATTTTTTCGACCGTTCTTTCCATTGTGATCGTGCTGGCTGGCCTCGTTGCCATGCGGGCGCTGCCGGTCGCGCAATATCCGGAAATTGTGCCGCCGCAAGTCGTCGTTTCCGCGACCTATCCGGGGGCAAGCGCCGAAACGATTGCCGAGACCGTCGCGGCACCGCTCGAGCAGCAGATCAACGGCGTCGAGGACATGATCTATATGCAGTCGACGTCGACCGGCGCCGGGACACTTACGCTGTCCGTCTATTTTCGCATTGGAACTGATCCCGATCAGGCGACCATCAACGTTAACAACCGCGTGCAGCGTGCCTTGCCGTTAATTCCCGAAGAAGTCCGGCGGCAGGGAGTCATTGTATCGAAGCGGTCGACCTCGATTCTTCAGGTGCTCACGATGTCGTCGCCTGACGGGCGATACGACACGATTTTCATTTCAAATTACGCGCTCCTCAACGTGATCGACGAATTGCGCCGCACGCCTGGAGTGGGTGACGCTTCCTTATTCGGCGCCTCGGATTATTCGATGCGAATTTGGCTACGGCCGGACCAGGTGGCGAAATACAACCTGACGCCCAGCGAAATCGCTGCCGCCATTCGGGAGCAGAACGCACAATTCGCCGCCGGGCGTTTTGCCGAAGAGCCGATGACGGATCCGCAGGCGTTCACGTACTCCGTCACAACGCCAGGCAGGTTTGCCGATCCAAGGCAGTTCGAGCAGATCATCCTGCGGTCGGATGAAAACGGCGCAACGTTGCGCCTGAAGGATGTCGCACGCGTCGAGCTGGGTTCGCTCAATTATTCCACTGTCTCTACCCTCAACGGTGCACCGACGGTTCCAATCGGAATCTATCTACAACCGGATGCGAACGCGCTGGAGGTTGCGAGGAATGTCGCGGAAGTGATGGAACGGCTTTCGCGCAGATTTCCGGAGGGAATTACCTATGACATTCCTTACGATACGACGCGCTTCATCAACGCCTCAATCGAAGCTGTGATTTCAACGTTCATCGAGGCGATCATCCTGGTCGTCGTTGTCGTTTTCGTTTTTCTGCAGAATTGGCGGGCCACGCTCATTCCGATTTTGGCCGTGCCGGTGTCCATCATCGGCGCGTTCGCGGGAATGTACGCGCTCGGATTCTCGATAAACCTGCTGACCCTTTTCGGCCTTATCCTCGCAATCGGCATCGTGGTGGACGACGCCATCATCGTGCTCGAGAACGTCGAGCGCATCATGACGACTGAGGGCAAGAGTCCTTACGAGGCGGCGGTCCAGGCGATGCAGGAGGTGAGCGGAGCGATCGTAGCCATCGTTCTGGTTCTCTGTGCTGTGTTTATTCCGGTTTCATTCTTGGGTGGCCTCGCCGGTGAGCTTTATCGGCAATTCGCGATCACGATCGCCGTCTCCGTCATCATCTCCGGTATTGTTGCTCTCACTTTGAGCCCCGCACTGTGCGCTGTTCTATTGAGGCCGGTGCACGGGGAGCCGTGGTTGCCGGCGCGGTTGTTCAATCGCGGCTTCGAATGGCTCACGCAGTTATTTATGCACGGCACGTCGTTCTTTCTCAGGAATGCGGTGCTCGGAATTGCGCTCGTCCTGGTCATGGCCGGCGCAACATGGTGGCTCTTTCAAAGAGTGCCGACCGGCCTGGTGCCGGCCGAGGACCAAGGCTCAGTGTTTCTCGTCACCGCGCTGCCGCCAGCGGCTTCGTTGGATCGGACGGTGAAGGTGGTGTCCGAGGTCACGCAGGGGGCGCTGAAAAATCCCGCGGTCCGAAGCGTCGTCTCCGTCGCAGGGTACGATTTCCTTGCCGGTGCGCAGAAGACGAACTCCGGCATTTCGTTTGTCAGCTTGACGGACTGGTCCGAGCGCAAGGATCCGCGGCTCGACGCCCGCAATCTGGCGCCGGCGTTCAGTGCACTTAATGCGTTGTTCCGGGACGGCATCGTTATCGGTTTCAATCCCCCGCCGATCATAGGCATGAGCACGACCGGGGGCTTCGAGTTTTTCCTGCAGGATAGATCGGGCGGAAGCCCGCAAAGCCTTTATCAGGCGGCGCAGATGATCGTCGATGCCGCGAACCGTCGGCCGGAGTTGGCGGGCGTTGCCACGACGTTCAACACCAATGTGCCCCAGTACCGGATCGACGTGGACCGGGAGAAAGCCAAGGCGTTGGGCGTGCCGATCTCGGTCATTTTCGACACGATGCAGAGCACGTTCGGCAGCTTTTACGTGAACGACTTCACGCTGTTCGGTCGAACCTACCGTGTGACCCTGTCGTCGGAAGACACGTTCAGAAAAGCGCCGGACGACTTGCGGCACGTTTTTGTCAAGTCTGAAAACGGGGAGATGGTGCCCCTGAACGTGCTCGTGACGGTCACTCGCGTCGTGGGGCCTGATATCGTCGATCGTTTCAATCTGTTCCCGGCCGCCAAGATTCAGGGCAACGCCGCGCCGGGTTACTCGTCAGGTCAGGCCATCGCAGTGATTGAAGAATTGGTCAGCCAGATGCTTTCTTCCGATTATACAATTGGCTGGACCGGTTCGGCTTATCAGGAGATCCAGTCGGCAGGGACGGGCACCCAGGGATTTATTTTCGGGCTGATTTTCGTGTTCCTGATATTGGCTGCGCAGTATGAGCGCTGGTCATTGCCGCTCGCAGCGGTCTCTGCAGTACCCTTCGCTGTGTTTGGTGCCATTCTGGCGATATTCCTTCGCGGAATTGAGAACGACATTTATTTCCAGGTTGGACTGGTCACGCTAATTGGTCTCTCCGCCAAGAACGCGATTCTCATTGTCGAATTCGCGGCGCAAAGGCATCGGGCGGGGCTCAGCGTGTACGAGGCAGCGCTTGAAGCGGCGCGGTTGCGCTTCAGGCCAATCGTGATGACATCGTTGGCGTTTATCCTTGGCGTCGTGCCCCTGGCTATTGCGACGGGTGCGAGCTCGGCAAGCCGCCATTCAGTCGGTACGGGTGTTATTGGAGGAATGCTGGCGGCAACATTCCTGGCGGTTCTGATTGTGCCGCTATTCTTCCGCCTCGTTACACGTGAGCGCCGCGATTCTCGGGCAGAAGGGCAAGAAGCAGCGCGATTGCGCGGTCGCTCGGCGTAAATCAATCCGCGATTCCGAGCAGGTGCACCGCCGCGAAGAGCAGGGCGCCAACGCTGGCGCCGACCAGAGTGCCGCTCATGCGGATATATTGCAGGTCGCTGCCGATTGTGAGCTCCAGTCGCTCGGACATGGAACGTTCATCCCAACCACGCACAACGTCCGCCACTACCGCACCGATTTCAGCCCGGCGTACGACGAGGGTGAGCGCGATTTTTTCGATCCCGGCTTCTATCTGCGCGAGCGCGCGTGGGTCAGCCTGTATGGCCCGTGCCGTTGCGTGAAGCAGGTTTTCGATAGTTGCCTGCGTTTTGGGTGAAGGCTGTTCGAGATCGTGCAGGGCAGCTGCCAGCGCATTCCGCCAGAGCGAGCCAATCCAATTTTGTACATCCGGGTGGGACAGCAATCGCCTTTTTGCGGCGTCGACCTGCGTGCGGCGCTCCGGCGAGTGGAGCAGCTCGTCGACGAGTTGCGTTATTGCGTTTCGAAATTGGCGCCGGACGTCGCTGTCCGGCTGATGTAAATGGCTCAGCAGCTCGCTGACGCCGTCGACGATTGCTTGCGCAATGCGTTTATCTATCGCCTTCGGAATCCACCAGCGGCTTCGCTCGCCGACGATCCGGTAAATGTCTTCTCGGTGCTGCTCGAGCCAGGACAGCGCCGCGTCCGTTGCGGTATCGAATAGCCTGTCGGCCTCGCCGCTTGTAGTCAGGGCATTGAGCAGGCGACCCAGCACTGGCGCGATGTCGACCCGCTCCATTTGTTCGCCGAGGGCGCGGCGGACGAAATCATGGAGTTCCGGGTTGTCGAGAGCACGGAGCAATTGAGGAAGGGAGCGCGTAATCGAGGCGGCGATCTGAGGAGCCCTCTCGGGAGTGGCGAGCCAGTCAACGATCCTGTGGCCAAGCTGCGCGTCACGAAGGCGTCGCAGCACGACTTCGCGCGTGAGAAAGTTTTCTTCGATAAAGAGCGCTACAGCGTTGCCGATCCGCTCCTTGCTGCGGGGTACAATCGCGGTGTGCGGAATGGGAAGCCCAAGCGGCCTGCGAAATAGTGCGGTAATTGCAAACCAGTCGGCCAAGCCTCCGACGGCGCCACCTTCGGCCCCTGCTCGGATGAGCAGTACGGGAAAACTCGGGTCCGGGACGGCGTAGGTGCCGAAATATGTGGCGCCCATGGCAGCCAAAAGCCCGGTCGCGTACATGCGATTTTGCCTTAGGCGGACGCGCCGCTCATCATCGCGGGACCTGGGCCCCATTGTTTGCGGCGCCGCAGCGGCTAACCACTTCGATCCGATTTCTTCACCGGGCACGGAAGGCCTCCAGTGCGCGAGCAAACGCCTAGATAACTGCAATCGGAACCTGCCGAGCGCCGGTGCGTTCCGTCGCGCTCTTGCCAGCATGCGCGTCCAATGAGCTCATGCTGTCTGCACCTCAAGCGAGCCACCCCACATATCCGATTGATCGGGTTTTTGGTCAGGGCAGCCTCTTCGGTTCGGCGCGTCTTCCCTTCTTCCTTATCGACTCATACTGGAAAATGCGGGGCGGTCAGGGTAGGCTAGATCTGTTCCCTGAAGGAACTGCTCTTGACCGTCTGACGAACAGACATTGATATTGCAGCAGATATGGAAGCGGCGTAATCAACCGCATCATAACGGGGAAACGCGTGCCGATACGTTCGTATCGGTTTTTCCAGGGAGAGAATTCATGGCTCGCAAAATCTCGATGACGAGACGGGCTGCGCTCGTCGCTGGCGCCAGCATCTCGCTTGCCCCATTCATTCGGCCTTCGCGTGCCGCACTTGAATTTCGCCTGACTCATCCCGCCGACACGAGCCACCCAGTTCACATCGAGGCGGAAAAAATGGTTCAGCGCATTGCTGACCGGACCAACGGTGAGGTGAAGATAACAATCTTCCCGAATAACGCCTTGGGGTCTCCGGTCGAAACGGCGCAGCAGACGAAGCTGGGTGCAATCGATTTCATTCTCCTCAACCCGGCAAACATTGAATCAATGTCGAAAACGATCGGGGTCATCAACATCCCCTATCAGTTCGACGACTACGATCACGCCCATCGGACGCTCGATACGACAGCGCGGGACTGGCTCGCGCAACAACTCAAGGATGCCGGCTTCCAGTGGATCGCCAATTTCGAGTGGGGGTTCCGCGCGCTGTCCAATAGCCGGCGGCCAGTGAACACGCCGGACGACGTGAAAGGCCTGAAGATCCGCGTCCCGCCGGAACTGGCCATCAAGGCGGCGTTTGAGGCTTTGGGGGCGAGTACCCAGACGATCGCCTTCCAGGAGGTCTATCTTGCCCTCGCGAACAAGACCGTGGATGGGCAGGACAACCCTGTGGCGACGACTTACGCGGCAAAGTTTTTCGAGGTGCAGAAATATATCACGCTCACGAAGCACATTTATGCTTCGATCATGTTCGCAGCGAACCCCCGGTCGTGGGGGCGGATGACGGAGGAACAGCGGGCGATCGTAACCGAAGAGGCGACAAAGGCCGGGAGTGAGGCTCGCAAGGGCGTCCGCGAAAAGGAGGAGTGGTACCTCAGCGAGATGGAGAAGGCCGGCCTTACCATCACCCGGCCTCCTGTCGAACCGTTCCGCGAGAAGATGGGGCCCGCTTACGATCAGCTCAAGAAGGCGCTCGGCGAAGAGACCTGGAATACCTGGACGGAGTTCGTCAAGCAGGCCCGCGCAGCTTAATCCTGTCCATCAAAGTTTCACTGGCGGAGCCAATTTCGGCTCCGCTCACGATTCCATACGCTGAGGGGGCGCGCTGCATGTTTATTGCCGGGATTCTTCTCGTATTGTGTGCGCTGATTCTTATGGGGACGCCGATCGCCGTCGCCCTTGGCGTCGTGGCGATCGGCACAATGTGGATTGCCGTTGGCCCAGAGCTGCTCGCCATCTTCATCCAGCGCCTCTACGCCGGCACGACTTCATTCCCCCTTCTTGCCATTCCTTTCTTTGTGCTTGCCGGCAATCTCATGAATACCGGCGGCATGACAAATCGTATTTTCAAAGTGGCGCAATTGATCGTGGGCCGGATCCGCGGCGGCCTGGGGCACGTCAATGTTCTCGCCAGCATGCTTTTTTCGGGCATGTCCGGATCAGCTGTGGCTGATGCCGCAGGCCTGGGCGTGGTCGAGATCAAGGCCATGAAAGAGGCTGGCTACAGCGCTCGTTTCTCGGCCACGGTCACAGCAGTATCGTCCACGATCGGCCCAATCATTCCGCCCAGCATTCCCTTTGTGATTTACGGGAGCCTTGCAAACGTGTCGGTCGGTGCGCTGTTTCTGGCCGGCATTGTTCCGGGCTTGCTGATGGGGCTCGGGTTGATGCTGGTGGTTGCACTCGTTGCAAAGCGGCAGAGTTTGCCGATGGGCGATCCCCGACCGCCGTTTCCGGACGCGATGAAGATCATAGGGACGGCAGCTCCGGCCTTAGCGTTACCGCCGCTCGTGTTGGGCGGAATCTTCTTAGGTATAGTCACGCCCACTGAGGCTGCGGTTGTGGCAGCGGGATATGCGTTCTTGCTCGGCCGGTTCTGGTACCGTGAGCTATCGCTGCGAGATCTGCCCGATATTCTGTGGGAGTCGGGCCGGCAGACCGCTCAGGTGATGTTTATTATTGCGGCTGCTGCTCCATTTGGCTGGGTTCTCATTCAGCAACAAATTCCGAATGCGCTTCTGAACGCATTATTGAGCGTGTCCAGCGAGCCTTGGGTTATTCTCCTCATCATTAACGCGGCCTTGCTCTTGCTGGGCATGTTCATCGAGGGCATCGCGATTCTGATCATCGCGTTCCCGGTGCTGCTGCCGATCATCATGAAAATTGGCGTCGATCCGGTACATTTCGGCGTTATCATCGTCCTGAACTTGATGATCGGGTTGGTGACGCCCCCGGTCGGACTTTGCCTCTATGTTGTCTCTTCGATAAGCCAAGTGTCGCTCGCGGAAATTTCCGCCGAACTTTGGCCTTACCTTCTGGCGCTCGTAGCCGTTCTGCTCTTGATTACATTCGTTCCGGAGTTGTCGCTCTGGCTACCTCACGTTCTCGGCTACGGAGTGATCCAATGACTTGGACCACCTTGCAGCGTATCGATCGTGCGATTGCACTTATTTGCAAATGGGGTGTGATAGGCAGCCTCCTTGGATTGTTCTTCTTGTTGTTTGCCGGGGTCGTCGTACGCTTGATACCTATGCTCAGCATTTCGGGTTACGACGAAATCATTGAGCTGCTGTTTGCATGGATGGTTTTCCTCGGCGCGCTCGCGCTATGGCGAGAGGGAGCGCTCTACAGAGTCGTGCTGTTGGAGCAGTCTGTGTCGGAACCCATCCGTCGAGCGATTGCGGTCTTGAGCCAAGCGCTGATGCTTCTGTTTGCGCTTGTCATGGCAATCAAGGGTTACGAGTTCCTGCGGGAAGCGGGAGAAATCACACCATTTCTCGGGATTGATAAAGGCTATTGGTACTTAGCAGTTCCGACAACAGGGGCCCTTATGGCGATTTACAGCGCTGTTGGCCTCTGGAAGGCGCTTCGCGGTGAGCGTGTTGGCGGCGAAGGCGGTACCATTCTCGGATAAGAGAGGGAGAAGAAAGTGACTGGGCGGCTCAAGGACAAAGTTGCGATTATTACTGGCGCGGCGGGAGGAATTGGCTCCGCGACGGGCCAGCTCTTCTGCGAAGAGGGCGCCAAAGTTCTGCTTGTTGATCGCGATGAGCCCGGGTTGAACTCCGTGGTTGCTCAAATTCGTTCGGCAGTTCCGTCGGCGGAAATTGCCTCTCTGACCGCAGACGTTTCAGAGGAGGCGTCGGCGAGCCGTATTGTGTCTACCGCGATTTCGACCTTCGGCCGCATTGACGTGCTCGTAAACAATGCCGGAATCCGCGCTTACGAGGCATTAGCCGAAGCCAAAACCGAAACTTGGGATGCGATCCTCAAGACAAATCTTTTAAGCTACGCCTGGCTTACCCGGGAGGCGCTGCCTCATTTGCGGGCGAGCCGCGGGAATATCGTCAACGTGTCATCAACTCACGGCGTAAATCCGCGTGCCGGCATGGGCCAATACGATGTCGCCAAGGCCGGAATCATTTCGATGACGAAGACGCTCGCGTTCGAGGAGGCGGCGCATGGAATTCGGGCCAATGCGGTCTGCCCGGGCCTGACGCTGACGCCCTTCCATTTGCGGCGTGCGCAAGCCGAGGGGCGAACACGGGAAGACCTGGACGCCGAGGCCGCGCATGGCTGTTTGGCCCGGCGGTGGGCGGAGCCTCGCGAAATCGCTTATCCGATCCTTTGGCTCGCGTCCGACGAGGCATCCTACATTACCGCAACGGCCATTATGGTCGACGGCGGTCGGTTCGTGGTCGGATAGCCAAGGAATGGCAGTTATCGGCGCGCGGCCTTATCGCGGAGTTGGTCTGCGGACTTGGCCGACTCGCCGCCAAGCATGACCTGCCGGCCCGCCTGGATGTGGGCGCGCATCACCGCGCCCGCCCAGACGGGATCGCGGTGGACGATGGCTTCGATGATCTCTTTGTGATGGGCGATGGATCGCCGCATGGCGTGCGCGTCGAAGCGCGAGAAGGTGCGAACGATGAGCGGCACATCGATGATGGATGCGATAAACCCGCCAAGCCGTTTGCTGCCTGATGCAGCGATGATCAGGCGGTGAAAGCGATCATTGGTGGCCGTGACCGCAACCGTATCGGGTGTGTTGCCCGAAAAAGCCGCGCGCTCCATTTCGAGCGTGGCTTCGCGCATGGCGGCGATGGTGGCGTCATCCGCGCGTAGGGCCGCCAGCTCCGCTGCATAGCTTTCAAGCCGGCTTCTGAGCTCGAAAATTTCGTCTAGATCGGTCTCGCTCCAGGTCGGAACTGTCACGCCGACGTTCGGCTCGAAACGTAGGATGCCCTCGCTGGCGAGACGGCGCAGGGCTTCGCGCACAGGCGTGCGGCTCACTCCCAGTTCGGAGGCAAGCTCAATCTCACGAAGATGTGCACCGGAGGGCCAGCGCCCTGCCATCACGCCTTCACGGATCGTGGCGTAGGCGAGATCGGCGGCCCGGCGGCGAGGGGAGGTCTTCACGTCACTTTCCACTGGACAGGTCGCGCCATTGTATACAATCTAATTGCCGAGGCGCATAGAGGGCAGAACAAGAAGCTTGCTGATGGTCTGGGCATCATCGGCACTGGCGCCCGCGCCAAGGAAGAAGTCCAAGGCCCAGGAGGAAAGCAGCTCATGTCATTTTTGAAAGCCTTGTTGGCGACCGCTGCGGCCGCCGGTTCGTTGTTGGCAACGGCCTTCTCGGCACAAGCAGAGCGCATCACTGTCACGCATTGGGGCGTGCTGATGTACGGCGCGCCATATGCCGTGGCCATCGAAAAAGGCTTCTACAAAGAGGTTGGGCTCGACATCGACGGCGTGCTGACGTCCAAAGGCGGCGGCACCACCATGCGCAACGTTATGGCGGCTGAATTGCCCTACGGCGAGGTCGCGCTTGCGGCTGTCATCGCAGCCATGAACCAGGGCATCGAACTCAAAATTGTGCACACGGGGGTGCGTACGGCGGGTGAGATCCTCTGGGTCACGACGCCGGATTCGGGCATCAACTCCATCCAGGATCTGGCCGGCAAGAAGGTGGCGTTCACCTCGCCCAAGTCCGTCACCGACATGCTGCTGACAATGACCTTGGACAAGCACAAGGTAAAGGCCGAGACCGTGTCGGCCGGCGGCATTGGCTCGGGCCTGACCATGCTGGATCAGAAAGGAGTCGTTGCCGCTCCGGTCATGGACCCGATCTGGTCCAAGGTGCAGAGCAAGTACAAGCAGGTCTTTGCCGTTGCCGATGAGCTGCCGCCCATGGTGCAGACGGTGGGCGTGACGACGGTTGAGTTTGCGAAGAACAATCCGGACAAGATTCGCGCGCTCACGGCTGCTCGCAAGAAAGGCGTCGAGTTCGTCTACGCCAATCCAGAGGAAGCGGCGAAGATCGTCGCCAAGCACTACGAAATGGACGAAGCGCTCGCGCTGCAGGCCATCAAGAACCTGAGCGCCCTCAAGTACTGGAGCGATGGCACCTTTGAGTACGAGGGCATGGACAACATGGTGAAGGGCCTCCAGATCATCGGCGAAGTCAGCGGGCCGGTGAAGTGGAGCGAGGTTGTCGACGAGAGCTTCCTGAAGTGATCTTCCCGCTTCCTGCTGTTCGAACGCGAGCCATGCCCGTCCCGGTCCACGCGGAAATGCGCGGTGTCACGCGGATTTATCCCGGGACAAACGGTAAGGCGGGCGTGCATGCGCTCGGTCCGGTCGACCTGACGCTCCGGAAAGGGGAATTCTACTCCGTCATCGGCCCGTCAGGTTGCGGAAAGTCCACGCTGCTCGACGTTCTATCTGGGCTGTCGCGCCCCACGGCCGGCGAGATTACCTTCGAGGATAAGCCGGTCGACGGGCGCGTGCCGGACGGCGTTGGCGTCGTCTTCCAGGAGGATGCGTCCTTCCCGTGGCTGAACGTGGAGGACAATATCGCCTTTGGCCTGCGGCGGGCGGGTGTGGACAGCACGGAAATCCGGCGTCGGCTGGATTATGCGCTCGGGCTCATGGGCCTTCGCGATTTTGCGAAGGCCTATCCGGCCCAGCTTTCCGGCGGCATGCGTCAACGGGTTTGCATTGCGCGGACTTTGGTGACGCAGCCGCGGCTCATTCTGCTCGATGAGCCGTTCGGCGCGCTTGATGCACAGACGCGGCTAATCATGGGCGATGAGCTCCTGAAGCTGTGGCGCGAGACGGGCGCCACGGTCCTGCTCATCACGCATGCCCTCGATGAGGCCGCGATGCTTTCCGACCGCATCGGCATCATGTCCGCACGGCCTGGCCGGATCATTGAGGAGGTTGAGACGGGCTGGCCTGCAGACCGTGACAGCAGGGTGGCTTCGGACAATCGCTTCGGAACGATTACCAGCCGTTTGTGGGCGCACCTCAGAGAAGAATCGCTGAAAGCCATTGGTCAGGGGGCGATAAAGTGAACCGGGTCGCCTGGCTGCGTTATTTCATCGTTACGGGCTTTATCGTTTTTCTCGAGGTGCTATGCCGGACAGGGATCATTCCGGCGACGGTGATGATCCCACCGACTTCCATGGCGGCTCATCTTTGGGCGCTGCTCGCTTCAGGACGCGTTACGCCGGACATCATTGAAACAATCGGCAACGTCATCGCTGCCTTCTTGCTTTCGGTGACCCTCGGGTTTGCCTTGGGGGCCGTCATCCATTCTTTCCCAAGGCTCCGGCGCGCCATTGATCCATTTCTGGCGACCTATTACGCCCTTCCGTTTTTCGCGTTCTATCCGCTTTTCATCGTGCTATTCGGACTTGGGCGGCCGCCGATCATTGCGATCGGGTTTCTTTTCGGCGTCGTGGCGATGATTATCGCGACACTAAACGGCTTCGACAGGATTCCGCGCGCGCTGCTCAAGACAGCGGCGGTCTATCGCATGGATCCTCTCTCAACGGCCCTTCGAATCAAACTACCAAGTGCGGCGCCCTATCTCTTTACCGGCGTCAAGCTGGCTGTTGCCTATTCCTTCATTGGTGTGATCGCCGGAGAATTCATTATGTCCTCTTCCGGCCTCGGTTATTCCATCGCCTATGCGTTCAATAATTTCGATAACAAAACGATGTATGCGTTGATGCTTTTCGTCATTGTGCTGGTCACTGCCGTCAACGCCTTCTTTTATGTCTGGGAGCAGAGGCTCCTCGCGCGGCGGGGGCGCTGATCGATGCGGCGCGCATTCGACACAATCCTGCTTGTTGCCGTCGCGTTGGTGATTTGGCAGGCGATCCACCTGTTAGCGCCCTCGGCATTGACTTCGCCATTGGGCACGGCGAGACGGGCTGCCGAGCTGCTTGGTACAGCAACGTTCTGGCCTCATGTTGCCGAGACCCTGAAGGCATTTCTTTATGCCCTGATCCTGGCATTTACCGGCGGGTTGCTGCTCGGCCTGCTGTTGGGTCTCAACAAGACCGGGGCCAAAGTCGCCGACCCCATTCTCGTTTCCATTTATTCGCTTCCGAAGGTCACGCTGTATCCTGTCATCTTGCTGATCTTCGGTCTTGGCATGTCGGCGAAGGTGGCGTTCGGGACGATCCACGGCATCATCCCCATTGCGATTTTCGCTATGAACTCCGTGCGCAACCTGGCGCCAGTTTACCTCAAGACGGCGCGGGTGCTGCATTTGAGCAAAGCAGAAACGTTGCGCACCGTCGTCATTCCCGCCGCTATTCCGGAAATCGTTTCCGGCCTTCGTATCGGCTTCTCCCTCACCCTCCTCGGCGTTCTCATCGGCGAGATGTTCGCCTCGCAACGCGGCCTTGGTTACATGATCATGAATGCCATTGGCCTTCATGATGTGCCAACCATGATGGCCGTCATTTTGATGCTTGCCGTTTTTGCAGTCGCTGCAAACGCGGTCCTTCTCTGGCTGGATCAGCGTCTGCACCGCCGTATCACCTGAAAACATAGGAATAATGAATATGAGCCAATCACTTGCTCAGCGGCTGAAGCAGCCGGGACTTGTCTCTGCGCCGGGCGTCTTCGACATGATTTCCGCCAAGATTGCGGACAGCATGGGCTTCGATGCCCTCTACATGACAGGCTTCGGCACGGTGGCATCCTATCTCGGCCTGCCGGACGCTGGGCTGGCAACGTATACGGACATGGTCTCGCGCGTGCGGCAGATCGCCGAAGGCACGAAAACGCCTCTCATTGCCGATGGCGACACAGGGTACGGCGGGCTGCTCAATGTTGATTTCACGGTCCGCGGCTACGAGGCTGCCGGTGCGGCGGCTATCCAGATCGAGGATCAGGAATACCCGAAGAAATGCGGGCACACGCCCGGCCGGCGCGTCATCCCCATCGAGGATGCGGTGCGCAAGATCAAGGTTGCTGTGGAGGCGCGGTCCTCGAACGATTTCCTCATCATTGCACGGACGGACGCACGCACCTCGCTCGGTCTCGATGAGGCGCTGCGGCGCGGCGAGGCCTTCGCCAAGGCGGGCGCGGACATTCTCTTTATCGAGTCGCCCGAAAGCTTCGAGGAAATGCGCAAAATCGGCGAGACATTTGACGTGCCACTCGTCGCCAACATGGTCGAAGGGGGCCGCACGCCCATTCTATCCCGCACTGAGCTTGAAGAGCTGGGCTTCAAGCTAGCGATCTTTCCCGCATCCGGGTTCCTGGCGATGGGAGCAGCGCTAAAATCTGTCTACGGCGAAATCCGCGATAAAGGGTCCAGTAAGGAATGGCGTGGTGATCTTTATCCCTTCATTGAGTTCGCAAAGCTGATGGGCTTCGAGCGCGTTTGGGAATTCGAGCGCAAGAACGCCGAGGTGTAAGGATGCGTCAGGCGATCGGCCGACAGCCTTGCGGAATTTCTGAGTTAGTCTGCGGTTAATGAATGATTGATGCGTGGCTTGATCTGCCGATTCCATTGCTGGTGCTCGCGGCCGCTGCTCTTTATGCTTCGAGCGCCATCTTACTTAATTGGCTAACGCACCATTCGCCGCTCACTGGCTGCATAGCGAAGTACCGTGGTCTGGTGGGGCCGTTCTTTGTCTCCATTTCCGGGCTTTTTGCGCTGTTTCTCACATTCCTTGCCTCCGACGTTTGGGAGAGGAAAGCGCGTGCCGCTCAAGTCGTTCAGTCCGAACGCGATGCCTTAGCCGCTCTTATGGCGCTTTCCCGTACGAGTGCCGAGGCGGCAGCGACGATTGAGGAAGCGGTCCGAAGCTACGTAAAATCCGCAATTGAGGATGAATGGGAGGCAATGCGACATCAGAAGAGCTCAGCGAAGACTGCCGAGCATCTGGATCGTCTTTTTCATGCGGTTGCCGCAACGAGCAGCAGTTATCCCCCCGCCGTCCATGGAGCCATGTTGCAAAAGATCATTGATGCGAGGGACGCACGTGCGAACCGCATCACGTTGAGCAATGACCGGACGGAGACGCTCAAGTGGCTGTCGGTGATTGGCCTGGCATTGCTGACGCAGCTCGCGCTGGCCGTTGTCCATCTCGACAAAACAGCGCCGCAGCGCCTCGCTCTCGGCTTGTTTTCGGCGGCAGCCGTTTTCGCTATCTGTGTGGTCGCAGCCTATGAGCGCCCATTCGATGGGCCAATCCGTCTTCCACCTGATCAGTTGGCGGAGCTTATCAAGACCCCGTAGGCCGCAGCGCGGTCGGCTCAAGCCAGCCAGCGCTTCCGGCGCCTGTAATGCTTGACGTTGTGGTAGTCGACCCGGCCTGTTCCGCCCAGATAGAATTCCTGCACGTCCGGATTTTGCGCCAATGCTTGGGACGTGCCACTCATGACAATGCGTCCGTTGTCGATGAGGTAAGCGTGGTCGACAATGGCCAGTGCGGCCGCGGCGTTCTGTTCGACCAGCAGAATGCTCATCCCCGTCTCGCGAACAATGCGCGAGATGATGTCGAAGATCTCATCCACGAGGAACGGCGCCAGACCGAGGCTCGGCTCGTCGAGCATGAGGAGTTTCGGCTCGGTCATTAGCGCCCGGCCGATGGCAAGCATCTGCTGCTCGCCACCGGACAGGTAGCCAGCTTGCGCATTCGCGCGCTGTTTCAGGCGCGGGAACCACTCGAAAACGCGCTCGGCCAGTTCGTTGACCTTGGCGCGGCTCTTGTGCATCGAGGTTGCGGCGATGAGGTTTTCGAGCGGCGTCAGGTGTCCGAAGACATGCCGGCCTTCGAGTACGTGAGCGATGCCGAGACGGACCCGCTCCGGCGCGGAAAGGTTCCGCAGGTCCTGTCCGCGGAAACGCACCTCGCCGCGCGTCACCTTCCCGCGCTCCGGCGCCAGCAGGCCGGAGATGGCCTTGAGCGTCGTGCTCTTGCCGGCGCCGTTGGAGCCCAGAAGGGCGACCGCACCTCCCTCGGCGACCTCGAGCGAGACGCCCTTGATCGCGAGGAAGACCTGATCGTACACGACCTCGATGTTTTCGAGTGTCAGCATTGCGTGATCGCTAAAAAGCCTACTGCTTCTTGAACTCGGCAGCGGTCTTCTTGACGAGGTCCATCACGATGTCCTGGTAGGCGGCAATCCAGTCCGTTTTCGGCACCCACTTGCTGCCGTCCCACTGGGAGATGCGACCGTACCCACCGCCCTGGTGGTCCTGAGCCGTGATGGTCAGCGGCGGGAGCAGACCTTCGGCAGTGAAGTTCTTGATCTCTTCTAGGCCCTTCTTCAGCTTTTCAGCCGTCAGCGGTTCTCCTTGCTTTTCGAGTGCGTTTCGTACGCCCTCGACGACGATGGCCATGCTGGCAACGCCAATGTTGTAATAGCTGCTGCCGACGTTCTTCTCGTCACCCGCACCTTTTCCTTTGGCGTAAACCTCCTCGAGAATGGCCTTGATCACCGGATTATCACGCCCGTAGGCCACGCCTTCGAAGCGCAGAACGCCTTTCGCAGCGTCGTTGCCGACGATCTGCGTATCGGTTTCAGACAGCCAGATCACGGACAGAAGACGATCGAGCTTGATCCCGTTCCGCACGGCATCACGCAGCGACACGGTCTGGCCGCCACCAGCGCCCCAGATCACCACCCAGTCCGGGCGATACCGGCGAACAGCGGTCCAGGTGGAGGACTGCTCGTTGCCGGGTGAGGGATAGAAGAAGGTCTGCAGTTCGAAACCTTCCTTGTCCCGAACGGCTTCAAACACCGGCAAGGGCTCTTTGCCGAACGGCGAGTCGATGCCGACAAAGGCGATTTTCTTGCCCTTCAGATTCCCCCCTTCCTGATCCGAGATGTACTTCAGAATAACTGCAGCTTGCGACCAGTAGAGAGCACCGGCCGGGAACACCGTGGGGAAAGTCTCGCCATCCGCGGCGTCCGAGCGGCCATGGAACATCGTCAGCACGTTGATGCCGTCCTGCAGAGCACGCGGCACGACGGCGCGGGACACGGGCGTTGAGAGGAAATCAACCAGCACCGCGCCTTCCGCCTTGAAGCGCTCGTAGGCCTCGATGCCCCGTTGCGGCTCATTGCCGGTGTCAACCACCGTCGCTTCAATGCGGTGGCCATTGATGCCGCCGCGCTCGTTGATGAGCGCGAGGTAGTCCCGCTGCCCCTGGTTATATTCGGACGTCACGAACGTGTAGACTTTCGTGAAGTCCTCGGCGAAGCCGAATTTGATAACTTTGTCCTGAGCCCACCCCGGTGCTGATGCGAGGGCAAGCGCCACGGCGCCTGCTAATGTTGAAATAACTCTCCTCATCATTTCCTCCATTTCCATTTCTTAATGCCGCGCGTGGCGGAAGGGCCAAACGAAAAAGTAGTTGCGCACGTTATCGTAGACCTTGGCAAGGCCGAGCGGCTCATAAAGCAGGAAGCCGACGATCAGTGCGCCGTAAAGCACGAGCGGAATGTGCGAGATGATCTCCGCGTGCAGTGGCAGGTTGAGTGCTACGGCAATGTCGTTGACCAGGTTGTTCAGGAAAATCGGCGCGAGAAGAACCAAGCCGGCGCCGAAAAAGCTGCCGAGCACGCTGCCCAAGCCGCCGACAATAACCATCGCGACGGCCTGAATGGAAACTTCGAGGTGGAACTGCTCGGGCGTGACGGCGCGGTAGTAGCAGAACGCAAGAACGGCACCGGCAATTCCGCCAATGAACGATGAGCACCAGAAGGCGAGCAGCTTATATTTGAACGGGTTCACCCCGATAATGGCCGCCGCAAAGTCCTTTTCGCGCACGGCCACGAGAGCGCGACCCAGACTTGTGCGCGAAACGTTCAGCAAAAAGCTCGTGACGACAGCGCAAATAGCAAGCGCGAACCAATAGCGGCCGGCATCCGACTCGATGGGCCAGCCAAAAATACGGAGAGTAGGCGCCTGCAGCGTCGCCTGGCTGCCGCCGCTAATGGCCGGAACGTGGACGATGGTCCAGTCCACGATCGATTGCATCGCCAGCGTTGTGACGGCGAGATAAAGGCCCTTCACCCGCAGCGCCGCCCCGCCGAAGACGAACCCTATGGCGGCGCTTGCCAGCCCGGCAAGGATGAGCGCGATTTCGAACGGAATGCCCGCTCGCACGCTGTGAATGGCCGTATAGGCACCAATAGCCATCACTGCCGCGTAGCCGAGATGCACCTGACCAGCCCAGCCCATCAGCAGGTTGAGGCCAAGCGCGGCCGTCGACCAGATGACCCAGGGCAGGAGGTAGCTGTTCAGCGTCAGAGGTGAGAAAAGGAACGGCGCCGCTATCGCGATAACCACAATCGTGTAGAGCAGATACCGATCGAACGGTATCGGATAGAGCTGCCGCGCGGAGCGGTAAGTGGTGTGGCGGACGCCGGCGAGACGGTAGAACATTACACGCGCTCTATGTCTTCGCGGCCGAAAAGGCCATAAGGACGGACGATGACGGTTGCCAGAATGACAAGCGAGGCGACCACGTCTCGCGTTCCGGCAATGCCGATGCGTTCGAGATAAACGGGGGCGACGTTTTCAAGGATGCCGACCGCGAGGCCGGCGATAACGACGCCGAGAATGCTATCCAGCCCGCCGAGAATGGCGACGGCGAGCGCCTTGATGAGCAGGAGCGACAGCGTCCAATCAACGCCTTGAACGGAGCCCCAGAGAATGCCGGCTGCCGCCGCAGCAACGCCCGCGAGCCCCCAAGAGATGCCGATTGCGCGCTCGACTGGAATGCCGACGGACCACGAGGCTGTCTGATCATCCGACACCGCGCGGAGCATGATGCCTTGCCGCGTGCCAAAGAAGAGTGCAGCGAGGGCCACGAGGGCGAGAGCAACGACTCCGGTGATGAGGTACGCTTTGTCGATGAAGATCGAACCGATGATGATCGGTGCCGTATCAATTCCGAGATCAAGGCGCTTTTTCACGGGACCGAAAACTGCCGGGGCCAATCCGCGCAGCATGATCTCGAGACCAAGCGTCAGCATGATCACCATGATGACCGGCTGGCCGATCATGCGCCTCAGCGCCACTCGCTCAATTCCCCGCCCGATGAAGAACATGGCGATGATGCCAAGCGGGATTGCTGCCCAGATCGGCGCTCCGAGGAGCTCCATGCTTGCCCAGGTGAGATAGGCGCCGACCATGACGAGAGCGCCCTGGGCCAAGTTGGCGACGCTGGAAGCCTTGAAAACGAGGACGATGCCGAGCGCAACGAGCGCATACATCAGTCCGACAAGCGCCCCGTTGATGGAAAGCTCGGCGAGTTCGTAGAGGAAATCCATGCGTTCCTATCTGACTTCGTAGATGGCGAGACGGCGCTTGAGGGTACCGGTCGCGCCGGTTTCGTACGTGATGAGCGTTTCGTGCTCGACGGCTCCGGAGCCGTCGTAGAGAGCGTTGATGATGGGGGCGTATCGTTCGTCGATCACGTTGCGGCGCAGCTTGCGGGTGCGCGTAACCTCGCCATCGTCGGGATCGAACTCTTTCGGCAGATTGACGAACTTGCGGATTGCGAGCGCCGGCGGCAACAGCTCGTTCACGTGTCGCACGACGCCGTTGATGAGCTTGTAAACCTCGGGGCGCTGGGACAACTCGGCATAGGACGTGTACGTCACGCCGTTCACCTCGGCCCAGTGTCCGACGGCGCCCATATCGATGCAGATGAGGGCGGTCAGATAATCGCGGCCGGCGCCGATGATGGCGGCGTCCTTGATGTACTGGCTGAACTTCAAGCGGTTCTCGATATAGGTCGGGATGTAGCGCTCGCCGTCCATTGTGTAGACGACCTCGCCGACCCGACCGAGCACGACGAGATGGCCGTCGTCGTCCATGTAGCCGGCGTCACCCGTGTGCAGCCATCCCCCTGCCAGCGCATTTTGCGTGGCCGCTTCATCGTTGAGGTATCCGTCAAACACGCTGTCGGCGCGAATGAGAATTTCGCCGTTATCGTCGATTTTGACCTCTACCCCCGGCAGCGGTTTACCGACCGTATTGAGCTTCACGTCCCCTGAGCCTTGCGCGGCCGTGAGAGCGCAATTCTCCGTCTGACCATAAAACTGTTTGAGGTCGAGCCCCAGGGCGCGGAAGAAAAGAAATGTGTCTTCGCCAATGGCCTCGCCGGCGGTGTATGCGCGTTTGGCGCGCGAGAGGCCGAGATAATCGCGCAGTGGCGCGTATATCAGCACGTCGCCGATGGCGTACGCGATACGCGAGAGCAGGCCCGGCTTGTGACCGGCAAGTCGCTTCCGCTCGAGCTCGATGGCGAACGGCATGAACCAGTCATAAAGCCGCCGTTTCAGCCACGTGGATTCCGCGATACCAACCTGGACGTGGGTGAGCATTGCGTCCCAGCTCCGGGGCGACGCGAAATAGACGGTTGGGGCCACCTCCCGCAGATTGTGAAGGACAGTCTCCTGCCGTTCCGGAATGTTGATCGTGAACCGCAGGGCAATGCCCGACGACACTGTGAAGACGAAGTCGCCAACCCAAGCCATCGGCAAGTACGCCATCAGCTCGTCGCCGACCTGGAAGTAGTCGGCGGCCTGAGCGTTGCGCGCCGCGGCGATCACGCGCCGATGTTGCAATATGGCGCCTTTGGGTTTTCCGGTAGTGCCGGAAGAGTGCAACAAGACGGCGGCATCGGTCGGCTTGGCGCGGTTGATCAGATCGTCTTTGAGTCCTGGCTCGCGGGCCAGACGTTCACGGCCTTTCTTAACGAGATCTTCCCACGAGAGCAGGCCCGGGGCGGTGTAGTTCGCCAGCCCGCGCGGATCATCATAGATGATTATCTCCGGCAGCTTGGCGCGGGTGCGCAGCTCGAGCAGCTTGTCGACCTGCTCCTGATCCTCGGCCAGTGCGAAGCGGGCGCGGCTATTGCCGGCGTAGTACTCAAGATCATCAGGCGGAACGTCCGGGTAGATCGGGGCTGGCAAGCCGCGAAGAGCGGCGGCGCTCAGCATGCCGAAGTAGAGCCGCGGACGGTTGTCGCCGATGACGAGCAGGCCGTCTCCCGGCTTGAAGCCCATCTCATCGAGGGCGGCAGCAAAGGCGAGAACCTCTGAGAGGACATCGTCCCACGTGAACTCCTGCCAGATGCCGCGATCGCGTTCACGCATGGCGACGGTGGAGCCGTGGGTTCTCGCATTCTCGGCCAGGAGTGTGATCAGTGTACCGGAATCGAGCCCTGCGTTGACGCGCGGCACCGCGCCGGGGTCGTGCGCAGGGACCTCCCGTGCCAGATCAATGACTTCCGCCGTGTTTGCGTCAGGCCGCATGGAGCCTCTTGGTCCCGAGATAGGCCTCGATCACCCGCGGATCGGAGAGGGCTTCGGTAGGTGTGCCATTTGCGATCTGCTCGCCATAGCTCAGCACCGTCATCCGATCGCAAAGCGCCGCGACCACGTCCATGTGGTGTTCGATGAGCAGGACGGTCAGCCCACGTTCCTCGCGCGCGTCGAGGATGAAGCGGGCCATGTATTCTTTCTCTTCCTGGTTCATGCCCGCCATGGGTTCGTCCAAGATCAGAAGGCGCGGCTCTGAGACGAGCGCACGGGCGAGCTCGATCCGCTTCTGCAACCCAAGCGGAACGATTTCGATGGGCAGATCGCGAACATCCTGAAGTTGCAGAAAGTCGATCGTGTCCTCGACAAGCTCGCGTTGTTTGATTTCGTCGCGCTCGGCCCACACCCAGTAGAACAATGAGGCGAGGGCTGACGGGCGCATGTGGATGTGCCGGCCCATCATGATGTTGTCGAGCACGCTCATGCCCCGGAACAGGGCCAGGTTCTGGAACGTGCGCGCAATTCCGAGCCGCGCCACCTCGTGCGGGCGGACACCCGTTATGTCTTTGCCCTCAAAATAGATTTTTCCTCGATCGGGCGGGTAGAAACCGGTTATCGCGTTGACGATCGTGGTCTTACCCGAGCCATTCGGCCCAACAAGACCAAATATCTCGCCCTTCTCGATACCGAGATTGACCCCCTTCAACGCTCTCAGCCCGCCGAATGAGCGCTCGAGGTCGCGACATTCCAGAATCATTCGGCGCAGGCCCACCTAAAGCCAAATCCTCCCATAGCCGCGTTACATTCTTGTTCTCGTTTTCAATTTCCATCCTACTTTAGGCGGGCCATTTCGCGGGAGCAATAGGGGCGCGCTTATCATTACCGGTAGTGTGCATTTGCGAAACTATTTGTTTCGCAAAAGCGAAATGATGATTGCTACGATTGCGAAAGCGGGAGGAATCCAGACGTCCGGCGCTTCCATTGTCAGAAGGGTGAAGGTGGCGATGGTGGTCCATGCCAGGGGAATGACCAGCAGTAGCCAGCGCAACGGGATCGGCGCAACCGCCAGCGCGGCGAGCGTGGCCAGCACTGTAGGGTCTGGCGCAATACCGAAGACCTCAGCGGCGGACCATGGTCGGTCCATGGTGGGTGCAATCAGCGGGTAGGCGAAAAGGATCAGCGCAAACAGCGCTGCAGCGGAAAGGCGGATGAACCTCGTTTCTCGCTGTCCGCTCGTAACCGGCCCAAAGGCGGCCGTGGCAAGGAGCATCACGCCCTGCAGAACGAAGACCGGCGCAACGTAAACTGCCGCCCAATTGATCGTCGCATACCGCTCCCAAAAGAACGCGAACGCCACCCAGATCCAGATCACGCCCAGGGCAGCGAGGACGAAGCGCGTGAGCTGAATGCTCGGGCGGATGATCGCGTAGATGATCATAACCCCCGCGGCGATGGTCAGCAGATGCGCTGGCCACAGAGCATGATTATGCAACTCGAGTAGTCGGTAGTAGACGCGCGGCGAGAACAACAGAAAGTCGGACAGCGTGTAGGTCCACCATTCCGACATTTACAGCTGCCTCACGTAGGCGGACATGCGCTCGCGCAGCGCCGCGTCCGGGAACGGGCCGATGCCCGCGGCCATGTTCTCGCGCACATGGTCGACGCTCGTCGTTGCAGGGATGACGCAAGTCACCGCCGGGTGGCCGATGATAAACTTGAGCAGGAACTGCGCCCAGCTGGAAGCGCCGGTTTCCGCTACCCACGGCGGCAAGGGGTGGCGCTCGACAAAACGGATGAGCTCCTTCTGACGGAACGGCCGGTTGATGATGACTCCAATGCCGCGTTCCTGCGCTAACGGCAGGATGCGCTGCTCCACCTCGCGGTCCAGCACATTGTACGTCACCTGAATGAAGTCGATGGGCTGGGTTGCCATCACCCGCTCGAATTCGCGATGGCGCCGGCCCTCCGAGGTAGTAATGCCGACGTAGCGGATCTTGCCTTCCGCCTTCATCGCGAACAGCGTTTCAAGGTGCTCCTCCCAGGCGAGAAGGTTGTGGACCTGCACCAAATCCAACTTCGGCACGCCCCAGTAGGCACGCGTTTGCTCGATCTGCGCCGGACCGTTCGAGCCGCGCGAGGTCCAGACTTTCTCCGCTGAGAAGAGCTGAGGTGGATAGCCAAGCTTTTTCAGGCCGTAGCCGATCGTCGGCTGCGAGGACGCATACATCGGCGAGGAATCGATCATGCGCCCGCCTGCTTCGAAGAAGGCGGCCATGACAGCAGCACATTCTTCCAGAAGCTCCGGATCGTTGCCCACGTTGAACGTGATCCAGGTGCCGAGGCCGACGACCGGCATTAGCTCACCTGTAGAGGGGATGGGGCGCGTGGCAATCGATGCGGACTGGCCCGTGGCGCGGCCGCTGCCGATCAACCAAGCACCCGCGCCGGCAATCGTCCCCTTGAGAAATGCTCGACGTGTTGCAGCCATGTCGCTCTCTGCCTTTTGATGCGATCGAGATGGGGCTGGGGGCTACTAGACGCAATAAAATTTGCTGCGAACTGCAGAGAAAATGGGCTTTTGAATCGAAGCGATATTTCTGTTCTGCACAAGTGTTGTGCTTGGCATGCGCGACGGCTTTTGCGATTGTTCCTGTCAGAGCCGCGAGTGTCAGAACAAGGAGGGTGCGCATGCGCTTCTTTAGAACAATGCTCATGGCCGCAGGCGTGTTAGCGACCGTCGCCGCCGCTCCGGTGTCCGCGCAGCAAATTCGAATCGGGCTCTCTGCTGAGCCTACGGCCATGGACCCGCACTTCCACAATCTCACGCCGAATAACGGAGCGCTGTCGCATATCTTCGAGCGCTTGGTGGAAACGGATCCGAAGAACAGGCTTATTCCCGGTCTCGCCGAAAGCTGGCGGACGATCGATGACAACACCTGGGAGTTCAAGCTGCGCAAGAACGTGAAATGGCACGATGGCACGCCGTTCACGGCGGATGACGTGATCTTCACCTTCGAGCGCGCGCCCAACGTGCCGAACAGTCCGGCGAGCTTTGCCTCGGCGGTGAAGGGCAAGACCATCAAGAAGATCGACGATCACACGATCCACATCACCACGCCGGCGCCGCATCCGCTGATGCCGAATGACATGTCCAGCCTGCTCATCATTTCCAAGAAGCACGGCGAGGGGGCGAAAACGGAGGATTACAACTCGGGCAAGGCGACCATCGGAACAGGGCCCTACAAGTTCGTGGCATTCGTTCCCGGTGATCGGATCGAGCTAGTCCGCAACGAGGACTATTGGGGTGAGAAACCTCAGTGGGAAAAGGTGATTTTGAAGCCCATCAAGTCGGGCCCGGCGCGCGTGGCGGCTTTGCTCGCGGGGGACGTGGATCTCATTGAGGACGCGCCAACCGCAGACATCGCGCGGCTCAAGAATGACCCCAATGTCGAGGTCAGCCAGACGGTTTCGCGGCGCGTGATCTACTTCCACATGGATCAGTTCCGCGAGGAAACGCCCTACATCACCGCGAAGGATGGCGCGAAGATCAAGAACCCGTTGCTCGACAGGCGGGTACGGCTGGCGCTGTCGAAGGCGATCAACCGCAACGCGATTGTCGAGCGCGTGATGGAAGGCGTGGCGATCCCGGCTGGGCAGCTGCTGGCGGATGGGTTCTTCGGCGTGTCGCCCAACGTGAAGCCGCCGGCCTATGATCCGGAGGGCGCCAAGAAGCTGCTGGCCGAGGCGGGCTATCCCAACGGCTTCAAGATGACCATTCACGGTCCCAACGGTCGCTATACGAATGACGTGAAAATCCTGGAAGCCGTGGCGCAGATGTTCACCCGCATCGGTGTAGAGACGACGATCGAAGCGTTGCCCCCGGCGGTCTATTTCAACCGCGCTTCGACCGGCGCGAATGGCCTGCCCGAGTTCAGCTTTATTCTGGTGGGCTGGGGCTCCGACACGGGCGAGACGTCCAGCCCGTTGAAGACGCTCCTCGGCACCTTCAACAAGGAGACGGGGTTCGGGGCTGCGAACCGCGGCCGTTATTCGAACCCCGAGCTCGACAAGTTGATCGCACAGGCGCTGGCGACTGTTGACGATGCCAAGCGCCAGGATGTGCTGGCCAAGGCTGTAGAGCTGGCGATGGAAGACGTTGGCCTCATTCCAACGCACTATCAGATCAACACATGGGCCTCGAAGAAGGGGCTGAAATACGAGGCGCGGGCGGACGAATACACACTCGCCATGAGCCTCAAGAAGAACTGACAGCAGTGGCGGAAGCGCGGCCTGGCAACATTGCGCTTCCGGTTCGTTCGCCTCGGCGGGATTGGTGACCGCATCGGGAGGGTTTGCGCATGACCGCATTCATCCTGCGCCGTCTCATGCAGAGCGTGGGCGTGGTTGCGGTCATGTCGTTGATCGTCTTCTTCGGCGTCCATATTGTCGGCGATCCCGTGTATCTGCTCATCAATCCGCAGGCCGATCAGGAGGACATCGAGGCCGCGATCCGCGCGCTGGGATTGGACCGGCCAATCTGGGAGCAATACTGGCACTTTCTCACCGGGGCTCTGCAGGGCGATCTCGGCCGATCATTCGTGTTCGGTGAGCCAGCATTGAAGCTGATCCTTGACCGTATGCCGGCGACGCTCGAACTCGCCATCGCAGCGCTTCTGATGGCCATCATCTTCGGCATTCCCCTAGGCCTCTACGCCGGGCTCAAGCCGCAGTCATGGGCGTCGAAAACGATCATGGCCGGCTCGATCCTGGGCTTTTCGCTGCCGACCTTCTGGGTCGGCATCATGCTCATCATGGTGTTTGCCGTGATGCTCGGGTGGCTGCCCTCCACGGGCCGCGGACCGACGGCGACGTTCCTTGGTATCACCTCCAGCCTCTTCACACTGGAGGGCTGGCGCTACGTGCTGCTTCCGGCGACCAACCTCGCATTGCTCAAGATTTCGCTGGTTGTCCGTTTGACACGCGCCGGAACGCGCGAGGCGATCCATCAGGACTACATTCGCTTCGCCCGCGCCAAGGGGCTGCCGACGCATCGGGTGATTGGCGTTCACCTGCTGAAAAACATTCTCATTCCGGTGGTGACGGTGCTGGGCCTCGAGTTCGGTAATCTCGTTGCCTTCTCGGTCGTCACTGAAACGATTTTCGCATGGCCAGGCATGGGCCGATTGCTGATCTCGTCCATTCAAAGCCTCGACCGGCCAGTGATCGTGGCATACCTCATCATCATCGTTCTGATGTTCATTATCATCAATCTGGTGGTCGACATTCTTTACTCGCTGCTCGACCCGCGCGTGCGGCTTGGGGAGAAGAGCGCATGAGCGTGACGGAAGCCCCAGCCGCGATAGCAGAAAAGAATGATGCGTCAGCGGTAGAAACGCCGCTGCGCCGGTTCGTGTCGGCATATTGCGAGAGCAAGCTCGCGGTCGGCGCGGCGCTGTTCCTTCTCGTGCTCATCCTGCTTGCGGCTTTCGCGCCGCTGATCGCTCCGCAAAATCCTTACGATCTCGCGCAGGTAGACGTGCTCGACAGCCGCCTCCCACCGGGAGAAGTCGGTTTCAGCGGCATGACCTATTGGCTGGGCTCCGACGGGGCGGGCCGCGATCTGCTGAGCGCGATGCTTTATGGGCTGAGAATCTCTCTGTCCGTTGGCTTCCTTTCTGGCCTCATCGCGATGGCGATCGGAGCTGCCATCGGCCTGATCGCCGCTTACGTCGGCGGCCGGGTCGACAGCCTCATCATGAGGATCGTCGATCTGCAGCTCTCGTTTCCCGCAATCCTCGTCGCGCTGATGCTGATCGCGGTGCTGGGCAAGGGGGTGGATAAGATCATCATCGCCCTCGTCACCGTGCAGTGGGCCTACTATGCGCGCACCGTCAGAGGCTCGGCGCTGGTTGAAAGTCAGAAGGAATACGTAGAGGCGGCGCGCTGCCTGGGCCTGAGCCATGCGCGCATTTTGTTCCGGCACATCCTGCCCAACTGCCTGCCGCCGCTGATCGTAGTCGCGACGGTGCAGGCGGCGCACGCCATCGCGCTGGAGGCGACGCTATCTTTCCTCGGCGTTGGCCTGCCGCAGACGGAGCCTTCGCTTGGCCTGCTGATTTCCAACGGGTTCGAATACGTGCTCTCGGGCAAGTACTGGATCAGCACGTTCCCGGGCATCGCGCTGCTGGTGACCATCGTCACGATCAATCTCGTCGGCGATCAGCTGCGCGACGTGCTCAATCCGAGGTTGGCGCGATGATCGAAGCTGCGGCGACAGCACAGGAACCGCACATCGGGGCAGGCGACGCCGAGCCAACGCTCGCCGTCGAAGAGCTGAAAACGCACTTTTTCACCAAGGCTGGCGTGGTCAAAGCCGTCGATGGTGTGAGCTTTTCCATCAAGCGCGGCGAAGTGTTGGGCATCGTCGGAGAATCGGGTTCCGGCAAATCCATCACGGGCCTTTCGATCATTGGCCTCATCGATCCGCCCGGCCGCATTGTTTCGGGCGCAATTCGCTTCAAGGGGCGCGATCTTACCAAGCTGTCGGAAGAGGAGATCCGTCAGCTGCGCGGCGACCGCATCGCTATGATCTTTCAGGACCCGATGATGGCGCTCAATCCCGTGCTTCGGATCGATACGCAGATCATCGAGGCTGTGCGCGCGCATCACGACGTTGACCGGGGCACGGCACTGGAGATGGCACGCGAGGCCCTATCGGCGGTCGGCATTCCGGCCCCGGAGCGTCGGTTGAAGGCTTATCCGCATGAGCTTTCGGGCGGGATGCGGCAGCGGGTGGCGATCGCCATCGCATTCATCAACAAGCCTGATCTCATTATTGCCGACGAGCCGACGACGGCGCTCGACGTGACCATTCAGGCGCAAATCCTGCACGTTGCGCAGGAGCTGTGCCGCAACACGGGCACCGCGCTCATATGGATCACGCACGATCTCGCGGTGGTCTCGGCGATCGCCGACCGGATCGCCGTTATGTATGCCGGCCGCATCGTCGAGCAGGGGACTGCGGCAGAGGTCATCGGCAGCCCGCTGCATCCATACACGCGCGGCCTCATCGGCTCGGTGCCCAGCCACAATGCGCGTGGCAAGCGGCTTTATCAGATTTCAGGCATGACGCCGTCGCTGCTTCATCTTCCGCCGGGGTGCGCCTTCCGAAATCGCTGTGATTATGCGGGGCCACTTTGCTCTGAGGCACCACCCGTCACCGAACCGACACAGGGCCGTCAGCTCCGCTGCTTCTATCCGCTGAAATCCGAGGCGATGTCATGAGCGAGGCTGTGCCGATCATAGAGGCACGGGGTCTCAGCAAGCGCTTCACGCGCAAGCTCGATCTTGCCGGGCGCATCGCGGCTCGGCTCGGTATGGGTGTGAAGGAAGAAACCGTTCACGCCGTCGACAACGTCAGTTTCGCCATCAAGCGGGGCGAAGTTGTTGGGCTGGTCGGAGAATCCGGCTGCGGAAAATCCACCCTCGGGCGCATGATTGCAGGCCTTATCGAGCCTTCCAGGGGGACCGTTCTTGTCAAGGGCCGTGACCGCGCGACCTTACAAGGCAACGAGGCCAAGCAGGCGCGACTCGCGGTGCAAATGATCTTCCAAGACCCGTTTGCGTCACTCAATCCGCGGATACGGATCGAAACGATCATCGGTGAAGCTCCGGTCGTGCACGGCCTCGTGCCCAAGCGCCAGGTCGGGGCCTATGTCGATGATCTGCTGCGCCAGGTAGGGCTCGACCCGGAGTTTCGCCGCCGGTATCCCCACCAATTTTCTGGCGGTCAGCGTAGCCGCATCGGCATTGCGCGGGCCCTTGCCGTCAAGCCGGAATTCCTGGTTTGCGATGAGGCTGTCGCGGCCCTGGACGTTTCCATCCAGGCGCAGATCCTCAACCTCTTTATGGACCTGCGGGAGGCGCTGAATCTCACCTATCTCTTCATCAGCCACGACCTCGGCGTCGTACAACACATCTCAGATCGCATTTTCATCATGTACCTCGGCCGGATCGTCGAGATGGCGCCGACGGAGGAGTTTTTCAAAAAGCCCAATCATCCCTATGCGCAAGCGCTGCTCGCCGAGGTTCCGCGGCTGGGGCTGACAAAACGGCAGTTCAAACCGATTGAAGGCGAAATCCCCTCGCCATTGGACCCACCATCCGGGTGTCATTTCCATCCGCGCTGTCCATTCGCAAGCGTGCGCTGTCGGCAAGAAGCGCCGAAACTGAAGGAAATTGCGCCGGGCCGCTTCTCGGCCTGCCATCTAAACGATGCGAGTTAAGGCCGCAGTTTTCTCGTGCTTTACCGGCCAAAACAAAATCGGCCGCCACCCTTAGGGGCGACGGCCGATTTTCTGAATTGCGTTCAGGACCGATCAGAGCGCGCGCTTGCGCTGCTGGATCATCATGTAGCTGTCGAAGGTGTGCTCGGCAATCTGGAACCACAGATAGCCGTCACCACGGACCTCCTTCATCGCTTCGTAGATCTTCTTGAAGTCCGCATTCTTCGCAGCGATTTCCTCGTAGGTCTCATTCGTTGCCTTGAAGCAGGCGTCGAGAACGGCCTCCGAGAACGGCCGCAGCTGCGTTCCGGCCCCTACCAGCCGCTTCAGGGCGGCGGCGTTCAGGGCATCGTAGCGGGCCATGGTGTAGGTATTGGCTGCGTGGGCCGCGGCCTTGATCATCGCCTGGTAGTTCTTCGGGAGCTCGTTCCACTTGTCCAGGTTGATGAACATGTGGATCATGCCGTTCCCTTCCCACCAGCCGGGGTAATAGTAGTACTTGGCGACCTTGTAGAAGCCGAGCTTCTCGTCATCGTACGGCCCGACCCACTCGGTGGCGTCCAGCGTGCCCTTCTCGAGCGCCGGGTAGATGTCGCCGCCGGCCAGCTGCTGCGGAACGACGCCAAGTTTCGAGAGCACAGCGCCCGCGAACCCGGCGATCCGCATCTTGAGACCCTTCAGGTCGTTGACGGTGTTGATCTCCTTGCGGAACCAGCCGCCCATCTGCGCGCCGGTGTTGCCGCACGGGAAGGCGATGAAGTTGTACTTCTTGTAGAACTCGTTGAAGAGATCGATGCCGCCCCGCTCGTACATCCAGGTGTCTTGCAGGCGCTGGTTCAGGCCGAAAGGCACCGTGGTGCCGAAGGCGAACGTCGGGTCCTTGCCCCAGTAGTAGTAGGAGCAGGTGTGGGCGATCTCGACTGTGCCGTTGCTCACCGCGTCAGCCGCCTGCAGGCCGGGCACGATCTCGCCAGCCGCGAAGTTCTGGACGATGAATTTGTTATCGCTCATCTCGGCCAGATACTTCGAGAACAGGTCCGCGCCGGCGAAGAGCGTGTCGAGGGATTTGGGGAAGCTCGACGTGAGGCGCCATCTGATCTCTGGAGCCGATTGAGCGATGGCTGGCGCAGCGAGCCCTGAAGCCGCCGCACTGGCTCCGCCAATGCCTGCAGCTTTCAAGAATTTCCGACGACTTACGGTTGACATGCTTCAGACTTCTCCTCGATCACGAGTTATTGAGCGGCCGTTCTGGCGCGGTCAGCCCTTTGGATCTGCCCCCGACGATTGCCTTGGAGGGTCAACAGGCGGCGGCGTTGATCATCACGCAGGTGGGGCAAGACCTGCCACCGGTAAGCGGATGACCTGACACCCGCTGCTGGCCAGCGATGATGGGGCCGTCATCTATCCAATCCTTTCCTCCCTTGCGCCCCTTCCGGCGGGTTCTACGAGCAGAGGCAACCCTGACGGAAGGTGGTTCGCTTTCGCACACGGATAGCGAGCCAAGTTCTTGGTCTGCCCCAACTTCCGGGAACGAAGAGGGGTTGACGGCGGCGGATCATAATGCGCTCGGAACCGCCCCACAATGCTTCGTGCTTTAGTCTAAAGCCGCATAGGGGCGGCCTTCGCGCGAGGCGCCACGGTTGAGCCGAAATCGGGTAAGGTGGACGGGAGCGCGAACGGCCAACCAGATTGGGACCAGTGAAATGAAGGAATTCGAGGTCCGGCCAAATCCCGACGATCCCCGTTTGTCGGTGCCCGTCTCCGGCATCGATCACGAGGGAAAGTCGGTCGAAACGTTCGTCGTAACCGAGCGGCCGCTGACGCTTTTCCTCAACGGCCGTGAGATCGTGACGATGATGACCATCGGCGATCATCCCGATCTACTGGCCGTGGGCTATCTGCTCAATCAAAACATGCTGCGGCCGGACGACGAGATCACGGCCATCGAGTACGACGACGATATTCAAACGGTGGTGGTGCGCACGCGCCGCCAAACGGATTTCGAGGAAAAGCTCAAGAAAAAGATTCAGACCTCGGGCTGCGCGCAGGGAACGATCTTCGGCGACATCATGGAAGAGTTCGACAAGGTGAAGCTCAACCCTGATGCTCGTCTGCGCACGAGCTGGCTCTATCAGCTCATGAAAAAGATCAACACCCAACCGAGCCTTTATCTCAAGGCTGGAGCAATCCACGGCTGCGTGCTGTGCCAGGAGGACAGGCCGCTCATCTACATGGAGGACGTCGGCCGGCATAATGCGGTCGACAAAATCGCCGGCTACATGTTCCTGAACAACATCAAGCCGGACGACAAGATCTTCTACACGACCGGGCGGCTGACCTCGGAGATGGTCATCAAGACCGTCAAGATGCGCATTCCCATTCTGATGTCCCGTTCCGGTTTCACGGCGTGGGGTGTCGATCTGGCGCGGCGGGCGGGTTTGACCCTGATTGGACGGGCACGCGGCAAGCGATTCATCGCGCTGTCCGGTCTCGAGCGCATCATCTACGATGCGGACCTCTCGCGGGTCGAAGAAGAGGACAAGAAATACGTTCGCAAGGGCAGCCTCGCCACGGCCGAGGATTGAAGGGATGGACGAGCAGGCGGCGAAACTGGTGACCGGTGTGCTCCTGGCCGGGGGGCTTTCGCGGCGTATGGGCGGTGGCGATAAATGCCTGCGCGACCTCGCTGGCAAGCCGATGCTGGCGCATGTGATCGAGCGGCTGAGGCCCCAGGTCGGCGCCATGGTGCTCAATGCCAACGGCGATCCGGCACGCTTTGCGGCGTTCGGGCTCGATGTCGTTCCCGATACGATCGAAGGTTTTGCGGGACCGCTCGCGGGTGTGCTTGCGGGGATGCGGTGGTCGGCAGGCCATGCGCCGGAGGCACGCTGGATCGTGACCGTTTCGACGGATGCGCCGTTCCTGCCACTCGATCTCACTCGGCGGTTGCTGGAGGCCACCACAGGCGGGCCAAACACCATTGCGCTCGCAGCGTCCGGCGGAGAGGTGCATCCCGTGATCGGGTTATGGCCGGTCTCGCTGGCTGACGATCTGGAGGAGCAGCTCAAGGCTGGCGTGCGCAAGGTGCTGCACTGGACCGACCGCCACACCACCAAGGTGGTCGACTTTCCGTTCCTGACGATCAACGGGCATGAGATTGACCCGTTTTTCAATGCGAACACGCCCGAGGAGCTGGATGAAGCGCGAGCTTTGATCGAGAGCGTAACCCCGTGAGTGCAACGGCGAGCACCCCGATTATTGGCATCGCGGGCTGGAAGAACTCCGGCAAGACGACGCTCACCGTGCGTCTCGTCGAGGAATTTACGCGTCGCGGGCTCAAGGTGGCGACCGTGAAGCACGCGCACCACGCGTTCCAGATCGATGAGGGCGAGACGGATAGCGCCCGGCATCGCCGCGCCGGAGCCAGGCAGGTGGCCATTGTTTCCAGCCGGCGTTGGGCCATCGTAAGCGAGCTTGATGGCGCGCCGGAGCCGAGCCTGGAAGAGGTAATCTCCTGTCTGGATCCGTGCGATCTCATCATCGTGGAAGGCTATAAGCGCGCGCCCATTCCGAAGATCGAGCTGCGCCGCAGCCAGTCGCTTACCAAACAACCGTTGGCACCGGATGATCCGATGGTCATTGCGATCGCGGCCGATCATCCTGTCGAAGATGCGAATGTGCCCGTCTTCTCCATCGACGACACGCCCGCAATTGCCGATTTTATCGACGAGACGATCGGACCGCTGAAAAAGCGGAAGATTGCGGCGGACGCCACCCCGTCGAGCCCTGGCGAGTGACAATGCTGATCCGTGTTTGGCTCCTGGCGCTTCTCACCGTTTTCGGCTCACTGAATGTTTTGGCGCAAGGGAAGGACCCGCGCGTTCCGCCCGGCACCGATCCGGGCGGCATGGCCGTGGCGCTGATTTCGGGTGGTATTGATTACACGCTCCCCGAGATCGCTGGCCGGCTCGCCCGCGATGGCGAGGGCGAGATTGTCGGCTGGGACTTTGTCGACGGTGATCCGTTGCCGTTCGCACCGGTTGGCGATCAATCCTCAAACGGGACAGTCCTGGCGAAGGCGCTTCTCGCCGAAGCGCCAAACGTGCGGCTTGTCCCTGTGCGCGTCGACTCCGGCCAGCCTCGGTCGCTCGCGAAGGCTCTGGCCTTCGTGGCGAAGACACCCGCGCGCGTTGTCTTGATCACCGCCCTGCCGGTAGATGATGACTTGGACTTGCTCCGTGCAGCTACGCAGGAGTTCAAACACCTACTGATCGTTGTCCCCGCAGGTTCGGAGATCGCAGATCTGGATAACGTGCTCCCGGCCACGGCTTCAGACAGCGCCAAACCTGAAACCCAGAATTCGGCATTCCTGCTGAATTTGACCAGTGTTGCGAACGTGCTCCGTATCGCTGCTGAAGCTACCGCCAACGCACCGTCACTGGACGGCGCTGGACTGAAGCGTGCTGTGCTGGAACGGCAGCGGAAGCGGGATTGATCGGGAAGCTGTCCGTTATCCTCCAGTGACACTCATATGGCGTGAAACAGCCGGCCGGCGCGTGCGGCGGTCGATGACGAAGTCGTGGCCCTTCGGTTTGCGGCTGATGGCTTCGTCGATGGCCGCATAGAGTACGGCGTCGTCATGGCTTGCGCGGAGAGGCGTGCGCAGGTCTGCGGCGTCCTCCTGCCCAAGGCACATGTAAAGAGTGCCTGTGCACGTAAGCCGCACTCGATTGCAGCTTTCGCAGAAGTTGTGGGTCATCGGCGTGATAAAGCCGAGCCGCCCGCCCGTCTCGGCCACGCGCACATAGCGGGCGGGGCCACCAGTGCGGTAGGGGATGTCCTCGAGCGTGAAGCGGTCCATAAGCCGCGCGCGCACGATGGACAGCGGCAGGTACTGCTCCGTCCGATCCCCGTCTATGTCGCCAAGCGGCATGGTTTCGATGAGCGTCAGGTCATAGCCGCGACCGTGGGCGAACAGCAGCAGATCCTCGATTTCGTCCTCATTGACGCCCTTAAGAGCCACGGCGTTGATCTTGATCGCCAGCCCCGCCTTTTCGGCGGCAGCAAGCCCGTTCATCACCTGGCTGATGTCACCCCACCGTGTGATGGCCTTGAAGCGGTCGGGCCTCAGCGTGTCGAGCGAGACGTTAACGCGCTTCACCCCGCACGCGGCGAGCTCCGCGGCGTATTTGGGCAGCTGACTTCCGTTGGTCGTGAGCGTCAGCTCCTCCAGCGCGCCCATCTCAAGGTGCCGCGACAGCGCCCGGAACAGCCACATGATGTTCTTGCGCACGAGCGGCTCGCCGCCCGTGATCCGGATCTTGTTCACGCCCTTCGCGATGAAGGCCGAGCAAAGGCGATCAAGCTCCTCGAGCGTAAGCAAATCTTTCTTAGGCAGGAAGGTCATATGCTCGGACATGCAGTAGACACAGCGGAAATCGCAGCGGTCCGTGACCGAGACCCGCAAATAGGTCACGTGGCGACCAAAGGGGTCGACCATTGGCCCAGTTGCCGGACGTGTTGCCTGCATATCCATCAGCGAAACCTTGTGACGAAGGTGTCGTGCCAGCCCGCTTCAAGGGCCAACACCCTAAGGGTAGCCTATCCTTGCCCAGATATCTATCCGCGCCGGGAGCCTGGCACGGAGCCAATCAATCCCGACGCGGAATGTCAGGTGGCCCGAAGCAGACGGCAAATCAAGAGGCAAAGGGGAATTTGAAAAGCATCGAGCGGGCGACAACTGTAACGCCATCTATTTGTTCTGCAGACGGCCAGCGGGGTTCCCGTCAGGAGTAGCCGTGGCAACTGTAACCCGGGACGATGTGCCAAAGTCCATTCAGGACGTTTTAGACTTCGGCCAATGATTCCCTAGCTGTGGGAGAGAACGATGACCGAAAAGGACGTTGAGGATCGCTTCAATATCTCGCTACGCAAGTTTCTGAAGCACGTGGGCGTCACTTCGCAGCGCGAAATCGAGCGCATTGTGCGCGAGCAGAATCTGATGGGCAAAGGGCCGCTAAAGGTCCGTATGGAGCTCACTGCGGAGGGCACAGATTTGAAACACGTGGTAGAGGGTGAGATCGAGCTGAGCTGAACGCGGTGAGCCAGCCTAATCGCGCGTTCAACTTCCGCCTTTTGATATCCCGGGCTCAAAAGCCCGGGATTAGGCGAACAATTACTGGTTGGCCGTCGTCGGATCGATGATCCGGCGAATTTCGGTGATCTTGCTCGCCGGGAAGCCGCTGATTTCGGAATGCTTGCGGATCACGTCTTCGTCCTTCGCGAGATAGACGCAAAACGTCTTGTCCCCGGCCACATAGGATTCGACCCACTGAATATCGGGAGCCAGTTGACGAAGGGCTTCGTTGGATTTTTCGGCTGCGGCCCGAAGCTGTTCCCGCTCCAGAGTGCCCACCTGAGGGATATCGCGCTCGATGATGTAGCGCCTCATGCCTTCCTCCCAGATTCGATGTTAACGTGCTGGTTCAGGCTCCCCCCGACGGGACCACTGTAAACCAAAACGGGTGCCCTGACACCCAAAGACGTGTGGGAGGTAACGGGCAATGCCGCTCCATTTCTCTGTCGAGGAACTTGCCAATCGTCGCCAGCGCGCTTGCGCCGAGATGAAGCGCCGGGGCCTCGATGCTCTTCTGCTGTTTCGGCAGGAGAGCATGTACTACCTCACAGGCTACGACACCTTTGGCTATGTCTATTTCCAGTGCCTGGTTCTGACCGCTGACGGCCGCATGGTGCTGCTCACCCGCGCGCCGGATTTGCGGCAGGCTCGTTACACGTCCGTCATCGAGGACATTCGGATCTGGGTGGACCGCGAAGGCGCGAAACCCGCTGAGGAGCTGAAGAGCATTCTAGCGGAGGCGGGGCTCGCAGGGCAGCGGCTGGGCGTCGAATATGACGCATATGGACTGACGGCAGCCGTCGGCAAGAAGCTCGATGCATCGCTCGAAGGTTTTGCAACGCTGGAGGACGCGTCCGACCTTGTTTCCCGTCTGCGCCTTGTCAAAAGCCCCGCCGAAATCGCGTACGTTCGCAAGGCTGCCGAATTGGCCGATGTTGCGTGGGATGAGGCCGTCCGCCTTGCGGCCCCGGGCGTGGACGAAGCCGAAATTCTGGCCGCCATGCACGGCGCCATTTTTCGTGGTGGCGGTGACGATCCGGCAAATGAGTTCATTATCGGCTCCGGTCCTGGCGCCTTGATGTGCCGGTATTTCACGGGCCGGCGCAAACTCGATCCTGAAGACAACCTGACGCTCGAATTTGCGGGCACCTACCGGCATTACCACTCGTGTCTCTTCCGTACGCTCCGCATCGGAACGCCGCCGCAGCGCCAGCGCGATCTTTACGCCGTCGCGTGCGAGGCTTTGATGGCCTGCGAGGAGACTCTGCGGCCGGGCAAGACTGTCGGAGAGGTGTTCGAGGCCCATGCCCGCACGCTCGACCGGGCAGGGCTGCAGGCGCACCGCCTCAATGCCTGCGGCTATAGCCTTGGCACCACCTTTGCTCCGAACTGGATGGATTGGCCGATGATCTACGCCGGCAATCCGATCGTGCTGGAGCCCGGTATGGTTTTCTTCCTGCATATGGTCATTTTCGACAGCGATGCCGGCATCCCGGCCAGCGTCGGTCGCACCTCGCTCGTGACGGAAATAGGTGCCGAACCGCTTTCGCGCGCCGATCTCGATCTCGTGGTGAAGTGAAGGGTCAGGGGCGCGAGCCAGCTCTGATGCTTCCGCTATTCTCCCGCTCCATCAAATGGGATATGCGGTTGGCATAAGCCCGCGGTGCCCGCCTCTACCGCGAACCAAACAACGCAGCATCACACCAAGGATAACGGAAATGTCGGAGAAAACGCTAAGGCAGCGCGCCATGCAGGGCGAGCTTGTGCTGGGTGCGATGGTATTTGAGTGCTTTACGCCCGGAATTGCGCAAATTCTGAAGCTCGCGGGCTGCGAGTTCGTGCTCTACGACATGGAGCATACGGGCATGGGCCTCGAGACCTTGAAGATGCAAGTCGCGGCCTGCCGTGGCCTCGGCGTGGCTCCCATGGTTCGTGTTCCGCGCGGAGAGTATCACTTCCTGGCGCGTGCGCTGGACGTGGGCGCGCAGGGTGTGATGATCCCGATGGTCGAAAGCGAGGCGCAGGCCCGGGCGATCGTCGAAGCAACGCGGTATCCGCCGAAAGGCCGGCGTGGCGCGGCGTTCGGTTTTCCGCATGACGATTACGCGCCGGGGAACCCGGTCGACAAGATCAAGGTCGCGGACGAGCGCAATATCGTCATCGCGCAAATTGAAACGGAGCGCGGCCTCGCTGCCGTTGAGGAGATCGCGGCCGTCGATGGCATCGACGTGCTCTGGGTCGGTCATTTCGATCTGACCAACTTCCTCGGCATTCCCGGCCAGTTCGACAATCCGAAGTACCTCGACGCCATCAAGCGCGTGGTTGAGACGGCGCGCAGATACAAGAAGGGCCTTGGCTTCATGCCGACGGATGCGCGCTGGGCTGAGGAATACAAGCAGCACGGCTTCAACATGCTGGCTGCCGGTACCGATCAGGGCATTCTCCTCGAGGGGTACAAGCGCATTCTGCAGGCCGTCGGGGGCAAGGCATGACGTTCAAGGTTGGTGTCTTCAGCGATCTGCGCAATTCGCGTGGAGAGCCCATTTTTGGCCGAAAGCCACTCGAGGTTCTGAATCAGCCTGGACTCGAATGGGAATGGATCGAGGGCGACTATCCTGAGATCACGCCGGAGATAGCCGCGAAATACGACGCCCTGCACATCAATCTGCAGCGTGTTACGGAAGCCTCTGTTTCCAGGCCGGATCGCCGGGTGAAGATTATCGCGCGGAACGGCGTCGGTTATGACACCGTCGACGTCGCGGCCTGTACGCGTAACGGCGTGCTGGTCACCAACACGCCTCTCGCCGTGCGGCGCCCCGTTGCGGTTGCTGCGTTGACGCTGGTATTCGCACTGGCCGGCCGGCTGTTCGAAAAGGACGAATTGGTCCGCACGAACCGTTGGAATGACCGCAACGATTTCATGGGCTATGGCCTGACGACACGCACCCTTGGTATCGTCGGGGCGGGGAGCATTGGCCAGGAGATCATCCGGCTTGCGAAGCCGTTTTTCGGCCGGATTATCGCGACCGATCCTTATGTCGATGCGGCCGCGATAAAGGAACTTGGGGCCGAACTGCTGCCGTTCGACGACGTCATGCGGCAGTCGGACTTCGTCGTCGTCTGCTGCCTGCTCACACCGGAAACGCGCCATCTCATCAACGCGCGCGCTTTCAGTCTGATGAAGCGGACGGCCTTCTTCGTGAACGTTGGCCGCGGCCCGATCCACAATGAAGCAGCACTGGTCGAGGCCCTGCAGACGGGCCAGATCGCGGGGGCTGCGCTCGATGTTACGGAGATCGAACCGTTGCCTCCGGACAGTCCGCTCATCCGCCTCAAGAACACCATTCTCACGCCGCACGCGCTCTGCTGGACGGATGAGTGCTTTGAGGACATTGCGACGACGGCGTTGACCTCCATTGTCGATGTCATGAACGGCCGGCGTCCCAAGCATCTCGTCAATCCGGACGCCTGGGAAGGGTCATAGACAGTCACGGGCAGAACGAAAACGAGAGGAAATTGCCCAATGTCGGCATCATTGGAAGAAATTCGTGAGAAACTCTTCACGTCCGTATTGTCCGACTGTCTCGACGCCGTCGGCCTCATGAACCAGGCGCTGCCCTCTCGAATCCGGCCGCTTGACGACTCGCTCGTCATGGTGGGGCGGGCGCGGACGGCAGCGTTCATGGAGGTGTACCATCACGAGCCCGGCACGAATCCGTACGAGCTGGAGATTGAGCTCGTCGACGGTCTGAAGCCCGGCGACATTCCCGTGTTTGCCTGCTCGAACCCGGCGCGCGTTGCACCGTGGGGCGAGCTGCTGTCGACGGCAGCGCAGGTGCGCGGTGCGGCCGGCGCGCTGATGGACGGCTGTACGCGCGATGTTAAGGCGATCCGCGCAATGCGCTTCCCCGTCTTTCACGGAGGAATTGCTCCGCTGGACAGCAAGGGCCGTGGCCGGATCATGGCCATCGACGTGCCGATTGAGTGTGCGGGCGTACGCGTTGAACCGGGCGATCTCATATTCGGCGATGCCGATGGTGTCGTCGTCATCCCGCAGCGCGTTGAGGAAGAGGTGCTGAAGCTCGCCTTCGAGAAAGTAAAGGGCGAGAACAGCACCCTCGAAGCGCTGAGACGCGGCGAGAAGCTCGCTGACGTCTTCGCGCGCCACGGAATTCTCTGACTGATGCCGACCGCTTAGCTTAGCCGAGAATGCCGGGCAGTTTCAGCCCGTGCTCGCGTGCGCAGGCAATGGCGATTTCGTAGCCGGCATCGGCGTGGCGCATCACGCCGGTGGCTGGGTCATTCCAGAGCACGCGCTCGATGCGGCGCGCCGCTTCCGGTGTACCGTCGCAGCAAATGACCATGCCGGCATGCTGCGAAAAGCCCATTCCGACGCCGCCCCCGTGGTGCAGTGACACCCAGGTCGCACCGGACGCCGTGTTGAGAAGCGCGTTGAGAAGGGGCCAGTCCGAGACCGCGTCTGAGCCGTCCTTCATCGCCTCGGTCTCGCGGTTCGGTGAGGCGACCGAGCCGGAATCGAGGTGATCGCGACCGATGACGATGGGTGCTTTCAATTCCCCTTTGGCGACCATCTCGTTGAAGGCGAGGCCCACGCGATGGCGATCGCCGAGCCCAAGCCAGCAGATGCGAGCTGGCAGTCCCTGGAATTTGATGCGCTGCCGCGCCATGTCGAGCCACTGGTGAAGGTGCTTGTTGTCGGGCAGCAGCTCTTTGACCTTTTCGTCGGTCTTGTAGATGTCCTCGGGATCGCCCGACAGCGCGACCCAGCGGAAGGGTCCGATGCCGCGGCAGAACAGCGGGCGGATATAGGCGGGAACGAAGCCAGGGAACGCGAAGGCTTTTTCGAACCCTTCCTCCTTCGCCATCTGGCGGATGTTGTTGCCGTAATCGAGAGTGGGCACGCCCGCCTCCCAGAAGGCGACCATCGCCTCGACATGCTCGCGCATGGACGCGCGCGCGGCAGCTTCTACGGCCTTCGGATCTGTCTCGCGCTTCTTGCGCCACTCTGCCAGCGACCAGCCTTTCGGGAGATAACCGTTGATCGGATCGTGGGCGGAGGTTTGGTCGGTGAGGATGTCCGGGCGCACGCCACGGCGAAAAAGCTCGGGCACGATTTCCGCAGCGTTGCCCAGAAGGCCGACGGATTTCGCTTCTCCCGCCTTCGTCCAGCGCTCGATCATGTTGAGCGCTTCATCGAGCGAGTCCGTGCTTTCATCGAGGTAGCGGGTGCGCAAGCGAAACGCGATGCGGTCCGGATCACATTCGATGGCGAGGCAGCAGGCACCAGCCATGACTGCGGCCAGAGGCTGAGCGCCGCCCATGCCGCCAAGGCCCGCTGTCAGGATCCAGCGGCCCTTGAGATTGCCGCCGTAATGCTGGCGGCCGGCTTCCGCAAACGTTTCGTAAGTACCCTGAACGATGCCCTGCGTGCCGATGTATATCCATGAGCCCGCAGTCATCTGGCCGTACATCATCAGGCCTTTGCGGTCGAGCTCGTTGAAATGGTCCCAGGTCGCCCAGTGCGGAACGAGGTTGGAATTTGCGATGAGCACACGCGGCGCATCGGTGTGCGTGCGGAAGATGCCGACCGGTTTTCCGGATTGAATGAGCAGGGTTTCGTCGTTCTCGAGTGAGCGGAGGGCGGTAACGATGCGGTCAAAATCTTCCCAGGTACGCGCTGCTCGGCCGATGCCACCATAAACGACGAGCTCATTCGGATTTTCCGCAACATCCGGGTCGAGATTGTTCATTAGCATGCGAAGTGGCGCTTCCGTGGACCAGGACTTCGCACTGATTTCGGGTCCGCGCGGTGCGCGTACTTCGCGGATGTTGTGGCGGGGGTTGGCCATTGTCGTCCTCCGAAAATCCGGATGGCTAATTGCCGATGGATCCTTCAATTTCCAAACTGGGGAGAATGCCCGGCGAGATGCAGGCATTGAGCGCGCCCGAACTGACGAGCTTGGTTGCGGCTTCCAGATCTCCGGCGAGGTAACGGTCTTCGCCGAGCTCGGGGATGGCGGCGCGGATCAAGGCATGGGCCTTACGCAGTTCGATGCCGGTTTTGAGGGGCGCGCGAAAATCGATGCCTTGCGCTGCGGTGATCGCTTCGATGCCGATGATGCCGAAAAGATTTTCGGTCATTTTCAGCAATCGCCGCGCGCCGTGGCAGGCCATCGAAACGTGGTCTTCCTGATTGGCGGAAGTAGGCGTGGAATCGACGGAAGCTGGATGTGCCAACTGTCGGTTCTCCGACATCAGCGCGGCAGAGGTAACTTCCGCGATCATCAGCCCGGAATTGAGGCCAGGGTTTTTCGCAAGAAACGGCGGCAAACCGTAACTCAAGGCCGGATCGACGAGCAGCGCGATCCGACGCTGGGCTATTGAGCCAATTTCGCAAATGGCCAATGCAATCTGGTCGGCGGCGAAAGCTACGGGCTCCGCATGGAAATTGCCGCCGGAAACGACCTGACCATCCGAAAGCACAAGCGGATTGTCTGTAACGGCGTTCGCCTCAATCGTCAGCGTTCGGGCCGCTTGCCGGAGAATATCGAGACACGCCCCATCGACCTGCGGCTGGCAGCGGATGCAGTAGGGATCCTGCACGCGTTCGTCGCCTTCCAGATGGCTGTCCCGAATTTCCGAACCTGCGAGAAGCGCGCGCAGCGCTGCGGCTGTATCGATCTGACCGCGATGGCCGCGCAGTTCGTGAATTTCAGCATGAAATGGGGCCGATGAGCCCATTGCGGCGTCGGTGGACAGCGCGCCGGTAATCAGTGCCGAGCGAGCGGCACGATGAGCACGGAACAATCCGGCAAGAGCAAGGGCGGTGGAAACCTGCGTGCCGTTGATGAGCGCTAGTCCTTCCTTGGCGGCGAGCACGACGGGCTGCAGCCCGGCCTTCTCCAGTGCGGCGCGCCCGGGCATCCGCTCGCCCTGATACCAGGCTTCGCCCTCGCCAATCATCACGGCGGTCATGTGAGCGAGGGGTGCGAGATCGCCTGATGCGCCGACGGAGCCTTGCCCGGGGATGACGGGGATGACGCCGCGCTCAAGCATGGCTTCGAGCAGCTCGACAATTTCTCGCCGTACGCCGGATGCACCACGTCCGAGGGAGATCAGCTTGAGCGCCATGATGAGGCGGACGATGACGTGATCGAGAGGCGCTCCGACCCCGCAGCAATGGGAAAGGATGAGATTGCGCTGGAGCGTTGCCACGTCCTCGCGCGAAATGCGCACGCTGGCGAGCTTTCCGAAGCCCGTGTTCACGCCATAGATGGGAGCATCGCCGCCCGCGATTTCCCGGATCCGCCCTGCGCTCGCATCAAGCGCCGGGAAGCAGGACGGATCGAGTTTGACGGGCTCGTTGCTGCGATAAATCCGCTCCAATGTGCTGATCGGCACGGAGCCGGGCGTCAGCACGATGCTCATGCCTCAACTCCCATGATGACCTGATGGAGAGGATTGAATCCGATCCTGTAGGCCAGCTCGGCGGGCTGTTCGACATTCCAGACGGCCAATTCCGCGCGCTTGCCTGGCGTTATCGTGCCGATCTCGTTTCCGAGCCCAAGCGCCTTCGCGGCATTTCGCGTGACGCCCGCCAGGGCTTCTTCCGGCGTCAGACGGAACAATGTGCAGGCCATGTTCATGGCCAGGAGCAACGAGGTCAGCGGCGAGCTGCCGGGGTTGCAATCCGTGGCGATAGCAATTGATGCGCCAGCAGCACGCAACTCGGATACGGGTGGGGCTTGCGTTTCCCGCAAGGTGTAAAACGCGCCGGGTAACAGCACCGCAACCGTGCCGGATTTGGCTAGCGAAGCAGCACCTTCCGCATCGAGATATTCGAGGTGGTCGGCTGACAAGGCACCGAAAGACGCTGCGAGCTTGGCGCCGCCAAGATTGGACAGCTGCTCCGCGTGGATTTTGACAGGAATGCCGAGTTTGCGTGCGTGCTCGAAAATGATCCGCGTTTCTTCGATGGAAAACGCGATGTTCTCGCAGAAGACGTCGACGGCATCGATCAGGCCTTCGGCGTGAGCCGCATCCATACCTGGTAGCACGACCTCGTGGACGTAGTCGAGAGAACGGCCTTTGTATTCGGGCGGGACGGCGTGCGCCGCGAGGTAGGTCGTCCGTAGACGGAAGTTGCGCAGTTTGGCGAGCCGCTTGGCTGCGCGGAGCATCTTCAGCTCGTCGGCGATCGTCAGTCCGTATCCCGACTTGATCTCGACGGTCCGCACGCCTTCACCTAGGAGAGTGTCGAGACGGCGCAACGCCGTCTGCACAAGCTCGTCCTCCGAGCAGGTCCGTGTGGCTTTCACAGTCGAGATAATGCCTCCGCCGGCGCGCGCGATTTCCTCATAGGTTGCGCCCTCCAGGCGCAGTTCGAACTCTTTCGCGCGATGGCCCCCGAAAACGAGATGGGTGTGGCAATCGATGAGTGCCGGCGTCACCAGTCGCCCACCAAGATCCTCAGCCTCTACGCTGCGCCAATCGTCCGGGAGAGCATTCGGCGGTCCCACCCAGGCGATCGTGTCATTTTCGATTGCAAGGGCGGCATCGCTGATCAGCCCGTAGGGCGAACCACCGGGCTCCATGGTTGCGACGCTTACGTTCGTGAAGAGACGTTTCGCCATAGGAGCCACCACACATGCTGAAGCTGTTGTCGGTAAACGCTATTATGTATAGACATAATGTGTCAACGAGATTTCCCGAGGAGGCGTCACGATGAGGATTTTGGGCGAAAAGGCGCTTCTCCCCACCGGATGGAGCAATGACGTCCTCGTGACGATCTCCGCGGACGGCCGCATTGCCGACGTGCAGGCGAACGCGGGGAATGCTGCGTACGACGCGCGTTACCCCGTCCTCTTGCCGGCGCCCGCCAACCTGCACAGCCACACGTTCCAGCGGGCTATGGCGGGGCTCACCGAGACGCGCAGCCCGAGCGGGCGGGACAGCTTCTGGACATGGCGCGAGCTCATGTACCGCTTCCTCGACTTGCTCTCGGCCGACGACATCGAGGCCATTGCGGCGTTCGCCTTCATGGAAATGCTGGAGGCGGGATTCGGCTCCGTCGCTGAATTTCATTACGTGCATCACGCACCCGGCGGGGCGCCTTACGAAAATCTCGCCGAGCTCTCGAAGCGCATTGCGTCGGCCGCATCCGAGAGCGGGATCGGCCTGACGTTGCTGCCGGTGTTCTACCGGTACGGCGGGCTGGATCGTCGGCCACTGGCTGGCGGTCAACAGCGGTTCGGCAACGATCTCGAACGTTACGCGCAGCTTTTCGCGGGCGCAGAGGAAGCAGTGCGCTTGCTTGGGGCAGATGCGAACCTCGGCATTGCTCCGCATTCCTTGCGCGCTACCGCAAAGGAGGATTTGGCGGAGCTCGTGCAGTGGCGGCCGGGTGTGCCCTTTCACATGCACATCGCAGAGCAGGAGCGGGAGGTCGAAGAGGTCCTCGCGGCAACCGGCCGTCGGCCAGTGGAGTGGTTGCTCGAAAATTTTGGTGTCGACGGGCGCTGGTGCCTCATTCACGCGACGCACATGACGTCGGCTGAGACCGAAGGCTTGGCAAAGTCGGGTGCCGTCGCCGGGCTCTGTCCCGTCACCGAGGCCAACCTGGGCGACGGGATATTCGATGGTGCGAGGTTCTTGCAGTCTGGTGGACGCTTCGGCGTTGGCTCCGACTCGAATATTCGCATCACGGTGGCCGAGGAGCTGCGTCAGCTTGAGTACAGCCAGCGTCTCCGCGACCGCGCGAGGGCAGTGCTGGCAGATCCGGATCAATCCACGGGGCGGCGTCTGTTTGAAACGGCGCTCCGCGGCGGTGCGCAGGCGTTGGGCCGCCACTGCGGTGTGCTTGAATCAGGCGCATGGGCTGACATCATCGCCCTCAATCCGTCGCGGTTTGCCGGTTCTGGGAAGGGTGATGGCATTCTGGACGGATGGATTTTCACCGGCGGGAATGATGCCGTGACCGATGTCTGGTCCGCCGGGCGGCACATGGTCAGGGAGGGCCGGCACGTCCATCGCGAGCGCATTGAGCGCCGCTATGCCGAAACCCTGGCGGGCATCATGGCTCGGATATGAGCGGCGGTTCCGATCGATCCTCCTTCCGCGCGATCCGCGACGAGATTGCCAGGCGGATCAGCAACAGAACGTGGGCACCAGGAACGCTCATTCCGGGAGAGGAGGCGCTTGCGGCGGAATTCGGTGCCGCCCGGGCCACCGTCAACCGCGCGCTGCAGGAACTTGCCCGAGCCGGTCTCATCGAGCGTAAGCGGAAAGCCGGTACACGGGTCGCGCCAAATCCGGTGCGCGAAGCCCGTTTCGTCATCCCGATCGTCGGTGATCAGATCAAGCAGAGCGGTGCGGAATACGAATACCGGCTTCTCGACCGCGCGATCGAGACATCCTCTGAAGACGTCGCTGAACGTCTTTCCATCGCGCCAGGAACCGAGGTCTTGCACCTCAAATGCCTGCACCTCGCCGACGGCAAACCCTACCAGTTCGAGAACAGGTACATAAATCTCCTCACGCTTCCTCACGCGCGAGACCAGGACTTTTCGGTGCGAGGGCCCAATGAATGGCTTGTCAACGACGCACCGTTTTCGCGTGCAGAGTTCACCTTTCTCGCTGCAGCGGCCAGTGAGGAAGAAGCGCGACTGTTGAACCTTCCTTTATCTTCGCCTGTTTTCGTTGGTGAGCGCCGGACGTGGCTCCGCGATAACGTCATTACGTGCGTTCGTATGGTCCATCCGCCGACTCACAGAATGACCACGGTGATTTGAATCTTGTTCAACAATCCTTTGATCTCGGATCGCCGATTTGGACGGAGAACTCCGCGCAACCTGAGCGGATTTTCGTATATCGCTCCTGCGACTGCGAAAATGCTGCGGTGCAATACGGATTTTCTCAATTTTGCAGAGCAAACATTCGCTGGCGGAGCTTGCCATGTGATACTGTTGATAACTAAGTTGGGCCCCGATTGAGGAAGGCCAACTATGGCCAGTGCTTGGGACGTGAACGTCGGGAGGAAGGGTTTCTTATGCCGCAAGGCGACGCCGCTGTGCGCACCCGGAGCCGAGGTATGGCTCCAACAGATACGTCAAATCCGCAGTACTTCCACAAAGTCGTAGACTGTCAGTGGGCTTGCCCCGCCCATACCCCCGTTCCCGAGTACATCCGGCTCATTGCTCAAGGCCGCTACGCAGCGGCCTATATGTTGAATTGGGAGTCCAATGTTTTTCCCGGCATCCTCGGTCGTGTTTGCGACAGGCCTTGCGAACCGGCTTGCCGGCGCGGAAGGGTCGAGGAAAAGCCAGTCGCCATCTGTCGCTTGAAGCGCGTTGCGGCTGATTACAAGGGTGAAATCAGCCACTACCTGCCCGAAATTCCCAAGCAGAAGAACGGCAAGCGTATTGCGCTGATTGGCGCCGGCCCGGCCTCGCTCACGGTGGCGCGGGACCTCATGCCCCTCGGCTACCACTGTGTTCTGTTCGAAAAGGACCCGTTCGCCGGCGGCTTGATGCGGACGAACATTCCTTCGTTCCGGCTGCCGTCCAACGTGCTGGATGAGGAAATCAATCAAATTCTCGATTTCGGCGTCGAGGCGCGCTTCGGCCATGAGGTGAAGAGCCTGAAAGCGGTGCTCGATGAAGGTTTCGACGCCGTTTTCATTGGCACGGGCGCGCCCAAGGGCAAGGATCTCGATATTCCGGGCCGCAAGGAAGGCGCTGCCAATATCCATATCGGGATCAATTTCCTCACGGCCGTAGCGTTCGAACACATCCATCGGATCGGCCGTCGGGTGGTCGTGATCGGTGGCGGCAACACGGCCATGGACTGCTGCCGGACGGCCCTGCGCTTGGGTGCCGAGAGCGTGACCGTCACCGTCCGCTCGCCCCGCAAGGACATGAAGGCTTCGGACTGGGAGATCGAGGAGGCCGAGCAGGAAGGCATTCCGATTCTCGACAACCACAATCCGAAGGAATTCATTGTCGAGAACGGCCGGCTTGTCGGGGTGCGCTTCGAGAAGATGCGCGCCGAGTATGTCGACGGGCGGCGTAAGCTCATTCCCACCGGCGAAGAGGTCGTTATTCCGTGTGACGATGTTCTGATGGCCATTGGCCAGGAGAACGCCTTCCCCTGGATCGAGCGCGACATCGGCCTCGAGTTCGGCGAGTGGGACATGCCGAAGGTCGATCGCGTGACTATGATGTCGACCCTGCCCGGCGTGTTCTTCGGCGGCGATGCGGCCTGGGGCCCAGAAAACATCATCTGGGCTGTGGCGCATGGCCATCAGGCAGCGATTTCCATTGATCTCTATTGCCAGGGCAAGCCGCTCTCGGAGCGTCCGGCTCCTGGCTGGACGCTCGTCAGCCAGAAAATGGGCATCCACGAGTGGTCCTACTCCAACGCGTACGTGCCGGAGCGTCGCGTGGCCGTTCCCCATGCCGACAAGGCCGCAGCGCTGCGCAACCTCAAGGTCGAGGTGGAGCTCGGCTACGACGACAAGCTCGCCGCCAAGGAGGCAGAGCGTTGTCTTAACTGCGATGTCCAGACAGTCTTCACGCGCTCGCTCTGCATCGAGTGCGATGCCTGCATGGATATCTGCCCGGTCGACTGCATCAACTTCACCGAGAATGCGGACGAGCCGGAGTTGCGGGATAAACTGCGCGTACCGGCGCGCAATAAATCCCAGGATCTCTATGTTTCCGACGTCCTCAAGACCGGCCGCGTGATGGTCAAGGACGAGGACGTGTGCGTCCACTGCGGGCTGTGCGCCGAGCGCTGCCCGACGGGCGCCTGGGATATGCAGAAATTCTTCTACGTATCACCGCAGGCGTCGCCCGCCTGCCTCACGCACCTCAACGCTTATATCCGATGATGCCGGGAGCCTGAGTCCATGAGCGGGGTGAATGATTTCGTCTGCAAGTTCGCAACCGTGAACGGTTCGGGCTCGGCGAGCGCGAACACGATGTTCGCCAAGACGATTTTCCGGATGGGCGTGCCCGTCAGTCCAAAGAATATCTTCCCGTCGAACATTCAGGGCTTGCCGACGTGGTACGAGGTGCGCGTCAGCGAAAAGGGTTACCTCGCGCGCCGCGACGGCATCGACCTGATGGTCGCCATGAACCCGCAGACCTATCGCGAGGACTTGGCCGAAATCGTTCCTGGCGGCTGGCTGCTTTACGACTCGACGATGCCGCGCCAGTGGCCGCGCGATGACATCCACGTACTGCCCATTCCCATCGCGGCCATGTGTGCTAAGCGTTGGGCCGATCCGCGGCAGCGGCAGCTCTTCAAGAACATGGTCTATGTCGGCGCGCTGAGTGCGCTTCTTGACTTGGACATGGAGGTGCTGAAGGGCGTCGTCGCAGACCAGCTTCGCGGAAAGGAGAAGCTGATCTCGGCGAACCTCGATGCAGTAGCCCTCGGCCGAGAGTATGCGCTCGCCAATTTCCAATGCCCGCTGCCAATTCGCGTGCAGAAGTCGGATGGCGCGCGCGGCAAGATCATGGTGACCGGCAACAACGCTGCCGCGCTGGGTGCGATCTACGCCGGCGCCACGGTCTGCTCGTGGTATCCGATCACGCCGTCCACCTCGCTTGCCGAGGCCTTCGAGGGCTACCTGAAAAGGCTTCGCACCGGCGAGGACGGGAAGGTTCTTGGCGCGGTGGTTCAGGCGGAAGACGAGTTGGCCGCCATTGGCATGGCCATTGGCGCTGGCTGGAACGGCGCCCGTGCGTTCACGGCAACTTCCGGCCCTGGAATTTCATTGATGAGCGAGTTCCTGGGGCTCGCCTATTTCGCAGAAATTCCGGTGGTGCTGTTCAACATCCAGCGCGGCGGGCCGTCGACCGGCATGCCGACGCGTACCCAGCAATCGGACATTCTGGCCTGCGCGTATGCCTCGCACGGCGATACCAAGCACGTTCTTCTGTTCCCATCCGATCCGAATGAGTGCTTTACGCTGGGCGCCAAGGCGTTCGACCTCGCAGAGCGGCTGCAGACGCCGGTCATGGTCATGAGCGACCTCGACATCGGCATGAATGAGTGGATGACCGACCCGTTCACGTGGGACGATTCCTACGTGCACGATCGCGGCAAGGTGCTCGATGCGGCGGGGCTCGACGCAGCCAAGGACTGGGGCCGCTACTACGACGTGGACGGTGACGGCATTCCCTATCGCACGCTGCCGGGCACGCACCCGACCAAGGGCGCTTACTTCACGCGCGGCACCTCGCATGACGCGTACGCGCGCTATACCGAGGATGGGCGGATCAACGCCGAAAACATGCTTCGGATTAAGCGGAAATTCCAGACCGCGGCCACGCTCGTCCCGAAGCCGGAAATCGTCATGCGCGATTCGCGGAGCAAGGTCGGTATCATCTATTTCGGCTCAACACGCCCGGCGGTTCTGGAGGCTTTGGACGAGCTCGAGGCGGAAGGTATTCGCCTCAACGCCATGCGGATCAAAGCCTTCCCGTTCTCTGCAGAGGTGAAAGCCTTCTGTGACGCTCACGACCGCATATTCGTCGTCGAGCAGAACCGCGATGCCCAAATGCGCTCTCTCCTGATGCTCGAGGCGGGCGTCGATGGTGAGAAGCTGATCGCCACGACGAATTTCGACGGAATGCCGCTGACGGCGGATTTTGTTCGCAAGTCTATCCGGGCGAACATTGGTCCTGTGAAGGTCGCCGCCGAGTGAGGAAATCGAAATGAGCTACATTCAAAAGCCCGTTGCCTATCACCCGGCGCTGAAGAGGAATGCTCTCGGTCTGACGCACCGCGACTACGAAGGGTCGATGTCGACCCTGTGCGCCGGCTGTGGGCATGACTCCATCACCGCAGCCATCATCGAGGCTTGTTTCGAGCTCGACCTGCCGGCCCATCGCATCGCGAAGATTTCGGGCATCGGCTGTTCCTCGAAGGCGCCGACCTATTTCCTCGGCCGCAGCCATGGTTTCAACAGCGTGCACGGACGCATGCCGTCCGTGACCACCGGTGCGAACCTCGCCAATCGCGACCTGATTTACATCGGTGTTTCGGGCGACGGTGACACTGCATCGATTGGGTTAGGCCAGTTCGCGCACGTCATTCGCCGGCGGCTGAACATGGTCTATATCGTCATGAACAACGGCTGCTATGGACTGACGAAGGGCCAGTTCTCAGCCACCAATGACAAGACCTCGCCCTCCAAGAAGGGCGAGCCGAACCCGTTCGATCCCATCGATCTGTGCCAGATGGCCATCCAGCTCGGGGCCGGTTTTGTGGCGCGCTCGTTCTCCGGCGACAAGCGGCAGCTCATTCCGTTGATCAAGGCGGCCATAAGCTATCGTGGCTTCGCCTTCCTCGATGTCATCAGCCCGTGCGTGACCTTCAACAATCACCCGGCTTCCACCAAGAGCTACGACTACGTGCGCGCCCACAATCAGGCCGTGGACAAGCTCGACTTCGTGCCGGAGGAGCGGGAGATCACGGCGGACTACGAGGAGGGCACGACGACCGCGATTACCCTCCACGACGGGTCGCGCTTGCTGCTGCACAAGCTCGATCAGTCGCACGATCCGCGCGATCCCGATGCGGCTCTCATGACGATCCGCAAGCGGGCAGCCCAAGGCGAAGTGGCAACGGGGCTGCTTTATATCAACGAGGCCCAACAGGACCTGCACGACATCCTCAGGACCTCGGACCGGCCCCTGAACTCGATCCCCACGTCGGAGCTCTGCCCCGGGGCGGCGAAGCTGGAAGCGATTAACGCGCGGTTCCGGTAACGCTCCTGCGGTTCTCTTGAGGCGGGGGAGCAGACAGGCTTGACTTTGGGGTCAAGTTCCTGGAACCGTTGCGCGAAGATAACAAGAAGCGCGCACGCAGGCTCTGGACCCGCGGCTCAGGAGGAAAACCGAGGATGAAGACGACACCGGTGACGCCGGCGGATATCGCCCGTTCTGTCATCGCTGTGCCGCCGCTCGCGCGAGATGCCGATTTGCGGCTCAATCGCGCGGCCAATCTTGCCATCATCAAATACCTGGAAGCTGCGGGTATCCGCTCGCTGATGTACGGCGGCAATGCGGTATTTTTTAACGTCAGCATCGGTGAATACGCGGAGATTCTGGACTTCCTGGCGGAAAGCGTCGGCCCCGATACGTGGCTCTTGCCCTCGGCCGGGCCTGACTTTGGCAAGCTTCGGGATCAGGTGCCGATCCTGAAGGAGCGTCCGTTCCCGTCGGTGATGGTGCTGCCGGTTACGGGGCCGTCCGTGCCGACTGGCGTTGCGCGAGGTATCCGTCTCTTTGCGGAAGCCCTCGGGAAGTCCGTGGTGCTTTATGTGAAAGATGATCGGACGCTGACGCCCGAGCTCATCGGCAAACTCGTGGAAGATGGGTTGGTGGTTTCCGTCAAATATGCCGTTGTCCGCGAGGATCCCATTGAGGATGACTTCCTCCGGGCTCTTCTGGACCGGGTCGATCGGTCGATTGTCGCCAGCGGCATGGGCGAACGGCCGGCCGTCGTTCACATGCGCGAGTTCGGGCTGCCGTCATTTACAAGCGGCTCAGTATGCATCGCGCCGCGGGCTTCGCTCCGCCTGCTGTCTCTCCTTAAGCAGAAGGATTACGAGGCCGCCGAAAAGGTCCGGCAGGCCTTCCTGCCGCTTGAGGATCTGCGCGACGAGATCAATCCCGTCCGCGTCCTGCATGATGCCGTAGCTGCAGTGGGAATTGCGGATACGGGCCCGATGCTACCCGCCATGGACAACCTCGAGCCTGCAGATCGCGAACGCGTCGCCGAAGCGGCTCAGGCGCTTTACGCCTATGACCTATCCGTTTGCCGCGCCGCCGCTTGAGAGCGGGCGTCATGCTGTCAGTCAACAAGCAACTATGAAAGGGATGCCCAGGATGAAGAGTTTGAAGTTTGCATTGTTTGCCGCGGGCGCCGCCATTGCTCTGACCGGAGGGGCGGCACAAGCCGAGCAGATCCGCCTCATGACAGGGCCTCAGGGTGGTATCTGGATCCCGCTGGGTGGCCAGTTGAAGGATATCTGGGAGAAGGTCATCCCCGGTTTGCAGGTCCAGTCGATGCCGGGGGCCGGTGTGGCCAACGTCCGCGCCATTGAAACTGATAAGGCGGAAGTCGGCTTCGGCAACACCATCACCTCTGCGGATGCAGTAAAGGGCAACCAGCCGTTCAATACACCCCACAAGAACGTTTGCAACGTTGCCTCGCTCTATCCGCAGTACTTCCAGGCCGTTGTGCTGGCCGACTCAGGGATCAACTCGGTCAAGGACATCAAGGGTAAGGCCGTTACAACTCAGCCCAGGGGCAATACGGGTGAGCTCATCACGCAGCACTGGCTGAAGGTGCACGGCCTCAGCTACTCGGACGTGAAGATGAGCTTTGTGTCCTACACGGACTCGGCCAACCAGATGAAGGACAACCAGGCTCAGATGTTCACGCTGGGGACTGGCATTCCCGCGGCGTCCATCATGGATATCGCCGCTGCGGCCGACATCAAACTCCTCGACATGTCCGACTCGATCGACGCGATGAAGCAGATCAACCCCGGCTACACGCTCCTCGAGATCCCGGCGGGAACTTATCCTAAGCAGGATCAGCCGGTGAAGGTCATCGGTTACGCCACCCACATCGTGGCTTCCTGCAAGCTCCCAGAGGACATGGTCTACAAGATGACCAAGGCCATCTTCGACAATATCCCGACACTGGCGGCGACCTCCAAGGCCATGACGGGTCTGACCGCTCAGCAAATGGCTGAGGACGTCGGTGTGCCGTTCCACCCCGGCGCCGCGAAATTCTACAAGGAACAGGGAATCGACGTGAACTGATCAAGAGAGGTCGCCAGAGAGCGACCTCTTTATTGGCGTCTAGAACTCTGTTTGAGCACTCAGCCATGGGCTGAGTGCTCGCAATTAGGGGATGGGAATGAAGTTTGAGCTGACCCACGCGAACATCGTCCGAGTCGTCATCGGAATTCTGGGCGTCTCGATGGCGCTCTATCACATGTGGCTCATTTGGGTCGGTGCTCCCGAAGCGATCATCTTCCGCGGCATGCACCTCCTGTTCGCGTTGGCGCTCACGTTTCTCATCTACAGGAGAGCAGGTTCCCAAGATCAGCCGCCGAGTTTGCTGGATTATATTTTTCTCGTTTTGGCAACGGCGCCCATTATTTATCTGTTTGTCAATTACGAATACGTCGTCACGCGCATTTATTATGTCGATGATCTGACGCCGGCGGACATTTTCTTCGGGGTGGTTCTGGTGATCATGATCCTCGAAGCGACCCGGCGGGTGCTCGGTCCGGCACTTCCAGTGACGGCACTGGTGTTTTTGGCATACGGCCTTTTCATTGCCGGCGTCGAGCCGATGCGCTTGCTCGACCAGCTCTATATGACGACGGAGGGCATCTTTGGCATTCCGCTCTCGGTATCCGCTGCCTACGTCCTCATCTTCGTGATGTTTGGCTCGTTTATGGAGCGAACCGGGACCGGGCAGCTCTTCATGGATTTTGCCATGAGCCTTACCGGTCATACGGCCGGTGGTCCGGGCAAGGTCTCCGTCGTCTCCTCAAGCTTGTTCGGCACGATTTCAGGCTCTGCAGTCGCCAACGTAATGGTGGACGGGCCCATCGCCATTCCCCTGATGAAGCGCACAGGCTTCCGGCCTCATTTTGCGGCTGGTGTTGAAGCGGTCGCTTCGACGGGCGGTCAAATCATGCCCCCGATCATGGGCGCTGCTGCGTTCGTGATGGCGGAGTTCCTGCAGGTAAGCTACGGGCAAGTGATCCTCTGGGCCTTGATCCCGGCCCTCCTTTATTATCTCGCGTGCTTCGCGGCAGTGCATTTTGAAGCGAAGCGCCACGGGATCATGGGCTTGCCCCGCTCCGAGCTGCCCAAACTCGGCAACGTCATGCGCGAGCGCGGGCACCTTTTCATTCCGGTTCTGACCATTCTCGGCGTCTTGTACGCCGGTTACAGCGCGCCATTGGCAGCCCTGGCGGGTACGCTGGCGTGCTTTCCTGTTGCGTTCCTGCGAGCGTCAACCCGTGGCAATGTCCGTTTCTGGACGGTTATCGATGCAATGATCGACGGCGCTCGTAACGCTCTGAGCATCGCGCTGGCCTGTGCCTGCGCTGGCATCATCATCGGCGTTGTCACGCTGACCGGTGCCGGCATTGTGTTCACACAGTTCGTGGTGGGCCTTGCGCACGATACGCTGATCCTGGCGCTGGTACTCACCATGATCGCCGGCATCGTCCTCGGTATGGGGATGCCTACGACGCCGGCCTACATCATCATGACGTCGCTGCTCGTGCCGGCGATCATCAAGCTGGGCGTGATCGAGCCGGCTGCCCACATGTTCGCATTCTACTTTGCGATCCTGTCGGCGATTACGCCGCCGGTGGCACTGGCCGTGTTTGCAGCGGCCGGCCTTGCCAAGGCCGATCTTTGGGCCAGCGGCTGGGCAGCGGTGAAAATCGGTGCCGCAGGCTTCATCGTGCCGTTCATGTTCGTCTATGAACCGGCACTACTGATGATCGGAGATTGGCAGTTGATCATCTGGTCCGCAGCGACCGCTGCGACTGGCTGCATTCTGCTCGCCGCCGGCTTGCAAGGGTATCTGCTCCAGACCTGCGCGCTTTGGCAGCGCGTTTGCCTTGTCGCTGCTGCGTTGTGCCTCGTAAAACCGGGGCTGGAGACAGATCTCGCCGGTTTGGTGCTGACGCTGATCGTCGTCGTGACGCAGCTCGTCGCCCGCAAGAATTCGCGTACTGTCGCGGCGGAAAATCGTTAGTTCTGGGTTCTGATTTGACTTAGAGGGAAGACAAACATGGCCGACAACCGGCGGAAGACGCCCGATCAGCTTAGGTCGTATCGCTGGTTGGGCGTTCAGGATCTACGCTCGTTCGGCCATCGCTCCCGCCTGCGCCAGATGGGCTATGACTCAGTGGACTGGGCCGGGCGGCCGGTCATCGGCATCATCAATACCTGGAGCGATAT